>Ga0207873_1001410_pt1 | contig 23118 bp, 16 predicted proteins | sample BGWIniCompost_FD_187373 | JGI IMG/M metagenome (GOLD analysis project Ga0207873, IMG submission 187373) | Cellulose adapted compost microbial communities from Newby Island Compost Facility, Milpitas, CA, USA - BGW Initial Compost (SPAdes)... ...
TGAACGACGAGGCCAGCCGGTGGCCGCCGATGCGGTAGCCCACGCCGCGCCACAGGCCCGGCGCGTCGAACTGCTCCGGCACGCCCGCGACGTGCGCGAGGCTGCGCTGCTCGTAGTCGAGCAGCATCGCGAACGGGTCGCGACTCGCATTCATCCCGCGGCTTCCAGCAGGCGGTCGATCTCGCCCAGCAGCACGTCTTCCTTCGGCGGCTTGACCAGGTAGCCCTTGGCGCCCTGGCGCATGCCCCAGGCCTGGTCGGTCTCCATGCCCTTGGTGCTGACGATCAGCACCGGGATGTCCTTGGTCTCGGCGTCGCGGCCGAGCGCGCGCGTGGCCTGGAACCCGTTCATGCCCGGCAGCACGACGTCCATCAGCACCAGGTCCGGCTTCTCGCGCTTGCAGGTCTCGATGCCGTCCTCGGCGTTGCTCGCCGCGATCACCTCGTGGCCGTGCCGCTCAAGCAGCTGGGTCAGCACGGCGGTGTCGGTCGGTGAGTCCTCGATGATCAGGATGCGGGCCATGGCGGTTCCCCCTTTCACGCCTTGACATGGGTTCGGATCGCGTCGAGGAGTTCCTCGCGCGTGAATGGCTTGGTGACGTACTGCTCGGAGCCGACGATGCGGCCACGCGCCTTGTCGAACAGCCCGTCCTTCGAGGAGAGCATGATCACCGGCGTGCTCTTGAACAGCTGGTTGTTCTTGATCAGCGCGCACGTCTGGTAGCCGTCCAGGCGCGGCATCATGATGTCGACGAAGATGATCTGGGGCTTCTGGTCCGCGATCTTGGCCAGCGCCTCGAACCCGTCGACGGCGGTTACCACGTCGGCGCCTTCCCGCTTCAGCAGTGTCTCCGCGGTACGCCGGATGGTCTTCGAGTCATCGATGACCATCACCCGCAGGCCGTTGAGGCTGGCAGCGCGGCTGTCGTCTTGCGTCATTGATTGGTTCCCCCGGCGCGCGCAGCGGGTCCGGTGCCCGTGACGCCGCGATCACCGTATATTCCAGCCCCGCGGGGGACTGTCAAGCATCCGTGAAGAAGATTGCGCAAGTGGTGGCATTGACGGGCGAAAGTGACGCCGGCCGCCTGCTAACATTTGTCACAAGTTGCCGCTGGTGGGTCACATGTCCCTGAACGTCGTGGTGGTGATGGATCCGATTGGCGAGATCAGGATCGCCAAGGATTCGACCTTTGCCATGCTCCTGGAAGCGCAGCGCCGCGGCCATTCCCTGCAGTACGTGGTGCCGGGCGGGCTCGGCATGGACCACGGCGTGGCCCGTGCGCTGGTCGCGCCGCTGCGGGTGCGCGACGATCCCGCCGGCTGGTACGAACTGGGACCCGCGTCACATCGTGCGCTGGGGCCGGGCGACCTGGTGCTGATGCGCAAGGATCCGCCGGTCGACCCGGACTACGTCCACGACACCTTGGTCCTCGACATCGCCCGGGGCCAGGGCGCACAGGTGGTGAACGACCCCCGCGGCCTGCGCGACCTGAACGAGAAGCTCGCAGCGCTGCAGTTCCCGCAGTGCTGCCCGCCCACCGTGGTCTCGCGCGACGCGGCCACGCTCAAGGCGTTCGTGGCGCGCGAAGGCCAGGCCGTGCTCAAGCCGCTGGACGGCATGGGCGGGCGCTCGATCTTCCGCGCCGGCGCCGGCGACCCGAACCTCAACGTGATCCTCGAGACCCTCACCGCGGGCGGCCGCCACCTGGCCATGGCCCAGCGCTACCTGCCCGAGATCGCGGATGGCGACAAGCGCATCCTGCTCATCGACGGCGAGCCGGTGGACTACTGCCTGGCGCGGATCCCGCAGGGCGACGAGTTCCGCGGCAACCTCGCCGCCGGCGGCCGCGGCGAAGGCCGGCCGCTCAGCGAACGCGACCGCTGGATCGCTGCCCAGGTCGGTCCCGAGATGCGGCGCCGCGGCATGCGTTTCGTCGGCCTGGACGTGATCGGCGACTGGCTGACCGAGGTCAACGTCACCAGTCCCACCTGCATCCGCGAGCTGGACGCGCAGTTCGGCCTCAACATTGCCGGGATGCTGTTCGATGCGCTGGAACGCGATCCGGCGGCATCCGGGGCGGTGCCGCAGGAGGACGGCCGCTGATGCCGCGACGCACCATGCCCGCGCCGGCCGCCGGGCGCCGCGTGCGCCTGCGCTCCGGCTGACGGGGCCGGCCGGCCATGTCCAGCATCGCCATCCCCCCCGGTCCGCGCATCGGCGAACGCGAGCGCCTGAGCGCGACCATGGTGCTGTCGCTGCTGCTGCATGGCCTGCTGGTGCTCGGCGTGGGCTTCGCGCTCGACGAGGGCGCACCGTCCTTGCCCACCCTGGACGTGATCATCACCGAGACCACCAGCCCGCTCACCCAGGCCCAGGCCGACTTCCTGGCCCAGGCGTCGAACCAGGGCGGTGGCGAGCACGAGCGCAGCACCCGACCGCGCGACGACCAGGCCGGGCTCTCGGCGCAGGCCGAATCGGGGGTGGCGCCGATCGAGGTGCGCGCGCAGTCGCCGGCCGAGCAGTCGCCGCCGCAGGCGCGGGTGGTGGCCAGCCACCGCGGCGAGGAGGAACTGCCCACGCCCGACAACCGCCCCGAGGCGGAACCCAGCCCGCTCCCGCGCGGCGAGCACAAGGTCGAACGCGACCTGGCCATGGCCCGGCTGGCGGCCGAAATCCACCTGCGTTCGGAGCGCTACGCCAAGCGGCCCAAGCGCAAGTTCGTCTCGGCAAGCACGCAGGAATGGGCCTATGCCGCCTACCTGCGCGACTGGGTCGACCGGGTCGAGCGGGTCGGCAACCTCAACTACCCGGACGAGGCGCGCCGGCGCCAGCTGGCCGGCGAGCTGGTGATCAGCGTCGCGATCCGCCGCGACGGTTCGGTCGAGCGCGCCGACATCATCCGCTCCAGCGGCATCCGCCTGCTCGACGACGCCGCGCTGCGGATCGCGAAGCTGGCCGAGCCCTATCCGCCGCTGCCCAGGACCGAGGAGGACATCGATATCCTCCACGTCACCCGGACCTGGCAGTTCCTGCCCGGCGGCACCCTGGTCGACGACTGAGCCCGGGCGCTACAGCCGCTCCCAGGCCGGGCCCTCGCCGCGCCGCCAGTACACCGCGATCGCGCGGCCGTAGAACGCCTCCTCCGGCACCAGGCCGAACCAGCGGCCGTCGGCGCTGTCGCCGCGGTGGTCGCCCAGCACCAGGACCATGCCGGGCGGAATGCGCTGCGGCGGGATGTCGGGGCCGCCGCCGTCGGACAGGTCCAGCCGCACCGTGCGCGCGCCGTGGCGCTCCGCCGCACCGTTCGGGCCGGGTGCCGCCAGCGGGCGGCCGTCGATCCACAGCTTCCCGCCGACCAGGGCCACGTCCTGCCCGCCGACCGCGACCACGCGCTTGATCAGGCGCGTGCCGTCGGCCGGCGACCTGAACACCACCACCTCGCCCGGGGCCGGGCGGTCGCGCGGGACCAGCACGTGGCGCGTGAACGGCACCCGCAGGCCGTAGGCGCTCATGTCGACCAGGACCCGGTCGCCGGGGCGCAGGGCCGGCTCCATCGAACCGCTGGGCACGTGGTAGTGGTTGGCGAAGGTCGAGCGCGCGAGCACCAGCAGCACGACCATGACCAGCAGCGGCCCGAACTCGCGGACCAGCCTGCGTGCCGCGCTTCGGGCGGAATCGGACGTGGATGCCATGGGGCGGGAACCTCCTCGATCGGTCGACCCGTGGACCACGGCCGGAGCGCCGGGTTCCCGGCTCAGCCGCGCGCGGCGCGCAGCGCCTCCTGCTCGGCCAGGGTCAGGGCCACGTTGTCGCGCAGGTAGGCCGGCTCCAGGCACTCTGGCGCGACCGCAGCGCCCTGCGCGAACGCGCGCGCGGCCAGGCGCGCGACGTCCGCTGCACGCGGCAGGGCCTGTGCGTCGACGGTGGCCAGTGCCGCGCCCAGGCGTTGGCGCAGCGCGCCGTCCACGGCGTCGAAGCCGGTGCCGACGCCGTGCCAGCCCGTGCCCTCGGGCAGTTCCGCCGCGTCGGGCCGGACCACGCATTCCGCGCCGATCGGCCCGGCCGCGTCCCGGGCCACTTCGAACCGGCCCAGGTACACCTCGCCCATGCGCGCGTCGATCGCCGCGATCACGCGTCCCGCGGGCGCGCGCAAGGCGAGTGCGGCCAGGGTCGAGACCGGCACCACCGGCAGGTCCAGCGCCAGGGCGATGCCTTGGGCCAGCCCCACGGCCAGGCGCACGCCGGTGAAGGCGCCCGGGCCGCGACCGACCGCGATCGCGTCGAGCTGGCTGCGCGCCAGCCCGGCCTCGGCCAGCAGCGCCTCGGCCCACGGCAGGGCCAGGCTGGCGTGGCGGCGCGGCGCGACCTCGAAGCGCTCGAGCACGCGGCCGTCGTCCAGCACGGCCACCGAGCAGGCTTCGGTGGCGGTTTCGAAGGCGAGCAGTCTCATCGCGCCATGGTAGCCGCGTGGCCGAAGAACGCCTCCACCTCGCCCGCCTGGCGCGTGGTGGGGAACGGCGGCAGCGAATCGAGGAACACGCTGCCGTAGGACTTCCGGGTCAGGCGCGGATCGCACAGCACCAGCACGCCGCGGTCGGTTTCGCTGCGGATCAGGCGTCCCACGCCCTGCTTGAGCGCGATCACCGCCTGCGGCAGCTGCTCGTCGCGGAACGGATTGCCGCCGGCGCGGCGGATCGCGTCCAGCCGCGCCTCGAACACCGGGTCGTCGGGGGCGGCGAACGGCAGCTTGTCGATCACCACCACGCTCAGCGCCTCGCCGGCCACGTCCACGCCCTCGCGGAAGCTGGCCGCGCCGAGCAGCACGCCGTTGCCCGATTCGCGGAACCGCTGCAGCAGCACGTGGCGCGGGGCGTCGCCCTGCACGAACAGCGGCCATTCGCCTTCCTCGCGCAGCAGCTCCGCCGCTTCGCGCAGCGCGCGGTGCGAGGCGAACAGGATGAAGGCGCGGCCGCGCGAGGCCTGCAGCACCGGGCGCACCGCGTCGACCACCGCCCAGGTGTAGTCGCGGTCGGACGGCTCGGGCATGCGCGTGGGCAGGTAGCACAGCGCCTGGCGCGGCCAGTCGAACGGGCTCGGCACCAGCAGGGTCCTGGGCGCGACGAGGCCGAGCCGGGTCGCGATATGGTCGAAGCCCGCGCCCACCGACAGCGTCGCCGACGTGAAGATCCAGGCGGCGCGCGACTGTTCGCGGTGCGCGCGCAGCGGCGCGGAGACGTCGAGCGGCGTGCGCTGCAGGCGGAAGCCGCGCGCGGACAACTCGTACCAGCACACCTCGCCGGCAGGGTCGGGTGCAGCCGGCTCGTCCTCGGGGTCGGCATCGACCGCGGCGCCGGCGTCGTGCCAGCGCGTCAGGCGCGAGGCGAGCTCGCGCGCCCGCGCATGGCAGGCGTCCAGCCCGGGCGAGGATTCGCGCAGCGGTCCGAGCGCGTCGCGCAGCGCGCCCACCGCGCGCACGAGCGCCTCGAGTCCCTCCCCCAGCGCGGGCGACTGCAGCGCGCGTTCGCGCGTGCCGCGCGCCGGCAGGCCGTCCATCGCCGCGCGCAGCGCGCGCGTGGCGTGCTCGAGCTCGCGCGCCGGTCCCTGGACGATGGCGAGCGCACCGGGGACCTCGTCGCATTCGCCCACCGCGTCGCGCGCCAGTTCCACCAGCGGCCGCGCCGACAGCGCCTCGCCGAAGAACTGCGCCGCCAGTTCGGGCAGCTGGTGCGCCTCGTCGACCACGAAGGCCTGCGCGCCGGGCAGGATCTCGCCGAATCCCTCCTGCTTGAGCGCGAGGTCGGCGAGCAGCAGGTGGTGGTTCACCACCACCAGGTCGGCCGACTGCGCCCGCTGCCTGGCCTGGACCACGAAGCACTCGCCCCAGAACGGGCATTCGCTGCCCAGGCAGTTGTCCGCGGTCGAGGTGACCATCGGCAGCAGCGGCGAGTCTTCCGGCAGCGCCTCGATCTCGGCCAGGTCGCCCATGCGCGTGCGCCCGCTCCAGGCCACGATGCGCTGGAACTGCCCGACCTGCTCGCGCGAGGTGAAGCGCGGCTCGCCCTTGGCGCGCTCGAGGCGGTAGCGGCACAGGTAGTTGGCGCGGCCCTTGAGCAGCGCGGTCTTCAGGCCGGTGCCCAGCGCGTCGCGCACCCGCGGCAGGTCGCGGTGGTAGAGCTGGTCCTGGAGCGCGCGGGTGCCGGTGGAGACGATCGCCTTGAGTCCGGACAGCAGCAGCGGCACCAGGTAGGCGAAGGTCTTGCCGGTGCCGGTGCCGGCCTCGGCCAGCAGGGTGTCGCGGTCCTCGAGCGCGTCCGCCACCGCTTCGGCGAGGCGTTGCTGCGCCGGGCGCGCGACGAAGGCGGGGATCCGTCCGGCCAGCAGCCCGCCGGCGGCCAGGGCCTCGGTGCTGCGTCGGGCGAGCGCGCTGCGTGCGGTGGGACCGTCGCCCGGCATCGTCAGTAGCGTTCGGGGCCGGCGACGCGGCAGCCCTCGACCTGGCGCGCGGCCGAGGCGGCACCTTCTGCGTCGCCGGCGACCAGGCGCACCTGCTCGATCGTGGCCCAGTGGCGGCGGCACAGCGGGCCGACCTGCGCGCCCAGGGCGAAGGCGCGCTCGGCCAGCGCACCGGCACGCTCGAAGTCGCGCTGCAGCAGCGCGGCTTCCGCCCGCTCCTGCAGCAGCGCCGGATCGTCGGGGATGATGTCGAGCGCGCGGTCCAGGGCCGCGGCCGCGGCGTCGTAATCGCGGGCGGCGATCGCCGTGCGGGACTGCGCGCGCAGGTCCTCGACCATCGGATCTCGCAGCGGCATCACCGCCAGTTCGCCGTCCCCGTCGCCGGCGGCCGCCTCGACCGCCGCCACCATCTGCTCGGGCGTGGCGTCGGTGAGCGGGGCCGGCCCCCGCTCCACGGGCGTGGCGCAGGCGGACAGCAGCAGGACCAGGGCCGGGACGGCCAGGCGGAACGGCGACATCATTGCGCAGGCTCGCTCGGTGGGGGGGGCGCCGACTGCGGCACAGGGGGTTCGGCGGGCGGCTCGCGCCGGCCGAGGCCGAACCAGTCGCGCCAGCTGCGCCCGCGCGACTCGCGCGCGCCGCCGGCCTCGGGCGACGTCCCGTCCGGCGCGTACTCCGGATCGGGCGCCATGAACGAATGGCAGGGAGCGTACGGCGGGGCGAACCCGGACACGAAGGCGAAGCGCTGCGCGCCCGGGCATTCGGCGTCGGTGGCGTTGGACTGCAGCACCCACTGCCAGTCCAGCCCCTGGCCGCCGACACGCAGCGGCGCGCTCGGCAGGCGCGAGAACAGCCGCGACCACACCCGCATCGCGCCGGTGGCGCCGTACAGGCCGGTCTGTTCGTTCTGGTCGTTGCCGACCCAGACCACGGCCAGGTGGTCTCCGGTCCAGCCGGCGAACCAGCTGTCGCGCCCGTCGTTGCTGGTGCCGGTCTTGCCGGCGGCGTTGAGCCGGCCGAGGCCGTCGTTGACCAGCTGCCGGCCGGTGCCCGAACTGACCGCGTGCTGCAGGGCCAGGGTCACCAGCCGCGCCGCGATCGCGTCGCCCTCGGTGGCCGGCGCCGGCGCCTTGTCGTAGCGCCGCACCGCGCGGCCCTCCGGATCGAGCACGCCACGCACCGCGTGCAGCGGCTGGATCTCGCCGCCGGAGGCGAGGAACTGGTAGAGCTGGGCCATCGCATACGGGCTCTGGTCCACCGCGCCCAGGATCAGCGAGGGATTGGGCTCGGCCTCGATCCCGGCCAGGGTCCGCACCAGGTCGGCGAGGCGCTCGGGCGCGACCTGCATGCCGATGCGCACCGTGGCCTGGTTGTACGAGCGCGCCAGCGCGTCGATCAGGCGCACCGTGCCGTGGCTGCGGCCGTCGGAGTTGCCCGGCGTCCAGCGCTTGCCGTTCTGCAGGGTGACTGTGACCGGCGAGTCGTCGACCCACGTGGCCAGCGACCAGTCGCGCGGGCTGGCGAGCGCCAGCAGGTAGACGAAGGGCTTGAGCAGCGACCCCACCGGGCGCTGGGCCTCGACCGCTCGGTTGAAGCCGTGCACCGCCGGCTGGCGGCTGCCGACCACGGCCAGCACCTCGCCGCCGTGCACGTCGGTCACCACCATCCCGGCCTCCAGCGGCGGGCGCTTGCCGGTCTGCAGGTCGTCGAGCGTGCGCACCACCGCCGCCTCGGCGTAGGCCTGGGCGGAGGGCGACATCGCGGTCATCACGCTCAGGCCCGCGCCCTGCAGCGCATCGGCCGGGTAGTCGCGCGCCAGCTGCCGCCGCACCAGGTCGACGTAGGCCGGGAAGCGGTTGGCGGCGATGCTGCCCGGCGTGCGGGTGATCCCGAGCGGGGCCTTGAGCGCGCGGTCGTGCTCGGCCTGGTCGATCAGTCCGGTCTGGAGCATGTTCGCCAGTACGAAGTCGCGCCGCGCCTTCGCCCGTTCCGGGTGCTTGCGCGGGTCGTAGTACGAAGGCCCGCGGACCATGCCGACCAGCAGCGCGACGTGCTCGGTCTCGAGGTCCTCGAGCCGGCGCCCGAACCAGAACTCCGCGCCGGCCGCCACGCCGTGGATCGCCTGCGCGCCGCGCTGGCCCAGGTAGACCTGGTTGAGGTAGGCCTCGAGGATCGTGCCCTTGTCGTAGCGCGCCTCCATCAGCAGCGCGTACAGGATCTCGTTGAATTTGCGGCTCCAGGTCTGCTCGCGGCCGATTCCGAGCAGGCCGCTGCGCGCCAGCTGCTGGGTCAGCGTGCTCGCGCCCTGGCGCTTCTCGCCCGAGCGCAGGTTGACCCACGCCGCGCGCGCCATGCCGCTGAGGTCGATCCCGAAGTGGTGGGCGAAGTCGCGGTCCTCGACCGCCTGCAGGGTGTCGGTGAGCAACGGCGGCACGTCGGCGGCGCGCACCAGCCGGCGTTCCTCCTGCTTCTGCCCGTAGAGGGTGGCGATGCGGGCCGCGTCCAGGCGTGCGGACTTGATCTCGCGGTCGCCGGCCAGGTCCTTGAGGCTGCGCACGCGGCCGCCGGAGAGCGTGGCCTGGATCCGGCTCGGGCCGACCACGCCGTCGACGTCGCGGAACCCGCGGCTGGAGATGGTCCAGCGCCCCTCTTCCTGCCGGTACGTGCCCGGGCGCACGCCATCGCCCTCGTGGTAGGCGGCCGCCTCGAGTTCGATCTTGAGCGTCTGCTCGTCCATCGCCAGCCCCGGCGCCAGGCGCAGCGGGCGGGAGTAGACGCGGGTGGGCACCTGCCAGCGCAGTTCGCCGAAGCGTTCGGTGATCTGGTGGTTGAGGTACAGCGCGTACGGGACCAGGAAACCGATGCCCAGGCCGACCAGCGCCAGCGCCCACGTCACCAGCCGGCGCCGCCAGTCGGTGCGGGCCGGGGATCTCGGGGTGCGGTCGTGGTCGTCTTCGTCGTATTCGATACGGGCCATGCCTGCCGGAGCCTGCACCGGAAGCGGGCCGCGGGATGCGACAATCGGCGCGATGCGCAGTCTATCCCACCCCCACGGGCCTCCGCCGCTGGCGGCGGCCGCGCGGTCAGCTGGAGTTGCGGGGCGCCGATGGCGGTGATCGACGAGCTCCGGCTGCTGCTTGCGCGGGCCTCCGGACTCGCCCGCCGCGGCGTCGCCAGCCTGCGCACGCGCGGCTGGCGGCACACGCTCGAGCGCGCCCGGCTGCAGTTCGCGCCGCGCGCGCGGCCGGCGTCACGGCCGCTGTTGCAGGCCGACGACCGCCCGTTCGAGCCGTTCGCGGTCCCGCGCGCCGACGCACCGGTGGCGAGCATCGTGATCCCGGTCCACGGGCAGTGGCCGCGCACCCTGGCCTGCCTGCGCGCGATCGCCGCGCACCCGCCCGCCTGCCCGGTGGAGGTGGTGGTGGTGGACGACGCGTCGCCGGACGACACGGCGTCCTTGCTGGCCCGGATCGAGGGCCTGGTGACCGTGCTGCGCGAAGCCAACGGCGGCTTCATCGCCGCCTGCAACGACGGCGCGGCGAAGGCGCGCGGTGACTACCTGGTGTTCCTCAACAACGACACCGTGCCGCAGCCCGGCTGGCTCGACGCCCTGCTCGACACCTTCCGCACCCATCCCGACACCGGCCTGGCCGGCGCCCAGCTGCTGTATCCCGACGGCCGCCTGCAGGAAGCCGGGGGCCTGGTGTTCCGCGACGGCAGCGCCTGGAACTACGGTCGCTTCGAATCGCCCGACGACCCGCGCTTCGCCTACCTGCGCGCGACCGATTACGTCTCGGCCGCCGCGGCCGCGATCCCGCGCGCGCTGTTCGCGCAGGTGGGCGGCTTCGACGCCCGTTACGCGCCCGCCTATTACGAAGACACCGACCTCGCCTTCGCCGTGCGCGCGGCCGGGCGCGTGGTGCGCTACCAGCCGGCGTCGCGGGTGCTGCACGACGAGGGTTCGACCGCGGGCTCCGATCCGGGGTCGGGCGTCAAGGCCTGGCAGGCGCGCAACCGCGAGGTGTTCGCCGCGCACCGTGCCCGGGCGCTCGCCGCGCTGCCCGAACCGGGCATCCGGCCCTCGCCCGCGACCCTCCACCGCCACCAGCGCCAGGTGCTGGTGATCGACGGCAGCAGCCCGCGGCCGGACCACGATTCGGCCTCGCTGCGGCTGGTGAACCTCATGCGCCTGCTGCAGGCCGAGGGCGCGCACGTGGTGTTCCTGCCCGCCGACCTCGCCCACGCCGGCCGCCACACCACGGCGCTGCAGGCGCTCGGCATCGAGGCCTGGTACGCGCCGTTCGCCCGCAGCCTGCCGCGCTGGCTGCGCGCGCACGGACCGCGCTTCGACGTGGTCATGGTCAGTCGCCACTACGTGCTGCGCGAACTGCTGCCGCTGCTGCGTCGCACGGCGCCGCGGGCGCGGATCGTGTTCGACAGCGTGGACCTGCATTTCCTGCGCGAGCGCCGCACGGCGGAGCTGGCCGGCGACGGGGTGCTGGCACGCGCCGCCGAGGCCACCCGCACGCGCGAGCTGGAGATGGTCCGGGGCAGCGACGCCACCGTGGTGGTCAGTCCCGAGGAGGCCGCGCTGCTGGCGCGGGAGGCGCCCGGCGCCTGGGTCGAGGTGCTCTCGAACGTGCACGAGGTCGCCGGCCCCGGACGCCCGTTCGAACTGCGCGAGGACGTGGTCTTCGTCGGCGGCTTCCGCCATCCCCCGAACGTGGACGCGGTGCGCTGGTTCTGTGCCGAGGCCTGGCCGCGCATCCGTGCACGGCTGCCGCAGGCGCGCTTCCACTGCATCGGCGCGGAACCGCCCGACGACATCGCGCGCCTCGACGGTCGCGACGGCATCCGCGTGCACGGCCACGTCCCCGACCTGGTGCCTTACATGGACGGCTGCCGGGTCGCGGTGGCGCCGCTGCGCGCGGGAGCCGGGGTGAAGGGCAAGATCAACCTGAGCATGGCCCACGGCCAGCCGGTGGTGGCCACGCCGCTGGCGGCCGAAGGCATGCACCTGCGCGACGGCCACGACGTGCTGCTGGCCGACCGCGCCGAGGCGTTCGCAGACGCCGTCGTGCGCCTGTACCGGGACCGCGCGCTGTGGCAGGCGCTCTCGAGCAACGGACTCGACAGCGTCGGCCGCCACTTCTCCGCCGACGCGGCGAGGCCGGCGCTGCGGCGGCTGTTCTTCGGCGACGCTGCCGGCTGAGGCGCCCGGCGGCACGCGCCACCCCGCTCAGTCGCGCACCCGCCCGCCCGCGGTGCGCAGGCGCTGTTCGAACTCGCCCAGCCCCGGCGCGGCGCGATCGAGCGCGCGCGCAGACTCCAGCGCTGCACCCGCCGCCGCCAGCTGTCCGCCCTGCAGGCGCTCGTCGCCGATCGCAAGCCAGCGCTGGGCGAGCCGGCGCCGGGCGCCGGCCAGCGAGGCGGCGTCCTCGCCCAGCGCCTCGCGCGCCTCCAGGCAGCGCTGCGCCCCGGCCAGGTCGTTGGCGCTGAGGTGACGGTCGAAACAGGCGCGGGCCGACGGCAGCAGGCGCTCGACCGCCTGGCGCACGCGCGGATCGCGCGGGGCGATCGCCTGCGCGGCGCGCAGGCGGTCGTAGGCGCTTTCGCCCGGCGGGGTCAGCAGGTCGCCGCGCGCTTCCGCATCCGCCGCCTGCCGCAGCAGGGAGGCCACGCGCTGCGCGGCACCGGCGTCCACGCGGCCGGGCTGGACGCTGGCGTGGCGGCGGCGGGAACGTTCGATCGCAGCCTGGGCCGCGGCGACGGCCGGCGCGTCCGGCGCCAGTTCGCGCGCCTGCGCCAGCACCGCATCGGCGCGGCCGAACCGGAAGTCCGCGCCCAGCCGCTGCGCCCGGGCGGCGAGCGTCGCGGCGGCGCGCGCCAGGCCCTCGCGCGCCGATGCATCGCCGGGGTCGTACTGTTGCAGGCGCCGCCACAGCGACACCGCGGATTCCACCCGGCCGCGCGCCAGTTCGCCTTCGGCACGCCCGCGCAGCGCATCGAGCTCCTCCACCAGCCGCGCCTCGGTATCGGGCAGGTCGACGTGGCCCGCGTCGTAAGCGCGGGCGGCGGCGATCGCGGCAGCGGCCGCCTGCAGGTTGCCCCCGCGCAGGTCCTCGCGGGCCTGCGCGAGCAGGGCGGCCAGCGCGTCGTCGCGACCGCGCAGGGCCTCGGCGTGGTCCGGCACCAGCGCCAGCACCCGTGCATACAGCGGCAGGGCCGCGTCCTCCCCGCCATCCAGGCGCCCCGCGGCATGCGCCTGGGCGGCGAGGCGGACGAGCGTGTCCACGGACACCGTGCCGGCCTCGCGTTCCCGCAGGCGTTCGGCCAGCGCGTCGGCGCGTTCGCGCGGGATCGACAGTTCGCGGGCGAGCTGGAGCATGGCGTGCGCCTCGGCGAACCGCTCCGCGGCCAGCGCCGCGGATGCCTGCGCCAGCGCCGCCTCCGCCACCCGCGCCAGACCCGCGCGCGGCCCGGGCAGGTCGGGATCGATCGCGCGCGCCGCCTCGAACAGCTCGCGTGCGCCGCTGCCGTCGGCGGCGGTGAGATGGCCGCGCGCCAATGCCGCCTCGGCCTGCGCGGTGAGGTCGTGCACGCGTGGATGCGGCCACATCCGGTCGCCCAGGGGCCCGCGCAGGAGCACGGCCGCGGCCACCAGCAGCACCAGTCCCACCGCCACCAGCAGCCAGCGGCCCCGGGCGCGATCATCGCGCCGCCGGGACCCGCGCGCCGGCCGTGCGAACCGCAATGCATCCAGGTCCCCGAGCACGGGCTCCCGCCGGCCGTCCGACCGGGCGTGCTTCGGGGTCGGGGTGCGATCCGGGGCCACGCGCGACAGGTTACCCGCGTCGACTGAATGGGTCCGTGACGCCTCCGGGCCGCCGCGGTCCCGCGCTCATTCCCGCCTCGCCGCCTCCACCCCGGGCAGCGCGTCGAGCCGGGACAGGACCCGCGACAGCTGGTCGTACCCGTTCACCCGCAGCTGCAGCCGCAGCCGCACCCGGCCGTGGCGGCCGGCGTCGCTGCGCACCGACACCACGTGCGCGTCCTCCTGCGCGATCACGTTGCTCACGTCCTTGAGCAGGTGCCGGCGGTCGATCGCGTCGACCACCGCGGTGGCTTCGTGCAGGCCCTCCTGGCGGCCCCAGGCCACGGGCAGCACCCGCTGCGGCTGGTCCCTGGCCAGGCGCAGGAACGCGGCGCAGTCGGAGCGGTGCACGCTCACGCCGCGACCGCGGGTGAGATAGCCGGAGATGGCCTCGCCCCGCAGCGGATGGCAGCAGCGCGCCAGCTGTACGACCAGGTTGTCCACGCCGACCACGGTGACGCCGGGCCCGCCGGCCCGCGGGGTGCGCTTGCGCTGCAGGACCGCGGCCGGGTCCGGCGCCTCCTCCGTCGCAGTGGTGCGGGCACGCTCGTGCTCCTGCAGCGCGCGACCGACCTGGTGCGGGCCGACGTCGCCCAGCGCCACCAGCACCAGCAGTTCGTCGACGCTGGCGACGTTGAACCGCGCCAGCACCGGTTCGAGTTCCACGTTCAGCAGGCCCATGCGCCGCAGTTCGCGGTCGAGCAGTTCCCGCCCGGCCTGCAGGTTGCGCTCGCGGTCGAGCTTGTGGAACCAGGTCCGCACCTTCTCCCGCGCGCGCGGGCTGGCGAGGAAGCCGTTGGCCGCCACCAGCCAGTCGCGCCGCGGCTCGGGCTCCTTGGCGGTGAGGATCTCGACCCGGTCGCCGCTGCGCAGCTTGTGGTCGAGCGGCACGATGCGGCCGTCGACCTTCGCCCCGCGGCAGCGGTGCCCGACCATGGTGTGCACGTGGTAGGCGAAGTCGAGCGGCGTGGACCCGCGCGGCAGGTCGACCACCTCGCCAGCCGGGGTCAGCACGTAGATGCGGTCCTCGACCAGCTCGGTGTCGAAGCCACCGGCGAGCGCCTCGCCCTCGCCCTCGCCGTGCGCCTCGAGCAGGCGCCGCATCCATTCGATCTTGCGTTCGAGCGCGGCGTTGCCGGAGCTCGAACGCTGCGAAGGGCCGCGTCCGGCGTAGGAGTCCTCCTTGTAGCGCCAGTGCGCGGCCACGCCGAGCTCGGCCTGCTCGTGCATTTCCCGGGTGCGGATCTGCACCTCCAGGGTCTTGCCCTCGGGGCCGATCACCGCGGTGTGCAGCGAGCGGTAGTCGTTGTGCTTGGGCCGGGCGATGTAGTCGTCGAACTCGCCCGGCACCGGCGCCCACAACGCGTGCACCACACCCAGCGCGGCGTAGCAGGCCGGGATGTCGTCGACCAGCACCCGCACCGCGCGCAGGTCGTAGAGCTCGCCGATCGGCACGTCCTTCTTCCGCATCTTCTTCCAGATGCTGTAGATGTGCTTCGGCCGGCCGGCGATCTCGGCCTCGATGCCCTGCGCGCGCAGGGCCTCGCCGAGTTCGCGCGTGACCTGGGCGATGTAGCGCTCGCGGCCGGCGCGCTTGTCGTCGAGCAGCGAGGCGATGCGGCGGTAGGTCTCCGGCTCGAGGTGGCGGAAGGCCAGGTCCTCGAGCTCCCACTTGAGCTGCCAGATGCCCAGGCGGTTGGCCAGCGGGGCGTGGATGTCGCGGGTCAGGCGCGCCAGCGCCAGCCGCTCCTCCTCGGGCAGCGCGCCGGCGTGGCGCATCCGCGCCAGCTGGCGCGCGAGCAGGATCGGCACCACCCGCAGGTCGCGCACGATCGCCAGCAGCAGCCGGCGCAGCCCCTCGGTATTGCCCGCGGCCGGGCGCTCGGCGTGCAGGCTCCACACCTGGTTGGCGGCGCGCTGCCCGTCGAGCAGCACCGCGACCGCGGCATGCGCGGGCGGAAGCTGCGGTTCCACCGCGGCGGCCAGGCCGGGCAGGTCGAACAGCAGCGCGGCCGCCAGCGAATCGCCGTCGGCGTCGAGCAGCGCCAGCAGCGAGAGGGTGTCCGCCAGCTGCGCCGGCGCGGCCGGGGTGCACTGCGCCGGATCCAGCGTCGCCGCGGCACGCCGCAGGGCTTCGCGCAGGGCCGGGGCGATCGCCTTCGTGGCCGGCAGCGCGAGCCAGTGGTCGAGTCCTGGCGGAGGGGCGGCGTGCACGATGTCCGTCCGGTGGGGATGCGTCCTACACTAGCGTCAGCGCGCCACGAGGAACAGCCATGGGTCGACTCGCCGCCGCCCTGTTCGCCACTGCGTTTGTGGTTCCGTTCATGGCCTCCGCCCAGCAGGCACCGCCGCTCCAGCAGGCCATGAGCGAGGCGGAGTTCCGCGCCGCCGGCCTGCACAAGCTCGACGCCGCGGAACTGGCGCGGCTCAACGCCTGGCTCGACCGCAAGGTGGAGCAGGAAGCCGCCGCGGCCGTCGCCACCGCGATCGAGCAGGCGCGCGAGGAGGGTCGTCGCGAGGTCGTGGAGCGCAACCGCGGCTTCTTCCACTTCGGTTCCGACGCGCCGATCGATGCCCGGATCGCGGGCGAGTTCACCGGGTTCGCGAACCGCAGGCGCTACGTGCTCGACAACGGACAGGTCTGGCAGCAGACCGATTCGGCCACCCTCGCCGGCGTGCGCGAGGCCAACCCGGCCGTGCGCATCCGGCCCGGCGCGCTCGGCACGTGGTGGATGCGGGTCGAGGGTTACAACACCCAGGCCAAGGTGCAGCGGATCGAGTGACCGGACCGGCCGGCGCGGCCGCCAGCCTCAGCCCAGCGCCGCGATCCGCGCCGCCAGCTTCTTCGCCGTGGGCGCGCCGCGCATGGACAGTTCCTGGGCGTAGGTCGCCACCCGCACCTCTTCCAGGTCCCGGCGCAGCGCCTGGCGCTCGCGCGGCGTGCCGGCGCCCGCGGCCTCGACCGCGGCCAGCGCGTCGACCAGCGGCTTGAGTTCGAGCATGCGCTGCTGGTCGCGCAGCGGATCGCGCTGGGCGCGTTCGGCGCGGGTGGCCAACGCGCGCAGCCAGCGCGGATAGGCCTCGAGCGCCTGCGCCGGCTCTTGGCGCAGGAACCCCGGGTACGCGAGCGAGGCGAGGTGCGCCTGCATGTCGTCGAGGTTGCCCCGGGCCCAGCCGACCAGCCGCGATTCGAGCCGTGCGCGGACCTGCGCCACCAGCTCGAGGATCGCCTCGGCCTGCTGCAGCCGGCGCATGGCCTCGCCGAACAGGGCGCGGCCGGCCGCGTCGCGGCGCGCGGCGAAGGCGTCGGGATCGCGGATCTCCTCCAGCCCGTCGGCCAGCAGCGCCTCCAGCGCGCCGTCCACCAGGTCCTCCCGCAGGCGGTCGCCCCCGCCGCCGCGCTTGCGTTCCCCGCCGGCCTCGATCGCGGCGTACAGCAGGGCGGTCTTCGGCTGCACCGGAAGCTGCCGTCGCGCCTGCCGGATGCGGTCCTGCAGCGCGATCCGCAGCAGGCGCCGCACGCCTTCGGGATGCAGCCGCACCGCCTGCGCCGGGTCTGCATGCACCGCCAGCGACGCACTGTCGCCGTCGTCCTGCAGCGCCGGGTACGCGGGCACGCCACCGGCACCGGGCACCGAGAGCGGGATCGGTTCGCCCGGGAACTCGCGCAGGCCGGTGCGCGCCAGGCCTTCCGCGGCCCGCGACGCGAACGCGCGGGCGGCACGCTCTCCAAAGCGCGCGCGCAGTTCTTCGAGGTCGCGCGACTCGGCCAGCACCCGCGGCTCGCCACGGCCGCGCACTTCGACCAGGCGCAGGTTGGCGCGCAGGTGCGGATCCAACGCCGACACGTCGAAGTCGGTCGCGGCCACCGCCACGCCGGTCATGCGCTGCAGGAAGCGCGCCAGCGACGGGGCGAAAGCGTCGGGCTCGTCGCGGCCGTGGGCCTGGGCGAAGGCGGCGGCGAAATCCGGCGCCGGCACGAAGTTGCGACGCAGCGACTTGGGCAGGGTCCGGATCAGCGCCGCGGCCTTGTCGGCGACGAAGCCCGGCGCCAGCCACGACAGCCGTGCGGGGTCGAGCGCGTTGAGCAGGTGCAGCGGCACCGACACGGTCATGCCGTCGTCCGGCGCGCCGGGTTCGAAGCGGTAGCCGACCGCCAGCCGCGCATCGCCGAGCGGGATGAAGGCAGGGAAGCGCGCTGCGTCGACGCCCTCGCCCACGAGGAGGTCGTCGCGGGTCCATTCCAGCGCCTGGCGCTGCGCCGCATCGGCCTTCGCGTACCAGGCGTCGAGCGTGCGCGCCTCGACGATGTGCGACGGGATCCGGTCGGCGTACCACTGCCGCATCCAGTCCTCGTCCACGACCAGGCCGACCCGGCGCTGCTTGGCCTCCTCCTCGCGCGCGGCCTCCAGCGTGGCGAGGTTGCGGGCCAGGAACGGCGCGCGCAGGTTGACTTCGCCGGCGACCAGGCCGTCGGCGAGGAACAGCTGGCGCGCTTCCTGCGGATACAGCCGGCCGTAATCCACCGGCCGCTTCGGCGCCAGCACCAGGCCGAACAGGCTGACCTGCTCGCTGCCCAGCACCCGCCCCTGCGAGCGCGACCAGCGCGGATCGTGGTGGCGGCGCGCCAGCAGGTGCGGCAGTTCGGCGATCGCCCAGTCGGGCTCGATCGCGGCATTGGTGATCGCCCACACCTTCTCGGTATCGAGCAGGGTCGCGGCCAGCACCCACGGTGGCGGTTTGCGCGCGAGCGCCGAACCCGGGAACAGCTGGAAGCGGCGCCCGCGCGGCCCCTCGTAGACGCCGCGCTCGCCGAGGTGGCCGATGTGCGTGGGCAGGCCGGCGATCAGGGCCCGGTGCAGCGGTGCGTACAGGTGGGGCGCGAGGGCGTCGCCCGCGTCGGCCGGCACGGATGCCGGCTTGCGCGGCTCCGCGGGCGGCGGCGGGTCGGCCTGGCCTGCCCACAGTTCCGCGCACTGCAGCTTGAGCTGGCGGTGCAGCTCGCGCCATTCGCGCATGCGCAGGAAACCGAGGAAGTTGCGTTCGCACCACTTGCGCAGCTGCGACTGGGTCAGCTCGGAGTGCGCCGCGTCGTAGGCATCCCACAGCCGCAGGATGCCGACGAACTCGGACCTGGGGTCGGCGAACTGCGCGTGCGCGGCGTCGGCGGCGGCGCGCTGGTCGGCCGGGCGCTCGCGCGGGTCCTGGATGCCGAGGAACGACGCGATCGCCAGCATCTCGCGCAGGCAGCCGTGGCTGCGCGCGGCGACCAGCATCCGCGCCAGCTTCACGTCCACCGGCAGCCGGGCCATGGTCCGGCCCAGCGGGGTCAACGCGCGCCGTTCGTCCACCGCGCCCAGCTCCGACAGCTGCTGCCAGCCGTCGGCGATCGCGCGCGGGTCGGGCGGATCGATGAACGGGAAGTCGGCGATCACGTCGCCCTGCGCGGCCCCGTCGCGTTCGCCGCCCTTGCGCCCGCGGCGCCTGCCTCCGGCCGGCCCGGCCTCGCCCAGGCCCAGCGCGAGCATGCGCAGGATCACGCCGGCCAGCGCGGCGCGCCGGATCTCCGGATCGGTGTAGGCCGGGCGCGACAGGAAGTCGGCTTCCGAATACAGGCGAATGCACGTGCCCGGCGCCACGCGCCCGCAGCGGCCCTTGCGCTGGTCGGCGCTGGCCTGCGAGATGGCCTCGATGTGCAGCCGGTCCAGCTTCTGCCGCGGACTGTAGCGCTTGACCCGGGCCAGGCCGGGATCGACCACGTAGTGGATGCGGGGAACCGTCAGCGAGGTCTCGGCGACGTTGGTCGCCAGCACGATGCGCCGCTGCGGCCCCGGGTTGAACACCCGGTCCTGGTCGCGCGCCGACAGCCGCGCGTACAGCGGCACCACTTCGGTGTGGCGGTAGCGGCGCTTCTCCAGCGCCTGGTGCGCGTCGCGGATCTCGCGCTCGCCGGGCAGGAACACCAGTACGTCGCCGGTGCCCCGCTCGGCCATGATCTCGTCGCAGGCGGCCACGATGCCGTCGAGCACGCTCAGGCCCGGCGCCTCCGCCCGGCCCCGTGCGCGCCCGCCGCCGGACGGCGGCGCCTCGTCGGCCTCCCCCTCGCCCAGCGGCCGGTAGCGCACCTCGACCGGATAGCCGCGGCCCTCGACCTCGACCACCGGCGCCCCGCCGAAGTGCCCGGCGAAGCGCTCGGTGTCGATCGTGGCCGAGGTCACCACCAGCTTGAGGTCCGGCCGCCTCGGCAGCAGGCGCTTGAGGTAGCCGAGCAGGAAGTCGATGTTGAGGCTGCGCTCGTGCGCCTCGTCGACGATGATCGTGTCGTAGCGCGAGAGCCAGCGGTCCGAGGCGATCTCCGCCAGCAGGATGCCGTCGGTCATGAACTTGACCGCGGTGTGCTCGCCGACGTTGTCGTTGAACCGCACCTGGAAGCCGACCGCCCCGCCCAGCGGCACCTGCAGCTCCTCGGCCACGCGTCGCGCCACCGCGCGCGCGGCGATCCGGCGCGGCTGGGTGCAGCCGATCATCCCGGCCGCGCCGCGTCCTGCCTGCAGGCACAGCTTGGGCAGCTGGGTGGTCTTGCCCGACCCGGTCTCGCCGGCCACCACCAGCACCTGGTGGCGACGCAGCAGTTCGACGATGCGGTCGGCGTGGGCGGCGATCGGCAGGTCGGGGGCGACGGTCGCCGACGGCAGGCGCGTCGCCACGGCGTCCCGGGCCTCCAGCGAGGCCTGCAGCGCGGCGGCGAAGGCCTCGCGCGCCTGGTCCGAGGCCGGCGCCGCCTTCCAGCGCGACCACAGCCCCAGCAGCCGGCCACGGTCGCGCGTGCGCGCCGCGTCGATCGCGCGCCGCGCCTGGCTTAACGCGTTCGTCGCACCGGCATCCCTAGACTCCATCAGGCCCTTCGATGCCGGCGACCGCTGGTCGCCGCCTGCCACCACATTGGCGTATTGTCTCCAAAAACCAACACCGCGAGGTTCCCCATGGCCAAGGCCACCACCAGCAAGTCCAGCAAGGGTTCCACCGGCAAGGCCGCGAAGGCCGCGGCCAAGTCCGCCGACGGCAAGGGCGCCAAGGGCGGCAGCGTGGTGCCCACCGCCTCCCCCGCCTCCGGCGAGGGCCAGGCCATCGACATCGGCATCTCCGCGCAGGACCGCAGGAAGATCGCCACCGAGCTGTCGAAGTTCCTGGCCGACGCCTACACGCTCTACCTCAAGACCCACAACTTCCACTGGAACGTGACCGGGCCGATGTTCAACGCCCTGCACGTCATGTTCGAGGAGCAGTACACCGAGCAGTGGAACGCGCTCGACGAGATCGCCGAGCGCATCCGCGCCCTGGGCTTCAACGCCCCCGGCTCCTACGCCGAGTTCATCAAGCTCACCTCGATCCGCGAGGAGCCCGGCGCCACCGAGGCGCCCGACTGGCGCGAGATGGTGCGCCAGCTGGTGGTCGGCAACGAAGCCGTGTGCCGCAGCGCGCGCCGGGCCATCGACGTGGCCGACGACGGCGACGACGAGCCCACCGAGGACCTGCTGATCCAGCGCCTGCAGACCCACGAGAAGTACGCCTGGATGCTGCGCTCGCTGCTGCAGTGAGCCTGGCGGACGCTCCCTGCCCCGCGATGCCGGGGCCGGGAGGCGTCCGCGCTGACCCGCCTTCGTCCCCTCCGCCCCGGGAAACGGGCGCACCGCATCGCGTGCGTGTGCGCCCGACCGTGCACAGGGTGCTTGTCCGACCCCGCCGCGTGCCCCGCACCGGTATCCTGCCCTGATGGAATCCCGGCCCGAAGTCCTGCTCGAGCGCGTGTTCGGGCATCGCGCGTTCCGCGGCGCGCAGGGCGAGATCGTGCGCCATGTCGCGGACGGGCACGACGCCCTCGTGCTCATGCCCACCGGCGGCGGCAAGTCGCTGTGCTACCAGCTCCCGGCACTGCTGCGCGAGGGCACGGCGATCGTGGTCTCGCCGCTGATCGCGCTGATGCAGGACCAGGTCGAGGCGCTGCGCCAGCTGGGCGTGCGCGCCGCCTGCCTCAACTCCAGCCTGGACGCGGCCGAGGCGCAGGAGGTCGAGCGCCAGCTCCTCGCCGGCGACCTCGACCTGCTGTACGTCGCGCCCGAGCGCCTGCTCACCGCGCGCTTCCTGTCGCTGCTCGACCGTGCGCGCCTGGCCCTGTTCGCGATCGACGAGGCGCATTGCGTCTCGCAGTGGGGCCACGACTTCCGTCCCGAGTACCGTGAACTCACGGTTCTCCACGAGCGCTGGCCCGATGTCCCCCGGATCGCCCTCACCGCCACCGCCGACCCGCCCACCCAGCGCGAGATCGCCGAGCGGCTGCAGCTGGAGGACGCGCGCCGCTTCGTCACCTCGTTCGACCGCCCCAACATCCGCTACACGGTGGTGCAGAAGGACGACGTGCGGCGCCAGCTGCTGGACTTCCTCTCGGGCCACCGCGGCGAGGCCGGGATCGTCTATTGCCTGTCGCGGCGCAAGGTCGGGGAGTTCGCGCAGTTCCTGACCTCGCATGGCATCGACGCCCTGCCCTACCACGCCGGCATGGACGCGGCCACGCGCGCGGCCAACCAGCGCCGGTTCCTGCGCGGGGACGGCGTGGTGATGGTGGCCACGATCGCGTTCGGCATGGGCATCGACAAGCCGGACGTGCGCTTCGTCGCCCACCTCGACCTGCCCAAGTCGATCGAGGGCTACTACCAGGAAACCGGGCGTGCCGGCCGCGACGGCGAACCGTCCGAGGCCTGGATGTGCTACGGCCTGGGCGACCTGGTCCTGCTGCGGCAGATGATCGCGCAGTCCGAGTCCGGGCCCGAGCGCAAACGGCTCGAGCACCGCAAGCTCGACGCGCTGGTCGGCTACTGCGAGACCATGCGCTGCCGTCGCCAGGTGCTGCTGGGCAACTTCGGCGAGGCGCACCCGGGCGCCTGCGGCAATTGCGACAACTGCCTGTCGCCGCCCGAGTCCTGGGACGGCACCGAGGCCGCGCGCAAGGCGCTGAGCTGCGTCTACCGCACCGGCCAGCGGTTCGGCGCGGCGCACCTGATCGACGTACTGCGCGGCGGGGAGACCGCGCGCATCCAGCAGTTCGGCCACGACCGGCTGAGCGTGTACGGGATCGGCGCCGACCTCGACGCCCGCGAATGGCGTGGGGTGTTCCGCCAGCTCGTCGCCGCGGGCCTGCTGGACGTCGATGCCGAAGGCCACGGCGGCCTGCGCCTGACCGCCGCCAGCCGCCCGGTCCTGCGCGGCGAACAGCCGGTGCCGCTGCGCAAGCTGCCCGGCCGGCGCGAACGTGGACGATCGGCCGCGCGTACGCCCGCGGTGGCCGTCGACCTCGGGCCCGCGGAGCTGCGCGTGTTCGAGGCCCTGCGCGAGCTGCGCGCGCGCCTTGCACGGGAACAGGGCGTCCCCGCCTACGTTGTCTTCCACGACGCCACCCTGCGCGCCATCGCCCGCCAGCGCCCGCGCAACCTGGGCGAACTGGCGCAGGTGGAAGGCATCGGCGCCGCCAAGCTCGAGCGCTACGGCGACGAGGTCATGGGCACCCTGCGCGAGCTCGACGACGCGCTGGCGGACTAGTCCGCCGCAGCGCGTGGAGAATTCCCGCTGCGACGGAAAAGAAACGCTGGGCCGTGATGGATTCGAACCGCGCCGCGCGGACCTTTCGCCTCTCCACTATCAAGCGCGCCGCAGCGCGCGACGAACTCGGGCTGCGACGGAATCTAGGCTGGTGGGCCGTGATGGATTCGAACCGCGCCGCGCGGACCTTTCGCCTC
>Ga0207873_1001412_pt1 | contig 23078 bp, 18 predicted proteins | sample BGWIniCompost_FD_187373 | JGI IMG/M metagenome (GOLD analysis project Ga0207873, IMG submission 187373) | Cellulose adapted compost microbial communities from Newby Island Compost Facility, Milpitas, CA, USA - BGW Initial Compost (SPAdes)... ...
GTGCGGCTCGGCACGAGATAGTCGCGCGCGCCTTCGGGCGTCGGCTTCGTGAGCACCGGCGTCTCGACGTCGACGAAACCGTGCTCGTCGAGGAACGCACGCACCGCGCGCGTGACCTCGTGACGGAGCCTCAGGTTCCGAAGCATCGAGGGACGGCGAAGGTCGAGATAGCGGTAGCGGAGACGCAGCTCCTCGCTCGCGTTCTCGTCGTGATGGAACGGCGGGGTCAGCGACCTGTTGAGCACGGTGAGCTTGTCCGCGACGAGCTCGACCTCGCCGGTCGCGAGCGCCGGGTTCACCGTGCCCTCGGGGCGCTCGCGCACGAGCCCTTCGACGGCGATCACGTACTCGCTGCGCAGCCGCTCCGCCTCGGCGAAGACCTCGGACGCGCTCGGATCGAAGACGACCTGGAGGATCCCTTCGCGGTCGCGCAGGTCGACGAAGATCACGCCGCCGTGGTCACGGCGGGAATGCACCCAGCCGGCGACCGCGACCCGCTGGCCGACGAGCGTCTTGTTCACGTGCCCGCAGTAATGGCTGCGCATAACACTTTCCTTGCAATAAGGCCATGCTGCGGGCCGGCGGCCCGCCGATCGATCCGACGGCCTCAAGATGCCCCGAAAAGGGCGCGAATGTTAAGGGGCCGCCTTGGAGCGCGCAACTGCGGCCCCGTCTTCGCCAGGAGCCTCGGGCCGAGGCAGCAGCTCCCCGTCCGCATTCCGGCTATCGGGATGAGCCGGATGCCACTTCGGCACGACGACGCCGAGCGAGACGATCATCTTCAGCGCGTCCTCGACCGGCATGTCGAGCTCGACGACCTCGTTGCGCGGCACGAAGAGGATGAAGCCGGACGTCGGGTTCGGCGTCGTCGGCACGAAGACCGTCAGCACCTCGTCGCCGGTCCGCGCCTGCACCTCGCCCGGCTCGTCGGACGTCTGGAAGCACAGCGAGTACACGCCCTTGCGCGGGTACTCGATCAGCAGCACCCGCTTGAACGACTGGCTCGTATCGCTGAAGACGATCTCGATGAAATGCTTGACGGCGCCGTAGACGCTGCGGACGAACGGAATCCGGTCGAGCAGCGACTCGTAGAGCGCGACGAGCCGTTTGCCGATCAGGTTCGCCGCGAGCATTCCGGTCGCGACGAGGATCAGGAACGCGAGGATCCCCGAGACGATCGCGTTCAGCCCCGGGATCGGCAGATCGAGCAGCGCCTCGGGCCGGTACTGCGCCGGCATCCAGAACAAGAGCCGCTCCATGAGCCCGAGGAGCAGCCGGAAAACGAAAATCGTCGCGCCGACCGGTGCCCAGACGAGCAGGCCGGCGACGACGTAGCGGCGAAGACGAGCGACGGCCGGGCTCACGCGACGGCGCTCTTGCTGCTCGTCTCTTTCTTGTCTTTCTTCTCGCTGCTCGAGGAAGACGAGTCGGACTTCTCGCTACCCTTCGAGTCGCTCGTGGCGAGATTGCGCTTCTTCTCTTTGTCCGACTTGAAGTCAGTCTCGTACCAACCGCCGCCCTTCAGGCGGAACGCCGGGGCGGAGATCAGTCGCTTCAACGCGGGCTGCTCGCATTCCGGGCAGTCCCGCAAAGGCTCGTCCGACAGCTTCTGAAGCGCGTCGAGCGTGTGCCCGCATTCCTCGCATCGGTACTCGTAAATCGGCATGACGTAAGGTCTCTCGTGAACTCAAAGAGCCGCCGCACAAGTGCGGACGGCACCGGGAAATTCAAGGGGAGCAAAGGGGCGCCCCCGTGCGTCCGGCGGATTATCGGCCGGAGGCGACCCGGGAGAAAGGGGACTGGTCCTCGAACAGCCTCGCGCGCCCCGCTCCCGAAGCGAGCGGGCTCCTTCCGGAGCCCGCGAAGCCTCATGCCGCCTCGGCCCGGCCCTTGCGGAACTCGAGCCCGTCGGAGGTCGCCGTGACCTGAATCGTGTCGCCCGGCCCGAAATCGCCGCGGAGGATGCGCTCGGCGAGCGGATTCTCGATCTGCTGCTGGATCGCACGCTTCAGCGGCCGCGCCCCGTAGACCGGGTCGAAGCCGGCCTCGGCGAGCCGATCGATCGCCGCCTCATCGAGCTCGAGCGCGATGTCGCGCTCGCCGAGACGGCGCCGCAGATACTCGAGCTGGATATCGACGATCTTGCGGATGTGCTCGGACTCGAGCGGATGGAACACCACGACGTCGTCGATGCGGTTGATGAACTCGGGCCGGAAATGCTGCCTCACGACGTCCATCACCGCTTCCTTCATCCGCGCGTAGTTCTCCGCGCCCGCGAGCTCCTGGATGCGCTGGCTGCCGAGATTCGACGTCATGATGATCACGGTGTTGCGGAAGTCGACCGTGCGGCCGTGACCGTCGGTCAGCCGGCCGTCGTCGAGCACCTGCAGCAGGACGTTGAAGACGTCCGGGTGCGCCTTCTCGACCTCGTCGAGCAGGATGACCGAGTAGGGTCTCCGGCGCACGGCCTCGGTCAGATAACCGCCCTCCTCGTAGCCGACGTAGCCCGGAGGCGCGCCGATCAGCCGCGCGACCGAATGCTTCTCCATGAACTCGGACATGTCGATCCGGACCATCGCGTCCTCGGAATCGAACAGGAACTCGGCCAGCGCCTTCGTGAGCTCCGTCTTGCCGACGCCGGTCGGCCCGAGGAACAGGAACGAGCCGTTCGGCCGCTTCGGATCGGCGAGCCCGGCACGCGCGCGGCGGATCGCGTTCGCGACGGCCTGAACCGCTTCCTGCTGCCCGACGACGCGCCGCCCGATCACCTCTTCCATCTTGAGCAGCTTCTCGCGCTCGCTCTCGAGCATCTTCGAGACCGGGATGCCCGTCCACTTCGACACGACCTCGGCGATCTCCTCTTCCGTCACGCGCGTGCGGACGAGCTTCGAAGGCTTCTGCTCACCGGCCGCCGCCTGCTCGAGCTGCCGCTCGAGCTCGGGGATCCGGCCGTACTGCAGCTCGGCCATCCGCGTGAGATCGCCGGCGCGGCGCGCCTGCTCGAGCTCGACCTTCGCGCGCTCGAGCGCCTCCTTGATGTGCGTCGTGCCCTGCATCGCGGCCTTCTCGGCCTTCCAGACTTCCTCGAGATCGGAGTACTCGCGCTCGAGCCGCTCGATCTGCGCCTCGAGATCCGCGAGCCGCTTCTTCGACGCCTCGTCCGTCTCCTTCTTCAGCGCCTCGCGCTCGATCTTGAGCTGGATCAGCCGCCGATCGAGCCGGTCCATCTCCTCGGGCTTCGAGTCGATCTCCATGCGAATGCGCGCCGCGGCCTCGTCGACGAGGTCGATGGCTTTATCCGGCAGATTGCGGTCCGTGATGTAGCGGTGCGACAGCGTGGCCGCCGCGACGATCGCAGGGTCCGTGATCTCGACGCCGTGGTGCACCTCATAGCGCTCCTTGAGGCCGCGCAGGATCGCGATCGTGTCCTCGACCGTCGGCTCGTCGACCAGCACCTTCTGGAAGCGCCGCTCGAGCGCCGCGTCCTTCTCGATGTGCTGGCGGTACTCGTCGAGCGTCGTCGCGCCGATGCAGTGCAGCTCGCCGCGCGCGAGCGCGGGTTTCAGCATGTTGCCCGCATCCATCGCGCCCTCGGCCTTGCCGGCGCCGACCATCGTGTGCAGCTCGTCGATGAACAGGATGATCTGCCCTTCCTGCTTCGCGAGCTCGTTGAGCACCGCCTTCAAGCGCTCCTCGAACTCGCCGCGGAACTTGGCGCCCGCGATCAGCGCGCCGAGATCGAGCGCGAGCAGCCGCTTGTTCTTCAAGCCTTCCGGAACCTCGCCGTTCACGATCCGCTGCGCGAGTCCCTCGACGATCGCGGTCTTGCCGACGCCGGGCTCGCCGATCAGCACCGGGTTGTTCTTCGTGCGGCGCTGCAGCACCTGGATCGTGCGGCGGATCTCGTCGTCGCGGCCGATGACGGGATCGAGCTTGCCCTGCTCCGCACGCGCCGTGAGGTCGATCGTGTACTTGTCGAGCGCCTGCCGGGTCTCCTCCGCGTTCGGATCGTCGACTTTCTCGCCGCCGCGCACCTCGTCGATCGCGCGGTTGATCGCGCCCTTCACGGCGCCCGCTTCCTCGAGGATGCGTCCCAGGTCGCTGCGCACTTCGAGCGCAGCGAGGATGAACAGCTCGCTCGCGATGTACGCGTCCCCGCGCTGCTGCGCGAGCTTGTCCATGACGTTCAGGTGCTTCGCGAGGTCGTTGGAGATGTGCACCTCGCCGGGCGCGGCGCCCTGCACCGTCGGCAGCCGGTCGAGCGCTTTCCCGAGCGCCGAGCGCAGGCGGTTCAGGTCGACGCCGGCCTTCGTCAGCAAGCCCCGAACGGTGCCGCCCTCCTGCTCGAGCAGAGCCGCCATCACGTGCACGGGCTCGATGAATGGATGGTCGCGGCCGACGGCCATCGACTGCGCATCGGCAAGCGCGAGCTGGAATTTGCTGGTCAGTTTGTCCATGCGCATGAAGGCGCGCTCCTCGTTCGATCAAATGGTCAGCGGATTTCGTTGCCTCATGACATGGGGCTATACCCGGGGATATCAACCTGGCAAGGCGGTTCGGCACCGCCTTCCCGCGTCAGCGGTCGATCCAGACGAGCGAGGCCATGCGCCCGCAGGGCGCCTCGCGGCGATGGGAGAAGAAGCGCTCGGCATCGGTGTACGTGCACGCCCCGCCGCCGTAGACCGCGGTGACTCCCGAGCGCGCGAGGCTCTGCCGCGCAAGCGTATAGAGGTCGGCCTGCCAGCGGCCGCGCGCGTTTCGCACGAACGCGTCGGCCGCCTCGAAGCCCGCGGCCGCGAAGGCCGCGCGGACCTCGTCGCCGACCTCGAACGCCCCAGGCCCGATCGCGGGACCGAGCCACGCGAGGATCTCCGATGGCGGCGAGCCGAGCGCCCTGACGGCGTTCTCGACGACGCCGGCGGCCAGCCCCCGCCAGCCGGCGTGCGCGACGCCGACGCGCGTTCCGTGCCGATTCGTGAGCAGCACGGGCAGACAGTCGGCCGTGACCACGACGCAGACGACCCCGGGCCGCCCGGTCACTGCGCCGTCGGCCGGCGCGGGCCCGTCGCGGTCGAGGTCGAGGATCGTCGTGCCGTGCACCTGCTCGAGCCATCGCGGCTCCGACGGTAGCCCGAGCCGCTCCGCGACGCGACGGCGGTTTTCCGCAACGGCGTCCGGATCGTCGCCGACGTGCGTGCCGAGATTGAGGCTCGCGTAAGCTCCGGTGCTGACGCCGCCGGTGCGGCACGTGACGAACGCGCGGACGTGCTCGGGCGCGGGCCAGTCCGGCGCGAAACCGAGCTCGACGTCGCTCGCCGGCACCGTCATCGCCGCGGATCGGGCGCGTTCATGCGCGCATCCTCTCGAAGCGCGTCGAGCAGGCGCTCGAGATCCTCGGGCAAGGGACTCTCGATCTCGAGCGGGCGCCCCGACACCGGATGCTCGAGCTCGAGCCGCATCGCGTGCAGCGCCTGGCGCCGGAACCCCTCGAGCTCCTTGCGTAGCCGCTCGGTCGGCTGACGCGGGAATCTCGGCCGTCCGCCGTACAGCGGATCGCCGACGAGCGGCGCGCCGATGCTCGCCATGTGCACGCGAATCTGATGCGTCCGGCCGGTCTCGAGCGCCACGTGGACATACGTGTGCGCACGAAAACGCTCGCGGACCGAATAGCGCGTGACCGCCGGCCGGCCATGCTCGACGATCGCCATTTTCAGTCGATTGCGCGGATGCCGGCCGATCGGCGCATCGACCGTGCCGCCGCCCGTGAGCACGCCCTGGCAGACGGCCGCATAGGTCCTGTGGATCTCGCGCCGCTCGAGGCGCTTCGCGAGGACGTGCTGCGCATGAAGCGTCCGCGCGACGATCAGGAGCCCGCTCGTGTCCTTGTCGAGCCGGTGGATCAGCCCCGCGCGCGGCAGCGCGGCGAGGGCGGAATCGAGATGCAGCAAGGCGTTCTGCAGCGTGCCGCGCGGATTACCCGCACCTGGATGCACGACGAGACCCGCCGGCTTGTCGATCACATAGAGCGCGTCGTCCGCGTAGCGGACGACGAGCGGGATCGGTTCGGAAACGAGCTCGACCTCGGCCTCGAGCTCGGCCTCGAGCACGAGCTCGTCGCCCTCGCGGACCTTGCGCTTCGGCTCCGCGCACTCGCCGGAGACCGTGATCGCGCCGGACTCGATCCACGTCTTCAGGCGGCTGCGCGAGAACTCCGGGAACAGCGCCGCCGCGGCTTGATCGAGCCGGCGCCCGGCCAGCTCGCCCGGCACGACGGCCCGCCGGGACACGGACTCTACCGGCATGGGCTCGCCGTCGAAGTCGTCCCAATCGTCGCGGCCGCTACCCGCCGAAATGTCTTGCTCGTTCAAGCCCCGCTCGCCCAAGCCTCGTTGGCCGGCGGATAGGATGCCACGGATTACGCTGCGCCCCGCGGCGATCGCCTCGCAGCGAGCGCGCTTCTCGACCGCCGCCGCGGCGGACGGCAGCGCCCGGCCGCAGCCGAAACTTTCGGCAATCGAGGCTCGTCAAACGGTACAATCCGCTGTCCCGGCGACAGGGCCGGCCGTATACGAGTGGATATTGCGAAGGTGCGCTCGACGACGAAAACGATTCTGATCGCGGTCGCCGCGCTTTGGCTCGCGGCCTGCGGACGCGACGACGTCATCCAGAACGCCGGCCCCGAGCTGCTCTACGAGCGCGGCAGCAACATGCTGAACGCCGGCAACTACCAGGGCGCGATCCAGTATTTCCTGCAGCTCGAAGCGACGTACCCGTTCAGTAACGTCACGCGGCAAGCGCAGCTCGACATCATCTACGCGTACTACAAGGCACGGCTTTTCGAGGAGGCGATTGCAGCCGCGGAGGAGTTCGAGCGCGAGAATCCGACGCACCCGCGCGTCGACTACACGCTCTACATGCGCGGCCTCGTGTATTTCGACAAGAGCCCGAACTTTCTCGAGCGGCTGTTCAAGGTCGACCTGTCGGCGCGTCCGCCGAAGGATTCGATGAGGTCCTACCAGATGTTCCAGGAGCTCTTGCGGCGGTTCCCGAACAGCGAGTACGCGGAGGACGCGCACAAGCGCATGGTCTACTTACGGAACCGCCTCGCCGAGTACGAGAATCACGTCGCGCGTTATTACCTTCGGCGCGGCGCGTACGTCGCGGCCGCTCGACGCGCGGAATACGCGGTCGAGCATTTCCCCGGCGCGCCTCAGCTCGAGGAAAGCCTCGAGATCATGATCGAGGCGTACGAGCGGATGGGGATGCACGACCTCGCCGCCGACGCCGCGCGCGTGCTCGAGCTCAACTTCGGCGCCGACGCGCAGCGCACCAGGCTCGATTGAGCCAGGCTCGTGGCGCGGCGGCCTCCGACGAGCCAGCTATCGCGCGCGGATCCGAATCGTTCGCCGCTCAGATCGTCGAAACGAAAATCTTCACGACGAGCCCGACCCCGGTGAAGGCGGCAACGAACGCTGCAGCCTAAGCCACAATCGAAAGCGGCCGGTTGCCGATCCGTAGCCTGCCGAAGGACAAGACATCTTCTTTCCAAGAAAGTCTCGAGCAGAGAATCTTCGATCGACGACGCGAAAGGCGACGCGCGTGCCCGACCACGCACCAGGGCTCGATCAGTAAGCCGACGTGATCGGATAGCGCCAGTCGCGGCCGAATGCGCGGCTGCTGACGCGCACGCCGGGCGGGGCCTGCCTGCGCTTGTATTCCGCGCGCTTCACCATCTGCAGCACGCGGACGACCGTGTCGCGGTCGAAGCCGAGCTCGGTGATCTGCTCGACCGAGTAGTCCTTCTCGATGAAGGCCTCGAGGATCGGGTCGAGCACGCCGTAGGGCGGGAGCGAATCGGTATCCTTCTGATTCGCGCGAAGCTCGGCGCTCGGCTCGCGGTCGATCGTGCGCTGCGGGATCACGGGCGAAAGCGAGTTCCTGTAACGCGCGAGTCGATAGACGAGCGTCTTGCTGCAGTCCTTGAGCGGCGCGAATCCGCCGCACATATCGCCGTATAGCGTCGCGTAGCCGACGGCCATCTCGCTCTTGTTCCCGGTCGAGAGCAGCATCTCGCCGAGCTTGTTCGAGAGCGCCATCAGCAAAAGCCCGCGGCAGCGCGACTGGATGTTCTCCTCGGTCGTGTCCGGCGGAAGCCCGCCGAAGACGGGCTGGAGCGCGCCGAGCGCCGCCTCGAAGAGCGGCTCGATCGAGATCACGTCATAGCGCACGCCGAGCATGCGCGCCTGCTCCGCCGCGTCGGTCAGGCTCATCTCGGACGTGAACCGCGACGGCATCATGACCGCGTGAACGCGATCCGCGCCGAGCGCGTCGACCGCGATCGCGAGGGTCAACGCCGAATCGACGCCGCCCGAGAGGCCGAGCACCACGCCCTTGAAGCCGTTCTTCTCGACGTAATCGCGGGTGCCGAGCACGAGCGCGGAATAGATGCTCGCCTCGGGCGACGGCCGCGCGACGATCGTCCCCGGCCGCACGACGGGCACGCCGTTCTCGACGTCGACGTCGACCGCGAACAGCCCTTCCTCGAAATGCGGCGCGCGGAACACGATCTCGCCGGAAGCGTCGACCGCGAACGATCCGCCGTCGAAGACGAGCTCATCCTGGCCGCCGACGAGATTCAGGTAGACGATCGGGACCTGGTTCTCGCGTGCTCGCTTCGCGAGCGTCGCCTCGCGCACGTCGGGCTGCTGCGCGTGGTACGGCGAGCCGTTGATCACAACGAGCAGGTTCGCGCCCGCATCGACCGCGGAGCGCGCGGGCTCGGGCCCCCACGCATCCTCGCAGATCAGCAGCCCGACGTTGAGGCCGCCGAAGGCCGCGACGGTCGAGTGCATGCCCGGCTGGAAGTAGCGCTTCTCGTCGAAGACGCCGTAATTCGGCAGAGAGCGCTTGCGGTGCTTCGCGACGACCTCGCCGTCGACGATCAGCGCGGCCGAGTTGTAGATGAACTCGCCCTGATACTCGGGAAAACCGAGCACGACGCCGATGCCCGCGACGTTCGTGCGCACGCGCTCGAACGCGGCCTCGACGCGGTTCCGCAGGCCGCGATGAAGCAGCAGATCTTCCGGCGGGTAACCCGAGAGCGTCAGCTCGGGAAACAGGATCAGCTCGGCGCCCAGCTCGTCGCGGGCCCGCGTCGCGGCATCGAGCACCTTCCTGGTGTTCTCGTCGATGCCGCCGACGCGGGTATTGAGCTGCGCGAGCGCGATCCTCATGCCGACGCTATTGTCTCACGCGAGCGCGTCGGCCATCGCCTGCCCGAGATCGGCAAGAGACCGCACCGTGATCACGCCGGCCCGCTCGAGCGCGGCGTATTTCTCCGTCGCCGTGCCCTTGCCGCCGGAGATGATCGCGCCGGCATGACCCATGCGTTTGCCGGGCGGCGCCGTGACGCCCGCGATGTACGCGACGACCGGCTTCGTCACGTGCGCGGCGATGTACTCGGCCGCGGCCTCCTCGTCCGTGCCGCCGATCTCGCCGATCATCACGATGCCGCGCGTCGCCGGATCGGCTTCGAACAGCTCGAGACAGTCGATGAAGTTCATGCCGCGGACCGGATCGCCGCCGATGCCGACGCACGTCGTCTGGCCGAGGCCCCGCTGCGTCGTCTGATTGACCGCCTCGTACGTCAGCGTGCCCGAGCGCGACACGATGCCGATCGAGCCCGGCTTGTGGATCGGGCCCGGCATGATGCCGATCTTGCATTCGCCCGGCGTGATGATGCCGGGGCAATTCGGACCGATCAGCCGGCAGTCGTAGTCGCGGAGCACCTCTTTGACGCGCACCATGTCGAGCACCGGCACGCCCTCGGTGATGCACACGATGAGCTCGATGCCGGCGTCTGCCGCCTCCAGAATCGCGTCCGCGGCGAACGGCGCGGGCACATAGATCATGCTCGCCGTCGCGCCGGTCTCGCGCACCGCCTCGCGGACCGTGTCGAAGACCGGAAGCCCGAGATGCTCGCTGCCGCCGCGGCCCGGCGTCACGCCGCCGACGACCTTCGTGCCGTACTCGAGGCACTGCTGCGTGTGGAACGTGCCCTGCCGGCCCGTGATGCCCTGGCAGATGACCTTCGTGTCCTTGCCGACGAGGATGCTCATGCCGCACCTCCCGCGAGCGCAACGACCTTCGACGCCGCGTCCTTCAAGTCCTCGGCCGGCACGATCGACAAGCCGCTCTCGGCCAGCATCTGCCTGCCCTTCTCGACGTTCGTGCCTTCGAGCCGGACGACGACCGGCACCTCGACCCGCGCGCCCTTCACCGCCGCGATCACGCCTTCCGCGATCAGATCGCAGCGCACGATGCCGCCGAAAATGTTCACGAGAATCGCCTTGACCTTCTTGTTCGTGAGAATGATGTTGAAGGCTTCCTTGACGCGCTCGGCCGTCGCGCCGCCGCCGACGTCGAGGAAGTTCGCGGGCTCGCCGCCGTGGAGCTTGATCAGGTCCATCGTCGCCATCGCGAGCCCCGCGCCGTTGACCATGCACGCGATATTCCCGTCGAGCGAGACGTAGTTGAGGTCGTGCTCGTGCGCGCGGCGCTCCCTTTCGTCCTCCTGCGCGACGTCGCGCATCCCCGCGAGGCGCTGCTGACGGAACAGCGCGTTGTCCTCGACGTTGATCTTCGCGTCGAGCGCGACGATCTTCCCGTCGCCGGTGACGATCAGCGGATTGATCTCGACGAGGCTCGCGTCGCAGTCGTGGAAGAGCTGCACGAGCTTCGTCAGGATCTGATGGAGCTCCTTCTGCTGGCTCGCGTCGAGCCCGAGACCGAAGCCGATGCGCCGCGTCTGATACGGCTGCAGCCCGGCCGCCGGATGGATGTGCACCGTGAAGATCTTCTCCGGCGTCTTCGCCGCGACCTCCTCGATATCCATGCCGCCCGCGGCGGAGGCCATGATCGCGACGCGCCCGACCGAGCGGTCGACGAGCAGGCTCAAGTAGAGCTCGCGCGCGATATCCGAGCCCGATTCGATATAGACGCGATCGACCGGCAAGCCCTCCGGCCCGCTCTGATGCGTGACGAGCCGCGTCCCGAGCATCGCCTTCGCGTGCAGCGCCACCTCGTCGATCGTTCTTGCGAGCTTCACACCGCCCGCCTTGCCGCGGCCGCCGGCATGGACCTGGGCCTTGACGACCCACAAGTTGCCGCCGAGCGCCTCGGCCGCCTCACAAGCTTCTTTCTCGCTCGCCGCGACGCGCCCTTTCGGGATCGGGATGCCGTACTCGGCGAACAGCGCCTTGGACTGATATTCGTGGAGATTCATGAGATTGCGTCTTTCGATGTCTTCCTTGAACGCGGCCGAAGGACACGGCGCGCATGCGGGACGGCTATTGTCCACGAAAGCCCGCGAACTCGTAAAGGCAGCACGGTTCGTTCGGCTCGCGTGACCGCCGGCACGGCAGACCGCTCGAAACGCGTCACAGAACCGCGTTCGCGGCCACCCGGTTCACGCAAGAAAACCGCAGCGTTCGGTTAAGATGCGCGCAGCCATGTCCGCCGCCGCCGAGAAGTCCGCGAAATCCTCTCAGCTCCGCAAAGAGCTGCTCACGGCCGATGCGGATTTCGGCTGGCGCGTCCTTGGGCTTCTGAATCTCTTCCGCCTCGCGATCGCGGCCGCGCTCTTGATCGGCGTCTTCGCGATCGACGAGCCGAGGCTCGTCGGGGACATCCGGCCGGAGCTCGCGTGGCGCGCGCTGATCGTGATGCTCGCGGTCGGCTGCGTCGAGATGTGGTGCCTCCACCGCCGGCGGCCGCCCGTCGAGCGTCAAGCGCCGTTCCTGTTCGCGGCCGATCTCGCCGTCGTCGTCGCGCTCGTCCACGCGAGCGGCGGACTCTCGAACGGCCTCGGCGGGCTCTTGGTCGTTTCCATCGGCGCGCTCGGGCTGCTCGTGCCGCCGCGGCTCGCGTTCCTCTTCGCGGCGGTCGCGTCGCTCGCGTTGCTCGCGGAGCGAGGCTATTCGCACCTTTCCGGAGAGGCCGCCACCGATCAGTACGTGGCCGTAGCGCTGCTCGGCATCGTGCTGTTCCTGATCAGCGCGGTCGTGGTTCTCGTAGGTCGGCGTATCGTCGAGACCGAGGCGCTCGCCGAGCAGCGGGGCGTCGACCTCCGCAACCTCGTCCAGCTCAACGACTACATCATCCAGCACTTGAGGGAGAGCATCGTCGTCGTCGACGGCGAGGATCGAGTGCGGCTGATCAACGCTTCGGCGTTGAAGCATCTCGGCGCCGACGGCCGCACCGACGACATGCCGCTTCGGACGCTGTCGTTCGAGCTCGCCGAGCGTCTTCGCGCGTGGCGAAACCGCGAGCCGCCGGCGGAGGCGAACAGGCCGTTTCATTCCGCGGACGGCACGACGCTCGTGCAGGCGCATTTCGCGACGCTCGGCGCGGGCCGCTCCGGCGGCGTGGCGATCTTTCTCGAGGACACGTCGTTGATCGCCGAGCGCGTGCAGCAGATGAAGCTCGCCGCGCTCGGCCGGCTTTCCGCGAGCATCGCGCACGAGATCCGTAATCCCATCGGCGCGATGAGTCACGCGAGCCAGCTCCTCGCCGAATCCGAGAGCATCTCGGACGCGGACCGACGCCTGACCGAGATCATCCGCATGAACGCATCGCGCGTCAGTCAGATCGTCGAGAGCGTGCTGTCGCTGTCTAGGAAGGATCACACGCGGCCAGAACGGCTCATGCTCGTCGAGTGGATTCGAAGCTTCGTGCAGGAGTTCATCGAGACGCAGGAGCTCTATGAAGGCTCGGTCTCGCTGATGCCCGACTCCGTCGACGTCGAGATCGAGATGGACCCGACGCACCTGCACCAGATCGTCTGGAACCTCTGCGAGAACGCCGTCAAGTACGCGAGCGCGACCGCGGGCGCGATCGCCGTGGAGCTCACGTGCGGCGTCGTCGAGACCTCCGGCCGGCCCTTTCTCGAGGTCGCGGACCGCGGGCCCGGCGTCGACCCGGCCCACGTCGATGAGATCTTCGAGCCGTTCTTCTCGGGGCAGCCCGGCGGGACCGGTCTCGGACTGTACGTATGCCGCGAGCTGTGCGAGCGCAACGGCGCTACGCTACGCTACTCGCCGCGGCCCGGGGGGGGCAGCCAGTTCCGAATCGTTTTCGCCGACCCGAACCGGTGGCGCGCTACGGCGGGGGCCGACGTTGGATGAGGGGTAGCGGCTCGCGCGGGGCCAAGAAGCCACGATGAAACCGATCGCACTCGTCGTCGACGACGAACCGGATCTCTGCGAGTTGCTCTCGATCACGCTCGAGCGCATGGACGTCGCGGCGCGCTCGTGCCCGGATATCGCGTCGGCGAAACGCGCGCTGTCGCGCGAGCCGTTCGACCTCTGTCTGACCGACATGCGGCTGCCCGACGGCGACGGGCTCGAGCTCGTCGAGTGGATCCAGCGCGAGGCGCCCGGCACGCCCGTCGCCGTGATCACCGCGCACGGCAGCGTCGAGGCGGCGGTGAGGGCGCTCAAGATCGGCGCGTTCGACTTCGTCTCGAAGCCGCTCGACTTGAACGACCTGAGAAAACTCGTCTCGTCGGCGCTGAAGCTCAAAGGGGCCGCCCCGCCTCCGCGCGCGGGCGCGGCGCAGGAGCTGATCGGGACGTCGCCCGCGATCGAGCGGGTGCGGGCGATGATCGGCAAGGTCGCGCGTAGCCAGGCGCCCGTGCATATCTATGGTGAGTCCGGCACGGGCAAGGAGCTCGTCGCGCGGATGATCCACGAGGCCGGGCCGCGCCGCGACGGGCCTTTCGTGCCGATCAACTGCGGCGCGATCCCGACCGAGCTCATGGAGAGCGAGTTCTTCGGGCATCGGAAAGGCAGCTTCACGGGTGCCGTATCCGACAAGGTCGGCCTCGTGCAGACGGCAGAGGGCGGGACCCTGTTCCTCGACGAGGTCGCGGACCTGCCGCTCCATATGCAGGTCAAGCTGCTGCGCGTGATTCAGGAGAAGTCGATCCGGCCGATCGGGCGTACGACCGAGATCCCGGTCGACGTGCGCATCCTCTCGGCGACGCACAAGGACCTCGGCGCGCTCGTCGCCGAAGGCCGCTTCCGCGAGGACCTCTATTACCGGATCAACGTGATCGAGCTCTACGTCCCGCCGCTTCGCGAGCGCGGCGAGGACGTGCTGCTGCTCGCCGACCGGATCCTCGAGCGGCTCGCGGCGGCGCAGGGCGTGCCGGTGCCCCGGCTGACCCCGGGCGCGCGCGCGGCGCTCCTGGGCTACCGCTTCCCGGGCAACGTCCGGGAGCTCGAGAACGTCCTCGAGCGCGCGCTGACGCTCTGCTCCGGCGACGAGATCGACGTCGAGGACATCCAGCTCCGCCAGGCGGACGACGGCGCCGCACGGGTTGCCGGCGCGGCCGCGCCCGCGGCCAGGCCCGACGGCGGACCGCTCGAGGCGCAGCTCGAGGAGATCGAGCGCGACGCGATCCTCCGGGCGCTCGAGCGGACGCGCTACAACAAGACCGCGGCCGCGCAGCTCCTCGGAATCAGCTTCAGGGCGCTCCGGTATCGGATCAAGAAGCTCGGGATCGAGTGACGGGCCGGCCGGTTGTCGCCGACTGCCGACGACGGGTGACAATTTTCGTCACTTTGTGACGCATAAGGGATCGTGACTGACCGTATCCGGTTCCGGAATATGTCGAACCATGGTGACGGCGTGATCGTGGTCACGGTTCGAAGCCGCGCCGCTACTCATTTTTTGACATAGTCATTTAGGCTTGGCACACCGATTGCAGAATGGCGTGCCAGACGCATCTGCGTCAGAAAGATCGATTCCCTGGACGTTTACGGTTAAAGGAGCTTTTCGCATGAGGAAGATGCAGCAGGGCTTCACGCTCATCGAGCTGATGATCGTGGTGGCCATCATCGGCATCCTGGCGGCGCTGGCTATCCCGGCGTATCAGGACTACACGATCCGCACGAAGGTCAGCGAGGGTGTCGCTCTCGCGGCCGAAGCCAAGGCAGCCGTCGCGGAGACGGCAGCTTCGCTGGGCGGCCTCGACAAAGTGACGGCGACGAACACCGGCTATGCCTTCCCCGCAGGCGGCACCGACTACGTGAGCAGCATCGCGATCGCGGATGGTGGCGAAATCACGGTGACGATGGGCGGCACGAAGGGCACCGGTGCGAGCACGGAGCCTGTTCTCGTCCTGACGCCCGCTCAGCCCAATCCGGAGGAGCCGATCACGTGGACGTGCACGACCTCGGCAGGTTTGCCGAAGCACGTTCCCGCGAACTGCCGTTAATAGCGGTGTGGTCAGAGCTAACGCAGCGACCACTTACGGAAGCCCCTCCGCCGGAGGGGCTTCTTTTTTCTAGTCCAGCGAATCTCCGTCACAATCGTCGACTCCGGCCGTTGACAGTCGTCTCGGGATACGGTGAAAGTACCCCCTGCTGAGTTCGGGCAGCCTTCTTCCGCGTTTCCCCAGAGTCGGGCAAGGATATGGCCGTCATTGCTACACAGGGTCAGCTGACCGGGCTCCCCCGGCGTCTCGTCCAGGACGGCATCGTGTCCGAGGACGACATGTTTCGCGCGCTCGAGGCGATCAAGCAGGACGGCGCGAGCCTCGTCTCGTACCTCGTCGCGAACCAGCTCGGTGACCCGCGGCAGATCGCGATCGCGGCCGCGCACGAGTTCGGCGTGCCGCTGCTCGACCTCGACGCGATCGAGGTCGATCTCGACGTCGTCCGCCTCGTCGACGACAAGCTCCTCGCGAAGCACCGCGTGCTGCCGATCCTGCAGCGCGGCAAGCGGCTCTACATCGCGGTCGGCGATCCCACGAACCTGCAGGCGATCGACGAGATCAAGTTCCAGACGACGCTGCGCGTCGAGCCGATCGTCGTCGAGCAGGACAAGCTCGAGATGCGCGTCCAGCGCGCGCTCGAGGCCGTCGACACGACGATGTCGCAGTTCGACGAGGATGACTTCGATCTCGAGAAGCTCGACGTCGTCGGCGGCGACGAGGAGGCCGGCGGCGAAATCACGAGCGCCGACGTCGACGATGCGCCGATCGTCCGCTTCGTCAACAAGGTGATGCTCGACGCGATCAAGCGCGGCGCGTCGGACATCCATTTCGAGCCGTACGAGAAGTTCTATCGGATCCGCCTGCGGCAGGACGGCGTGCTGACCGAATTTGCGAGGCCGCCGGTCGCGCTCGCGAGCAAGGTTGCGGCGCGCATCAAGGTCATGGCGAGGCTCGATATCGCCGAGCGCCGCATTCCGCAGGACGGCCGCATCAAGATGCGGCTCTCCAAGAACCGCGCGATCGACTTCCGCGTCAACACCTGCCCGACGCTGTTCGGCGAGAAGGTCGTCTGCCGTCTGCTCGATCCGTCGAGCGCGCAGCTCGGCATCGATGCTCTCGGATACGAGGATTTCCAGAAGGAGCTCTACCTCAAGTACCTGATGAAGCCGTACGGCATGATCCTCGTGACCGGCCCGACGGGCAGCGGTAAGACGGTCTCGCTCTATACCGGCCTCAATATCTTGAACACCGGCGACCGCAACATCTCGACGGCCGAGGATCCGGCGGAGATCAACCTTCCCGGGATCAACCAGGTCAACGTCAACCCGAAGGTCGGGCTGACCTTCGCGTCGGCGCTCCGCGCGTTCCTGCGCCAGGACCCGGACGTGATCATGGTCGGTGAGATCCGCGATCTCGAGACGGCCGAGATCGCGATCAAGGCCGCGCAGACCGGACACCTCGTGCTGTCCACGCTGCACACGAACGACGCGCCGAAGACGCTGACGCGCCTCGTCGACATGGGCGTGAAGCCGTACGCGATCGCGAGCTCGGTCAGCCTCATCATCGCGCAGCGGCTCGCGCGGAGGCTGTGCGAGCACTGCAAGGAGCCGGTCGACGTGCCGGCCGAGGCGCTGCTCAAGGAGGGCTTCACGAAAGAGCAGGTCGAGCAGGGGATCACGGTTTATCACGCGAAAGGCTGCAATCATTGCACCGGGGGCTACAAGGGGCGGGTCGGCATCTATCAGGTGATGCCGGTCTCGGAGGCGATCGGGCGGATCATCATGGAAGGCGGCAACGCGATGCAGATCGCCGATCAGGCGAAGCGCGAGGGCATACCGGACCTTCGCATGTCGGGCCTCAAGAAAGTGATGGACGGGATCACGAGCCTCGAGGAGATCAATCGGGTCACGATCGATTAGGCCCGAGGCTTGCGATACCGGGACGCTGAGGAGACGAACCTGCCATGGCTGAAAGCGCCGCAGCAATCAAGCAAATCCCGTTCACCTGGGAAGGCACGGATCGGAACGGGAAGCGCGTCAAGGGCAAGCTCGTCGCGGCGAGCGAGGCGGCGCTCCGCGCGGAGCTCCGCCGCCAGGGCGTCGTGCCGACGCGCATTCGCAAGCAGACCAATCTGTTCAAGCCGCGCGCGCGCGTGACGCCGGCCGATATCGCGATCTTCTCGCGCCAGCTCGCGACGATGATGGAGGCCGGCATCCCGATCGTGCAGGCGTTCGATATCGTCGGCACCGGGCACGAGAACCCGGCGATGCAGAAGCTGATTCTGACGATCAAGGCGGACGTCGAGGGCGGCACTTCGCTCGCGCAGGCGCTCGCGAAGCATCCGCTGCACTTCGACGAGCTTTATATCAACCTCGTCGAGGCCGGCGAGCAGGCCGGCGCGCTCGAGACGCTGCTCGACAAGATCGCGACGTACAAGGAAAAGACCGAGGCGATCAAGGCGAAGATCAAGAAGGCCTTGTTCTATCCGACCGCGGTCGTCATCGCCGGCATCGTCGTCTCGGCCGTGCTCCTGATCTACGTGATTCCGCAGTTCGAATCGCTGTTCCAAGGCTTCGGCGCGGATCTGCCGGCCTTCACGCGGTTGGTGATCAACCTCTCGCAGTTCGTCCAATCGAAGGGATGGCTGATCCTGCTCGTGGGCGGCGCCGCCGTTTACGGCTTCATCCATGCGAAGAAGCGGTACCGTAGCGTGCAGCATTTCGTCGATCGCGCCATGCTGCATATCCCGATCATCGGCCCGATCTTGAAAAAGGCCGCGATCGCGCGGTACGCGCGCACGCTCGCGACGACTTTCGCGGCCGGCGTGCCGCTCGTCGAGGCGCTCGATTCGGTCGCGGGCGCGACCGGCAATATCGTCTACGAGACCGGCGTGCGCCGAATCCGCGACGAGGTCGCGACGGGCCAGCGCCTGCAGCGCGCGATGGAAGCCACCGATCTCTTCCCGAACATGGTCAACCAGATGATCGCCGTCGGCGAGGAATCGGGCTCGCTCGATACGATGGCCGCGAAGGTCGCGGACTTCTACGAGGCGGAAGTCGACAACGCGGTCGACTCGATGTCGAGCCTGATCGAGCCGTTGATCATGGCCGTGCTCGGCATCCTCGTCGGCGGACTCGTGATCGCGATGTACCTGCCGATCTTCCAGATGGGTCAGGCTATCTAGCGATTCCGAAGGCGGCCCGCGCCGGGCCGCCCGAGAAGGCGCCGAGCGGCACGCGACGTGGAACTCTTGCTGACTTCTCAAGCCGCGCTCGCCGGCGCCGTCGCGCTGCTCGGGCTGATCGTCGGCAGCTTCGTCAACGTCGTCGCGTACCGGCTCCCTTTGATGATGGAGCGTGCGTGGCGCGAGCAGTGCGCGGAGTCGGCGGCCGCGGACGATGAATCGCCCTCGGTCTCGTCGAAGACCTTCAACCTGCTCTGGCCGCCCTCGACGTGCCCGCATTGCGGCACGCGCATCGCGCCGTGGCACAACATCCCGGTCGTGAGCTACCTGTGGCTGCGGGGCCGCTGCGCCTCGTGCCGCGAGCGAATCTCGCCGCGCTACCCGATCGTCGAAGCCTCGGCCGCGATTCTCGGCGTGATCGTCGCGCTCGTCTTCGGCCCGACGTGGCAGATGGTCGCCGCGCTCGGCTTCACGTGGACGTTGCTCGCGTTGACGCTGATCGACCTGGATCACCAGCTCTTGCCGGACTCGATCACGCTGCCGCTGCTCTGGGCGGGGCTCCTCGTCGCGTTGTTCTCGATCGACGGCGAGCCGCTCTTCGCGGATCTGCGTTCCGCCGTGATCGGCGCGGCAGCGGGGTACGTCAGCCTCTGGTCCGTCTATTGGCTCTTCAAGCTCGCGACCGGCAAGGAAGGGATGGGTTACGGCGATTTCAAGCTGCTCGCCGCGATCGGCGCGTGGCTCGGCTGGCAGATGCTGCCGCTCGTGATACTCCTCTCGGCCGCGGTCGGCGCGGTTCTCGGCTCGTTGACGCTGCTCGCCGCCGGCCGCTCGCGGCAGACGCCGATCCCGTTCGGACCGTATCTCGCCGCCGCCGGCTGGATCGCGATGCTGTGGGGCGAGCGGATCGTCGACGCGTACTTCGGCCTGATGACCTAGCGCGCGAGTTGCGCGGCCCGATCGTTCCGTTATCCAATGCCGCTTTCGGGCGGTTGGTGCGCGTTAACCCACCAGGATGCTGAAAATCGGCCTCACCGGCGGCATCGCGAGCGGCAAGTCGACGGTCGCGAAGCTTTTCGAAGCGCTCGGCGTTCCGGTCATCGACACCGATGCGATCGCGCGCGAGGTCGTCGAGCCCGGCGAGCCGGGGCTCGATGCGGTTCGCGATGCGTTCGGCGCGGAAATCCTGACGCCGGACGGCCGTCTCGACCGACGGAAGCTCCGCGAGATCGTGTTCGCCGACGAGGCGAAGCGCCGCCGGCTCGAATCGATCCTGCATCCGCTGATCCGGCAGCGCACGCTCGCGCGGCTCGCGGCGCTCCGCGACGTGCCGTACGCGATCGTCGTCGTGCCGCTCCTCGTCGAGACGAACTTCGGCGCGCTCGTCGACCGGGTGCTCGTCGTCGACGTCCCGGTCGAAGCGCAGCTCGAACGGCTCACCGCGCGCGACGGCATCGACCGCGCCGCGGCCGAAGCGATGATCGCGGCACAGGCGAGCCGTGAAGCGCGCCTTGCGCGCGCGGACGACGTCATCGACAACTCGGGCGATCTCGCCGCGACGCGCGCGGAAGTCGAGCGGCTGCACCGCCGCTACGTCGAAATCGCGACGGTTTGCCGTGACGATTCGAGGCGCGCAGAATAGCGCGTTATGGTAGATCCCGCGCACGACTTGACGGATACCGCCCGCGACCCCGCGATCATCGCTTTCGAGCAGCCGCTCACCGAGCGGATGCGCACGTTTCTCCGCATCGAGTTCCTGTTCGAGCAGGCCTCGCACCACTCGAAGGAGACGACGCAGTTCGGGACGCGCGCCGCGATCGCGAGCCTGCTCGAGGTGCTGACGATTCTGAATCGCGGCGATATCCGCTCGGAGGTCATCAAGGAGCTCGAGCGGCAGTCGGAGCTGCTCGAGCGTTACCGGAAAACTCCGGGTGTCGATTCGACTCGCCTCGACGAGCTGATCGGGCAACTCTCGTCGCTCAAGACCGAGCTCGCCGAGGCCGGTCCGCAGCTCATGAACCCGTTCAAGGAATGCGAGTTCTTGAACACGGTGCGGCATCGGAGCGCGATCCCGGGCGGCACGTGCGCGTTCGATCTGCCGGACTACGCGTATTGGCTGCATCAGCCGTACGGCGAGCGGAAGCGACAGCTCGGGGAATGGCTCGACAAGCTGCGCCGCGTCTGCGATCCGGTCGCTCAGGTGCTATGGCTCACGCGCGAGACGGCGCAGCCGGTCGAGCGCGTCGCGGCCGGCGGCCTCTATCAGCACAGCCTGCCGAGGACCGAGCAGTTCAATCTCGTGCGCGTGCTGATGCCGGCGCACGGCGGGATCTTCCCGGAAATCAGCGCCGGACAGCACCGCTTCAACGTGCGCTTCGTCAAATGGCAGGGGGTCGACAAGCGCGCCGTGCAAGTCGACCACGACGTGCGCTTCGTCCTCGCGCTCGCCTGAGATCGCCGGCGTAGACGCCGCAAGCCGTCGATCGCAAAACGGCACGCGTCAACGGCCGGGTCGGGCCGCGTGCCTCGCTACGAGCGCATCGAGGATCGGCCGGTCCGCGGGCAAAAGACCGATATCCGCGAGCTCGTCAACCGGCACCCAGCGCAGCGGCTGGCCCTCGAGCCCTTGCGGCTCGCCCGACCAGCGCTCGACGAGCCAGACATCGAGTCGGACTCGCTGCCCGGGATAATCGTGCACGAGCTCCATCCACGGCGACGCACCGTGCACTTCGATGCCGAGCTCCTCGGCGAGCTCGCGGCGTAGCGCGTCGAACGGGCCCTCGCCGGGCGCGCGCTTCCCGCCCGGATACTCCCAGAAGCCCGCCATCGGCGTGCCCGGCCGCCGCTGATTCACGAGCACGCGCCCTTCGGCGTCCTCGATGATGCCGACGAGCACGTGGATCTCGTTCGCGTCGCTCGAGCTCAATTCGCGGACAACGGCTGGACGGCGCGAACGGCTATTCGAGCCGGCCGTGACACTGCTTGTACTTCTTGCCCGAGCCGCACGGGCACGGCTCGTTGCGCCCGACTTTACGCTCGCCGCGCACGTACGGCATCACGGGCTCGGCCGCGACGCGCGGCATTCCGGCGCCGGTCCCGGCCGGAGCCGCGCCCGGCATGCCGCCCATCGGCGGCATGGGACGCCCCGCGGCCGGCGCGACGGGCGGAGGCGCCGCGACGAGCGAAGGCGCTTCCGCATGCTGCGCGCGTAACGTGGAAGGATCGCTCGTCGGACGCTCGACGACGCGCACGTCCTCGGGGCGACGGATCTGGATCTTCGAAAGGATCGAGATCGTGTCGGCCTTCACGCGGTCGAGCATGCTCCCGAACATCTCGAACGCCTCGCGCTTGTACTCCTGCTTCGGATTGCGCTGCGCGTAGCCGCGGAGGTGAATGCCCTGCCGCAGGTAATCGAGCGCGGCGAGATGCTCCTTCCAGTGCGTGTCGAGCTGGCGCAGCATCACGGCCTTCTCGAGCTCGCGCATCATCGGCGCGCCGATCTCCGCGACCTTCCGCTCGTACTCGGCTTCGAGACGCTCGAGGATCAGCTTCCGCAAGCCCTTCTCGTCGAGCTTGTCGTCCTCCTCGAGCACCTTCGCGACGTCGAGCACGAGGCCGAACTCGCGCTCGAGCGCCTTCGTGAGGCCGTCCTTGTCCCAGACCTCCTCGACGCTCTGCGGCGGCACGTATTCCGAGACGACGTTGTCGACGACCTCGGCACGGATGCCGCGGATCGCGTCGGCGATATCGTCGGCGTCCATCAGCTCGGCGCGCTGCTGATAGACGACCTTGCGTTGATCGTTCGCGACGTCGTCGTACTCGAGGAGCTGCTTGCGGATGTCGAAGTTGTACGCCTCGACCTTACGCTGCGCCCGCTCGATCTGCCGCGACAGCATCTTGCTCTCGATCGCCTCGCCCGGCTTCATGCCCGCGCGCGAGAGCAGCCGCTTCATGCGCTCCGGATCGCCGAAGATGCGCATGAGGTTGTCTTCCATCGACAGATAGAAGCGGCTCGATCCCGGGTCGCCCTGACGGCCGGCGCGGCCGCGCAGCTGATTGTCGATGCGCCGCGACTCGTGACGCTCGGTGCCGATGATGTGCAGCCCGCCTTCGGCGAGCACCTTCTCGTGCCGCGCCTTCCAGTCTTCCTCGAGCCGGCGAATCTCCTCCTCGGTCGGGTTCTCGAGCTTCGCCTTCTCCGCCTCGAGGTTGCCGCCGAGCACGATGTCGGTGCCGCGGCCGGCCATGTTCGTCGCGATCGTCACCGCGTGCGGGCGGCCGGCGTGCATGATGATCTCGGCCTCCCGCTCGTGGTACTTCGCGTTCAGCACCTGGTGCGGGATCTTCTTCTGCTTCAGGAGCCGCGACAGGAACTCCGACGTCTCGATCGACGTCGTGCCGACGAGCACCGGCTGGCCGCGCTTGTAGCAATCCTCGATGTCCTCGAGGATCGCGTCGAACTTGTCCTTCTGCGTCAGGTAGACGAGATCGGGCAGATCCTGCCGGATCATCGGCTTATGCGTCGGGATCACGACGACCTCGAGCCCGTAGATCTGCTGGAACTCGTAGGCCTCGGTGTCCGCCGTGCCGGTCATGCCGGCGAGCTTCTTGTAG
>Ga0207873_1001413_pt1 | contig 23067 bp, 16 predicted proteins | sample BGWIniCompost_FD_187373 | JGI IMG/M metagenome (GOLD analysis project Ga0207873, IMG submission 187373) | Cellulose adapted compost microbial communities from Newby Island Compost Facility, Milpitas, CA, USA - BGW Initial Compost (SPAdes)... ...
TCGTCGAAGCAGTTCGTCGAAGCAGTTCGTCGAAGCCCGAGAGAGCGGGCGCTCTATACTCCATGAATGGAGGCAGGAGGCGACTGGCTGCTGTATGGCGCCAACGGCTACACGGGGCGCGCGATCCTGGAGGAGGCGACGAGTCGAGGGCATCGCCCCGTGCTCGCCGGGAGACACGCGGAGCGCGTGCGGCCCCTGGCGGAGCGGGAGAGGTTGCCCTGGGTCGCCTGCGAGCTCGGGGACGCCGCGGGGCTCGAGCGCGCCTTGGAGGGCGTGCAGCTCGTCCTGCACGCGGCGGGGCCTTTCGTGGAGACGAGCGAGCCGATGGTCGAGGCGTGTCTGCGGGCCGGCGTCAGCTATCTCGACATCAGCGGGGAGATCCCGGTGTTCGAGCGGGTGCTGACGCGGCACGAGGAGGCCATCGAGCGGGGCGTCCTCCTGATGACGGGAGTGGGCTTCGACGTGGTGCCCCTCGATTGCCTGGCGGCCTACGTCGTGCGGCAACTCCGGGACCCTCAGGAGCTCGAGCTGGCGCACTTCACCACCAGCGGGGCGAGCCGAGGCACGGTGCTGTCCTCCCTCGGGATCGTGGCCGAGGGAGGCAAGGTGCGGCGCGGCGGGCGGCTGGAGACACGGCCCCTGGGGCGCGGCGCCCGGGACATCCACATGTGGCGGGGAAACCGGCGGGGCACCCTGCGTCGACTGCGGGCGGTGCCCGCGCCGATGCCGGAGCTCGTGGCCGCCTGGAAGACCACCGGCGTCGAAAACATCACCACGTACCTCGCGCTGCCACGTCACCAGGCCTGGCCCATGGAGCTCCTCGGACCGTCGCTCCCCCGTCTCCTGCGACACGAGGCGATCGCGGACCATCTGCGGCGCCGCCTGGAGCGCAGCGAGCTCCGCCCCAAGAACGATCACCGCGCGCAGGCCTGGGCGCGGGCGCGCGGCGAGGGGGGCGCCGTGGCCGAGGCCTGGCTCGATCTGCCGGAGCCGTACTCCTTCACCGCGAGCAGCGCGGTGCGGGCCGTCGAGGCGTGCTTCGCCCTGCGACCGAAGGGGGTGAAGACCCCGGCGGAGGCCTTCGGTGAGGACTTCGTGTTGCGGGTGCCGAGCGTGGAGCGCCACTTCGAATCCGGCGCCGCGGGCCCAATCGCGGGCCTGGCGTGGGCCGCGAGGAGCTAGCGCGGAGGGCTTGCTCGCACCGGTCAGGCCCCGGGGGCCGGAGGCTCGACGTCGGCGGTGACCGCCATTAGGGTTCGGGGCTCGCCATGGCGCTCCACTTGTACGACACGCTGGCCGTCAAGAAGATCCCGTTCGAGCCCGCCGAGCCGGGACACGCGCGCATCTACGTGTGTGGACCGACGACCTACGACGACGCCCACATCGGCCACGCCCGGCCGTGCGTCGTGTACGACGTGCTCGTGCGGCACCTCCGCCGCTCCGGCACGAAGGTGACCTACGTCCGCAACGTCACGGACATCGACGACAAGATCATCAAGCGCGCGGCGGAGAACGGGGAGGCCCCCGCGGACCTGGCCGAGCGCATGTTCCGCTCCTACCGCGAGGACATGGACCGCCTCCGCAACCTCCGCCCGGATCGGGAGCCGAAGGTGAGCGAGCACCTCGACGACATCCGCGCGCTGATCGGGCGCTTGATCGAGCGCGGCCACGCCTACGAGGCGAGCGGCGACGTGTACTTCAGCGTGAGCTCCTGTCCCGACTACGGGAAGCTGTCCCATCGCAAGCTGGAGGACCTCGAGGCAGGGGCCAGCGAGCGCGTCGATCCGGAGGAGCTGGAGCGCAAGCGCCACCCCTACGACTTCGCCCTCTGGAAGGGCAGCAAGCCGGGAGAGCCCGCCTGGGACAGCCCCTGGGGACCGGGGCGACCCGGGTGGCACATCGAGTGCTCCGCGATGAGCATGCGGTACCTCGGTGAGAGCTTCGATCTCCACGGCGGTGGCCTGGATCTGGTGTTCCCCCACCACGAGAACGAGATCGCCCAGAGCGAGTGCGCGACGGGCAAGACCTTCGCCCGCCACTGGATGCACAACGGCTTCGTCCAGGTGAACAAGGAGAAGATGTCGAAGAGCCTCGGCAACTTCTTCCGGCTGCGGGAGGCCTTCGACAAGGTGGAGCCGGAGGCGGTGCGCTGGGCGCTGCTCACGGTCCACTACCGGGCCCCCTTCAACCTCGAGATGGATCTCGACGAGGCCGGCAACCTGCTCGGGTTTCCCCAGTTCGACGAGGCGGAGTCCCGGCTGCAGTACGTGTACGCGTCGCGGCAGCGCCTGGCGGAGCTCCCCCCGAAGAAGATCGTGGCTTCGAAGCAGCCGGTGCCCGAGGAGCTGGCGCAGTTCCCCGAGCGCGTGGCGCGGGCCCTGGACGACGACCTCAACACGCCGGTGGCCCTGGCGCACGCAGCCAGCTTCCTGAAGCACGTCAACGAGCTCTGTGATCGCGCGGCCGCCAAGGGTGGACAGATCGGAGAGGCGGCCCACGCGGCGGCCCTGGAGGGCTTCCGGGTGCTGGACGAGGTGCTCGGCCTCGGTGGCGACGACCCGGCCGCGTTCCTGGAGCGGGTGCGGGATCGGCGGGCACGGGCCCTGGGCATCGAGCTCGAGGACGTGGCGCGCGCGATCGCGGAGCGTGCGGAGGCGCGGCAGGCGAAGGACTTCGCCCGGGCCGATCGCGTGCGCGACGAGCTGGTCGCGCGCGGGGTCGAGATCCTCGATACGCCCCAGGGGACCACCTGGCGGCTCGTGCGGCGCTGAGCATGCGGTTCTCGACGGAGCTCGTGGAGGGGCGGCTGCTGCGCCGCTACCAGCGGTTCTTCGCGGACGTGGAGCTGGACGACGGCACCGTCGTGGTGGCCCACTGCCCCAACACGGGGTCCATGAAGACGTGCCTCGAGCCGGGGACGCGCGCCTGGCTCACCCGCGCCCGCCCGGGGCGCAAGCTGGCGTACACCTGGGAGGTCGCCGAGTGCGGTGACGCGCGCATCTACGTGCACCCCGCGGGGGCGAACGGGCTCGTCGCCGAGGCGATCGACGGCGGGGTGATCCGGGAGCTCACTGGCTACGAGACCCTGCGCCGGGAGGTCCGTTACGGCACGGGGAGCCGCATCGATCTGTTGCTCGGTCGCGGGGAGGAGCTCTGCTACGTCGAGGTGAAGAACGCCACGCTGCGCATCGCGCCGGGACGGGCCGCCTTCCCGGACGCCGTGACCGCCCGCGGCAAGAAGCACCTCGAGGAGCTGACGGAGGTGGTGCGGAGCGGACACCGAGGTGTCGTCTTCTTCGCGGTGAGCCGCACCGACTGCACCACCTTCGAGCCAGCGGACGACATCGATCCGGCCTACGGCGTCGCGCTGCGGGCGGCCCTCGCCGCCGGGGTGGAGGCGCTCGCCTACGGGGTCTCGATCGATCGCGAGGAGGTGCGCCTCACACGGCGGATCCCGATCGTCCTCGAAGACGAGGGCGGCGCCTCGAAGGTCGGTACCTGAGGCGGAGGCGGCGCGCCGTGTCGTCCCTGCGCCGAGCCTTTGTCCGTGGCGCTCAGCGGCGGGAGGAGGGCGGCGCGTGACCCTCCGCCTCCAGGCGCTGCGCGGCGCTGTGCAGGCTCTGGCTGATGGCCCACTCCACGAGGGAAATCCCCCCGAAGCCGTGGGAGTTGGCGAAGGCCATGGCGCCTGCGACGTGGAGCTCCGTGGCCAGCACGAGCGGCCTCTCGAAGGAGAAGCACTCGACCGGCGTGTCGCGGCAGAACACGTCGCTTTTCGAGACTGGCTCAGGCTCGTTCAAGTATCCGAACAGCATGTTTGCCTCCCCCCCGGGTGAGCATCCGTTGTCGAGACCCTAGCACCAGCTCGTGAGGGCTCCACGATCTCGTGACGATCTCGCTCGACGAGCGCGTGCACGTCACGCAGAGATTCTCGGGCGCTCGCGCGCCGGGTGGATGCGGGCATCGAGAGGTGGAGAGACCTTCCCACGGATCCGGGTTTCACGGAAAGGTTGAGCGGATGACCGATCCTTGGTCTCCCGATCGCGTCTCGTCTCGAAACGTCTTCGTGAAACGAACACGTCGGATCGAGTGACCTTGGACGGAGCGCCGCGTTGGCCCAGCTGGTGCGGCGCGGGCTGGTGAAGGAGGGGCGTTTCGCGGCGTGGTGGCTCACTCGTCTTGCGCGGCGTCGGGGCGTAGCCGAGTCGCGGCGACGGCAGTGAGCCCGACCCCGACGAAGAGAAACGCGGCCCCCAGGGGGACGAGCAAGACGCTCGGGTTCGGCTCCCCGCCGACGAGGACCGCGCCCGCCGCGAAGAAGCCGCCGGGGAGGAGGACGAGGGCCACGAGGAGCGCGCGCGACGCGAGGGAGGCGCCACGTTCGGAGGCGCCGCGTCCCCACAGGTGGGGCGCCACGAGGCCGAAGGCGACGTGCACCAGGGCGAGCAGCGCGCCGTGCGCGTGGGCGAGGCGCCACATCAGGCGCCGCATCGTCGCGTCCGCGCCCAGGTAGCTCGGGACCTTGAAGCCGTGGAGCACCTCGAGTCCGAGCCCGACGCAGAGGAAGAGCAAGAGGGACCACCACCCGATGGCGAGGTGGCGTCGGAGCAGCCGTCGACCGGGAGGGAGCGACGCCGCGTCGCCGGGGGGGCGTGCCTCATTCGGAGATGGTGATCGGGGTGTCATCGCGCTGCGAGATCAGGGCGTCGAGGTCTCGGGGGTTCAGGGTCGGGGCGGACGCGGCGGCTCGGCTCGTCGGAGCGGCGCCCTCGAGGCGGCGCAGCGAGCGGCGCGCCACGTAACGGACGGCGGCGTAGGGATCGTCGAGGGCCCGGAGCAGGGCCGCCCGTTGCCACTCGGCGCCGGACGCCTCGACGGCAGGGGCCCAGGCCAGGGCGTCCGCGAGCAGGACGCGCTGCGCCGCGTTCCCGGAGAGCAGCCACCTCACGGACGCCGGGAGCTCGTCCGGCGCCAGCGCCAAATCCTGGCGTGTGGTGTCTCGTTGGGTGGGGGCGGGCTCGTCGGAGGCGGCGCCCCACCACTGGGCGAGCCAGCGGCGCGTCCAGGAGAGCCCTCGATCCAGGTGGCAGAGGTTGCAGGCGTTCGGCGCCGCGCCCGGCGTGGCATCCACCCGTGGGCTCGTCACGCGGTGGGAGCGGATACCCTTGAGCAGCGCGTAGGTGGTGCGCGGCATGTGGCAGTTGTAACAGTCGCTCCCCGGGGAGGAGGGGGCGTGGTGCGTGTGCTCCTCGACGCGCTCCGCCAGCGTCGTGTGGCACTGGGTGCAGGCGCGCGGGCCGTCCATGCCCTCCGCCAGCTGATCCTCCGGGTCGCTGGCGTGCATCGAGTGACACGACACGCAGCGGATCCGTCGCTCGTCGTCGGTCGTCGCGAAGCAGGGGCTCTTCACGAGCCCGTTGTACTCACGCCCGCCCACGCGGATGGTCCCGTCCGGCCAGAACACGCTGTCGAGGTCGCGGCTGATCAGCCCGGGGACGTCGCGGTGGAGCTCGTAGTCGAGGACCAGGCGCGCGCCGTCGAGCTCGTCACCCGGGCGAAAGGAGTCGGCGAAGCCGTCGCTCCACCACTCCTCCGCGTCCCTGGGCACGAAATAGGAGTGACACTGGCCGCAGGCGGCGCTCGAGCGCGCCGCGTCCAGGCGCGCGGGGTTCACGATGTCGCGCGGGGCGCCCCGCCCCACGTAGCGGGTGACGGGGCTCTGGTAGTGAGCGACGTGGGCGGCGCCGGGTCCGTGGCACGCCTCGCAGCCGATCCCGAAGTCGGCGACGGAGGTGTCGTAGGTCCCCGCGGGGGCGGGCTCCTCCGAGTGCTGCGGTCGTCCCCCGACGCTGTGGCACTGCACGCAGTTGGCGTTCCAGCGGGCGACGTGGGGCAAGGCGTCCGGCGGTTGGAGGAAGGCGTCGCGGCGGGGGAGCCAGCGCTCCTCCTCGGGGATCGCCGGATCGAGCAGGTAGACGAAGGGGAGCTGGCGCAGCTCACGTCCCGCGCCGCCCTCCACCCAGAACGCCTGGTAGTGGTGGGAGCCGGTGACGAGCACGAGCTCGCGTCGCACGCGGGGGAGGTCACGCGCGGCGCGGGCCAACAGCGCCGTGGCCTGCTCGCCCTGGCCGACCCGCTGGGCCACGTCCGCCACGATCGCCGCCCAGCGGTGCAGATCCGGGCCGTGCACGTCGATGGCGCCGGACTCCTGGCGCGTCAGCTCGTAGGTGCGCCCGTCCAGCTCGAGGCGCACGGGGAGTCGCGGCGCCACGCTCCGTGCGTCGGGGGTCTGGGTCATGGAGCGGTGGTAGGAGCGCCACCAGCTGTCGTGCTCCGCCGCGTGGCAGCCGACGCAGACGGCGGAGCCGACGAACTCGTCGCCGCGCTCGACCTTGGGTTGCGCGGGGTTCGGAGGGCGCGGCGGTTGCGTCCTGGAGAGGCCGAGCACGACGGCCCCCAGCGCTGCCCCGAGCCCGAGCAGCGCGCCCCAGCGATCCCGCGCCATGACGAGGACCGCCAGGAGGGTGCCCAAAGCGAGGACGACGTACCCGGCCGTCATGGTGCGCTCAGCTCTCCCACCCCACGCGCCATCCCCGATACCCGAGGCGCGGGCGTCCTGGTCTGTCGAGGTACCGGCGATGCCCCCATGCGCTCACCCGTCGCTCATGAAGAGTATTCGGGCAGGAACTCGGAGAAGCGGCGCTCGCGCTCGGCTCGGGGAGGCAGCGCGAAGGGCTTGGGGCGCAAGGCGAGGAGCGCCTCCTCGTCGACCTCGTCGATCAGATCCGGCGCCAGGAACTTCTTGGCGTAGGCGCGGTAGACGCCGGAGCGCACGAAGTGATCGAAGAGGTCCGGGTCGAGGTGGTTGTCGACCTTCATGAAGCCCATGATGCGCATGGCCTCGCTCAGCTTCTTGGCCTTCTTGTAGGGGCGGTCGTCGGCGGTCAGGGCCTCGAAGACGTCGGCGATCGCCATGGCCCGCGCCGGGATGCTCAGGTCGCCTGCATAGATGCCCCGTGGGTAGCCCGTGCCGTCCATCTTCTCGTGGTGCCCACAGGCGTACTCGGGGACCCGGGAGAGGTGGCGCGGGAAGGGCAGCGCCTCGAGCATCTTCACCGTCTCCACCATGTGGCCGTTGATGATGAGCCGCTCCGCCTGGGTCAGGGTGCCGCGCGAGATGGAGAGGTTCTCGACCTCGTCGTCGTTGAGGAGGGGCACCTCGCCGTCGAGGAGGCGGACGCGGCGCTGACCGATGGCGGCGATGCGCGCCTGCTTCTCGGGCGACAGGAACTCACCGCCGACGTTCGCCTGTTCGAGGAAGGCGAGATCGTCCCGGAGCCGCCGCACCTCCTCCTCGTAGGCGGCCTCCGCCTCCGCGCGCGGAGTGCCCGCGGCGATCGCCTCCAGGCAGGCGATCTTGGCGTCCCGCTCCAGGACCGCAAAGCGAGAGCGCACCTGGTCGATGCGATCGGTGATGGTCTCCAGCTTCGTCGCCTTGTCCATGACGTGGACGGGCGTCGTCACCTTACCGCAGTCGTGGAGCCAGGCGGCGATCCGCAGCTCGTACCACTCCTCGTCGTCGAGCCGGAAGTCGGCGAAGGGGCCCGTCGTCGTCTCGCACAGGGAGCCCACCAACATCTCCGCGAGGGCGGGGACCCGCTCACAGTGGGCGCCCGTGTAGGGGCTCTTGGAGTCGATGGCGGCAGCGATCAGCTTGATGAAGCTCTCGAGGAGGACCTTCTGCTGCTCCAGGAGCAGTTTGTTGTCGAGGGCCAGCCCGGCCTGCGCGGCCAGCGCCTCGACCGTGCGTTTGTGCTCGCCGCAGAAGGGGATGACCTCGCCCGTGACGGGGTCCTGGGCGTTGAGCAGCTGCAGCACGCCGATGACGCGGCGCTCGCCGTTGATGAGGGGGATCGTCAGGAAGCTCTTGCTGCGGTAGCCGTTCCGCTGATCGAACGTCTTCGTCCCGGAGAAGTCGAAGCCCTCGGCGTCGTAGGCGTCGGGGATGTGCACGGAGCGCTTCAGGTTCGCTGCGGCGCTCGCGACGTTGGCCAAGTTGGGTGCGCCCGTCTCGTCGAAGAGGGGGATGGGAGGCAGATCGATGGGGTCGCCCGTCGTGCCGCCGAGGCACACCCCGAGGGAGTCGTTGCGCAGGATCTCGAAGGCCAGTCGATCGTCGTCCGTGCGGAGGTAGAGGGTGCCGCCGTCCGCGTGACAGAGCTTCTGCGCCTCCTCCAAGATGGTCTCGAGCAGGCGATCACGGTGGCGCTCCGAGGACAGCGCCAGACCGATGCGGTGGAGGAGCTCGAGGCGCTCGAGGCGTGTCTCCGCTGGCTCGGGGTAGAGGCTGGGGCGCTCGCCGTCCGGAGGCGTGGAGGGGGTGCGCGTCGCAGACTCTGTGGCCGGTGAGATCGGCTCGGCGGACGTCGTGGAGTCGGGGGCGCGGGTCGCGTCTCGGACGGTGGAGCTCGGCCCGGCGGGGGACGGCGGGGAGGGGCTGCCCTCACGCTGGACTGCGTCAGGGCGGGCCGCGGGAGGGTTCCCGTCGGGAGGGGTCTTCATGCCACCCGGGAGCATGCCTCAACTTTGTGCAATCGGCGCAACGCCGCGCGCGCCTATCGCCCGAATTTCCCGCGATCCCCGCGCGTGAACGACCGCGCGCCCGCCCGGAGGCGCCCGTCGAGCCCGCACCAGGGGTCCGCGCCCGGGCCGCACGGAGGGGCCAGCGCTGAGCGAGCCCTCGTGAACATCGTGAACCCCTGAACGCAAGCCCCGTGAACTCGACGTCGCGCCCCCCGTCGAGCGAGCGCTGCCCGAGCCAAGCACCTGTCGAGCCACCCTTCGAGGCAGCTGCCGTCGAGCCGACACTCGTCAGTCCAGCGCGGCTGGCTGGTGGTCGCCCTCTCTGCGTGTTCGTCCTACCCGGCCTCCAGGCTCCTCACTTCTCGGGGCGACGTCGAAGGGGGCAGCGTCCGGAAAGGAGCGTTCAGGCATGAGCGTCGGGGCGCGTCGGGGCCAGCTGCGCTTGGACGGGACGGCTCGTGGACACATCACGGGGTCGCCATCGCGGGTCGCCATCGCGGATCACCATCGCGGATCACTCGAAGAGCGAGCGCGCACTTCCGTAATCAGGCCCGTAACTGCCGACAACATCACGACATCTCCGGGATGAGCCGTTGACAAGGACCGGCAACTAGCCCAGGGTCTAGGGCTGGCATGAGCTGCATGGCTGAGGCCCTCCTCTCTCCTTGCCGGCGCGTCCGAGCAGCATCGGAGGGCCGCTGATGGCTTTCGGGCTTCGTTTCTGGGGGGTGCGCGGGAGCATCGCCTGCCCTTCACCGAACCACGTGCGCTATGGCGGCAACACGAGCTGCGTGGAGGTGTTCGCCGGAGACGAACGCATCGTGCTCGACGCGGGCACGGGCATCCGCAACCTCGGCCACAGCTTCATGAAGGAGGGCCAGCGCCGGGCACGCATCCTGATGACTCACAGTCATTGGGATCACATCAACGGCTTTCCCTTCTTCAGCCCCGGCTTCAACAAGGACTTCAGCGCCACGATCATGGCGGGGCACCTCGCGGGCGGCTCCATCAAGGAGGTGCTCGCGGGGCAGATGATGCAGCCCACGTTCCCCGTGCCGTTGGAGGCGATGCAGGCGGATCTCTCCTTCGAGGATTTCCGAGCGGGGGACGAGTTCTCGCTCCCGGGCAATCTGCGGGTGCGCACCGCGCCCCTCAATCATCCGAACGACGCCACGGGCTACCGCATCGAGTATGAGGGGCGCGCGGTGTGCTACGTGACGGACACGGAGCACGTCCCCGGCAAGCCAGATCAGAACGTGCTCGGGTTGATCGAGGGCGCCGACATCGTCATCTACGACTCGACCTACACGGACGACGAGTTCCCGGCCAAGGTGGGCTGGGGGCACTCGACCTGGCAGGAGGCCGTGCGTCTCTGTCGGGCCGCGAACGTGAAGCAGCTCGCCATCTTCCACCACGATCCGGACCACGAAGACGACTTCATGGATCGGGTGGCGCTCGAGGCCCGCGAGACGTGGAGCGGCGCGATCGTGGCGAAAGAGGGCATGACCCTCGAGCCCTGAGCCCGCGCTCCGGTTCGTCCCTGTCGTCCTGCGCCCGTCGCCGTGCCAGGAGCGAGGCGCCAAGAGCGAGGCGCCAAGAGCGAGCTCAGCGTGCTCCGGTGAGCTCCGCCCAGCTCAGGCCGAAGCGCGCCAGGTACTTCTTGAGCCGGTCGGCGTCGTTCACGCTCGTCTTCTTCGTGCGTGACACTGCGAAGAGCGTGCGCCCCGCCTCCGACAGGCTCCGGGAGCTCCTGCAGATCCGGATCACCTCCCGGAGCTGCACGCGATCGAAGAGATCGAGTTCCCCGACGTCGAAGGGGACGTCCTCCTGGAGCAGCTCGTCGCCGTCGTCGGGCCGGGCGCTGCCGTCGGGAGCGTCGCCGTCGTCGGGCTCGTCGCCGTCGTCAGGCTGGGCGCTGCCGTCGGGAGCGTCGCTCCACGACGCTCGGAGGCGGCGGACCTCCGCGGCGACGGTGTCCTCGTCGATGCGGCCCCCCGCGGACAGGGTGGCCATGCGGAGCACGGCGGCGCCGAAGTCCCTGAAGTTGCCCGGCCAGCTCGCGCCGGGAGACGTGGCGAAGGCGAGGAAGAGCTCGCGCGCCTCCGCGTTGAAGGTCACCTGACGCCCGAGCCGTCGGCTGGCGCGCTCCAGCTCGTAGGTGAGGTTCGGCTCGATGTCCTCGGGGCGATCGCGGAGCGCCGGGAGCGCGAACGTCCAGAGGTTGATGCGGGCGAGGAGGTCTTCCCGGAAGCGCCCCGCGCGCACGGCGGCGCTCAGGTCCCGGTTCGTGCCGGCGATCAGCTGGAAGTCGCTGGTGACCTCCGTGTCGGTGCCCACGGGCAAGAAGCGCTTCGTCTCCAAACAGCCGAGCAGCATCGCCTGCTCCTCGAGCCCGAGCTCGCCGATCTCGTCGAGGAAGAGCAGCCCCCGGTCGGCGCTGCGCAGCAGCCCCTTGCGATCCTTGGCGGCCCCCGTGAAGGCCCCGCGCACGTGCCCGAACAGGGCGCTCATGGCGCCGTCGCCGCGCAAGGTGGCGCAGTTCACCCCGACGAAGGGCCCGTCGACGAGGCCGCGGGCCTTCTTCAGCTCGTAGATCTGCCGGGCCAGGTGAGACTTGCCGGCGCCGGGCGGACCCGTGAGGAGCACCGGCTCCCGCGAGCGCAGCGCGACGAGTTCGACGCGGTCGATCAGCTCGTTGAAGGCGGCGTTCCTCGTGGCGATGCCCGACTTGAGGAAGGAGATGCCCTCGGCGCGCTCCTCGTCGAAGCGGCGGGCCAGGCGATCGTACTTCGAGAGGTCCAGATCGATGATCCGATAGTCACCAGCGACGTCGCCGTCCTTGCGCTTCGGCGGCGACGTCTGCAGCAGCTGCCCGGGGAAGTGCCTCGACTCGGTCAGCAGGAACCAACAGATCTGCATCACGTGGCTGCCCGTGGTGATGTGGATCAGGTAGCGCTCTCGCTCGGGGACGAAGCGATAGCCGCGGGCGAACTCGTGCAGCGCGGCGAAGACCTCCTCGAAGTCCCACGCGTCCGCGAGGTTCACGCAGTGCGGGCGCACCTGCGTCTCCGGCGACACCAGGGCGATGTCGCGCACCAGCTGCTGCACGCCCTTCAGCGCCGTCCGCGTATGCAGGAGCTCCAGCCGGTGGACGACGAGGTCCTCGTGCTGGCACAGGGCGACCGTCGGTCGCCATTTGTCCCAACGCTTGTCGCTCGCGCCCCCGTCGAGGACGGAGCCGTAGAAGCCGAGGACCACCAGGCGGCGATGCATTATCCTGGAGTATAGTGAATTATCTTCTAGTATAAGCCGAAAGGCCCAGATCGGCGGAATCTCAGCGAAAATCGGCCGAGAACGGGCTTGGTACGCTTCGTGCTCTCCTGGTTGGCCGAAGCGAGTCACCCCGCCCTCGACGGGCGGGGCCGCGGCGACCCGAGCCGCGGCGGCGGTGATCCCCGAGGCGCGCGCTCCCCCGCGGGAGCGGACCTCGGATCGTCGACGCGGACGGGGTCACGCCGTACGAAATCAAGGAGGAACGAATGGACGAGCGAAGCTACGAGCTGTTGGAGACGGGAGGGAAGCCCATCAAGGCGTGGGTCCGCGGCGTGCCGATGGACGACAAGGCGCGCCAGCAGCTCGCCAACGTCGCGGCGCTGCCGTTCGTGCACAAGTGGGTCGCGGCGATGCCCGACGTCCACGTGGGGATCGGAGCGACCGTCGGCAGCGTGATCGCGACGGAGGGAGCGGTGATCCCGGCGGCGGTCGGCGTCGACATCGGCTGCGGCATGATGGCGACGCGCACGACCCTGAAGGCCAGCGATCTGCCGGACAGCTTGGCGGACGTGCGCGCGGCGATCGAGAAGGCGGTCCCTCACGGGCGGACGTCCAACGGCCGGCGCGGCGATCGCGGCGCCTGGGGGCGCGTGCCCGAGCACGTCGCGTCGACGTGGCGGAGCCTGGAGCCGCGCTTCCGAGCGCTCGTCGACAAGCACCCGAAGGTCGGCCAGGCCAACACGGCGAACCACCTGGGCACGCTGGGGACGGGGAACCACTTCATCGAGCTCTGCCTGGACGAGGCGGATCGGGTGTGGGTGATGCTGCACAGCGGATCGCGCGGCATCGGTAACCGCATCGGCTCCTACTTCATCGAGCTGGCGAAGAAGGACCTGCAGCGCTGGTACGCGAACGTGCCGGACAAGGACCTCGCCTATTTCTCGGAGGGCTCCGAGCACTTCGCCGATTACATCGAGGCGGTGGGGTGGGCGCAGGACTTCGCCCGTCGGAACCGGGAGACGATGATGGCCGCGGTGCTCGGTGTGCTCGCGCGCGTGGGGCTGCCCGAGTTCACGATCACGGAGGAGGCGGTGAACTGCCACCACAACTACGTGGAGCGGGAGCACCACTACGGGGCCGACGTGCTCGTGACCCGCAAGGGCGCGGTCCGGGCACGGGCGGGCGATCTGGGCATCATCCCCGGGAGCATGGGGGCGCGCTCGTACATCGTGCGGGGCAAGGGGAACCCGGAGAGCTTCCACAGCTGCAGCCACGGCGCGGGGCGGGTGATGACCCGCACCGCCGCGAAGAGGCTCTACACCGTCGAGGACCACGTGCGGGCCACGGAGGGGGTGGAGTGCCGCAAGGACGCGGGCGTCCTCGACGAGACGCCCATGGCGTACAAGGACATCGACGCCGTCATGGAGGCGCAGCGCGATCTGGTCGAGGTGGTGCACACCCTGAAGCAGGTCCTGTGCGTCAAGGGATGAACGGGGCGCGAGGCACGGCAGGCCCTTCAGGGAAGAGCACCATGCAGAAGCTGGTCATCGACGGCAGCCAGGGCGAGGGCGGAGGGCAGATTCTGCGCTCCAGCCTGACCTTGGCTGCCATCACCCAGACTCCCCTCGAGCTCGTGAACATCCGAGCGCGGCGCAGCAAGCCCGGGCTCTTGCGGCAACACCTGACCGCCGTGCGCGCCGCCGCGGCCGTGTGCGGCGCGACGGTGGAGGGCGCGGAGCTCGGCAGCCGCGCGTTGTCGTTCCAGCCTGGTCCCGTGCGGGGCGGGTACCACGCGGTCGCGGTGGGCAGCGCCGGCAGCACCACCCTCGTGTGTCAGACGGTGCTGCCCATCCTCGTGGCGGCGCGCCAGGCTGCGGAGCTCGAGTTCTCCGGGGGCACTCACAATCCCCTGGCTCCGCCCTACGACTTCCTGGAGCACGTGTACTTCCCGCTGCTGCGGCGCATGGGGGTGGAGCTCCGCTCGGAGCTGCTCACGGCGGGGTTCCATCCGGCGGGGGGCGGGCGCTTTCGGGTGTCCTTGGGGGCGTGCGGGGAGCTGCGCCCCCTCGAGCTGCTCGAAGCCGAAGTGGCGCCGCCCGTGCGCGCCTGGACGCTCTCCAGTCGTGTCCCGGTGCACGTGGCCGAGCGAGAGCTGGGCGTCGTGCGCGAAGGGTTGGGGCTCACCCAGGAGCAGACGGAGCGGATCGACGTCGACTCGCCGGGGCCGGGCAACGCGTTGTGCGTTCGCATCGGCGCGGAGCTGCCGGAGCTCGTGACCGCGTTCGGGGAGAAGGGACGCCGCGCCGAGGAGGTGGCGGGGGACGCCGTCCGACGAGCGCGGGCGTTCCTCGAGGCGCGGGTCCCGGTCGGTGAGCACCTGGCCGATCAGCTGATCGTGATGATGGCCCTGGCGGGTGGGGCGTTTCGTACGGGGCCGCTCTCGTCCCATACCCGCACGAACGTCGACGTGGTGAGAGCCTGGCTCGGCGACGACGTGGTCGAGGTGCGCGAAGAGCCCACCAGGGCGCTGCTGCGCTTCACGCCGCGACGAGGTCGTGCCCCGCGCGTCGAGGCGGAGGCGGCGTCGACGGGCGAGGCGTGAGCCCGGCGCTGGAGGGGGCTCAGCCCGCCGCCGGGCGCTGGGCGGCGATGTAAGCGGCGTAGGCGCGCGCCGAGTCCTTGGGCGTGCGCGTGCCCGTCGCGTAGTCCACGTGCACGAGGCCGAAGCGCTCCCGATAGCCGTGGTTCCACTCGAAGTTGTCCAGCAAGGACCAGTGGAAGTAGCCGAGCACCGGGACACCATCGGCGACGGCGCGGGCGAGCTCCGCGAGGTGACGGCGCAGGAAATCGACGCGCTCGGGATCGTGCACGGCGCCGTCCAGGGCGACCCAGTCGCGGTTCGACATGCCGTTCTCCGTGATGAGGACAGGCAAGCCATAGCGGGCGTGGGCGAAGCGCGGGCCCCAGTACATGCCCTCGGGGGTGACGGGCCACCCGAAGGCCGTCCGCGGAAATCCCTGCGGGAAGGGCACCTCCTCGGGCTCGCCCTCGGCGTTCGCCCGGACGCGCACGACGTCGTAGAGGTTGCAGCCGAGGTAGTCGAGGGGCTGGGCGATCAGATCGAAGTCCCCGGCGCTCACCCGGGGCGCGGCGCGCCCCAGCGCGCGCAGGCCGTCTTCGGGGTAGTGGCCTCGATAGATCGGGTCCATCCACCAGCTGCTCACACGCAGGCGTGTGTGAGGCATTTGCCAGGTCCAGCGCTCCGCGGCGGCGACGTCGGCGGCGGAGGGGGTCGCTGGCGCTGCCGCGACGAGCACCGGCGCGCAGCCGATGCGGGCGCCGGGCACGAGGCTCCGGAGCACGCGGACGGCGTGGCCGTGGGCGAGCAGCGCGTGGTGTCCGGCCTGGACGACCTCGGCGATGGGGAGGGTCAGCCCGGGGGCGTGTCGCCCATCGCGGAGGCCCCCTTCGATGAACGCGTGGGGCTCGTTCAGGGTGAGCCACTGCTTCACGCGATCGCCGAGGCGCCGCGCCAGGAGCTCCGTGTAGTCGGCGAACCAGCGCGGGCTGTCGGGGTGGAGCCACCCGCCCCGTTGAAAGAGCGCGAGGGGATAGTCCCAGTGAAAGAGGGTGACGTAGGGCTCGATGTCGCGCGCGAGCAACGCGTCGATGAGGCGATCGTAGAAATCCAGGCCCCGCTCGTTGGGTGTGCCCGTACCCTCGGGCAGCACGCGCGGCCAGCTCACGCTCGAGCGATACGCGTCGACGCCCAAGGCGGCGAGCAGCTCGACGTCCTCCGCGTAGCGCCGGTAGTGATCGCAGGCGACGCGCCCGTCGTCGCCGTTCCAGATCGCTCCGGCGCGTTCGCAGAACGCGTCCCAGACGCTGGGCCCCTTACCGTCGAGGTCATGGGCACCCTCGATTTGATAGGCGGCGGCTGCCGCACCCCAGACGAAGTCGGCGGGAAAGTCGGGCATGCCCCTCCTCTCCCATCCTTTGCCTTGCTTGAAAAGCGCCGCTCAGGCTCCACGGATTCGTGGCGCCAGCGCGGTCGGCGGTGCTCAGCGACGGCGACGGCGCACCCAGGTCATCCCCAGGGCGGCGAGGCCACCCAGGAGCGAGCCCGAGCCCACCGGCGGGAGAGCGCCGTAGCTGCAGCTGGCCTCCGCGGACCCTTCGGCGCTGGCGCTGCAGGAGTTGCCGACGCAGTCACTCGTCGCGCTGCCCCGGGCGCTCACGTCCACGTGGGCCTTCAGGTAGGCCTCCAGCGCGTCGATGCACTCGTTGAGCTTGCCGCCGTGGTCGACGAACTGCCCGTCGCAGAAGAGGGCTCCTTCGGGAGAGCTGCAGGCGGCCTCGCAGGCTCCCTGCATGCGCGCCTCGCACGTCGCGAACCCGTCGGCCCGGGCCTGACAATCCACCTGACACTCGACGTTGGCCTCCGCCTGGCAGCTCCCCTCGCAGCTGGCCTCACAGCGGGCGCGGCAGTCCGCCGTGGGCCCCTGTCCCTGGCAGCTGGCTTCACAGCTGCCGGAGAAGGTCGCCTTGCAGCTGGCTTCGCACTTGCCGCGGTCGTCGGCGGCCTGGCACTCGCCGGCGCAGTGGGCCTCCGCCTGGGCCGAGCACTCTCCCTCGCAGCTGAAGTCGCCGGGGTCGACGTCGCAGCGCGCCTCACAGCTCGCGACGTCACAGCTCCCGGTACATTCGACGGAGGCGCTGCCCGTGCACTCGGCGGAGCAGCTGGCGTGGAGCTCCGCGGCGCACGCCGCCTGGAAGCTCACGGGCGTGCACTGGACCGTGCAGCCTCCCTCGACTTCGATCTGGCACTGGGCGTTGCCCTCGACGTGGATGTCGCCACAGGCACCGATCCCGGCGTGGGCCGGGGCGACGGAGCCCAAGGAGAACGCGAGGCTGGCGAGGCCGGCGGTGAGGAGCTTGTGGTTCATGGGGGATCTCCAAGGAAAGCGGTGAAGCTCGGGCGCCAGACCCACTCTGACCGTCCCTCGCCGAGCTGCGATCATCGGGGCAGCGAGCGGTTGGCGCAACTCGGACGCGAGCGTCCAGGACGTCTCTACGGCGTGCGCGCGCGGGCCTTCCCGCGGTGAACGCAGGGGGGCGCAGGGGAAGACCGGGTGCGCAGCGGCGCGGGTGTCCCACCTGCGCACACAAGAGGCGTCCAAAGGTGCCTCGGAAAATCACCCCCGAGAGACGGCTCTGAGAGAGGGGAGGGTGCGCCGTCCCCAAGGACCCCTGCCTGCGGAGTTCGTCGGGCCGTCGGGAGATGCGTCAGCGACCCCGGTAGACCGGTCTGCGCTTCTCGCGGAAGGCCTCGAGGGCTTCGCGGCGGTCCTCGGTCACGAGGCAGCGCTCGTACTCCTCGAGCTCCCGGCGGAGCCCCTCCTCGAGCTCTGCGTCGACGGAGGCGTCGAGGGCGGCGAGGGCCGCGCGGGTGGCGATGGGCGCGGCGTCCAGCAGGGGGCGCGCCCACAGCAACGCCTGCTCGATGAGCTCCTCGTGAGAACAGTGGAGCACGTCGTGGACCAGCCCGATCTGGTGGGCCTCCGCCGCGTCGATCCGCCGCGCCCGCAGCACGAGCTCCTTGGCCCGCGCGATCCCGATGAGCCGCGGCAGCCGCTGAGTCCCCCCAGCGCCCGGGATGACGCCCAGGGTGGTCTCCACGAGCCCGAGGGTGGCGCTGGCGTGGGCGAGGCGCAGGTCGCAGCACAGGGCGATCTCGAGGCCGCCCCCCAGGGCGGCGCCGTTCAGCAGCGCGAGGGTGGGGAGCTCAGGGTCGGACAGCCACGCGAGCTCGGTGCGGTAGCTCGCGAGCTGAGCCCGCACCTCGTCGTCGCTCATGTGCGCCCGCTCCGTCAGATCGGCGCCAGCGCAGAAGGCTCGATCCCCGGCGCCCGTGAGGATCACCAGGCGCAACGTCGGATCCGCCTTCAGCTCGGCGCCGATCTCCCCGAGGCGCCGCAGCACCGCCCGGGACAGGGCGTTGCGGCGCTCCGGGCGGTTCAACGTCACCAGCGCGACGTGCTCGAGGCGCTCACAGCGCACGAGATCCGGAGCAGGTGGCGTCATCGGCCTGTCCGCTTCGCGCCCTTCTTGGCGGTCTTCTTGGTTGCTCTCTTGGCGGTCCCTTTGCGCGGGGTAGCGGCGCGAGCCGTCTTCTTGGCGCTCCTCTTGGCAGCCGCCTTCTTGGCAGCCGTCTTCTTGGCGGGTGCCTTCTTGGTTGACGTCTTGGCGGTCGTCGCCTTGCGCGGAGTTGCGGCGCGGGGCGTCTTTTTGGCGGTCGCCTTGCGCGGCGTCTTGGCGGTCGTCGCCTCCTTGGCGGTCTTCTTGGTCGCCTTCTGCGGGGACTTCCCCCGGCTCCGGGTGCCGTCTTCGGTCCCCGCCTGTTCGAGCTTGGTGAGCCGCGTCTGGAGCTCCTTCAGCTGGCCGCGCAGCTTCTCCGTCTCGTCGCGCAGGTTGCGCACGTCCTTCTTCCCCTCACCTCCCAGGGCGGCGAGGGCGGTGCGCGCGCGTCGGATCACGCGTCCCTCCAGCTCGCGATCCAGGAGCTCCCGCAGGGCGCCCGCCGCCTTGGGATCACCGAGCTCCTCCAGGGCCGCGATCACGCTCGTGCGCACGTGGGGATCCGCGTCGTCGAGGAGGGTCACGAGGTGCTCCCGGACGCGGCGGCCTTCCGCCAGCTTCGGGAGCGCCGCGAGGGCAGCCCGGCGGGCGCGCATGGGGCGGCCGTAGCGGGTGTACTCGATCAGAGCGTCCACGCCGCGTTCGTCGCCGAGGCGCGCGAGGCCATCGAGGGCGCCCGCGCGGATCACCTCCGCCCAGGAGTCGCTGTGCAAGAGCTCCGCGAGCACGTCGTAGGCCTGCTCGTCGCGGGTCCGGCCCAGGGCGCGGGCGGCGGCGGCCGTCACCAGGTAGCTGGGATCCTTCCGCGCCAGCCGTTGCAGCGTCTTGGCCGCCTCCGGCTTGCGGAACTGGCCGAGGGCGGTGGCGACCGCGCGGCGCACCTTCGGGTGGTCGACGGAGGCGGCGGCCTGCAGCGCCTCGAGCGCGTCGTCTCCGCGGATGCGCCCCAGGGCCGTGGCCGCCGCGCCGCGGACGATCCACGTCTCGGCTTCGTCCTCGAGGACGGCGCGCAGAGCGGCGATCGTGGGCAGATCCTGGCGCTCCGCCAGAGCCTCGGCGGCGAGCCGACGCAGCCGCGCCCGCGGCGCCTGGGTCAGCTGGTTGCGGAGCAAATCGGCGGGTGCCTTCAGCTTGACGGGGGCGGCGATCCGAAACTCCGGATCGAAGGCCACCCAGCTGGGGCGCTCCGCGAGGCGGACGGCCAGCGACTCGCGGGCGTCGCGGATCTCACGACGGTGTCGCTCCGTGCGCTCCCCGATGCCGATTTCGATCTCGAAGGGGAGGTGGAACACCGCGACGTCGTCGCCCTTCTGCTTCTGCTCGACGTCGACGGTCAGGAGCCCCTTGTCGTAGGCGATGGTGACGTGAAGGTCGGGGTGGCCCGGGCGGAACACCCACTGATCGAAGAAGCGCTCCAGCGAGCGACCGCTGCGCTCTTCGAGGGCCCGCACGAGATCGTTCGTCTCCACGATGCCGTGGGCGTGTTTCTCCAGGTAGCTGCGCACCGCGCCCCAGAACACCTCGTCGCCGAGCTCGCGGCGCAGCATGTGCAGCACGAGGCCGCCCTTCTCGTAGAGGTGCCGGTCGAACAGGTCGATCGGCTCGCCATAGTCGCGACAGACGATGGCGCGCTTGTAGCTACCGTTGGCTTCGCCGACGTAGGTGTCGATGTCTCCGGAGACGCCGTGCTCGTACTCGTCCAGCCCGAGCCGAGACTCGCGCTCCAGATGCTCGAAGAAGGTGGCGAAGCCCTCGTTGAGCCAGGCGTGGGACCAGTCGCGACAGGTGACGAGATCACCGAACCACTGGTGCGCGAGCTCGTGAGCGACGAGGTCGTTGGACTCGACGTCGAGGGCGGCCCGCTCGTCGAGCAGCACGTGCTCGTACATCGTGGTTGCGGTCGTGTTCTCCATCCCCCCGAAGATGAAGTCGCTCACGACGACCTGGGTGTAGCGATCCCAGGGGTACTCCACGCCGGTCAGCCGCGAGAAGTGCTCGATCATGCGCGGGGTGGCGCCGAAGGCGCGGGTCCCCTGCTCCTCGAGGGTGGGCGGGACCAGGTAGCGCACGGGCACCACGCGGCCGGAGGGGAGGTGGGCCTCGTCGGAGAGCTCGCTGAACTCACCGACGACCAACGTCACGAGGTACGAGGGGTGCGGCTTGCGCAGGGAGTAGTGGAAGACCCACGGCGCCTTGCCGCCCTCCGGGGTGTCGCGCTCGATCAGATCACCGTTGGACAGCGCCGTCATCCCGTGGGGCACGGTGACGCGCAGCTCCGTCGTCATCTTGACGTGCGGTTTGTCCTGACAAGGGAACCAGTGGCGCGCGTCTTCGTCCTGGCACTGGCTCCACACCTGGCGCGGTCGATCCTTGACGTGACGATCGGGCGCGAGGAAGTAGAGGCCCAGGCGGGGCACGGCGCGGTACGCGATCTCGACCTCGCCGCTCTGCGCCTCCGCGGGGACGTCGAGGCGGATCCGATCGCCATCGTAGGTGTACGAAGCGTCGACCCAGTCGCCGTCTCGATCCGTGCGCAGCCGGACCGCGCGGAGCTCGAACCCGATGGCGTCGAGGGCGAGCTCGTGGTCGAGAGGACCACGCCGTTGGAACAGGAGCCTGGCGGTGCCGGCGACGGACTTCTCGTCGAAATCGAGGGTCAGGTCGAGGGCCAGGTGTGTCGTGACGAAGGGCCTGGACCGTTCGTATTTGCGTTCGGTTCCGGCGAGGGCGAAGGGCGCTCCGGCGCAGGCGCAGCGACCGTGCAGGCGGTGTGAGACTTTCATGCAGCTCCTACGGGATAGCCCGTCCGCTCCGGGGCTCGCAACTTTGCCGGCCGGAGCGTCGATTCCCTTAGAAAACCAGAGGCTTCCGTGCGGGGTCCGCTATAGTCGCGGGGCGCGGCATGAGCTCACAGTCGTTGACCCTGCTCGGGGTGGTGGAGCGCGTCACCTTCGAGAACGAGACGACCGCCTTCCGAGTCCTGCGCCTCGGCCAGCTGGAGGGGGCCGGCGATCGCAAGCACCTCGTCGTCGTCGGGGCCTTCCAGGCCGTCGGCGTGGGCACGCGCGTGCGCGTCACGGGCCGCATCGAGCGGGACCCGCGCCACGGTGAGCAGCTCCGGGTCGAGAGCCTCGTGGCGCTGGCGCCCGACACCCTGGAGGGGCTGGAGCGTTATCTCGCCTCCGGCGTCATCCCGGGGGTCGGGGCGGGGTTCGCCAAGCGCATCGTGCGCACCTTCGGGATGGACACCCTGCGCGTCCTCGACGCGGAGCCGTGGCGCCTGCGGGAGGTGGCCGGCATCGGGGAGGGGCGGGTCGAGCAGATCCGCAGCGGGTGGGCCGAGCAGCGGGCGCTCACGAACGTGATGCTCCTGCTGCAGTCGCACGGAGCGACCGCGTCCTTGGCGGCCCGCATCGTCAAGCACTACGGGGAGCGCGCGGCGGAGATCGTCGAGAAGAACCCGTATCGGCTCGCGATGGACGTCTGGGGGGTGGGCTTCAAGACGGCCGACCGCATCGCGCGCTCCCGGGGGCTCACCCAGGATCACCCGGAGCGCGTGCAGGCGGGCGTGTTGCACGAGCTGCGCGGGCTCTCGGAGGTCGGCCACGTCTACGCGCCGCGAGCCCTGCTCGAGGAGCGCGCGGCGGCCATGCTCGAGGTCGACGTCGGGCACGTCGAGGCCGCGGTGGACTCCCTGTGGGCGGCGGAGCGGATCGTGGTGGAGGACGATCGCGTCTTCTTGCGGCGTCTCCACGAGGCGGAGGCGCGGGTGGCGACGCAGCTGGCGCGGTTGCTGGAGGCGCCGAGCGAGCCGCTGCCGCGCCTCGAGGCGAGCTTGAAGGAGTTCGAGCGGGAGCGTGGCATCGAGCTGGCCCCGGCCCAACGGCGCGCGGTGGAGGCGTCCGCGCAGCACAAAGTGGTGATCATCACCGGCGGCCCGGGGGTGGGGAAGACGACGTTGGTGCAGGCGGTGCTCAGCGTCGCGCGCGCCTCGCGCCTGCGGGTGCGGCTCGCGGCGCCGACCGGGCGCGCTTCGAAGCGTCTGGCGGAGGCGACCGGGCAGGAGGCGACGACGATCCACCGCCTGCTGGAGGTGGATCCGCGGACGGGGCGGTTCCAGCGGGACCAGGAGAAGCCCGTCGAGGCGGACCTGGTGGTGGTCGATGAGGCGTCGATGATCGACTTGCCCCTGGCCGCTGCGCTCTTCGACGCGCTCCCCCTGCAAGCCCGGCTGGTGATCGTCGGCGACGCCGATCAGCTCCCCTCGGTCGGGCCCGGCGCGGTGCTGAGGGATCTCATCGACAGCGGAAGGATCCCCGTAGTGCGGCTCGACGTCATCTTCCGCCAGACGGGGCAGAGCGGCATCATCGAGAACTCCTATCGCATCCTCCACGGCCAACCTCCGGAGGGCGCCAGCGACGCGGAGGGCGACTTCTTCGTCATCGAGTGTCGTGATCCGGAGCGCGCCAGTCAGCTCGTGCAGCAGGCCGTCGTCGAGCGTATCCCGCGCCGCTTCGGCCTCGATCCCGTCGACGCGGTGCAGGTGCTCACGCCCATGCACCGAGGGCCCGCGGGCACGGTCGCCCTGAACGAGCAGCTGCAGCGCTCTCTGAACCCCCACGGTCGCCCGCTGGATCCCAGCGGTGGCCTGCGGGTGGGGGACAAGGTTCTGCAGACGCGCAACGACTACGACAAGGACGTGTTCAACGGCGACGTCGGGCGGGTGGTGACCGTGTCTCCCGAGGAGCGGAAACTGGTGGTGCGCTTCGATGGGAGGGAGGTCACCTACGAGCGCGGCGACCTGGACTCGCTCGTGCTCGCCTACGCCACGACGATCCACAAGAGCCAGGGCAGCGAATACCCCGCGGTCGTCATCCCGCTGCTCACCACCCATTTCATGATGCTGTCCCGCAACCTGCTCTACACGGCCGTCACGCGCGCCAAGAAGCTGTGCGTCCTGATCGCCCATCCCCAGGCGCTGTCTCTCGCCCTCGCCGAGACGCGCAAGGAAGAGCGCCTCACGGCCCTGGCCGAGCGCCTGCGGAGTTGGTGAAGGAGGGGCGCGGGCGAGCA
>Ga0207873_1001414_pt1 | contig 23066 bp, 24 predicted proteins | sample BGWIniCompost_FD_187373 | JGI IMG/M metagenome (GOLD analysis project Ga0207873, IMG submission 187373) | Cellulose adapted compost microbial communities from Newby Island Compost Facility, Milpitas, CA, USA - BGW Initial Compost (SPAdes)... ...
TCGAGAAGCCGGCGACCACGGGCAGACCCAGCCCGTCCAGGTCGCGGGCGATCTGTGCCATCTCTCCTTCGGTGATCCCGGGGTCGACGAGGAGGACACCGACATCTCCCTCGACGATCACCGCATTGCTCTGGATGCATTCGCTTTCGTGGACCAGGACCCGGTCCGCCACTCGATTCAGCACTGCGCCCCCTCTCTTCGATCGCCGGAGGCGCACCGTAACGGCACACGAATCCGCCCGCGGGCGAAAATGCCCCGGTGGGCCAGTTCGAGATCGAGTTGACGATGGAGGACCTCCGGGCCGTGGCGCGGTACGCGGCGGAAGCCGCCGAAGAGGTCCTGGACCTCTTCGAGAAGGTGCATACCGACGACCATCGGCCCCGGGAGGCGGTCGAGAACGCCTGGGCATTCGGCCGAGGCGGCAAACGGAACAAGGCCCTCAGAGTCACCTCGCTGGCGGCACTCCAGGCGGCCGGAGAAGCCCAGACCGGGCCCGCCACGCATGCAGCCTGGGCCGCCGTGCTCGCCGCTTCTGCGGCCTACCTCCACCCGCTCGCCAAGGCCACCCAGGTGAAGCACATACTCGGCTCGGCGGCACACGCCGCCCATGCCCTCGAACTGGACGCAGGAGGCGACACCGGCGTGGGCGATGGTCACATCGATCGCGCTGCCCGTCGGGCTTCGGCGGACCTGATCTCGGTGCTCTCTCGCTATCCCGCCGCCCCCCACGGTGGCGGACGCGTGGGAGAATTGATCCGTCGCCTGGACTCCGCCTTGCGCCAGCGCTCCTGAGGTGTGCTAGGACGCGACGGAAAGAGCCTCCGCCTCGCCGACTCGTAGATGAGGCGCGGCGGGGATGGGCACATCCGCCCCGAGCCGGCGTACGACCATGGCGGCAAGGCTCAGCTGCAGTAGCGCACTCAGAGCGTGCAACCCGCCAGCCCATCCGCCCAGGGTGGCGGTTCCATGCTGGAGCGTGATGAGGGCGAAGATGCCCAACAGTGACCAACGCACGCCAACCCGCCTGGAGACGAGAGCCGCCACCGCGGTGACGAGCGCCAACGCTTCTATCACCACGCCGAAGGTCCCGTGGACACTCCAGGGCAACTGACCGAATGCGCCGAGACCTGCCAATGCGACCTGGCCTGCCAAACCGACCAACAGCACAGTCGCGAGGCCTCGCAGGAGCCCGGCTCCGCGTCTCTCGGGGAGTTCCAACGGCGCCAGGTAGAACAGCGGATGCCTGGCCGCCTCCTCGCGCCAAGCCGCCAGCGGATCGTCCACACGGGCTCCGAAATGACGACCGATGATCCTCCGAGTCGAGGCGCCGGCGGACGCCAGGCTCGAACGGATGAGCGGAGCGGCTTCATCAGGCTCGATCTCCGTGGCGACAACGGGAACGTCGATGCCACGGAAGTTCAGGATCGCTTTTCCTGCCGCACGGAGGTTGCGGACCCAATCAGCTTCGCCATACACAGCGAGCAGCCTCCAACCGCCACGATGCGGAGCGACAGCAATGGGTGTGGACCTGGGCATCCCGGTCCTGCGCCCGCGCACTGTGAGAACGGCCATCGCTCCGAATGGCGCCCCCAACCGCAACAGGGCGATCAGCGAGCGCCGCCCCAGGCGGGACAGATACTCCATCTCGGACCTCCGTGAGGTAGTGTCTTCGTACGTTCGACTGATTATACGGCTCTCGAATAATTTGAAAGTCGAATAAACATGGACCGCAATTCGATCCGGCGAATCCAGGAGAGCCTGCGCGACCTGGTGGCGGCGATGGAGGGCCTGAACCAAGCGGTGAGCGGACTCGTCTCGCTGCGTCCCGTCGATCTCGAGGTCTTGGACGTGGTGGATCGAGAGGGCCCGCTCTCGCCGCGAGATCTGGTGCGCAGACTGTCGATCCACCCTGCGACGCTCACCGGTGTCCTCGACCGCCTCGAAGAGGGCGGATGGGTGGAACGCCTGGCCGACCCATCCGATCGTCGCCGTGTAGTGGTCCGCGCATTGCGAAAGAGAGGTCGCGAGCTACGCCGTCTCTATGGGCCGATGGCGAGATCACTCGCCGAGATCTGTGCCGACTTCTCCCCTTCCGAGCTCGAAGCCATCGGGGAGTTCCTCGAGCGGGCGACGGAAGCCGCCCGGCTCTCCCGCCCCACCAGAGAAGTGGATTGAGCCGGCGATCTCTCCAAGTCCCGGCCCCCGTGGTATCCATGGGCTCATGACCATCGAGGTTCGTCCGGCGACCGACTTCGAAGACGTGGCGACCATGCTGGGACCGAAGAAGGATCCCAACGCCAACGTCTGTTGGTGCCTCAGCTACCGGTTGACGTCGAAGGAGAACCGGGAGCTGGTGGGGCCGGCGCGTGGAGAGAAGGTCCGCGCCCTGATCGAACAAGGCCCGATCGGAGTCCTCGCCTACGAGGACGGTGAGGTCGTCGGGTGGGCGGCCGTGGCACCCCGTGCCGAGACATCATTCGCCCGCAACCGCAAGATCCCCCACATCGACGACCAGGATGTCTGGTGTGTCTGGTGCATCAGGGTTCGTCCCGGCTATCGCGGGAGGGGCATCTCCCATCACCTGCTGCGGGGGGCCGTCGAGTTCGCCCGGGAACAGGGCGCCCCGGTCATCGAGGGCTATCCGGTCGACAACCGTGGCGAGAAGGTGGATCTGACGATGGCGTACGTCGGCACCCGGGCCCTGTTCGAGCAGGCCGGCTTCACGAAGGTGGCCGACACGGACTCGGTGCTGGACGGATTCCCGCGCGTCCTCATGCGGCGAGTCCTCGCCTGAAGGTCGGACCAGTGGACCCCCTCCACGAAAGGCTCGATTCCCTCCTTCGGCGAACAGTCGAGCGAACCCGCCACGTCCGACATGGGCTCCTCGGCGTCTTGTTCCTCGACCGCGCCGAGACGTGGATGGGAGCCCACGGGATCCTCGACACCGACGGGACGGCGGCGACGCCGGAGGCGCGCTACCCGATCGCCAGCATCACGAAGCTCTTCACGGCGACGGTGACCATGCGCCTGATCGAAGAGGGTCGGCTCCGCCTCGGGGACCGGATCGTGGACATCCTTCCGGCGCACATCACCGACCGACTCCACGTACGCGATGGCGTGGATCGCACGGGCAGTATCACCGTCGAGAACCTCCTGAGCCACACGTCGGGCCTCGCCGACTACTACTCCGAAGCTTCCGGAGGCGGCCGCTCAACGGAGCAGCGTCTCCTGGACGGAGAGGACGTCCCGGTCCCGTTGGAGGAGGTCGTCCGCCTGGTACGCGACGTCCTCCCTCCTCATTTCGATCCGCAGCCGGTGAACCGCCGCCGAAGGAAAGCGCGCTACTCCGACACCAATTTCCAGCTCCTAGGCGCTGTCCTCGAGACGATCGCGAGTCGCCCACTTGCCGACCTCTTCGACGAGCTCGTGTTCGGACCGTTGGACCTGGTCAGCACCTCCTCGTATCCCCATCCGCCGAGGTCGGGGGCGTCTCCCGAGCCCGACGCCATGGTGTGGTCGAAGGATGTGGTCCTAGAGATCGCAGGGGCGCTCTCCACACAGAAAGCCGACGGGGGGATCGTCTCCACACTCGCCGACCAACTTCGTTTCATCGCCGCCCTCGTATCCGGCGTGATCTTCTCTGACCCTTCGACCTGGGCTCGAATGACGGCGCGATTCAACCGTGTCTTCTTTCCCGTCGAGTACGGCCTCGGCGTCATGCGTTACGCCCCGCCGCGGTGGATGTCGCCCGCCTACCGGGTGCCCGCCGTCTTCGGGCACAGCGGGTCGACGGCGACGTGGCTGTTCCACTGCCCGGGCTTGTCGGTGGCGGTCGCCGGGACGTTCGACGTCGCCCAGCCGGCGCTTCCCTACCGGTTCTTGCCGCGAGTGCTCAGGGAAATCGAAAAGGGGAACTGACGGCTACAACCGGAGCGCAACGAGACGAGGATTCTCGACGCTCCTGCCAGTGCCAACCAGAGCGCCGAACACGGGCATCGGCACCCACACCAATAAGTGGAGCAACAGGAAATGGGGAGACAGCGGGTCGAGCGCCGCCTCGACCCTTCCGAGATCACCCTTCGGGATGTCACCGTCCATGACGAATGCCCCGGCGACCAACTCCCAATGAACGGCCTCGACGGTCGCCACCATCAACATGCCGACGAGGGCGGCGCCGGCTGCCAACAGGCCCCCGATCAAACCTGATCTGAAGGACCGGTCAGGCCGGGAATTCACGGCACCTGCTGCGAAGAGGATGAGAGCCGAGAGGTACACGGTCGCCAGCATGATCCCGCCCCTCTCGCCGGAAAGGCTGACGCGAGACGCCACCAAGGTGAGGACAGCCACCGAGGCGCCGGCAGCAGTCGCCACCGCCCACGATCTCCCAGTGACGCTCATTCGCACTGCGGTGACCGCGCAGCCGAGGGCGAATCGACGTCGGTCGGGCGCATCGTCGATGATCGTCAGTTCGGCCCGCATCGCTGCGCCCCATTCGCGTCGTGCAGGGGGGAGGTCCGCCGTGACCAGAGCAACCAAGCGGGTCGCCGGGTCGCCCGCAACAACGGCGCCGGGCAACCGATACGCCAGGACCGCTAAGGCTCCGGCAAGCGGCAGGCCGAAGAACAGGGCGACGAGGAACGTCTGCCCGAGATCGAACCCCTCAGGGGTGGCCGCGCTCAGGAGCGCAGCCAGAACGAGCAAGGCCGATAGAACTCCGCCGAACCATCGGACGGCGCGTCTCTTCTTCATTCGCTGGCCGCCGCGGTTCGGAGCGAGGATGCTGCCTCACGGGCAGCTTCACCGGCGCGGAGGCTGCGGACCACCTCTGCCCCTTTGGCCGACAGCCGGTAGAGATGCCGCGGTGGCCGGCCCGGCTCCGGCTCGGTCTCCCAGGTCGTCTCCACCTGGCCGCGTTCGGCGAGGCGGATGAGAATCGGATACACCGTTCCCGCCTTCAGGTCCAGCCGGCGACAAAGCTCATACCCGTATGTCCAGGCGGACGGATCCTCTGCTAGCGCCATGAGAACTGCCGCAGTCTGGGGTGAGGGCCGCCGGTCGCGTTTCATCATCATAACTCTATATAGATAGAGATTTGTTGGCAAGGCCCGATCAGGCCTTCCAGCGGCGGCGTTCAGGCAGCGGCGTGTCTCCGTATCCACGGGCGCGAGCCTCCGAGACGAGCAGTTCGTAGAGCACGTAGTGGGAGGCGGGTTCGTACCTCGCTGCCTCTGCCACCGACTCCCGCACGTCCGGTGAGTCCACGGCCCGGCCGCGCCCGCTCATGGAGAACTCGCCTCCGGTACCGGCGTTGTCGGGCACGCCATTGTGGAGCGAGTACCAGCCGCGCTGGTCGATGTCCCGCCCTTTTGGGGACGTCGGTTCCATGAACAGGTACAGCCCCGATTCAGTGAAGACCGGGGTCACGGGGTGCACGCGCGGGCGTCCCGAGGGTGTGATGGTGGCGAGATAGGCGGGCCGCACCCCGAGCAGGCGTTCCCCGAAGGCGGCGAGCTCGGGCTCCTGAGCCGCGAACTCGCCCCAAGCGACAGCGAGGTCTTCGACGGTCGACGCGGCTGCTTCAGTCATTCGATCTCCCCTCTTTCGACTGTGGGCGTCAGGACTTGTAGACCACCCGCTCGCCCTGACCTGGCTTCCAAACGGTGATCTTCAGCTGGTTGCCTTCTAGCTCTATCGACGAGGCGCCCTCGAGGTCGGCGACGTAGAACGGGTCGAACTCCCGGCCCCTCAGATCGAACCCCGACTCGGCGAACAGGTCCTCGACGAACCTCTGATGGAAGTCCTTCTCCTCGAGGTCCACCGCCGAACCCCACAGCTTGGCGTCGCCGTCGCCCACGTAAGGGTCCTCGGTCGCCGTGTGGAGGCAGAAACGTGGGTCTCTGGCGAGGTCCTGGAACTTGGTCGTGCCGGGCATGCCGACCATCACGAGGTGGCCGTCGAATATGCGCGGCTCCATCGGGCTGATACGCGGAAATCCGTCGGATCGCAACGTGGCGAGAAGGCACAGGTTCTTGGTGGCGCGGTGACGGCGCTCGAAGACCTCGGCGACGTGGGGTGCCTCGGCGACGAAATGGCTCCAGGACAACATCTGCCAGAAGCTAACCGAGGATGTCCGCGCGCGCTCAGTAGTCCTTCTGTTTCATCACAAGGTCGACTGCGAGCGCGGCGGCGATCGCCAGCGTGCGAAGCGGCTCGACCGCCGCAGGGGTGAGGTGGACGACATACGTGTCGGCGTCGGTGAACACCTCGGTGGCGATACCTCGCCATCTCTTGGCGACGCGGGCGACCTCGTTCGCCGAGGCGTCGAAGACGGCGAAGTCCTTGGCGCGCCAGTTCTCGGCTCGCACCTCGCCGATCTGGCTGCCGGAGAAGTCGAGGAGCGTGAATCGAGCCTTGCCCATGCGAATCCGCTTGTAGATGGATCCCACCGGGCTGCCGTCCGCTCGGGCAACCGATAGGCGGGTCGTGAACCATGGCTTGCGGATCGACAACACTGCAGCACCCGTGGCATCGAGCACCTTCAGCGTCACCGGGAGGACCACGTCGAGATCGGTGCCGATGCGGGCCAGGAGAGTCAGGAACGACTGCTGATCTTGTTCGATGACACCGATCTGGGTACCGGCGCCGTCGAAGATCTTGTACTGGTTGCGCAGTTCGAAGAGCTTCCGCCGCTGCTCGACGACGAGGGTCGAAGCTTGGAGCAGAGAGGTGGTCATCGGCACGACGGTATTCGCCGGCGGGGAGAATCCGAAGGACGGAAAGTCGGTCGAGTCGGGTCCGGGACGTCGGTAACTTCGCGGATGCTCCCTGTCGATCGGCCGTCATGACTGACCGCTCGGGTTTGGAAACCGCCTCGCTGGTTCCGGTGGTGCTCGCCATCGGTGTCTTCGGCGTGATCTACGGAGCTGCGGCGAGTGGCGTGATCGGCCCGGTACCGGCCATCGTCAGCTCTCTGATCGTCTTCTCCGGCGCCGCCCAGTTCTCCTTGGTCGGGTTGCTCGCCTCAGGCGCGAGCGGGCTGGCGGTGCTGACCGTGGTCGCGATCCTGGCCCTGCGTCACCTCCCGCTCGGAGCCCTGCTCCGTCCACGTCTGCAGGGCGGCCTCGCCGCCCGGATGGGACGGGCCTGGTTCCTGATCGACGAGACGGCGGGCCTGGCCATCGCCAGCGGAGGCTCCGCGGGCCGAACACTGCTCGTCGCCGGCGCCTTCTCCTATCTGGCCTGGGTCGCCGGGACCGTGCTCGGAGTGATGGGGGCGGACCTCGGAAACCTGGAGTCCCTGGCCGAGGTGGTGTTCCCCGTTCTGTTCGTGGCGCTCGCCGCCTTGACGGCCCGCCGTCGTTCGGACACCGTCCGCGCCGTCGTTGCCGGGGCCGTGTCCCTCGCGCTTCTGACGGCATGGCCGGGAGCCGGCGCCCTCGGGTGTATGGCGGTGGCCGCCGCGGTCTGCTTGCCGGGGAGACCCGAGTGAGCATCTGGCTGCTTCTCGTGCTGGCAGCCCTGATCACGTACTCCTCGCGGGTGGCGACCACGGCCGTGCTGCCGGCGCCGGAGGGCCGGCTGGGTGTGATCATCGAACGGCTCCCCGCTCCGCTGTTCGCGGCATTGGCGGCAGTGGCACTCACGGATTCGGCCGCCGGCATCGACGACTGGCCGGTGCTGGCGGCGGTGGCAGGCGCCCTGGCGGCGGTCAGGACACGGTCGATGTTCCTGATTCTCGCCGCCGGGCTGGTGTCCTACGGGCTCGTCGGCTGGATGGTCGGCTTCTGAGTCAGCTGCCGACCATCCGCTCGGCGGCCGAATGCTCCTGGCCCTCTTCTGGGATGAGCAGCCAGGCGGCCAGGTAGATGAGGACCCCCAGGCCACCGAAGAACAGCGACACGACGAAGGCGAGCCGTACCAGGGTGACATCGACCCCGAACTGGCGGGCGAGGGCGGCGGCCACGCCGGCGATCATCCTTCCCGAGCGGGGCCGCACGATGCGGGAGTGGTTGTTGTGTGTCATGTCGCCATCATGGGATCCGCCGGCCACGGGCACCATCGGTGATCCCCCTGGCACGTCCCTGAGGGGACTGCCCTCAGCTCCGGGGACCGATGCTGGGTCCCGGATCAAACGCCCGCCAGCGCGGCGGCTTCGTCGTCGTAGAGAGCGATCGCCTCGTCGAGGCGGGTGAGCCCGAAGATCTGGCGATAGTGGTCGCTGAGCCCGTACGCCATGAGTTTCTGACCGTGTCTCTGTGCTCGGATCAGCATGGTGACGAGCAAACCGATCCCGGAGCTGTTCATGTAGTCGAGGCCCGTGAAGTTGAGGATCACGACCTTGCCGCCCTCGGCACCGGTTCGTGCGTATGCCTCTGCAAGTGCCTCTTCGGATGCACCGGTCAACTCGCCGGTGATGTCGATCACGCTGACCGAGTCGGCCACCTTTCGAACCTGCATCGCTGCCTGTGTCTCCGACATGCGTGTCTCCTTCACACCGGGGCTGCCCGTAGCGCCGAGGCCTTGTCCGGGTAGATGCCGACGAAGTCGGACAATCGAGTGATCTGGAAGATCTGGCGGTAGTGGTCGGTCAGGCCGAATGCCACGACCTCGACGTTCGCCGCCCTGGCCCGGGCCAGGAGGGAAACGATCAGGGCGATCCCGGTCGAATTGATGTAGTCGACCTTCCCGAAATCGAGCACCACGCCCCGTAGGCCGGTGTCGGCGACCGCGTTCTGCACTTCTTCCATCTTGGAAGCGGCGCCGGCGTTGACGTCACCCGTCATCGTCACCAGCAGTCGCCCATCCTCGACTCGGGTAGTGACGTCGAATCGGTTTTCGGTCACTCCCGGCCTCCTTCCAGGTACATGACGAGCTCCACGGTGTGGAGGCCGTCGACGGTGTTCTCGCTCACCTCGTCGACCATGCTCTCGATCAGGAACAGCCCCCATCCCCTGGGTGACTGATCGCCTGCGAGCTTGGCTTCGATGTCCGGGGTGGCGACGCCCGCTCCTTCAGGTCGCCCCGAGCCGCGGTCGCTTATCCGGATCCGCAAAGCGCTCGGGTCGAGAGCCACGGAAACGGTGACGGGAAGCGCCGGATCGTTCTTGTTGCCGTGCTCGATGGCGTTCATCGTCGCCTCGCCGACGGCGGTCTTCAGCCGCTCGATCCGCTCTTCCGGCAGACCGATGGAAGCCACCGCTTCCTCGACCAGATCGATCGCCTGCCGCTCGTTGCCTTCCTGGCTTTCGATCTCGAACTCGGTGATGATCCGATCTGTCATGAAGGCGGCGGCTGCCTCCTGAGCGGTGGAGGTGCGGCGCAGGACAACGAGGGTGACGTCGTCCTCCTGCTCGTAGCCAGGTCCGGTGAAGTCCTCCAGTTCGTCCAGGATGCGCTCCACCAGGTCGGGTGCATGGCCGTGGGCGCCCATCAGTCCCATCAGTCCGGCGAACCCGAACATCTCGCCGTTGGGCCCGTGCGCCTCGGCCACGCCGTCGGAGTGGATCAGGATCGTGTCGCCGTGGGCCACCTTGGCTTCCTTGACCTCGTAGGTCATGCCAGGCATCAGACCGAGCGGCATGCCCGTGGCGCGGAGTTCCTCGACCCCCGTCTCGGTGCGGACGTAGGGGAGGTTGTGGCCGGCGTTGGCATAGCGAATCAACCCGGTGTGGGTGTCGATGACCGCGTAGAAGCAGGTCACGAACATGTTGGGCGGGATGTCGACGTGGAGCGAGTCGTTGACCTCTTCCAGCACCCGCCCGGGATCGTCGAATCTCCGCGCCGCAGCGCGCAGCATGGTCCGGCACGTCGCCATGACCAGAGCCGCGGGGACTCCCTTGTCGGTGACGTCGCCCTCGACGACGCCGATCCGCCCCTCGCCCAAGTCGATGAAGTCGTAGAAGTCGCCGCCGACCTCCCGCGCCGGGCGGTAGAACGCGTCCACCGTCCACCCGCGGATCTGCGGAAGTTCCTTGGGAAGCAACGTCTGCTGGATCAGGCGGGCGACCCGCAGCTCCTGGGCGATGCGCTCCCGCTGCTGCGCTTCGAGCTCCTGTTCTCGGACTAGTTGGGCGACCCGCACCGCCGGAGCGGCCTGTGACGCCAGGGCGTCGAGCAGCTTGCGATCGTCGGTCGAATAGTCACGTTCGGAGAGTCGGGGACCGAGGTTGAGGATCCCGACCAGTTCACCCTGGGTGACGAGGGGCACCAGGAGCTCGATGTTGGCCGCCTTCATCTCCTCGAGCGCCGGAGATTCCACCTCGATCTTTTCGACCTCGATGGGACGGGCCAGCTTCTGCAGATAGTCGAGGAGCGGGTCATCGGGAGCGATCGGCACCGGCTCGACGATCTCGACGTCGACGGGTGGAGCCACGTCGTTCACTTGCTTGGATTTCCGCCGCCACAACGCCATCGGCGGGTCTCCTCCCTGTGCTTCACCCCAGTTGTACTGGTGCCGGCGTTCCCGCAGCGTTACGAAGGGGGCACTTTGGCAGGTTCCATCAGCGCCGCAACTGCCGCCCAGAGGACGACGAGCGGCAATGTGAGGTTCGTGGCAGCCAGCACCGCCTCGATACCCCGCAAGCGACGAGACAGGAGATCGTGACTGATGGGCTCGGCCGCCGACCCTGCCAGAAACAGGGCACTGAGCACCACGAGCCGCGCCTTCGCCTTGCGGCCCTCGTTCCCCGTGTGGCCTACAGCCGTCTGGGCACGCCACAGAGCGACGAGCATCGGCCACGGGGCGGCCAAGGCTGCGCCCAGTCCGATGGCCACGTCCACCGGGACCGGAAGTGACGTCCTGATCCCCAGCGCTTCGGCCCGGCGGCCTCGAAGGACCGACACCACGGTTCCTGCCACGCCGGTGGCGACGTACGCCCGGGAAGCCGCCCGGGCCCAGTTGGCCGCTCGACCTGCAGCCGGGACCGCCAGGGTGAGCTCGAGTGGGTCGGACGCCATCGGTGATTCCTCTCGACACGGATCTGGTCGTTGTCGCGCGACCGAGTTCCGGCACCGTTACGAAACCTGGCGCCCAACGATTGCGGGGACTCGTCCGATTAGCGTTGGCGAAGACGACGTCATAACGCTGCCGTCACGACCGGTCCGGAGACTCGGGGGAGAACACCAGGGAGGAGACCGCATGTCGACATTCCGTTCATCCATCACATCGGTGTCGTGGATCCCATCGGAGGCCATCCCGACGGTCCTGATGAAGATCCCGGTGCTGTTGGGCATCGCCCACTACGACCCGGTACCTCCGGACCATCTCGAGGACCTCGAGAAGATGCATGCCGAAGGGCGATTCCGTTTCGCCAATCAGCTCCGGGCCTGGATCGAGACCGACGGCGACCAGATCGTCGACGCCGGCTACGACGGCTGCGGGTTGATCTCGAAGACGGTGGCCGACCTCAAGGTGACGTCCTTCGCTTTCAACCCGGTCGAGTACCCGCTGATCCAGAAGGCGCCCGAATACGGCGACGGATGGGTCCGATTCGCGCAGACCTACGGGGGACGAACCGGCGCACCCATGCCGCGCAAGATCAGCCGGCCACCGTTCGTCCAGGTCGTGGCGCCGGTGGTGTGGACGACGCTCTCACTGACCCTCCACACCGACGGCCGGGCCGAGTACGGCATCGTCGGAGCCAGCCCGTTCCCCCGCCACTGGTTCTACGACGACGACGGCAACCTGGTGAAGAAGTCGGGGATCGCCGACTACAAAAACTGGGCCGACTCGGTGGAGGAGTCGAACTCTCCGTGGGGGGAGAAAGAGCACGAGCTGCTCGTTTCCGACGCCGAGAGCCAACTCGAGCGGCAGATGTCGGCGACCATCATGCAGCAGGGCAAACGTCCCGAGTTCCGACGGCTCGACCCGGGTCAGACGGTGACCGAGGAAGGCGCCGAAGGCTCCGAGCTGTACCTCGTCCTGGACGGCATGCTGACTGTCGAGGTGGGCGGTGATCCCATCGCAGAGGTGGGCCCCGGTTCCATCCTCGGAGAGCGAGCGATCGTCGAAGGCGGACGGCGCACGGCAACACTCCGCGCCGCCACGCCCGTCCGGATCGCCGTGGCCCAGGCCGACCAAGTCGACCGGGAGGCCTTGGCCGAGCTGGCCAGCACCCGCCGGCGGGAGGAGCAGACGTCACCTGCCGAAGCCTGAGGCGGGGCCATGCGGGTGTACATATGCGGGGTTCGGGGTTCGACCCCCGCCTCGGGTCTCGAGTTCTGCCGCTATGGCGGCCACACGGCATCGATCGCCATCGGTGACGCCGACGGGCCGCCCCGGCTGATCATCGACGCCGGCACCGGGATTCGCCAGGTCACCGACCTCCTGCGAGGTCAGCCGTTCCGTGGCTCGATCCTGCTCAGCCACCTCCACTGGGACCACTTGCAGGGCCTGCCCTTCTTCTCGGCGGGTGACCGGCCCGACGCTCGAGTCGACGTCTACGTCCCCCAACAGCCCGGTGCCGCGGCGGACAACCTCGCCGACATGATGGCCCCGCCGCACTTCCCGATCACCCCGGCAGACCTCCACGGGCAGTGGACCTTCACTCATATCGCCGAGGGCACCCGCGAGATCGACGGATTCGTCGTCACGGCGCGCGAGATCCCCCACAAGGGAGGCCGCACGTTCGGCTACCGGGTCGAGAACGGGTCTGGTGCCGCCGTATATCTCTCCGATCACGGCCCGATCGAGTTGGGGGCCGGACCGGCCGGCTTCGGGCCATATCACGAGGCCGCCTTGACGCTCGCCGACCGGGCCGACCTCCTCATCCACGACGCCCAGTACGTGGAGGAGGAGTGGCCCATGCGCTCGCATTTCGGGCACTCCACGGACAGCTACGCCATCGGACTCGCCAAGGAGGCGGGTGTCCGGCGCTTGCTCATGTTCCATCACGAGCCGACCCGGACGGACGACACCCTCGACGCCATGGCGGCCGAATGGGCCAAGGAGGAAGCCGTCGAGGTGATACCGGCCCGAGAAGGAACGATGTTCGATGTCCCCGACGGTGTCTGAGCACCTGGCTCCTTACAGCCCGCGGGCGCTGCGCGCCTGGCGCGGCGACCTTCCCGGGTATGTGACGAAGGAGGGAACGCTGGTCTTCGCCGACGTGTCGGGATTCACCCGTCTCACCGAGCGCCTGGCGAAGAGCGGCAAAGCAGGCGCGGAGACGATGGTCGGCATCATCTCGAGAGTCTGGGAGGCCCTCCTCGCCGACGACGATGGCGGGGACGTTCTGAAGTTCGCCGGCGACGCCCTGGCCCTCTTCTACGACGGGCCTGACCATGCCCAGCGCGCCTGCGCCCGGGCCTTGGCCATGCAGCGCGCCTTGAAGAGTGTGGGGCGGATCGAAACCGATTCGTTCGTAGTCCGGTTGCGAATGTCGATCGGCGTCAACTCCGGCATCTTCCATTTCTTCGCCGTCGGCGACGACCATCTGGACCTGGTCGTTCCCGGCCCGGAGACGTCTCGCACCCTCGAGATGGAGTCGGTCGCCTCGGCCGACCAGGTCGTGATCAGCACCTCCACCGCTGGGCTCCTTTCCGACGCTCGTCTCGATGGATCCGTCGGGGATGGCCGGGTCCTCCGCGCCGTGCCTCCCGGACCGATCGTGCCGACTTCGGAGACGGTGGCGGTCGACCCGGCCCGTTTCATCCCGCCACCACTTCGCCCGCTACTCGGAACACTCTCCCACGAGCATCGGTGGGCATCGGTCGGATTCGTCCATGTGGGAGGCCTCGATCGGCTGCTGGCCGATGAGGGGCCGGATGCGGTGTTCGATCGGCTCCAGGACTTCACGACACGCGCAATGGAGGCGCTCACCGACCGCGACGTGCTCCTCATGTCCTGTGACTTGGTGCGAGATGGAGTCGGCCTGATGCTCGCCGCCGGTGTCCCTCAGGCGCGTGGGGAGGAGGCGGCGGCGATGCTCGAGGCGGTCAGGTGCCTCGTCAGCGAGGAGGCGGAACTTCCAATCAGAGCAGGCGTGAACGCCGGCAACGTCTTCGTCGGAGACGTGGGTCCACCGCTCCGGCGCGCCTTCGTGGCGATGGGTGACACGACCAACCTCGCCGCCCGGGTGACGTCGAAAGCAGCGTGGGGCTCCGTCGTTGCCACGAGTGCGGTGCTCGAGCAGACGGCGGAGCGCTTTGCGGTCAGACCCTTGGAGCCCTTCCTCGTCAAAGGGAAGCGCCGACCGGTGGAAGCGGCCGTAGTCGAAGCTCGCCAGCCACAGGTGTCGGAGGTGCCGATCGACGGACCGTTCGTCGGTCGCACCGCCGAAGTGGCGCGGCTCGAGGCCTGCTTGGCCGTCGCCGAGTCCGGACGCGGGCAAGTCGTCGAGATCGTGGGAGACGAAGGAACCGGGAAGTCCCGTCTCGCCGCCGAACTCCGGCGGCGTCGAGGGGAAACGACATGGTTGCGCGTGGTGTGCGATCCGTTCGAGCGGACGTCGCCTTACCGCACTGCCCGCCGCTTCCTCCGCCTACTGCTCGAAATAGACGAAGACGCCGCTCCCGAAGAAGCCGGCCGACGGCTGACGACGATCGCTCGCGAGTCCCTGCCAGAGGTCCTCCCGTGGCTTCCTCTCATCGCCGACGCCGTCGATGCCGTGGTGGAAGACACGGCCGACGCCCAAGAAGTCGCAGTCCGGTATCGGAGGGAACGCACTCGCCAAGCGGCCGCCGATCTGGTTCAAGCCGCCGCGCGCCGGCCCACAGTCATCGCCATCGAGGACACCTCCGTGATGGACGATGCCTCCGCTGAGCTCATCGCCGCACTCCTGACCCGGGTCGAGGATCTGCCGTGGCTGGTTGTCATCACCCGGACCGCGGACACCACCGGTCTCCACCGCGGCCGGGGCTACGACGCCACTCTGCTCCGCCTCGACCCTCTGTCGGCCGACGATGCGACCGAGCTGGCTCTCCGACTGGCGGAGTCGACGCCGGTGCCCCGCCATCTCATACCCGAAATGGTTGAGAGAGCAGGAGGGAACCCGCTTTTCCTTCGCGAGCTGATCTCGGCGGCCGACACCGACATGCCGCAGACGATCGAGGGGATCGTGGCGGCTCGCATCGACGCGCTGGCCCCAGCCGATCGCCAGGCCCTCCGATTCCTGTCTGTCCTGGGCGAGAGGTTCGATGCCAAGCTCGTAGACGCCGCCCTCTCCGACCTCGGCGTCGAAGTCGACGACCAGAGTCTGTGGCAGAGACTGGCCGCGTTCGTCCTGATCGAGGAGAGGCAGATCACCTTCACGAATCCCCTCGTGCGGCAGGTCGCCTACGAGGGGCTGACGTTCGATTGGCGCCGACGAATACATTCCCGGGTCGCGGACGCGCTCGCTGGGACCGCGATCGACAAACGCCCGATCCATCTGGTGAAGGCGGAGCAATGGGAGGAGGCGTGGCGCGAGGCAACGGCCGCCGCCGATCGAGCCCGATCGACAGGCGCCAACGCCGTGGCCGCCGAGTTGTACGACCTCGCTCTGGAGGCGGCGCGCCACTGCCAGCCCCCGAATGAGGACCTCTGGCGCGTGGCGGCCGAAGCATCCGCGTGCTGGGCCCGGGTCGGGATCCCGGAGCGAGCACTAGAAGACCTGGCAGTGGCCATCGCCAACGCTCCCACCGAAATCGACCGGCTCATCCTGGCGGCCCAGCGCGCCGAGACACACGCCGAGGCGGGTCGCTTCTCCCAGGCGCTGAGCCTCTATACCCGGGCGATGACCGAGGCCGAACAGCTCCCGGAGCCGCATCGCTCCCGACTACTCGGAATCCTCCACGCCGGCCAGGCATCGGTCCGTCAGAGCCAGGGCAAACTGGACGAAGCCGTCCACCACGCCCGAATCGCCCTCGAGTTCTCCGAAGCAGCCGGCGACGAGCCGACGCTCGCCCATGTCCATCACCTGCTCGACCGGTTGCATACCGCCCGGGGTGAACGGAAGGAGGCGCTGCGCCACCGCGACGCTGCCTTGCCGCTCTATGCCGCCCTCGGGGACCTGCCGGCTCAGGGCACCGTCCTGCACGACCTGGCCGCCGACGCCCACGCCAACGGGCGTCTAGAGGAAGCCGCGTGGCTGTTCGATCGCGCCGTCGACGCCCGCACCCGGGCTGGCGACGTAGTCCGGGCCGCGGCGAGCATCAACGCCCTGGGTGAAGTGCAGTTGGCGATGAGGCGAGTAGATGAGGCCGAGTCGCGTTTCAGTGAGGCCCTGCGGACGTGGCGCGGGGCGCGTTCACCGGAGGGGATCGCCGTGGCGTCCGCCAACCTGGCGAACGTGTACCTGGCGCGCGACGACCCCGCATCCGCCCTCGGGCGCCTCGAAGAAGCCGAAAGGCGAGCAGTGGAGATCGGTGCCGATCACCTCCTGCCCGTGATCCTGGTCCGTCAGGCCCAAGCCTTCATCCGGCTCCAGCGATGGGTCGAGGCTTGGGATGCAGCAACACGAGCCCTGACTCATCCCTCCGACGTCGAACTCTTGGCCACCGCCCACGAGCTGCGAGCGACGGCTCTGGCGGCGACCGGAAGCGAGGAGCGAGCCCAACGCGAACTCAGCGAGAGCCGAAGCCTCCTCGGGGCGTAGTCGGCTGCTTCAGTCCATCGCCGCGTGGGCGGGCTCACGCGGCTCGCCACCAGGATTCGTCCAGAGCGAGATGCAGGCGGGTTGCATCGTCGCTACGGCCGTGCGGAGGAGTCCGAGCTGCACCTGGCCGAGGTCGCGCTGCGACCTCACTTCACCGGTGAAGTCGGCGACGACTCGCGCCCGGTCGAAGCGGGAGCGATTGAAGCGGCGATCGACCTGCTGCTGCACCTTGCGGCGCAACGGGTTGAAGAGAGCTGCCACCGCCAAGGTCGAAGCCGCTACCGACAGATCCGACTGATCCGGCAGGAGCTGACGGGTGGCGACGACGAGACCGGCATAGGTCGCCACGAGGATCACGGTGAGGACTCCGTAGCTGACCGTGCGGGAAACGATGCGATCGATGTCGTAGAGCCGGTAGCGGAGGATGGCAAAACCCACCGACATCGGGACGAATGCCAGGAAGAGGCCGAACGGGTCCAGCCAGTCCGGTGTGAAACGCGCAATCTGCTCATCGAGCCCAAAGGCGGTGCCGAGGACGATGTCGACGATGAGCAGATAGGCGAGGAACAGGCCAACAGACAGGGCTATCCACTTGAGTTGGGCCCGCTCGACTCCACTGGCCGCCCGGAAACGCGACACCACGGAAGCTCCCGCTCCGATCACACACACGGCGAGCACGGCGAGCAGCACACCTCCAAAGGTGCTCTCCTCGAAGTTCTCGACAGCCTGGAGGCCGATCGGGTTGGCCACACTCTCGACGCAGTCTCCGCCCTCGGTGTAGGAGAAGCACACGTCACGCTGGAACAAGTTGAGGAGGGTGGAGACGGCCAGGGCTACTCCGAAGGTCCAAGCCAGCCATCGCCAGCGGGGGGACGGGAGCCGGCCGGTCGGGAACAAGAGCGGAACCACGACCACCATCACCGCGAGCAGGGTCGGCCAATGGAAGACCACATTGGAGAGTGCGTAGACGATGTGGCTCCCTCCCGAGCGGATCAGGTACTCACCGACCGACGCCATGGCGTTCTGGGCCATGGCGTACAGAGCGATGCCGATGAAGAGCCAACCGATCACATGCCCCGCCCGGACGGCGATGGCCACGCCGACACCCAGGAATGCGGTGAAGGCGATGCCCAGCGTGAGTGTCTCGGCCAGGCTGAAGGTGCCGACGGCGAGATCGGCCCAAGTCGAGACGGCAGCCGCGCCCACGTACACCAGCGCCATCACCCAGGGCAGCCATCGATTCATCGGTGCCCACCCAGCCACACCGAGAGATGAGCAGGCTCCATCACCGACGCCGCGACGCGCTGGAGCTCAGTGGTGAGATCGGTGGCGTCGGCGGCGATGCGCACGCGCTCGGAGAACTGCTCCACGGTGCGTACGGCGTCGTAGCGGGCCCGATTGAAGCGACGGTCCACCGCCGACTGGACACGGCGGCGAATCGGGTTGAAGGCGGCGGCCGCCGCCAGTGTGGAGGCAGCCACCGCCAGGTCGCTCGAAGCGGGAACGACCCTCTGGAGAAGGAAGACACCCATCACGTAGACACCGACGAGAAGGGCTGTCACGACGGCGTAGGACACCGTGCGCGAGACGATGCGGTCGATGTCGTACAACCTGTGCCTCAGGATCGCCACCGCTACCGCCACCGGCAGGAACGCCATGACGAGCCCTTCTTTGAGCGCTTCGCCGACGCCCTCCAACTCCCAGAAGAAGTCCACGATGAGGCTGACGACGAAAACCACGGCCGCGAAGAGGAACCACTTCAGCTGGGCCCTCTCGGTGGGCCCGGCCGACCGGTAACGGGCGACGAGAGACACGGCGGCCGGCACCGTCGACCCGAGGACGAGGACGGTGCCGACGGCGACCACCGTCTCGACCGCTCCACCCAAAACGCCGGTCGCCTGGATCGGGTTTCTCACCGGGGAGACGCCTTCAGTCGGCGAGAACACGCCGAATCCGATGGTCGTCGCCGCCGTGAGCAAGATCCCCCGCAGCAGTACGTTCCATCGACCGGAGGGCGGGTGACCGGTCGGATAGAGCAGGAGTACCAACGGCAGCGAGAAGTAGGCCGTGGCCCATCCGACCCCGGAGAGGATCCCGGCCACTCCCACGAGCGGCACCCCGGGACGGTGGAGCGACAAGAAGACGTACTCGGACATGTAGAGCTGCAGCGCCAGCCCCAGCCCCATCACGAGCCACACCCAGCCGTAAGGGTTGTCGCGCCGACGCGACGAGATCAGCGCCCCGATGACAGGCGCGGGGATCGACAGAACCGCCCACACGAGACGCGCGTCCCACGGCTCCTCGTCTGGGACGACCACCTGACGGTTGACGACGGCGAGCGCCGCCGTGGCGACGAGGAGGACGACGGCCAGGCCAGCCAGAGCCCAGGCATAGGAGCCGAGATGCCTCAGCCAAGGTCGAACCGCATCCCCCTTCACGTCGCGGGCAATCGGCCTCTCCATCGGAGACTTTCTATCCAAAAGGGCGTTCCGACACCGTTACGGCTCGAGCCGACGACTGTATCGTGAAACGCGGGGTGACGACCGATGGATTGGCGATCAGGGTTCTGGGTGATGTCGACATACGTGTCGGCGGCCGACCCATCGAGGTAGACACCAGAAAAGCGCTGGCGCTACTCACCTATCTCGCCGTGAGCGGCACCTCCGCTTCCCGGGACACGCTGACAGCCCTGCTGTGGAGCGACCTCGACAGCAACCGGGGACGCGGGGCATTGCGCCGAACCCTCTCCGTTCTCAGGAAGGCGCTGGGCAATCGGTGGCTCGCTGTGGATTCCGACAGAGTGCGCCTCGAAACGGACGCGGTGTACCTCGATTTGGAAGACGCCCGCCGCCTGGAGGAAACGGTCGAGGCCCATCACGAGCAGTCATCCGAGCTATGCCTCGAGTGCCTTCGATGCCTCGAGCGAGCCGCTTCCCTGTACCGGGGGGAGTTCATGGCCGGCTTCTACGTGCGAGACGCGCCCGAGTTCGAGAGCTGGCAACTGCACGAGGCCGACAGAGTCCGACGGCGCCACACCTCCGTGTTGGCCAGGCTGGCAGACGCGGTCGCGGCGCGGGGTGACTTCGCACGGTCCGTCGACATCGCCCGTCAACGAGTGGCGGTGACGCCCCTGGATGAGGCCGCTCACCGTCAACTGATGACCGCTCTGGTATGGGCCGGAGACCGGGCCGCGGCGCTGCGTCAGTACAAGGATCTCGTCCGGGTCCTCGACGAAGAGCTGGGGGTGCCGCCCCTGCCAGAAACGTCGGCCTTGGAAGAACGGATCCTCCTCGACGACATCCCCGAGCCACCGTTCGTCGCTTCTTCCCCCTCATCTGGTCGCCAGACTGAACCGCCGCCACCCAGCGACCTGGTCGGACGGGAGAAGGAGATAGCGACCCTCAAACGACTCGCCGAAGGCGAGGGTGGGCGCGTGGCGGTGATCGTGGGGCCGCCAGGAATAGGCAAGAGCCGGCTGGCCCGGGAGATCGCCGAATGGGCCCGAGCCCGATCGCTCATAGTCGCCGAGTCCAGGGCATATGAAGGAGAAGAACGATTGGGCCTCGTCGTGATCGGTGAGGCGCTGCGGGCAGCCTTGGACGAATGGGACTCGCCACCCCCACTCGATCCCGTGGCGGCGGCCGAGGCCTCTCGTCTGGTACCGGGACTGGAGGGAGCCGGAGGCCAGCCACCCCCTCCCGACCCTGGCGGCCAGACCAGATTCGTCGACGGGGTGTGCCGCGCCCTGTCCACGCTGCTCGGCGAGAACGGCCTGCTCATTCTCGACGACCTCCAGTGGGCCGACGAAGCATCCAACGACCTCATCGCCTATTTGATTCGCCGTGGGGACAGGTTCCCCTTCTTCAGGCTTCTCATATGGAGGACCCCGCCCAGCGGCCGGCATCCGTTGACCGCTCTCGTCGAGCAACAGGTTGCCAGCGGCCGCGGTGCCATGATCGAGCTCGGACCTCTTCCGCCGGAGGATGCGGAGCGGCTGGCGCGGTCGAGTCGTCCCGACCTCCCCGCTGATGTTGCCGCCCAGGTAGTCGAAGAGGGTGAAGGCAATCCCTTCCTGACTCTCCACTTGCTGCAGACGATCGACCCCGACACCGGCCTGCTCCCGGCCACCCGGCAGAGCGAAACGGCCGAGATCAGGCTCCGGGGAGTCAGCGACCTGGGCCGGCAGATCCTCGCCGCCGCCTCGATCATCGGCCGCGCATTCGACCCCTTCGACGTGCGCGCCGCCAGCGGACGAAGCGATGAGGAAACCGCCCTGGGCCTCGAAGAGTTGGTCGCGGCCGGCATCGTGACGGAACGCGGCGACGGCATGTTCGACTTCAGCCACGACATCGTTCGCCAGCACGTGCGGGACTCCCTGACCGCAGTGCGGCGGCGGCTCCTCCACGACAGATTGGCCGACCACCTGCTGCGCCTCCACGGCTCCAACGACGCTCACGCCGGGCGTGTGGCCCATCACCTGGAGGAGGCCGGTCGACTCGAGGAAGCGGCGCGCTTCCATGCTCGCGCTGGTGACCACGCCCGCTCCGTCTACGCCCACCAGGAAGCGCTCGCCCACTACGAGGCGGCCCTTGCCCTGGGCTACCCCGACGTGGTCACGGTGCAGATGGCGATCGGCGACCTGCAGACATTGATCGGGGACTACACCGCGGCGTTGGACTCGTACCGCACCGCCGCCGCTCGTGCCGACGGTGAGGACCTGGCTCTATTGGAGCATCGCCTGGGCGTCGTGAACGCCCGCCTAGGTCGCTGGGACATGGCCATCCACCACTACCGCACCGCGGCAGAAGGGCTCACCGACTTCGACGACCTGCTGGCGACATACGTCGATTGGGCCAGAGCAGCCCGCGGCTCCGGCGACGACGCCGGCGCCCGCCAGGCCGTGGCGGAGGCCGCCAAGCTCGCCGAAGCCTCCGGAGGCCAGCCACCGATAGTGGCGATCATGGAGGGCCTACTCAGTGAAGATCCCGATGCGGGAGAGGCCCGCGCCCTGGAAGGCCTGGAACTGGCCCGAGCGGCCGGCGACCCTATGGCTCAGCTCGCCGGCCTCACGACTCTGGCGCAGCTCGCCCGCCGGCGGGGTGATCATCCGACGGCGCTGGAACGCATCGACGCCGCCCTCCGACTCGTCAGCCAGATCGGCGACAGGCATCGGGAGGCGGCCCTCCACGATCTCGCCGCCGACCTGCACCACGAGATGGGGGACGAGGACAAGGCCATGGAGCAGCTGCGGCAGGCGGCAGCATTGTTCGCCGAGGTCGGGACGGGGGACCTGGAGCCGGCGATCTGGAAGATCACCCCCTGGTGAGAAGCCTGAGGTCCAGGAAGATCACTGAAGGTATGGGGGAGTCTGCCGATGAATAGACGTGGGAATGAACCAGCCTGCACCTGATTCGGGTTCCCCCGACGCCCGCGCCCACATCGAGTCGCTCGTCGCCGAGGCCGAGCGGCTGGTGGCCGTCGCCCGCCAAGAGGCGGAGCGGATAGTCACGTCCGCCCGAGAAGAGACGACCCGCAAGGTCGAGAGGCTGGTCGCCCAGGCGGAGGAGTTGCGCAAGGCCGCCGAAGCGGAAGCCGCCGAGATCTTGCGCGAAGCCGAAGAAGCCCGACGCAAGGCGCGAGAAGAGGCCGACGCCATCCTCGCCCAGGCCCGCGCCACCCACGATGACATAGTGGAGCGGTCCAACCAGATCTCTTCCCCGCAGCCCGCTGTGGAGGAGACGGGCACCGAGACCGAAAATGCCCGAGCCGAAGCCGACCGCATCTTGCGGGTCGCCCGTGCCGAGGCCCAGGCCCGGGCCGCCGAGATAGTCGAAGAGGCACGCCGGAGGGCTGAGGCCCTGGAGGCAGAGGCGCGCCTGCGAGTCGAACAGCTGCGACGTGAGCACCGGGAGATGCAGCGGCGCCTCCGGGACGAGGAGTTGGAAGTCAGGGCTCGGATCGCCGAACTGCGAGACCAACTCACCGCCCTGGAGCAGGCACAACCGGCGACAGCCCCGCCTCCGCCGCCCCCGACTCCGGCTCCGACCCCCGGGGCCCCGGCTCCGGGACCCGCCGCTCCGGCGCCGGAGCGCCAGCCCATCTCTCAGCCGGTGCCACCCACCGCACCACCCAAAGCGGTGCCGCCACAGAACCCCGCCTACCCGTGGTCCATCCGGTCCGAGTTGTCCGAGAAGACCGACGACCCCGACGTTCAAAAGGCGCTGAAGGCGTTCCGACGCCGGACGTAGCAGAAGTCGCGGCGCCGGATGTGACAGCAGCTGCTAGCGAGTAGGGGACCCCTCCAGAGCCCGGGCGAGGGCGTGCTCGACCAGCCTCACCAGCGTCGCCTGCACGTCCGCCCGTACCCGGGCGTCGCAGTAGGTCATGGGGACCGTCGGTGAGACCTGCAGCGCCGATCTGACCTCCTCCAGTTCGTGCAGGCGCTGCCCGTTGAAAGTGTTCACCGCCACGAGGAAAGGCGTGTCGCGCTGC
>Ga0207873_1001415_pt1 | contig 23057 bp, 17 predicted proteins | sample BGWIniCompost_FD_187373 | JGI IMG/M metagenome (GOLD analysis project Ga0207873, IMG submission 187373) | Cellulose adapted compost microbial communities from Newby Island Compost Facility, Milpitas, CA, USA - BGW Initial Compost (SPAdes)... ...
GGAGCGTGTGCACTTCGTCGGCGCGGTGCCGTCCGTCGCGATGCCGCGCTGGCTGGCGGCGCTGGACGTGCTGGCGCTGCCTTCGCTCAGGACGAAGGGCTGGGCGGAGCAGTTCGGGCGCATCCTGGTCGAGGCGATGGCGTGCGGCGTGCCGGTCGTGGGATCCGCATCGGGCGAGATCCCGGACGTGGTTGGAGAGGGTGGCGTGGTGGTGCCGGAGGGGGATGCGGCTGCGCTGGCGGTCGCCCTGCGTGAGTTCGCAGCCATGTCGCCAGAAGCGCTGGCGGAAGCGCGTCGCCGCGCCCGCGCGTGGGTGTGTGGCCGCTACACGCAGGAGCAGGTGGCGCGCGAGACTGCAGAGTTCTACCGGCTGCTCATGGGCGAGCGAGGTGGCGGGGCGGCGGCGCGGCCGAGAGCGGCGGTGGGGTGAGCGTGGGCACGCGGGCGGATGTGCTGCGACGCGCGGACGGGGCGGTGGGGGTGGGGGCGGTGGCCGCGGCGGGCTGCGGGCTGGCGCTCGCGCTGGCCGGCGCGGGCGCATCGAGCCTGGCGCTGGCGGCGGTGGGCGGGGTGGTGGGGGGCACGGCGCTGGTGGTGCTCCTCGCGGCCGGCTGGGTAGACGGCATCGCGCTCGTGCTGCTCTCGCTGCCGCTGCCCGCGCTGTACGGCACGGAAGACCTGCGGATCGCGATGGCCGCGCCCGTGACTGCTGCCGTCGTGTTCGCCTGGATGCTCGGCCAGGCGAGGCCGGGGGGCGCGTTGCTGGCGCTCACCTCGCCGCGGCGCGCCACGGTCGGGCTGGTCGCTGCGCTCGTCGTGACGACGGCGTTCGCACAGCACCCCCTCGTATCGTTGCGCGAGCTGCTCAACCTCGGCGTCCTCCTGGCGTTCTTCGTGCTGGCCACCGACGCGCTTGCCGGAGACCGCGCGCGGGTCGCGCGCCTCGCGCCGTTCATCACCGCAGTCGCTGCCGTGTGCGGCGGCCTGGCCGTGCTCGAGACGGTGGGCATCCTTCCAGGTGAGTTCCCGCGCCACGGCACGCCGTTCAACCGGGCCGCGCTCGGCTTCGGTCAGCCCAACGGGCTCGGGTTCTTCCTCGCCGTCGCGCTCCCGTTTGCCGTGCATACCTGGACGACGGCGCGCGGGGGCACCGGCCGGGTGCTCGGCGCGCTCGCGCTGGGTGCAGTCGCGATGGGTTTGTTCGGCACCTTCTCCCGCGGGAGCTGGCTCTCGCTGGTCGCGGGCGGCGCGGCGCTCGCGCTGGCGGGCGAGTGGCGCTTCCTCGCGCGCTTCGGCATCGGCATCGTGCTCGCCGCCGTCATCCTGGACCTCGGTTCCGGCGGCATGATTCGCGACACCGCGCAGCGGACGATTGGCGACTGGGTGCTCGAGCAGCGCGCCGCGCTGATGCTCGCCGGCGTGCTGATGTTCCTCCAGCATCCCTGGGTGGGCGTGGGGCCGGGTGGCTACGCGGAAAGCCTCGATCAGGTCGGCGCGCAGATCTTCTGGCTGTGGGACTACCTGCCCACGCCGCACAACGCGTACGTGCAGATGGCCGCGGAGACCGGCGTGATCGGCCTCATCGCCTTCTGCGTGTTCCTGCTCGCGATCCTGCGCGTGCTTGTCCGCGGCGCGCGGCGCGCCCGGGCCGATGCGGGCGTCACGCGCGAGGAGGCGAGCCTCCGCCGCGCGCTGCTCTGGTCGTTCGCGACGGCGTGTGTCGCCGGCTTCGCCATATGGCCGTTCGCCCACGGCACCGGCCAGCTCGTGCTGCTGGTCGCCGCAATGGGGCTCGCGCTCGAGAGTGATGCGAGCGAGCTGCGTGGAGGCGGGCTCCGCGTCCCCGTACGGGCGGAACCTGCGTCTACCGCGGCGTCGAGCGCGCCAGGCGGTCCAGCAGCTCGCGGATGATGGGCGCTGCCGCGCGCGGGTCGTCGCCCACGCGCAGTCGCCACGCGCCGCCGCGCGCAAGGGCCGCGACGCGCGCGCCGATCGTGTCGCGCCAGACGTCGAAGCCCGGCTCCAGGTCTGCGACGACGCGGGCGACCGCCTCGTCCGCGGCGATGGGGATCGCGGCGGGCGCAACGCCGGGCGCGCGTTCGAGGAGGCAGAGGCCCCAACAGCGGACGGCGTAAACTGCGGGCGGGGGCGAGGGCGGGGGCGTCCCTTCCACCCCGCCGCGCCACCCGGGCGGGGGCGGGGGAACTGCGGGAGAACTGCGGGCGGGGGATCGCATCGGCACGGCGATCCGCTGCTTGCCGTTCGCGCGCAGGGTGGTAGGAAGGCTGGCCAGCTCCGGGAACCACTTCGCCGTCTCCGGCGCTAGGTGAAGAGGGCGGCGCAGCGTCCATACGTGCAGGGCGGGCTCGAGCTGGACGTACACGGCGTCGTCGGTCAGAACGTCGAGGCCGGCGCGCTGGGCGGCGTACGCGAGCGTGCTCTTGCCCGCGCCGCCCCGCCCGGCCAGCGCCAGGCCGGCGGCGCCGTGCGCAACCGCTGCCGCGTGCACCGGCTGGCGGTCCAGCGGCGTGAGCAGGTAGAGAACGAGCGCATCGAGCACGGCGCGGAGCCGCTCGGGCGCGGCGAGCAGTGCGGGGGTGAGCCGCGCCAAGGCCGTCCGCTCGGCGCGGGATGCCCGGCCGAGCGCGTCTGGAGCGGCGAGCAGCAGGAGCTCCCGGTCCGCGTCCACGCGGAGCGCCGGATGCGTGTCCGAAGCGGGCGCCTCCGCGCGTTGCGTTCCGGAGAGAAGTACGACGCGTAGCACGAGTGATCCCTGCCCGCCGGAGTCGTGCGCCGGTGGTGCGTCGGCGCGCGTTTCGCCGTACGCGGTCCGTGCGGCCGCGAGCAGTTCCGGCGCGTCGGCCTCGAAGCGCGTGGGGATTCCCAGCGGCATTAGCTGCACCGTGTAGCGCAGCGAGCCCGCCGGCGGCGGAGCCAGCGCGCGCGCGGCTGCAATTCCTTCTGACCCTCTGGGCAAACGCGGCCTCCTGCGGAGGAAACCGGGGCCAGGGTGGGGTGGGGGTGTTCTAGCCGCAGCGGGGCAGAGCTGTCAAGCCACCCATTCGGGGGCGTGCGATGACAGGCACTGCAGCGGCGGACCGGCGCGCGATCCTGATCGCGCACTCCTACTACCTCCGCTACGACGAGAAGCAGCTCCGGCGCATGAAGCCCTACCCGCCGCTCGCCACGCTGCTCGCCGCGGCGGTGGTCCGCCTCCACGGCCACGACGTGCGCTTCTTCGACGCGATGCTCTCTTCCGGCGTCGAGGAGTTCGAAGCTGCGCTCGACGACGTTCGCCCCGCCATCGTCGGCATCCTCGAGGACAACTTCAACTTCCTCACCAAGATGTGCACGCTGCGCATGCGGCGTGCTGCGCTGGACATGATCGCGGCGGCGAAGGCCCGCGGCTGCCGCGTCGCGGTGAACGGTTCCGACGCCATCGACAACCCCGGCCTGTACCTCGCCGCCGGGGCGGACGCCGTGATCGTCGGCGAAGCGGAGCGGACGTTCGCTGAGCTGGTGAACGTGTGGACGCGGGACATGGACGCGCCGCTGGACGGAGTCGCGGGCCTGGCACTACCGGTCGCGACCTCGTCCCTGAACGGCAACGGTGTGCGCCGCACCGTGCCGCGCCCCGCGATCACGGATCTGGACGCGCTGCCGCTCCCTGCCTGGGACCTCGTGGATGCCGAGGCGTACCGCGCCGCGTGGTACGGCGCGCACGGCCGGCTGTCCTGGATCATGGCGACATCGCGCGGCTGCCCGTACGGCTGCAACTGGTGCGCGAAGCCGGTGTTCGGCAGGCGCTACGCGCAGCGCTCGCCGCGAAACGTCGTCGAGGAGATGGCACGCCTGAAGAGCGACGTCGCCCCGGACCACATCTGGTTCGCGGACGACATCTTCGGCCTCACTCCCGCGTGGATCGAAGCGTTCGCGGCCGAGGTCGCGCGGCGCGGCGTGCGCACGCCGTTCATGATCCAGTCGCGGGTGAACCTGATGACGCCGGCAGCGGTCTCGGCGCTCGCCGCCGCCGGCGCGGAGGAAGTGTGGCTGGGCGTCGAGTCCGGCTCGCAGCGGATCCTGGACGCGATGGAGAAGGGCGGCACGGTCGAGCAGGCGCGCAGAGCAACGCGCACGTTGCGGGAACATGGGATCCGCACCGGCTGGTTCACGCAGCTTGGTTATCTGGGCGAGGAGTGGGAAGACATCCTGCGGACGCGCGACCTGATCCGCGAGGAGCGGCCGGACGAGATCGGCGTTTCGGTGTCCTACCCGCTGCCCGGCACGCGCTTCTATGACATGGTGCGCGAGCAGATCGGCGCCAAGCGCAACTGGGAGCACACCGGCGACCTCGACATGATGTTCCACGGCACGTACACCACCGCGTTCTACCGCCGCATCCGCGACCTGCTGCACGAGGAGCTGGACGCGCTGCACGCGGGCGAGGACCTTGCCCCGTTCGACCGCCGTTGGGCCGAGCTCGAGGCGAGCCGCGACGAGTACCGCAACGGAGTGGGCAAACGTGGCTGACGGGTACGGGCCGACGCCCGCTGTGCTGGAAGCCGGGCGGCCGGCGGCGGTCGAAGCGTTCGACGCAGCCGCCGGGATCTTCGACCGCCGCTTCGGCGACTGGGCGAGCGTCGCGGCGCAACGGCGTGCCGTGCGGCGGCTGCTGCTCCGCGCGTTCCCGCCGGACGCGCGTTTGCTCGAGCTGGGCGGCGGCACGGGGGAGGACGCGGTGTTCCTGGCGCAGCGCGGGCGGCGCGTGCTGCTGACGGATGGCGCGCCGCGCATGGTCGCGGAGGCCCGCGCCAAGGCCGAGCGCGCCGGGCTCGCCGGCCGCATCGAGACCCGAACGCTGCTGCTCGAGGAGGTCGAAGGGTTCTCGCACGCGTGGCGGCAAGCGGGCGGCGCGCTGTTCGACGGCGCCTACTCCAACTTCGCGGCGCTCAACTGTGTGCCGGACCTCGCGCCCATCGCGCGCGGGCTCGCAACGCTGCTGCGCCCCGATGCGCCCGCGGTCCTCGTGCTCTTCGGCCCGCTGCCGCCGGGCGAGATCCTCGTGCAGCTCGTGCGCGGCGATGTCCGTGCGGCGTTCCGCCGGCTCTCGCGCGGCGCCGTGCCCGCGCGTCTCGGCGGGCGCCACTTCGAGGTCTGGTATCCGTGGCCGCGGCGGGTCGCGCGCGCATTCGCGCCGTGGTTCCGCCTGCGCCGCATGCGCGGCATCGGCATCTTCGTGCCGCCGAGCGCGGCGGAGCCGTGGATCTCGCGCCACCCGCGGGTGCTCGCGCTGCTCGATGCGCTGGACCGTATGGCCGCCGCGCCGCTCGCATGGCTTGGCGACCACGTCGCCTTCTGGTTCGAGCGCACCACGGTGCCCGCGCCAGCGGAGTAGCGTCGCCGGACTCGCATCACCATGGAGACCGCACCGGACCTCCGGCGCTTCCGCGAAGCGTACGCGGCGCACCGTGCTGCCGAGGGCCGCGGCAGTGGCGGCGAAGCTGAAGCGCTGGCGCTGCCCTGGCTGCGAACGGGGCCGCAGCGGCGGCAGTGGGCAGTGCGCGCGCGCACGTTCGAACGGTTCATGGAGGCCGTCGTCGCCGCGCGCGTGTTCGAGGTTCCGCCGCGGCCGCTGCGCGTCCTGGACCTGGGCGCCGGCAACGGCTGGCTCTGCTACCGGCTGGCCGACCTCGGCCACCGGTGCATCGCCATCGACATCCGGGACGACGACGTGGACGGGCTGCGCGCGGCGGAGGCGTACCGCGCGCACTTGCCGGCCATGTTCGGCCGCGTCGCCGCGAGCTTCGAGACGCTGCCGATCGCGGATGGCGTTGCCGACATCGCGGTGTTCAACGCGTCCCTGCACTACGCGCTCGACCTGCGCCGCGCGCTCGAGGAGGCGGCGCGCGTGGTCGTGTCCGGCGGCCGCATCGCGATCCTCGACTCGCCGTTCTATCGCACGGCCGAGGAGGGCGAGGCGATGGTGGCGGAGAAGAAGGCGGAGGCGCTGCTGCGGTTCGGCGAGCGCGCGGAGGTGCTCACCGCGCCGCCGTTCATCGAGTACCTCACCGCGGAGCGGCTCGAGGAGGCATCCAGTGGGCTGGGCCTGCGCTGGCGCCACCACCGCGTGCGTTACCCGCTCGCCTACGAGCTCCGCCCACTGATCGCGCGGCTGCGCCGGCGGCGCCGGCCTTCACGATTCGACCTCTGGGAGACGACGGTGCCGTGATCCTGCTCGTGAACCCAAGGGCCACGCGCCCGAAGAATCGCCGCTTCCCGCTGTCCGTCATGGCGATCGGCGCCGCGCTGCCGGACGGCGAGACGTGGGAGATCATCGACGGCAATCGGCCCGGCGTGGATCCGTACGAGGATGCGGTCTACTGGATCGAGGCCCGCGCGGGCACCAGCGACCCCGTGCGCGCCGTCGCGATGACGGTGATGCCCGGTCCGCAGCTCGTGAGCGCGGTCCCGCTCGCGCGGCGCCTGAAGGAGCGCTACCCGCGCCTGCCGATCGTGTGGGGCGGCTACTTCCCGAGCCTCTACCCGACGCCGGTGCTGAACGCGGACTACGTGGACTACGCCGTGCGCGGGCAGGGCGAGCACACCTTCCGCGAATTGCTCGAGGTTCTGGACGGCACGCGGGATCCCCGCACGGTCGCCGGGCTCGCGTTCCGCGCGGAGGACGGCACGCACGTGATCGGGCCGGAGCGGAAGTGGGTGGGGCCGGACGAGCTGCCGCCGCCGCCCTACGAGAAGATCCCGGTGCACGACTACCTGATGCCGACGTTCCTCGGCCGCCGCTGCGGCGTCTACCAGGCGTCCATCGGCTGCCCGTACGGCTGCAGCTTCTGCGGCGTGATCTCCGTGTTCGGCAGCCGCGAGAAGTTCGAGTCGCCGGCCCGCACGGCCGCGCACCTGCGCTGGCTCGTCGAGCGCTACGGCATGGATGGCGTGCACTTCTACGACAACAACTTCTTCGTCAAGGAAGACCACGCCCTCGAGCTGTGCGAGCGCATCGAGCCGCTCGGCCTCTCGTGGTGGTGCGAGGCGCGCATCGACGCGCTGCTCCGCTTCAAGGATGCGACGTGGCGCCGCATCGCGCGCGCCGGCCTGCGCATGGTCTTCCTCGGCGCCGAGTCCGGCTCGGACGAGGTGCTGCGCCGCATGAACAAGAAGCTGACGACGGCGCAGACGCTCGAGATCGCGGCGCGCACGCGCGAGTACGGCATCATTCCCGAGTTCTCGTTCGTGCTCGGCGGCCCGGACGACCCGGAAGGCGAGATCGAGAACACGCTCGCGTTCATCCGCAAGCTCAAGTCGGTGAACCCCGACATGGAGCTGATCCTCTACTTCTACACGCCGACGCCGCAGCGGCGGGGGACGTACGGGAACGTGGACCCGCTGGCCGGCACGCCGGACACGCTCGAGGAGTGGACCGAGCCGCAGTGGGTCGCGTGGATGACGCACGAGGATCCGGAGACGCCGTGGCTGGACCGCCGGCTCAAGGCGCGGGTCCAGGACTTCGAGCTGGTGCTCAAGAGCCGGTTCCCATCACTGCACGACACGAAGACGGCGCGGTGGGGCAAGGAGCTGGCGCGGCTGCTCGCCGTCCGGCGCTGGCGGACCGGCCGCTTCGAGAACCCGCGCCTGCTGCGCGCGGTGCGGCGCTGGGCGCGCGTCGAGGACGATCGTCAGGCGTACGGGCACCTGCGGCCGCCCGCCCGCGGCGCGGCATGAGCGGGAGGAGGTTTCATGAGCGGCGCCGCGGGCGGCATTGCGCCGTCATTGTGTCACGACCGTCTCGCCCGCGATGGTCTGGAGCGGCTCGGCGCGGTACATGACGAACGGGCCGTCCACGACGAGGTGCCAGAGCACCTCGCCGTCCGGCGAGACCTCGTAGACCTCGATCGGTCCCGTCGAGCCGTTGAGGCCCGGGCTCATGCCGAAGCCGACAAGCGTGTTGCCGTTGGCGAGCCGGCGCGCGGAGGAGACGGCGAAGGCGAAGTTGTCGCGCGCGGGACGCCACTCCCACACCGTCCGCGCAACGCCGTCCGAGATGTCGTACTCGACAGCCCTCGAGTAGCCGCCCAGCTCGTGGCGGTTGTCGAAGAGCAGGATGCGGTTGGGCGCGACCTCGACGGCCGTGTGCTGGCCGGTGAACCGGTCGCCATCCGCGAACGGGATCGTGGCGCCCGGGCCGCCGAGCCGCCACTCGATCGTGCTCCAATCCGGCGCGATGCTGATGATCTGGTTCAGCCTGCGCATGCTGAGCAGGATGTTGCCGCGCGGGCCGATGGCGAGCGAGTTGGCGTGCAGCCAGTCGTCGTCGGTGGACTGTTCGGTCCGATCCACGGCCGGGTCGAAGAAGTCGTGGGCGCTCCACCGCTTCACGGCCACGCTCGTCCCGGGCTCCCACTCCCAGATCGCCTCGCCCGCGATCCGTCGGCCATCGTACTCGCGCCAGTCGAGCGCGATGAACAGCACGGTGTTCTGCGGCGTGGTGATCGCATCGTGGTGCTGGTTGCGGTCAGCCTCGTCCTGCGGCAGCTCGTGGAGGACCTCACCCGCGGGCGTGAGCTCGAGCAGGCCGCGGCCCTTGTCCATCGCGATGAAGTTGCCGTTGGCGCGGCGCGCGATGCCGAAGGGCAGGTCGGCCGTGCGGTAGTACCAGACCACGTTGCCACTCCCATCCACGGCGACGTAGCCGCCGAATTCGCCCGGCGTGTACAGGTGGAGCAGCACCAGCGGGATGTCCAGCGTGCCGGTGGCCGTGAACGAGATGGTGCTGAAATAGGCCGGCAGGGGACCGGTCGAGAACTGGCCGGAGAACGTCGGGCCGGAGCTGCCGTCCGCGGCGATCGCGCGTGCCTGGTACTGGTACGTGCGGCTGGCGCGGAGCCGTGCCAGCGGAACGGCGTGCGAGTTGGCGGGCGCGTCGCTGCGGATGCGCAGGCGGGGCGTGCCGGCGGCCCAGTACTCGACCTCGACCGCGGCCGGCGTGTTGAGCTGCAGTTGCAGCGTGCGGAAGATCGGTCCGCCGGGCTCGACCACCTGCGCGTTCAGGATGCGCGGCTCGTCGATCTCGACGGGCATGTGCGAGTCGCAGGCGGCGCACAGCGCCAGCAGCGACAGCGCGAACCCGAGCTCATGCCTGGTCGGCGTCGGACGCGGACGGATCCCGCTCCCAGGCGTGGAGAGGGGTGGCGCGTTCATACGGGTTTCCCGGTCGAAGGGCCGGAACGTGGACGCATTACGGAAACGTCCGAGCCCGGCCGCGCCGGACAGCTCCGCGCCGGGGTCGCCCGGCGCACGGCCAGGGTCTGATCCGCCCATGCACGTCGTGCAGGTCGGCTGGGACCTGGACGCAGAGCGTCGCGAGCCGGCGGTCCTGCTCGATGCGTGGCCGACGCTGTGCGATGTCGCGTGCGCGGCGAACGGGGAGGGCGTCCGCGTCACGGTGATCCAGGCGGCGCACCGGGACGCGCTCATCGAGCGCGGCGGCGTGACGTTCCACTTCGTGGCCGGTGACGGCACACGAACCCTGATGCGGCGAGTGGTGGCGCGCGCCGCGGAGCTACGGCCGGACGTGCTGCACGTGCAGGGGCTGTCGTTCCCGATCCACACTCGTGTGCTGACGCGCGCGTTCCCGCGCGTCCCGGTCCTCGTGCAGGATCACGGCAGCCGGCCGCCTGTGTGGTGGAAGCGGCCACTGCACCGCTGGGGGCTCGCAGGCGTTGCGGGCGCGGCGTTCACGGCGCGGGAACAGGCCGCGCCGTTCGTCGCGGCGGGCGTGCTGCGGCCCGACCTGCCGGTGTTCGAGGCGCTCGAGTCGTCGAGCCGGTTCACGCCGGGCGACCGCGGCACCGCGCGGCGCGCGACCGGTCTCTACGGCGACCCGTGCCTCGCCTGGGTCGGCCGGCTCGACACGAACAAGGACCCGCTCACGGTGCTGGACGCGGTGTCGCGCGCCCTGCCGTCGCTGCCAGGCTTGCAGCTCTGGTGCTGCTACACGGACGCGCCGCTGTTCGGCGCCGTGCGCGCGCGGCTTGCTGCCGAGCCCGCGCTCGCCGCGCGCGTCCACCTGCTCGGCCGGCTCTCTCATGAGCGGGTGCAGGACGTGCTTCGCGCCGCGGACTTCCTCGTGCTCGGCAGCCATGCCGAGGGAAGCGGCTACGCGGTGATCGAGGCGCTCGCGTGCGGGACGACGCCGATCGTCACGGACATCCCGTCGTTCCGCCGGATCACGGGCGGCGGAGCGTACGGCGCGCTCTCGCCGGCGGGCGACGCGGCGGCGATGGCGCGCGCGCTCGTCGATTGGGCCGCGCTGGATCGCGACGCGCTCCGCCGCGCCGCCCGCGCACACTTCGAGCGCGTGCTCTCGTTCGATGCGGTGGGCGCGGAGCTGCGCGCTGCGTATCGGGCGCTCGCCGCTGCCCGGCCGCGGGTGCACGCCGTCGGGGGGCGCGCATGAAGGTCGCGCTCATCGTCCCCGGTGGGGTCGACCGGAGCGGCACGGAGCGCGTGATCCCGTGCCTGCTGTGGCTGATCGAGCGGCTTGCCCGCGCGCACGAGGTCCACGTCTTCGCGCTGCGGCAGGAGCCGCGGCCTTCGCGCTGGCCGCTGCTGGGCGCGGAGGTGCACAACATCGGCGCGCGGCCGCGCCGTGCGCGCGCGCTGGTGGCGATCCTGGAGGAGCACCGGCGCGCGCCGTTCGACGTGCTGCACGCCGTGTGGGGGCCAGGGCCGGGCGTGGTCGCGGCCGCGGCGGGCCGGCTCACTCGCCGGCCGGTGTTGACGCATCTCACCGGCGGCGACCTCACCGCGCTCCCGGACATCGATTTCGGCGCGCGCAGGCGGTGGCAGGGGCGGCTATGGCTGCGGCTCGCCGTCGCGGGCGCGAGCCGGCTGACCGTGCCGAGCCTCGCGATGCAGCGCGCGGCGGCCGCGCTCGGCATCGAGGCGGAGCGGCTGCCGTACGGCGTCGCGCTGGACCGCTGGCCTCCCGCAGCGCCGCGGCCGCGCGCTGCCGGCTCGCCTGCCCGGTTGCTGCACGTGGCCAGCCTGAACCGCGTGAAGGACCAGGGCACGCTGCTGCGCGCGGCCGCGGCGCTGCGGGAGATGGGCATCTCGTTCCGGCTGGACATCGTGGGCGAGGACACGCTGGGCGGGGAAGTGCAGCGATTGGCGGACTCGCTCGGTCTCGGCGACATCGTCGTCTTCCACGGGTTCATGCCGCACCAGGAGCTGCGCGCGCTGGTCGAGGCCGCCGACGTGCTGCTGGTCTCGTCGCGCCACGAGGCCGACCCGATCGTGCTGCTGGAGGCCGCGGTCACCGGTGTGCCCACGGTCGGCACCGCGGTCGGGCACATCTGCGATTGGGCGCCGGATGCGGCGATTGTCGTGCCGGTCGGCGATGCCGCCGCGCTCGCGCGCGCGACCGCGGCGCTGCTCGCTGACGAACCGCGCCGCCTGCGGATCGCGGAAGCGGCACAGGCCCGCGCGCTCGCCGAGGACGCGGACTGGACCGCGCGCCGCGTCATCGAGGTCTACGAGGAGCTCACGGGTCGAGCGGCCGCGCCGCGCGGCCGACGCTGACCGGGAGGCAGCATGGAACCCGCCCCGCTCCCCGCCCGCGACGCCTACCGCCTCTGGGCCCCGCGTTACGAGGTCGAGAACGCCGTCACGGTGCTCGAGGACCGCGCCGCCCGCGAGCTCACGCCGTCGCTTGCCGGCCGCGCGCTGCTCGATGCGGGCTGCGGCACCGGCCGCCGGCTCGCGGGCGTGAACGGAGCGCGCCTGGTCGTCGGCGTGGACCTCGTGCCCGCGATGCTCGCGGCAGGCCGCGCGCGGCGCCCCGCTGGCCCGCCCCTTGCCGCCGCGGATGTGACCGCACTGCCGCTCAGAGCGGTTTCCTTCGATGTAGTGTGGTGCCGACTCGTCGCTGGCCACGTGCGCGCGTTGGGCGCGTTGTACCGCGAGCTGGCGCGCGTGGCCCGGCCGGGCGCGGCCGTCGTGGTCACGGATTTCCATCCGGCCGCCGCCCGCGCGGGTCACAGCCGCACGTTCCGCGATGAGGAGGGCAACATCAGGACGATCGAGCATCACGTGCACGAGCCGGAGGACCACGAGCGCGCGGCGGCCGCCGCCGGCCTCGCCCTGGCCGCCCGCATCGACGCGACGGTCGGGCCGGATGTCCGGCCGTTCTACGAGCGCGCGGGCGCGCTCGACCGTTACGAGGCGCAGCGCGGGCTGCCGCTGGTGCTGGCGCTGCGGTTCACGCGATGAGGTACCGGCTCGTCGACGCGGACGGAACGGCGTGCGTCGTCGCCGATGGACGCATCGCGGACGCAGATGCGCCGTGCGCGTTCACGCTCGAGCTGGATGGAGCACGACTCCGGCCGGGCCTGATCAACGCGCACGACCATTTGCACCGCAACCACTACCCGCGGCTGGGCGCGCCGCCGTACCCGGACGCGTACGCTTGGGGCCGCGACCTGCACGACCGCTGGGCGGATGACATCGCCCGCTGCCGCGCGCTCGACCGCGGCGATGCGCTCCTCTTCGGCGCGCTCAAGACGCTGCTCGGCGGCGCGACGACGGTGGTGCACCACGACCGATGGGAGTCCGCGTTCGACGACGGCGCGTTCCCGGTCCGCGTCGTGCGCACGCGCATTGCGCACTCGCTCCGCTTCGAGCCCGACCTCGCCCGCGCGGCCGATGGCGGGCCGGCGCTGCGCGACAGGCCGCTGTGCATCCACCTCGCCGAGGGGATCAACGCCGCGGCTGCCGACGAGGTGCGGGAGCTGGCGGAGCGCGGGCTGCTGGACGAGCGGCTGCTCGCGGTGCACGTGGTCGGCGCGGACGACGACGGCGTGCGCAGGCTGCGCGCGGCGGGAGCCGCCGTCGTGTGGTGCCCCACGTCCAACGCGTTCCTGTTCGGCCGCACGGCGCCGCCCGCGCTGCTCGCGGAGGGCATGGACGTGCTGCTGGGCTCGGACTCGATGCTGACGGGCGACGGCACGCTGCTGGACGAGCTGCGCGCCGCACGCGCGCTGGGCTTGCTCGACGACGCGCGGCTCGCCGCAGCCGTGGGTGAGACCGCCGCGCGCCGGCTCGGGATCGCGCCGCCCTCGCTCGCGCCCGGCGCAGCCGCGGACCTCGTCGCGCTGCGACGCCCGTTGCTGGACGCGAGCGCCGCGGACGTGGACCTGGTCATCGTCGGCGGCGTGCCACGGCTCGCGGACGAGCGCTACGCGGAGCTGTTCGAGCGCTGCGACGTAGCGAGCGAGACGCTGCGCGTGGGCGGTACGACGAAGCGCATCGCCGCGCCGCTCGCGAGCGTTGCGCGGCGCGTGTTCGAGCTGGCGCCGGAGTGCGCGCGGATCGTCGAACGCCAGGTGGTCGCTACGTGACGGGCCGGCCGTCGCGCCAGGATACGGTGCGGCGCAGGAGCCGGCGCAGCCGCTCGCCGTACAGCCGGCGCAGGTCGCGAGGGGACGCGCCGATCCAGAGCGGCCAGAGCATGTAGAGCGCGCGTCGCAGGTGCTCGACCGGGCCGCTCGCCCACATGAGCCGCTCCTCGATCGAGAGCCGCTCGGGCCGCTGCGCATCTGCGGGGCGCAGGTCGGCGAGCACGCGGGCCATGCGCGGCGTCGCGGCGGCAGCGAGCGCGGCGCGCGCGTCAGGGTCCACGGTGCCAGGGGCAAGGCGCTCGGCCAGCTCGAGCGCCGGGTAGGCGAAGCGCAGCGCGTCCGCGCGCTCGAGCCAGGCGATCAGCTCGGGCCAGAGCAACTTACCTGCGGCCGCGTCCGCACGCGCGACGCGCACGATCTCGACGAGCCGGAGCAGCGTCAGGTTGTGCAGCCCCTGGGAGGCGTGCACGGCGAGGTAGGCGAGCAGCAGCGGCTGGGTGAGGGCGCGCGCGGCAGGGTGCAGGTCCGGCCACGGCCGGGTCGCGGCATCGAGCGAGCCGAAGCGGACGGTGCGGATGCCGAAGAAGTCGCGGTCGAGCGAGGCGTGCAGGTCCAGCGTGAACGGGTCGTCCGCGTGCACGAGCGCGAGCGAGCGGAGCTGCGTCGGCGCGCCCGGGGGAATCCAGGTGGACTGGCGCGGCCGCGGCTGCCGGCGTTCCAGCGTGTAGCCGGCGTCGATGAGCGCGCGCTCCGCGGTGGCCAGGTCCTCTTCGGGGACGGCGAGGTCGATGTCGGCGGCCGGGCGCACGGCCGGCTCGGGGAAGTACTCGCGCGCGGTGTGCATGCTCTTGAGCACCGTCACGAGGATCCCGGCGCCGCCGAGCACGTCGAGCACGCGGTTCAGCTCGGCGTCGAGCCGGCGCGCGCGGCGGCGCGCGTGCTCGAGGTGCAGCGCGAGCAGCGCGGCGGCCTCGTCGTCGGCCTCGAGCGCGCCCGTCTCGATGGCGTGGCCGAGGTACGGGCCAAGCCCCGACGTGTAGGCGGCGACGCTGAGCGCAAGCGCGCCGCCCGGGCGCGTGGCCAATCGCGGCGGCGCCTGCGGCGCAGCGAGCAGTGCGGTGGTGACGCGCTCGATGGCCTGCAGCGCGGCGCGCCAGTCGGCGATGGGCACGTCCGGCCAGACGTAGCCGGGATGCCCTTGCTCGCGCGCCCAGCGGAAGCTGGCCGCGATGCGCTCGGGCGGCATGTCGAGCGCGTCGAACGGGAGGCGGAGGCCGGTATGCATCGCAGTCGGTGTGCGGCGGGAATCGGGCGCCTTCGCCCGGTCGCTGCCGGCGCACGGGCTGGAAGTATCGCGCGGCGCGTATGCGCCCGTCAAACGGAGGGCAGGTCGCAATGAGGATCGGATTGAACGGCCGCTTCTACGGCGCCGAGCTGAGCGGCGTGCAGCGCTTCGCGCGGGAGACCGCGGCGCGCCTGTTTGGCCGGGTCGACGATCTGGTCCTCTTCCTTCCGGCGGACGTGGCGCCGCCCGCGGGGCTGCCCGAGCCCGTGCGCGTGGTGCACGGCAAGCTGCGCGGCCGCGTCTGGGAGCACGTCGAGCTGCCGTGGCGCGCGCGCGCCGAGCGCTGCGACGTCATCCTCAACCTCGCCAACGTCGGGCCGCTGTTCGGCGGGCCGCACGTCGTCGTCATCCACGACGTGCTCGCCGTGACCAACCCGGAGTGGTTCTCGCGGCCGTTCGCCGCGTGGTACCGGTTCGCGCAGGCGCGCTGGACGCGGCGTGCGGCCCGCGTCGCCACCGTCTCCGGCTGGGCGCGAGACGAGATCGTGCGCGTGTTCGGGCTCGACCCGGACCGCGTCGGCATCGCCCTCCAGGGCATCGAGCCGTTCGACCGGCCGGCGACGGCAGAGGAGATCCGTGTGGCCCGGCGGCGGTGGGCGTTGCCGGACACGTACCTGCTCACCGTGGCCGGCGGCGATCCACGCAAGAACGTGCGCTTCATGCTCGACGTGCTCGCGCGCTGGCGCGGGATGCGGGGCGTGGCGCCCACGCTGATCGTGGTCGGCGGGGACCGGCCGGCCATCCACGGCTACGCGAGCGGCCGCGAGCCCTCGGCCGGCGGGTACGGCCAGGCGGAGATCCGCGCGGCGGGCGACGTGCGCTTCCTCGGGCGCGTCAGCGATGAGGACCTGCGCACGCTCTACACCGCCGCGACCGTGTTCTGCTTCCCCTCGCAGGCGGAAGGGTTCGGCCGCCCGCCGCTCGAGGCGATGGCGTGCGGCACGCCGGCGGTGGTCGCCCCTTACGGGCCCGCGCACGAAGTGCTGGATGGCGCGGCGCGCATCATCGAGCTGGAGCCGACGCGCTGGGTCGAGACGATCGAGCGCCTGATCCAGTCGCCCGAGGAACGCCGCGCGCTGGCGGAAGCGGGGCGCAAGCACGCGCTGCGCTTCCGCTGGGACGCGACCGTCGACGCGCTGCTGGCGCTGTGCCGCGAGGTCGCGCTCGCCGGGGCAGGCGAGGTGCCGGCGCCCATCCCGGTCGTGCCAGACGCGACGGCGGTTGCCGCGGCCGCGGGGCCGCAGGCGGCGGATCCGGATGTCGTGCCGCTCGCGGCAGCGCGCGATGCGCGCCGGCGCCGGTACGGCGTTCTGCCAGGCCCCGCGTTCCGGCGGCCCCGCTCGGAGCACGACCGCGCCGCTGCGCCCGAGGCGGACGTGGACGCGCGTGAGGAGCCGAAGGAGGAGTGATGCGCGTCGCGCTCGTGCATGACTGGCTCACCGGCATGCGCGGCGGCGAGCGCGTGCTCGAGGCGCTACTCGGCCTCTGGCCCGACGCCGAGATCTTCACGCTGCTGCACGTGCCCGGCTCGGTCTCTCCCCTGATCGAGCAGCGGCCGATCCACACGTCCTTCATCGACCGGCTGCCCGGCGCGAGCCGGCGCTACCGCAGCCTGCTGCCGCTCTTCCCCGCCGCGATCGAGCGTTTCGACCTGAGCGGCTTCGACCTGGTCGTCTCGAGCAGCCATTGCGTGGCGAAGGGCGTGCGGCCCGCGGGCGCGCCGCACCTGTGCTACTGCCACACGCCCATGCGCTACGTGTGGGACCTCTACGACGAGTACTTCGGCCGCGCCGCGCTGCCCGTGCGCATGGCGATGCCTCCGCTCGCCGCGTGGCTGCGGCGCTGGGACCGCCGCACCGCGCACCGCGTCGACACCTTCGTCGCGAACTCGGCGTTCATCCGCGAGCGCATCCGCCGCTGCTACGGCCGCGACGCCGTCGTCGTCCACCCGCCCGTCGCCGTCGAGCGACTGCGCCACGACCGGCCGCGCGAGGACTTCTACCTGATCGTCTCCGCGCTCGTCCCGTACAAGCGCATCGAGCTGGCCGTGGAGGCGTTCAACCGCCTGGGCCGCCCGCTGGTGATCGCGGGCAGCGGCCCCGAGCTCGAGCGGCTGCGCCGGCTCGCGCGGCCCAACGTCCGGTTCACCGGCTGGCTGCCCGACGAGGAGATCGCGGACCTCTACGAGCGCTGCCGCGCGTTCATCTTCCCCGCCGTCGAGGACTTCGGCATCACGGCGGTCGAGGCGCAGGCCGCCGGCGCGCCCGTCATCGCGTTCGCGGCCGGCGGCGCGCTGGAGACCGTGATCGGCTGGGACGGCACGAACGCGGACGCGACCGGCCTGTTCTTCCACGAGCCCACGCCCGAGGCGCTGGCGGACGCGGTGCTGCGCGCGGACCGGGTGGCCTTCGACCCCGCGGCCCTGCGCCGAAACGCCGAGCGCTTCTCGCTCGCCGCGTTCCAGCAGGGCATCCTGGACGCGGTCGAGCGGCTGGAAGGCGTGGCGGTGGGGTGAGCGGGCAGCCGGCGCCACCTGGCCCCGGCCCGGCTTCCTCCCCATAATTGGCGCACCCCGGAATCGAGCCACACCAGGAGGAACCGATGCTCGCGCTCCGCCGCTCGCTCGCCTGCGGCCTCGCGCTGCTGCTGCTCGCCACGGGCGCGTCCGCGCAGACCGCCGCCCGCAAGGCGCTCGACCATTCGGACTACGACATCTGGAAGCGCATCGTCGGCGAGGCGCTCTCGGCCGACGGCCGCGCCGCGCTCTACGGCCTCGAGTCGGATGGCGGCGACCCGGTGCTCGTGGTCCACCCGCTCGCCGCCGCGGCAGAGCCGCTCAGCATCGAGCGGGGGCAGAACGGCGCGTTCAGCTACGACGGCCGCTTCGTCGTCTTCCGCCTGAGGCCCTCGAAGCAGGCGCTGGACGAGGCGAAGAAGAAGCGCACCCGGCCGGCAGACATGCCGCGCGACTCGCTCGGCATCCTCGACCTGCGCACCGGCACGATCACGCGCATCGCGAACGTCCGTGACTTCAAGCTGCCGGAGAAGGCGGGCGGCTGGCTGGCCTACCAGCTCGCGGAGGAGCGCGACAGCGCGCGGGCGGGGCAGGACAGCACGCGCGCGGGCGGCGCGCAGCCGGCGCAGGCCGGCGAGCAGGACCGGCCGCGGCGGCGCGAGCGGCGCAAGGAGGCGGGCACGCCCCTCGTCGTCCGCAACCTCGAGACCGGCGAGGAGCGCCGCATCGAGCATGTCCGCCAGTACGCGTTCTCGCGCGACGGCGCGCGCCTCGCCTACACCGTCTCCACGCGTGATGGAGAGGGCGACGGCGCGTACGTGCTCGACCTCGCGTCGGGACAGACCCGGGCGCTGCTCACGGGCAAGGGCGAGTACAGGGGCCTCGTCTTCGACCGCGCGGGCCGGCAGGTGGCGTTCCTCTCCAACCGCGACGACTACGAGGCCGACCAGCCGGCCTACACGCTCTACTACTGGGACGGCCGCGCCGCCGCGGCGCGCGCCGTGGCGGCGACGGGCACGCGCGGGATCCCCGAGGACTGGTGGGTCAGCGAGCACGGCACGCTCTCTTTCTCGGAGAACGGGCAACGGCTCTTCTTCGGCACCGCGCCACGGCCGGTGCCCGAGCCGGAGGACTCGACGCCCGATGACGAGAAGGTCGTCCTCGACGTGTGGCACTGGCAGGACCCGTACATCCAGCCCATGCAGCTCCGGCAGGCCGATCGCGAGCGCCGGCGCACCTACCAGGCCGTGGTTCACCTGCGCGACGGCCGCGTCGTGCAGCTCGCCACGGCGGAGGTCCCGGAGGTCGTGGTCGCGCGCCGCGGCGACGCGGACATCGCGCTCGGTCGATCGAACCTGCCGTATCGCAGGGAGGTCACGTGGGGGCGCAGCGGGAACGACATCTACCTCGTCGACGTCGGGACCGGCGAGCGCGACAAGGTGCTCGAGTACGTGCGCGGCAACGTCTCGATCTCACCCGAGGGCAAGTACCTCTACTGGTTCGACGGCGAGCAGCGCGCGTGGTTCACGATGGACGTGGGCAGCCGCCGCGTCGTCAACGTCTCGGCCGGCATCCCGCACCCGGTGCACAACGAGCTGGACGACACGCCGGACGAGCCCGGCCCCTACGGCAGCGCGGGCTGGACACGTGGGGACGAGCGCTTCCTGGTCTACGACCGGAACGACATCTGGGCCGTCGACCCGGCGGGCCGCGCCGCGCCGCGCAACATCACGGACGGCGTGGGGCGCCGTGAGGACATCCGGCTCCGCTACGTGGATCTGGATCCCGAAGAGCGCGCGATCGACCCCGACCGCGACCTGATCCTCGCCGCGTTCCACTACCGCACCAAGGCCAGCGGCTTCTACCGCGACCGCGTGCGCGGCGATGCGCCGCCTGTGCGGCTCGTGATGGAGGACCGCTCGTTCGGGGAGCCCCGCCGCGCCGAGAACGCGCAGGTCCTCATGCTCACGCGCGAGAGCTTCCGCGAGTTCCCGGACCTGTACGTGACGGATCCGAGCTTCCGCGAGCTGCGCCGCATCAGCGATGCCAACCCGCAGCAGGCCGAGTACCGCTGGGGCACGGCCGAGCTGTTCGAGTGGCGCTCCGCCCACGGCGAGCCGCTCCAGGGTGTGCTGTACAAGCCGGACGACTTCGATCCCACGCGCAAGTACCCGCTGCTCGTGTACTTCTACGAGCGGCTCTCGCAGAACCTGCACAGCTACGTCCCGCCCGCGGCGCACCGCTCGAGCATCAACATCAGCTTCTACGTGAGCCGCGGCTACCTGGTGTTCACGCCGGACATCCCGTATCGGATCGGCTACCCGGGCGAGAGCGCGATGAACGCGGTGGTGCCGGGCGTGCTGGCGCTGATCGATGAGGGCTTCGTCGACCCGAAGCGGATCGGCGTGCAGGGCCACAGTTGGGGTGGGTACCAGATCGCCTACCTGATCACGAGGACCAACCTCTTCGCCGCGGCGGAGGCCGGCGCGCCCGTGTCCAACATGATCAGCGCCTACGGCGGCATCCGCTGGAGCACCGGCATGAGCCGCATGTTCCAGTACGAGCAGACGCAGAGCCGCATCGGCGGCACGCTGTGGGAGCGGCCGCTCCAGTTCGTGGAGAACTCGCCGATCTTCTGGGCGGACAAGGTCCAGACGCCGCTGCTCATGATGCACAACGACCAGGACGGCGCCGTGCCCTGGTACCAGGGCATCGAGTTCTACATGGCGCTGCGCCGCCTCAACAAGCCGGTCTGGATGATCAACTACAACGGCGAGGACCACGGGCTGACGAAGGAGCACAACCGCAGGGACTGGGCGATCCGCATGCAGCAGTTCTTCGACCACTTCCTGCTGGACGCGCCGCCGCCCGTGTGGCTCGCGGAGGGCATCCCCGCGACCGAGAAGGGGCGGACGCTGGGGCTCGAGCTGGTCACGGAGGCGACGCCGGTGGCGCAGGCACAGGAGGAGGGAGGGCACTGAGGGTTTCTCCGCGCTCTCGGCGCCTCCGTGTGAGAAGATGACTCCACGCCTCTGTGTGAGCTCCGCGCTCCGCGTGACAGAAGAGCCGCGGAGAACGCGGAGAGCGCATTCCCCACGACCAGGAGGGCGTATGCGGCGCTTCGTGGCGGTCCTCTCGATCACGCTCGCCGCGTGCGGCGGCGCGAGCGCGCCCGCTGGGGACCTCGACGAGGTCACCCTCGCGCTCGAGCCGGACCTGCGGATCGGCAGCGTCGACGATTCTGTCGACGCGCTCACCTGGTTCGACGAGCTCGTCGTCGCGCCGGACGGCCGCATCTTCACTGCGCACTCCACCGAGACCCACATCCGTGTCCACGCGGCCGATGGGCGGCTGATCCGCACCATCGGCCGCAAGGGCGCCGGGCCGGGCGAGTTCGAGAACATCGGCGCCATAGGGCTGCTGGGCGATATGCTCTAGGTCCTCGACTACGGGACCTACCGCTTCGACTTCTTCTCGCTGGATGGCGAGTTCCTGCACAGCAAGCGGATCCCGATCCAGCTCGGCCGGGGCGGTGCGGACGACCCGCCGCGCCCGCGCGGCCTGCTGAGCGACGGCTCCATCGTCGCCTCTCCGCCGGCCTGGTCGCACGAGGTCGCCGCCGGCCGGCTCACGCACACCGTCCTGCTGCGCATGGCGGAGGACGGCTCCACGAGCGATACCATCGCCCGTTACAGCCTGGAGAACGATAGCTGGGCGATCATGGACCCGAACGGGTTCAACGCGTTCCGGCCGCAGCCGTTCAGCGACACGGAGCTGGTCCAGCTCGCGCCCAACGAGGCCGCGATCGTCCAGGTCACGCGAGCCGTGTCCGGCTCCGGCCCCGCACGGTTCCGCGTCGTGAAGCGCACGTTCGATGGAGACACGCTCTTCGCCGAGGAGTACGGGTACAGGCCGGTCCCGATCGCGGCGGCGCTGGTCGACAGCCTGATCCGGGACGTTGGCAAGAGCATTGAAGAGCTAAGGCGGCATTTCCCGAGAGCGCCGACGCCCGCACGCGCGGAGGAACTGGCCCGCGCTTCACTCTACATCCCCGCACATCATCCGCCCGTCAGCAACCTGGTCATCGGCCGCGACGGGACGCTGTGGCTCCGCCGCGAGGACACGGGGACGGGGCGCGTGAAGTGGAGTCTGGTCTCGGCGGAGGGTGAGCCGCTCGGCACGCTGGAAGCGCCCGCCGGGCTCCGCATCATGGCGGCCGACCGGCACACGGCCTGGGGGTTGGAGAAGGACGAGCTCGATGTGCCCTACATCGTGCGCTACCGGGTCGTGCCTCTGGGGCAGGGGACTGCGGCGGCAGGTGGATAACGCGGTGAACAGTAGCGCCGCCGCGAACGCCCGCCTCACGAAGACAACTCCGCGCCTCCGCGTCTCCGTGTGAGCTGATGACTCCGCATCTCTGTGTGAGACGCCCCGAGGCCGGAGAGCCGCGGAGGACGCGGAACCGCGAACTCCGCGCCCTCAATCCTCGGTGCGGGGCTCCGTCGTGTGCTCCACCCCGTCGTAGCTCAGCAAGACGGGCTCGTCGTCCACGTAGGTCTCGAGGTGCACGGGCCGCTTCCACAGCGCCTGCACGTTCTCCAGCGTCTCGAGCGCGTAGTCCAGCTTGAGCGGCACGCCCTCGTACCGGTGGTGCAGCACCAGCTCGCCGCGGTTCAGGAAGTTCCCGTCCCGCACCTCGATCCACGGCTGCCCGAAGTTGGTCAGCATGAAGAGGAGCTTTTCCTTCACCGCCTTGAAGTCGCGGTCCGTGATCACGTACTGGCCGGTCATCGCGTTGTACTCGTACGTGAACAGGCCGTGCTCGCGGACGAAGTCGGGCGTCAGGAACTCGTCGATGAAGGTGACGTCGTTGTAGTGGCGGCGCACCTCGAAGATCTTCTCCCGCCCCTTCATCTCGCCCGTGTCCCACGTCTTCTTCAGGTGGTAGTCGTCGCAGGCCTCCCAGTCGGCGCCGTGGCGGCCCTTGTTCCAGCGCATTTCGATGTCGCGCCACAGCTCGAGCCCCAGCTTGTAGGGGTTCAGCCGGCCGGGGTAGGGCGCCATCGTGCCGGCGTGGTGGTCCGCGTAGTCCACCAGCTCGGACGGATCCAGCGACTTCTCCGTCATGATCTTCGAGTGCCAGTACGACGCCCAGCCCTCGTTCATGATCTTCGTCCGCCCCTGCGGCGCGAAGTAGTACGCCTCCTCGCGGATGATGCCCAGGACGTCCCGCTCCCAGTTCTTCAGCGGCGCGTGCTCCAGCAGGAACAGCATCACGTCCTTCTCGGGGCGTGGAGGGAAGTGCTCTTCCTGGCGCTGGGCCTCCTCGAGCCGCCGTCGCTCCGCCTCCATCACCTCGCGCGGGTTGATGTACTCGTCCATGTACGGCTTGGCGCGGAGCTTCTTCGGCTCGATGCGCTGCGCCTCGTCCTCCGGCGCGGGCGGCTCCCAGCGCTTGCGCTTGATGTGCGGCGCGTTGTAGTCGATCAGGTTGTCCAGCGAGAGGCAGCGATCCAGGAACCGCTCCACCTCCTCCTCGCCGTGCAGCTCCATGTAGCGGCGGACGCGCGTGGCATGGTTCGCCATCTCGTCCACCATCTTCCGGTTCGTGTGGGCGAACGAGAAGTTGTTCTTGAAGAAGTCGCCGTGCCCGCACACGTGGGCCATGACCAGTTTCTGGTCGACCAGGTGGTTGGCCGCCAGCAGGTACGCGTACGTCGGGTCGTTGTTGATGACCATCTCGTAGATCTTCGAGAGGCCGTACGCGTAGGAGCGGGACAGCTCG
>Ga0207873_1001416_pt1 | contig 23044 bp, 24 predicted proteins | sample BGWIniCompost_FD_187373 | JGI IMG/M metagenome (GOLD analysis project Ga0207873, IMG submission 187373) | Cellulose adapted compost microbial communities from Newby Island Compost Facility, Milpitas, CA, USA - BGW Initial Compost (SPAdes)... ...
ATGACCACCAGGCTGGCCAGGCGGTGCTTCACTGGCGTGTCTCCTTTCGTAACGGGCCCCTTTCCGACATCGGCCCAGGAACACCATCCGCCTGTTCGAGGGCTGGTCGGGTGGGTTGCACGTCAGGAGCACACGCCACTCGAACGAGCTTTGCCGAAACTCCATGACGTGCGATTCGGCACGTGGTTGCGTCATTATGTCCCGAAGCGGCATCGTCTCGCCCGAGGACGGGCGCTCGCAAACGCACATGAGGTAGGATGGGGCCGGGTTCGGCAAAGCAGCGGGAGGTGCAGCATCGGCGAGGAGCTGACCATCATCATCGCCGGGGTGTTCAGCGTCCTGGTCGTCGTGGCGACCGTCGCGATCATCGGCCGGGTCCTGCCGGGGCACTGGCGTGCCCGCCGCTGGTCGCTGGTCGTCATCGATGTCATGCTCATCATCGGCTCGCTGCTGATTGCCTCCCGGCCGGTGATCGGTGCCGTGCGACTGGTCATCTGATCGACCACTCTCTCCGCGGGCTCGGGATGTGGGAGAGACCCGGATTTCGTCGTGAATTCGGGGTTTCTTACCCGAAGGCGTGCATCATGTATCGCGGGAGTGGCGCGTTCGGAAGCCGATCGGCCGACTAATGCCCCCCAACCTACTTGACATCTTTCTTTCCAGTCTGTAATCTGGGGCCCGGTCACGGCTGGACCCGGTGCCGAAGGGGACATCGGCCGGGGTGGCGAGCCGACCAGTCCGGTCCGCGGCGACGCCACCAGCGTGGCCAACGCGCTCCCCCAGAGCGCGCGTCGTGGAGAACTCTAACACGACACCGGCACGGTGCGCCGGTTGGGGGACCGGCTGTGCCGCTGTCGCGGTGCGGTGAGAGGAGCGGTCGCGGCATCGAGCGAGTCGCTCATCGAGCGGCTCTGGCGTTGCCGGCCACCGCGTCAAGGGAAGGGAAGGGTGTCGGCTGGGATCGGCAGACGAGCGTTCTGTGGCTGCCCACCTGACCGCTCCTCCCACACGCACCCCCTCTCTCCACCTCTGGCCCGGGCGATCCACCCACGCGCCGGAGGGCTCCGGACCTACCACCCACCGTCGATCTCAGCGAAGATAGCCCTCGGCCGCAGTGGCACTGCCTCGCGGCGATTACCGGATGTACGTCTTGGGTGCTCTGCGCGCCCGATGCGAATGGGAGAGCTGAATGTCCGAGACGACCACGCCCGCCCCTGAGCTCGACGGGGTGGTGGAAGCCGCGATGACCCGCTGGGGGGTGCCCGGCCTGACGCTGGGGATCCTGCGCGACGGGGAGGCCGAGACCCGCGCCTACGGCGTCGCCAGCCTGGAGAGCGGCTACCCCCTACGGCCGGACAGCCTGTTCCAGATCGGGTCGATCTCGAAGGTCTACACCGCGACGCTGGTCATGACCTTCGTCGAGGAGGGCGTGCTCGATCTCGACACGCCGGTGTCGACGTACCTGCCGGACCTCGTGCTGGCCGACGCTTCGGCGCGCGATGCGATCACCGTGCGCCACCTGCTGGCCCACACCAGCGGGCTGGAAGGCGACCGCTTCACCGACTATGGCATGGGGGACGACGCCCTGACGCGTGCCATCGCCGAGTTCCACACCCTGCGGCAGATCACCCCGCCCGGCGAGACCTGGGCCTACTGCAACAGCGGCTTCTACCTCACCGGCGCGATTATCGAGCGACTGACCGGGAAGCCGTTCGAGGCGGTCATGCGGGAGCGGGTCTTTGAGCCGCTGGGCCTGACGCGCTCCTTCTTCTTCGCACACGAGGCGATCACCTATCCGGTGGCGGTCGGCCACTCGCCGGTGCAGCCGGGCGAGCCGGCCCACGAGGTGGCACGCCGCTACCCGCTGCCGCGCTGCGTCAACGCCGCCGGCGGCATCATCTCCGACGTCGGCGACCTGCTCCGTTTTGCCGCGTTCCACCTGGGCGACGGCACCGTGGACGGGAAGCGGGTGCTCTCCCCCGAATCGCTGGCAGCGATGCGCGAGCCGCAGGCGGAGGCCGGGAGCTTCGCCGAGGCCTACGGGCTGGCCTGGGCGCTGCACGCTTACGACGGCGGGTGGGTCGTCGGGCACGGCGGCACGACCGGCGGGTTCCAGGCCCAGCTCCGTCTCGTGCCCGGGCGTGGCTTCGCCGTGGCGGTCCTGACCAACAGCTCGCAGGGCGCGGCGGCGTACAGCGAGATCATCGACTGGGTGCTGGAGCACGAGTGCGGCCTGCGGCCGGTTCGGCCGGAGCCGGTGAGCCTGTCCGCGGATGAGCTGGCCTGGTTCGCCGGGCGCTACCATCGCCCTGACGTCGACATCACGATCTCGGTCGACGGGGACCGGCTGCGCGCCGACGTGGTGACCCGCAGCCAGCTCACCGGCAAGGAGACGACGCTGCCCCCGCTGACGCTCATCCCGATCGGCGAGCGGCGTTTCCTGATCGCCGACACCCACGTGCGCGGGGAGACGGTCGAGTTCCTGGAGGGCCCCGACGGCGCCCCCCGCTTCCTCCGCTTCCACGGCCGCCTGGCGGACTGGCAGGGGCGGTAGCGCCTGGGCTAGACGACTCGCAGCAGTATCGCAACGAGTGCCGCCGTCGGTGTCAAACCGACGGCGGCATTGTCACGTCTGACATTCCCCCTCTCCCCTTGTGGGAGAGGGGGTCAGGGGGTGAGGGGTTCTTCCCCCTACTCCGCCTTCGCTATCGCCGCGCGGATGCGCGGGGCGGTCATCGGGAGGTCGGTGACGCGGGCGCCGGTCGCGTCGGCGATGGCGTTGGCGATGGCCGCCGCGGTCGGGATGACCGGCGGCTCGCCGACACCCTTGGCGCCGAACGGCCCGGCCGAGGACGGTACCTCCACCAGCTTCACCTCGATCGGTGGCACCTGCGGGGCGGCCGGCAGGCTGTAGTCCATCAGCGTCGGGTTCAGCGGCTGGCCGTTGTCGTCGTAGATCAGGCCCTCGTGCAGCGCCCAGCCGATGCCCTGGGCCACACCGCCGTGGATCTGCCCTTCCACGAGCGCCGGGTTCAACGCCCGCCCGACGTCCTGCGCCGCGACGATCCCCAGCAGCGTGACCTCACCAGTCGCCGGGTCCACCCGGACATGGGCGATCTGAGCGGAGAAGCCGGGTGCGCGCGCCGTCACGGCCGACTTGCCGACGCCGTAGACCGGCTCGTACTTGCCGCCGAACGTCATGCTCAGGCGCGCGATCTCGCCGATGGCGATCGAACGGTCGGGCACACCCTTGACCTGGACCTTGCCGTCCACCATCTCCAGGTCTTCCGGCGCCGCCTCCAGCTCGGCCGCGGCGATGGCGAACACCTGCCGCCGTGCCTCCTCCGCTGCGGCGCGCACCGCCAGTCCCACCGTGTAGGTGATCTTGCTGCCGCCGCTCATGCCCGCGTACGGGGCGCCGTCGGTGTTGTCGGTCACGACCTTCACCCGGTCCACCGGGACGCCGAAGGTCTCGGCGGCGATCATCGCCATCGTCGTGTTGGTGCCGGTTATGTCGACTGACCCCAGGGACACGGTCAGGCTGCCGTCGGTGTTGACCCGGACGTTGGCTGCGCAGGGCTCGATCCCGCCGGGCCAGCCGCCGATCGCGATGCCGAAGCCCTCGTTCGGACCGGCGGTGCGCTGCTGCCAGTGGTCGCGCACTGCCTCGAGTACCTCACGCAACCCCATCTCCGGCCAGGGCACGTCGTTGGGCTGCGGGTCGCCCGGGGCAGAGACGTTGCGCAGCCGGAACTCCAGCGGGTCCCAGCCGAGCGCGCGGGCCGCCTCGTCCACCGCCTGCTCGATCGCGAAGGTCCCCTGCGGCGCCCCGGGGGCGCGATAGGCGCCGACACCCGGTTTGTTGGTCAGTACCTCGTAGCCGATCAGGTCGAGGTTGGCGCAGCGGTAATAACCGCCCAGAATCAGCAGCGCCACAACGGCCGGTGCACCGGGGTAGACGCCCGAGTCGAAGATGACGTGACCCTGGATGGCGGTGATGGTCCCGTCCTTCTTGGCCCCGAGCTTCACGTCGATCACCGCGCCAGGGGCGGGGGTCGCCAGCAGGAACTCCTCCATGCGGGAGAGGACCAGCTTGACCGGGCGGCCGGTGCGCAGCGCCAGGGCGCCAACCAGGGGCTCCAGGAGAACCGTCTTGCCGCCGAAGCCGCCACCGACCTCCATCGGCACGATCGTCACCTGGTTCTGCGCCAGGCCCAGCGTGTCGGCGGTGACGGTGCGCGCGTAGAACTGGCCCTGGGTCGCGGTGTAGATCGTGAGATTGCCCAGCGGGTCGGGTACCGCCAGCGTCGCGTGCGGCTCGATGTAGCCCTGGTGCACCGAGGGTGTGGTGAAGCTGCGCTCGACGACGACGTCCGCCTCGGCAAAGCCCTGCTCGACATCGCCCCGGCTGAAACGGACGGCGCTGATGACGTTGTCCGGCAGGCGGTTGACGTCGACCTCTTCACCGCCCTGGACCGTGGCATGCATCTGCGCCTCGGCCCACTCCCCCTCCTGCGCCTTGGGGCGGATTACCGGGGCGTCCGGCTGCATCGCGGCGCGCGGATCGATCACGACACCCAGCGGTTCGTAGTCGACCTGGACCAGCGCCGCGGCCTCCTCCGCAGCCGCCTCACTCTCGGCGATCACCACCGCGACCGGCTGACCGTAGTAGATCACCTTGTCGCGGGCGAGCATGGCCCGCGCCCTCTCCGATGGCTCAGGCCCGTCCGGCAACAGGTCCGCACCCGTGACGACGTCCACCACGCCGGGGACCGCCCGCGCGGCGCTGGTGTCGATACCGGTGATGCGGGCGTGCGCCTGGGTGGCGGTCGTGAGCCGGGCGATGAGGGTTCCCGGCGGGGTCAGGTCGGCGGTGTAGCGGGTCTGGCCGCGCACCTTCTGTGGTGAGTCGATACGTGGGATTGATTTCCCGATCAGCGTAGTCGCGGTCATTCTGCCTCCCTCGGCTATTCGTGCCGGTCTCGCGTCCGGAATCTTGGTCCTTAGCTGGCTCAGCGTCAAGGTAGGTCCGAGATCGCAGGGTCAGCCGACTCAGGGCGAGCGGTACCTCCCGCTCTTGTCGTGTGTACGGACAATGCGTACGATCAGCAGGCGGGTTGGCTCGGCGGTGAGAGAGGACGGCCGGCGTGCGGCGGGGACCGTGGAACGGAGTACAGCGGCGAGCGGTGCAAACGCTCGTGATCATCCTGGCTGCCGCCGTGCTCGGTGCCTGCGGCGGATCCGGGCCGTCCGCCACGATGGGACCGGGCGCGGCGAGTGGGACCCCTGCAGAGGCGTCGCCGGTCATCTTATCCCTGCCACCCACCGCGACCCCGACGCTCGCCGCCACGCCCACGGCAACGCCGCCTACCACCTCGCTGCGCGATGTCGACTGGCGTGCGGTTCTGACCGGTGACCCTGCGCTCGAATTCGGCGCTGCCCCGTCGGGCTTCCCCGCCGAGCTGGGCGACCTCTACCTTCCGGATGGACCGGGCGGGGTCTACGGCTTCCCAGCACTGGATGAAATCCTCTACGGCGACCTCGACGGCGACGGGCAGGAGGACGCCGTCATCCCGTTCCACTCCGGCGGCACGGCGGGCGCGATCGGTGTCCTCGTCTACCGCGCGACGCCGGACGGGCCGCGACTTGCGGCGGCCCAGCCGTCGTACAAGATGGACATCCGCCTCGACGGCGGCGAACTGGTCCTGCGCACCGCGGCCTATGCCGGTTGGGAACCGAACTGCTGCCCGAGCGCCTGGGTCGAAACCCGCTACCGGCTCGAGGGTGACGCGCTCGTGCCGACCGCGGAGCAGGTCGGGCCGGTCCAGGGGAGCGAGCTGCTCACCGTCGAGCACTTCTACGGGCTGCTCGATGCGGGCGACTACGAGGCGGCGTACGCCTTCCTCTCACCGAACTTCCAGGCGGCGAACCCCTACGACGCCTGGGTCTCGGGCTACGCGAACACCGAACGCGTCATCGCCTACGTGGCGCAGAGCGAGCCGGGTCGCGTCACGGTGAACCTGGAGGCGCACGAGCGCGACCCTGCCGGGGACACCCGCGTGCGCTACTTCAGCGGCACCTGGTACCTGATCTTCGACTCCGAGCGCCGGCAGTGGCTGCTTGACCGGGCGGAGATCCGAGAGGTGGCGTGAGCGTCAAGTCCTGCGCGTGGCGGTCCGCGGGTCCCATGACCTCGCCGGGAGCTATCCAGCCCAGGAGCGCGGGCGTCGTCGTTCAGTGCAATTCGCCGCTGGCACGTGCCCGGGGGTTTACCCCCGGGCCCCGACCACCGCGCGGCGTCCCTCGCACCACCTATTTCAGGCACCTACCTGGGCGTTGGATACCGTGTCAGCCGGGGGTATTGGAGTGTCGGTTCCTTTCCGCTACTACCTGCGGTCAGCGGTGAAGCCCGCCGTCTCATCCAGCTCCGGCAGCAGCACGACGCTCTCCTGCTCGTTCGGGTCGGTGCGGGCGATGACGGCGATGCACGGCTCGGTCTGACTGCGGTTGGCCGGCAAGTGCGGGACGCCTGCCGGGATGTAGACGAAGTCGCCCGGGCCGGTGACGACGTGCTCGCGGAGTCCTTCTCCGTACCACATCTCCGCCTCGCCGCTGAGCACGTAGATGGCCGTTTCGTGTCGCTCGTGCAGATGCGCCCTGGCTCGGCCGCCGGGCGGGATGGTCAGCAGGTGCATGCAGAGCCCGGTCGCGCCCGCGCTCTGAGCCGAAATACCCTCGAAGTAGGAGAGGCCCTGCTTCCCCTCGTAGCTGTGGCTGCCGCGAACGACGGTGCAGGTGGGCTGGGCTGGCTCAGGCATGGGCGTCCTCCTCGCTCGTTCCCGGTCATGTGTTCAGCGCATCGTAGCACCGCGCCGGTTCGGCTCCAAGACGGGCCGCGGGGTATACTGGCGGATTGGCCGGCGAACGGGCCGTCAGGACGCCCACGCCGAGCCGATCGAGCGATGGCACAGGGTGCGAGAGGAGGTACACCCAGAACATGGATGCGGCGACGCTTCGCCCTGGACGGGTGAGGTCGGCGGAGAGCGAGCGGCAGTGGTCCTGGTTGGTGGTTGGGGCCATCGCCCTGATGCTGACCTACTTCGCCATCACCAACCACGTCGATCTAGCCCCTTGGAACAACCTCGAGGCGGCCGGGCCGCAACTGGCGAGCACTCTCTCGGGCGTAATCCCCTTCAGCATCATCGCCCTGGGGTTCGCGCTGCGGATCCCCCTGCTGATGCTCGTCGGCACGGTCTACAGCTATGTCTGGCTCCTGCTGCAGATCCGGCAGTGGTGGATCCCGTACCTCTTCGGCTCGACGCCGCTGCACCGCGCGTTCGACTGGTACACCGCCCACGGCTACGATCAGACGGTCCGCTTCCTGCCCGTCATTGAAGGACGGCCCGTGCCCGACGCGCAGCACGTCGTCCTCGAGCTGCTGTCGCTGCTGGTTGTGATCGTGACGACGGTGGCGTACGTCCGGTTGCGCCGGGAGCGCTACTCCTAAGAGCCCTCTAGAGTGGAGATTCAGTCGGATCATGACGAACGGCGAAACCAGCCGTGCCAGGGGTGATCTCGCGTGGTTCATTTGCCTCACCATCGGCATCACCTGGCTCAGCTACCTTCCGATCATCGTCGCGGTGCGGCGCGACGAGACGGTCGATCATAATTCACCGGTGGCCCTGCTCGGCCTCCTGGCGGTGCTGGCGCCGGCGCTGACGGCGTGTGCTCTGGCCGCCGTGCGCGGCGGGCGGCGCGAGTTGCGCACCCTGCTGGGGATGGCGGGGCGGTGGCGCTTCCCCCTGCGGTGGTACCTCGTGGTCCTGGTCGTCCCGTTCGCCGTGCTCTTGACCGGCGTGGCCGTGGACTCCCTGGTGTCGGGCGTGCCGCCGGAAGCGTGGATCCTCGCGCCATCGGCCCAGACGCTCGCGACCTTCTGGATCGCACCGCTCGGTGAGGACCTCGGCTGGCGCGGCTACGCGCTTTCCCGGGCGCTCACCCGGTGGAGCCCGGTCGCCACGAGCCTGATCCTCGGCCCGATCTGGGCGCTGTGGCACCTGCCGATGGCCTTGGTCCCCGGCACCGCGCAGGCCGATCAGTCCTTCCTGCTCTTCACCGTGCAGGTCACGGGCGCGACCATGCTCTTCACCCGGGTGTTCATCGCCACGCGCGGGAGCGTGCTGGCGATGATCCTGATGCATGCCGCGGCCAACCTGTCGTTCAACGTCGTCCCCGTGTTCGCGCATGAGGGTGGCAACGCCACGCGCACCGCGCTCATCTCCGTGCTGTACCTCGTCGCCGGCGTGGTAGCCCTGCTCACTCTGCCCCGCCGGGCCGAGCGTGTGCAGCCGGAGAAGGCCTCCGTCCCTGCCGACTGATCCGGCTGATCCCTCTACGGCGACGGCATAACCCCAGCGGCCGCGGGTGCGCACCCACGGCCGCTGGCCGTACAACGCTCGGCATCGCTGTGGATCGACATGCAGCGCCCACCGGCAGGGATCGAACCGCGCCGGGACGGTGCGGTAGGCCATTGCCTCCTCATCGACTCGCAGCCGAACCAGGAGAAGCCGCGCACCATCCACCACAACCCTGTGGTCTCGTTGTCGTTAACTCACCTTGGCGCTGTGAGACTACTTGACCTTCTGAGCCTTTTCCTCTACGATCTCACTGTTTATGCTTTGGAGAGCGGTTCGTTTGGTCCGGTGACCGGTCACAGCGAGCCCGCCGCGGTGGGGTGTACGCGAGAGAGGGGGCGGGTGTGACGCGGGGATCGGTGCTCGGTCGCCTGGTGCGATCGGGACGGGTGGTGGTGCTGCTCGTCGTCGGCCTGCTGGTGGGGCTGTTCAGCGGGGTGGCGCTGGCCAACCAGGACGCCCAGGTGATCTACGGCTGTAAAACCGGGTTGGCCGGGTTGCTGCGCATCGTGGACAACCCGAAAAAGTGCTGGTGGTTCGAGACTCCCATTTCCTGGAACCAGATGGGGCTGCAGGGGCCACAGGGGCCAGCGGGACCGGCGGGACCCAAGGGCGAGAAAGGCGATCCGGGTCCACAGGGGCCTGCGGGCCCGCAGGGGCCACAGGGACCGAAAGGTGAGAAGGGCGATTCAGGTCTGGATAACATCACGATCTACACGCCGACCCCAGTGACCATTGAGAATGGGCAGAGTGGGTCCTGGGAGTTCACCTGTCAGGTTCCCAGTAATCGCGTCTTGGGTGGAGGGTATGAAATTCAGCCTGGCGGACCTGGGGTGGAAGTGCGGGCGAGCCGACCGATTCAATCCTTAGTCCAAGTGTGGCGGGTGATCGTTACTAACAATTCCGGAACAAACCAGGAATTGACCGTCTCGATGATCTGTGCGCAATAAGGCACACCGGTCATCCCATCGGTGATCCACTGGCCGCTGGCGATGTCTCGTCTCCAGCGGCTTCCTTGTCTCCATCCGCGGGGCGGTCGCCAGCACCGTTCGGACGGTGCGCCGGCTGGGGGCGTGGTGGCGCGCCGGCACGGCCTCCGCGTTCGGGGGGGGTCGCGTCTCAGCGGTGGGAGTGCGGCACGCCGGGGCCACGACCGCGAGTCGGCCCTCCATGTCCAGGGTCCGGCGCGCAGTGGGGAGAACGGCTGAGGCCAGGGCTGAGTGTCGCGCTTCCGAGCAGATAGACTGGGAGGGACGGTCGCTGTTGGACGTAAGCAGGTATGAGTGAGGAGTGGGAGGGGCATCGCGATGCTCGATACCACCACGGAGTGGGGACGGCTGGTCGAGCGGCGGCTGCGTGAGGAGGAGGTCATCTGGCTGACGACCGTCCGGCGCGATGGGCAGCCGCAGCCGATCCCCGTCTGGTTCCTGTGGGACGGCGAGACGATCCTCATCTACTCGCGGCCGGATCAGCAGAAGGTGCGCAACATCCGCCACAACCCAAAGGTGTCGCTGCACTTCAACACCGACGAGTACGGCGACAGCGTGGTGCGGATCGACGGCGTGGCGGAGATTGTGCCGGACGCGCCGCCCGTTACCGAGGTGCCGGAGATGATCGAGAAGTACCGGGACGGGATCCGGCGCATCGGCTCCGACCCTGAGTCGTTCGCCCGCGACTACTCGGTCGCCATCCGCGTCGTACCGCAGCGGTTCTACGGCTGGTAGCCTCATGCAGCGCCGGACAAGGTCGTCGGCAGGCTGGATCGCGGACGCTGACCGCCTGCGGTCCGTCGGGCGACGAGCGGGGTGGGCCGGCGCTCACGGGGGCAGCCCGCCGGATGAGCACTTCGCCATCTCGGAAACGGCCGCTCTATCCTGTGCTCGTTGGGTTCCTGCGCCTTGGACTCTGTGGGGGAGATGAGTCATGAGCATTCCCGGCGCGCGTGATTGGCGCGAGATGACGGCATGGATGGCCGAGCTGCTGAAGCGGCGGACCGGTGACGACGTGGAGACGTGGAATGCCCGCGTGCGCGAATCCGGCGCGCACGACGAGGCGAGCCTGCGGGCGTGGCTCACCGAGCAGGGCGTAACCGGCTACGCGCAAACACTCCTGGTGATGGAGCGGTTCGGCTATCCTGACTTCTTCCTTGCCACGGCGGATGACCTGATTGCCGCGCAATACGCCGACCGACCCGCGCTTCGGCCGATCCTGGACGCCGTGCTCGTGCGGGCGGGGCAGCTTGGCGAGGTGAAGGTTCAGGCGCGCAAGACGTTTGTGGCTCTGGTCACGCCGCGCCGGACCTTCGCGGTGGTGCAACCCACGACCAGGCGGCGGGTGGATCTCGGGCTGCGACTCGCGGACCCGCCACTTGGCGGGCGCCTCCGCGCTGCCTCGAGCATGGGCAACGGCGCCATGACGGCGCGGATCGGCCTCGAATCGGTGGAGGAGGTCGACGACGAGGTCGACGAGTGGCTGCGGCGCGCCTACGAAGAAAACACCTGATCCGACGATCGCGCCGGAGAATGACGCGCGTTCGTCCGCGGCGCCGGCGACAGGACGAAGACTGTCGTGCCGTGACGGCCCCGACCAGCGCCCCCTATGGGGAGCCTCTGAGTGCGTACTTGGGCTTGACACGGCCGTCCGGGTTCCGGATGATGGCTGCATCGATAATCCGCGCGGTGCTATTTGAGTCGCTGCGCAGTTCGTCGTAGGACGTGTCCCTCGCCTAGGAGCATCGTCCGCGCGTTTCGCGCAATTCCCAGGAAGGCGATCGTGGTCATCCCCCTGCTCCATGTGGCCAGTGGCGCGAACCCGGACGAGTGGTATCTGGCCTGGCATGCCGATCCGCTCCTCACCTTGCTGCTCGGCGGCTCCGCGGCTGGGTACCTGCTCGCCTACCGGGCGGCCGCCCTGGCCGGCCGGCGGGTGCCGCCCCGTTGGCAGGTCCTCGCCTACCTTGGTGGGCTGGTGAGTCTGGCGGTGGCGCTCATGGGCCCGCCGGACCACTTCAACGGCGTGCTCTTCTCGGTCCACATGGTCCAGCACCTGATCCTCATGCTGGTCGCCGCGCCGTTGCTGGTGTTGGGCCGGCCGGTGCAGGTTCTCCTGCGAGGCCTGCGCCCCCACCACAGCCGCGCGCTGATGGGGATCACCGCCCGGCACCCCGGGCTGCGCGGGCTGCTCGGTATGGTCGTCCACCCGATGACCGTGTTCCTCCTCTATAATGGGAGCTTCCTGTTTTGGCACCTCCCGGGGCCCTATCAGGCCGCCGTGCGCGACGAGCTCATCCACGATCTGGAGCATGTCGCCTTCTTCGGCACGGCGCTCCTCTTCTGGTGGGTGCTGATCGATCCGGTCCCGCGGCACTATCGCCTGTCCACGACCGCGGCCGCGCTGCTGCTGTTCGCGACCTGGATGGCCGGGGACCTTATCTGCGCCACGATTACCCTGTCGCGCAACCTCATTTATCCGGTTTACGCCGAGACGGAGACGCCCTGGGGCCTGACCCCGATCGGCGACCAGCGGCTTGGGGGCGCGATCATGTGGGCCAGCGCGGGACTCTACTACGCGGTGGTCCTGATCGGTCTCCTCGCCGCGCCGTACCTCCGAACGCGCCCGGCGAACCACGCCGGCCAGCACGCCTGATCGGTCCGCGCCCAGCGACCTGGCGCGGCATCGGATCCCACCCCAGCGGGTGGGGCGAAACCATCCCGACGGGTAGGACACAGCCGGTGGCGTTGTTGCTACCGTAGCGCAAACCCGGCAGCGTAGCGCGAGCCAGCGTCCCAACGATCGTTCCCTGGTCATCCGCGGCAGCGGTTCATATCGCCGGTTGCGGCTCGATGAGCGTACCGGAAGGGGCATGACGTATGGCACACGACGATCCATCGCAGACTCCGAGTCGGGAGCGACCCCCCTGGCCGCAGGTGCTTCTCGATGACCTGTTCTTGCTCCTGCTCGCCGGGCTGGTGGTGCCGACGTTGACCTACATCGTGTGGGGGCTGATCAGCCTGGCCAACGTGCCGCTCTTCGGGGAGTAGCGACAGGGCTGGGCGGCTCGCCCGCGCGAAGGGGGAAAGGGGGTGTACATGGCTGGCAGGTTCAGCCCGCTGGCGAAGCCCCAGGGGACGTGGTGGAGCCCGCTGGGCCGCGACGAGCGGCTCTGGGTGGCGATCGCTGCCATCTGGGGCCTGGGCATGTTCCTGATGATCGCGTTCATCTGGCCGGCGATCGGCAACGAGCAGAACGAGATTGAGAGCTATCGGATCGATCCCGCCGAGTTTCACCGCCTGACCATGGAGTTCACCGAGGCGCACCAGATCGGGGAGATGGATGGTGTGCCGGTGGTTGCTCCGCCGCCAGGCAGCGACATCTACCTGGAGGGGCAACAGTTCGCCTGGCGGCCGGTGGTGCAGCTCAAGCGCGGCGAGCAGTACCGGTTCCTGATCTCCTCGCGCGATGTGCAGCACGGCTTCTCGCTGGTGATGGAGCGCCACAGCGTCAACTTCCAGGTCTTGCCGGGGTTCGTCACCGCGATCCGCCTGACGCCCGAGCAGGTGGGCGAGTTCGCTGTCGTCTGTAACGAGTTCTGTGGCGCGGGTCACCACCTTATGACCGGCCGGATCATCGTGACCGACTAGGGCGCGGAGGAAAGGGGCAACACGATGCAGACGGCAATATCAGGCCTGGCGCGCCGCTGTGGGGTCACCGGTCTCGTGATCGACCGGTCGGCCGAGCGGCTGATTAAGTTCCACGCGGTGACCGCGGTCCTCTTCCTGGCGCTCGGCGGCACGCTGGCGCTGCTGATCGCGCTGACCCGCTGGCAGGTGGTCCATCTCCTGCCGGCCAAGCAGTTCTACGCCTTCCTCTCCGCGCACGGCATGGTCATGCTGATCTTCTGGATCCTCTTCTTCGAGATGGCCGGCCTCGTCTTCGGCAGCACGGTGCTGCTGAGTGCGCGGATGGTGGTACCTCGGCTCGGCTGGGTAGCCTACGCCATGATGCTGGGTGGCGCGGTGGTCGCCACCGGGCTGATGCTGACCGACCGGGCGACGGTGATGTTTACCTCCTACCCACCGCTTCAGGCCCCGCCTCTCTACTACGCGTCGGTCCTGGTCTTCGCGGTGGGGGCAATCCTGGGGGTAGTTCACTTCTTCATCAACGTCCTCGCCGCGCGGATGCGGGGGGATGTCGGCTCACTGCCGCTCTTCACCTTCGCGCTGGCAGGGGCGGGGATCATCGCGCTCTGGAGCCTGATCTCCGGTGCCGCGGCGCTGCTGCCGGCCTTCCTCTGGTCGGCGGGTGTGATCGACTCGATCGATCCGGGCGTCTACCGGCTCCTCTACTGGGGGCTGGGGCACGGGGCGCAGCAGGTCAACCTGGCGGCGATGGTGGCGGTCTGGTACGGGCTCGCGAGCCTGATGACCGGCGGCCGCCCCCTCAACGAGGGCCTGAGTCGCTTCGCGATCGTCCTCTACATCTTCTTCATCAACATGGGGGCGATGCACCACCTGCTGGTCGACCCGGGCCTGACCCCGTGGCTGCGCAACATCAACACCAGCTACTTCATGTACCTCGCCGTACTCGGGAGCCTGATCCATGGCTTCAGCATTCCCGCCTCGGTCGAGCTGGGGATGCGGACACAGGGGCACCGACGGGGTCTGTTCGGCTGGCTGCGGCGGGCGCCCTGGGGGGAGCCGGGCTTCGCCGCGCTCGCGGTGAGCCTGTTCCTCTTCGGGGTCATGGGTGGCATCAGCGGGGTGATCATCGGCGGGCCGCAGGTGAACATGATCGTGCACAACACGCTGCTGTCGCCCGCGCACTTCCATATGACGGTGGTGGCGGGCACGACGATCGCCTTCATGGGGCTCGCCTACTACCTCGTGCCGCTGATCTTCCAGCGGCAACTCGTGCTGCGGGGCTGGGCCCGGTACCAGCCGTATCTCTATGGCGCGGGCATGGTCGTCTGGGGGATCGGGACCGGGCTGGCCGGGCACTGGGGCGTGCCGCGGCGGCACTGGGACATCACCTTCGATCGGGTCTCGACGCTCCCCACCCAGATCTTCCAGACGACCGAGGTGAATGTCTTCATGGCACTGCTGGGGATCGGCGCGGTGATTGCGGTGATCGGCGGCGCGATGTTCGTGACGATTATCGTCGCCACCGTCGCACTTGGGCAGCGCACCGCGACGCCAGACCTGGGGCGGGTTATGGCGAACGCGTTCTCGTCGGCGCCGGCCGTGGCCGGAGCCTCCGGTGAGGAGGGGGAGGCTCCGGCGCCCGCCCACGGCGCGTTCGAGGCGCCGGGCGCGCTGGTGCTGTCCCTGGCGTTCTTGACGCTGTTCGTGTTGCTGTACGGCTTCTCCTGGTTTGAGTTGAGCACCGTGCCCTGGCAGGTGCGCTAGATCCGGCCCGAGCGTGGGGCGTGGGAAAGAGCATGAGAGGTGGTCTAGCTCCGGTGTCCTCGACGATGGTCCCCCGACGCTTCGCCCGGCTGGCGCTCGCCACCGCGGTCGCCGGCTATCTCCTGATCGTGGTCGGCGGCACGGTCCGCGTGACCGGTGCCGGAATGGGCTGCGGTCCCGACTGGCCGCTCTGCAATGGTCAGGTCATCCCAGAGTGGGATGTGCTGGCCTGGACTGAGTTCATCCACCGGGTGGTGGCGCTGGCGGTCATCCTGCTGACGGGGCTGCTCGCGGTGCAGGGCTGGCGGCTGCGGCGGATCAATCCCTGGTTCGCTCGCCTGCCGCTGGCTGCTGTCGGGCTGGTGCTGGTGCAGGCGTCGCTCGGCGCGATCACGGTGTTCACCCACCTGGACGCGCTGGTCGTCACGATCCACCTGGGGGTGGCGCTCACGTATCTGGCGATCGGCCTGGGCCTCGCCCTGCTCGCGGTGGCGGTGAACAGCGAGCGTGGGGAGTCTCGCATCGGGCGCGGCGCGCGGCTCGGTGCCTGGGCACCCGCCGCTGCCGCCGGCGTCTTCATGGTGATGCTGACCGGGGCGTACACCGCCAAGAGCGGCGCCAGCATCGCCTGCACCGAGTGGCCGCTCTGCGGCGGGGCGTGGGTGCCGACGGGCTGGACGCCGGTCGATGTCCACCTTACCCACCGGTGGACCGCGGTTGTGGCGGCCGTGCTGGTGGCGGTGGTGGGGCGGCACGCCCGGCGCTGGCGCGCGGACGCGCCGATGCTCGCGACGCTCGGCAGCACCGCCGACCTGTTGATGGGGGTGCAGATTCTGGTCGGGGCGGCCAACATCTGGCTCGACCTCGCACCGGCGGTGCGGATCGCCCACCTGGCGATTGCGGCGCTCATCTGGGCGCTGATGGTGTTGCTGGTGCTGCTGGATCAGCAACCGGCGCTGGCTGCCGCCCCGCTGCCGCGTTCGGCGCCCGCTCCATCCCGTGCCTGAGCGCGGACGCTAGCTCCGGTCTGGGCCGGGCGACTCGTCGCGGCGGGGACTGAGGGCGTTGAGCGTCTCGACCACCTCGTCACCGACGACCTGAGCGCCGTGGGGGACATCCCCCGGGATGACCGCGACCTCTCCGGGGCCGAACACCCGCCGGGTGCCGGCCACGTCGAACTCGATCCGCCCGCTGAGCACAGCGGTGACCTGCTCCTGCGGGTGGTGGTGCTGGGGGAAGACGCTGCCGGGCTGATAGACGTAGCGGACCAGCGTCTGCCGCTCGCCGTGGATTACCTGGCGGGTGATCCCGGGGTAGACCTCCTCGTCCGGGATGTCGTCCCAGGCCACCGCGCGCACGTCCGTCATCCTCCCGCTCCCTTCACTGCTCCCGGTCCCCCTCACCCCCGACCCTCCTCCACAAGGGGAGAGGGGAGACGGTGGAATGACACCGCGGGCATGAGGCTTTCACGCTCGGAGCGCCGGAACCCTGCCGGCGCTCCTGGTCGGGCGTGTGTCCTGAAACTCAGGACAGGTGCTTCGAGGGTCAGCCAGGCACCCAGGGGGGCACGTCGTCGGTGCCGGACGTGATGTCCACCGGCTCGACGCCGAGCAGCTTGGCCACCTCGGCGCTCAGGTCGTCCATCGCCGGTTTCTGGAACCCCATCCCCTGCCAGACGATCTCGCCCTGCTGGTTGATGAGGAATACCGACGGCGTGGCCATGATGTCGTACGCGCGCGAGGTCGCGTAGTCGTCCTGATCGACCAGGAGCGGGAAGGTCACCCCGTAGCGGCGCGCGAACGAGCGCGTGACGTTCGGCGAGTCCTGCGCGATTCCCCAGACAGTGAGACGATCCTTGGGGTACTGCTGGTAGATCCGCTCCAGGAAGGGGAAGATCGTCTTGCTCGCCTGGCAAGACGACTTGTAGATGCTGATCAGGACCGGACCGGCCTTGAGAGCCTCGGCCAGGCTGTGCTCTCGCCCTTCAGCGGCGTCCTTGAGCGTGAACTCGGGCGCTCTGGCGCCGGTCTCCAGTGGCATCCCGCGCTCCTTTCCTGCCGCCGCGCCTCGGGCGCGGCGGACCAACCCGCTCCCCCTCACTCGCGCCCGTGCCGGGCACGGTCGCATCCCCCTGCTATGCAACCATACCCTATCCGCCCGTTAGAGCGGCGGCAAGCCAAGCCCGGTGACGTCGCGGACGCGCTCCATCTTCGCCGCGGCGATCTCCCGCGCCCGTGCGGCACCCTCGTGCAGGATCCGCACCACCTCGGCCGGCTGGGCGCTCAGCTCGTCCAGCCGCTGCTGGAGCGGCGCCAGGTGCTCGACGATGACCTCGGCGAGATCCTGCTTGAAGGTCCCGTAGCCCTTCCCCACGTAGCGCTCCTCCAGCTCGGGGATGGGGATGTCCGAGAAGAGGTGGTAGATGGTGAGCAGGTTGGAGATGGCGGGCTTCGCTTCCTCGTCGAACCGGATCTCGGTGCCGGAGTCGGTCACGGCGCGGCGGATCTTGCGCCGGATCACATCCGGGCTGTCGCGCAGTTCGATACGGCTGTTGGGGTCCGGATCGCTCTTGCTCATCTTCTTGGTCGGGTCCTGGAGCGACATGATGCGGGCCCCGGCCTCTTTGATGTCGGCGTCGGGCACGACGAAGGTCTCGCCGAAGGTGTTGTTGAAGCGGATGGCCACGTCGCGCGTCAATTCGATGTGCTGCTTCTGGTCCTCACCCACCGGCACCAGCGCCGCGTCGTAGAGCAAGATGTCGGCTGCCTGGAGCACGGGGTAGAAGAGGATACCGGCGCCGACGCGCTCGCTCCCCTTCGACTTCTCCTTGAACTGCGTCATCCGGCGCAGCTCACCGTAGGTGGCCAGGGTGCCGAGTATCCACGCCAGCTCGGTGTGCTCGCGCACGTCGGACTGGATGAAGAGGATCGAGCGCGCGGGGTCGATCCCGGCAGCCAGGAGCACGCTGGCCAGCTCGAGATTGCGTGCCCGGAGGTCGGCCGGGTCGTAGGGGATGGTCATCGCGTGCAGGTCGACGATGCAGAAGACGTTGTCGTAGTCGTCCTGCTGGCGGACCCAGTTGCGGATCGCCCCCAGGTAGTTCCCGATGTGAATGCCGCCCGTGGGCTGGATGCCGGAGAAAACGCGCGGGCGCTGCTGCGGCGCGTCCGCGGTCTCCCGGCTAGCGGTGGTGGCCTGTTCGACCATGTGCTCTGCGCCTTTCCTTACGATAGGTTCGCCCGGAGCCGATCATCGCGGCCGGGCTCGAGAGTCGTTCCATATGCAAAAGACCTCCGCCCGCAAGGGACGGAGGTTGATGTATCCACTCCGCGGTGCCACCCTCGTTGGGCGCCGATCATGCGGGCGCCCCACTCGGTGAGCCTCCGGACCGGCATGCGCCGTCCGAGGCCCGGCTCCGTGGTAACGGTGGAGCTTCCGGCGCCGCCTACTGGCTGCGGCATCCCGCACGTTCGGGGCGCGGCTCGCGGAACCATTCCGCGCCGCCGCCGGGTCGGCGTTCCACCGGCTGCCGACTCTCTGGGCCGCGTGTCGGCGCGTACTCGCTCCGGTCGTCGCCATTCACGCTCTCGTGTTGTCGGCCAGAGCCTACCAGTCGCTGGGAAACGGTGTCAAGGCGAGGTTTTCCAACGGGTCGGCTATACTATGCGGTGCAGGAGTACGACGGGGTAGGGGTGGAACGGGCCCGGATTTCAGCGGGAGACGCATCCTGTTGCGACGATCCGGACGTATATTGAAATGCCACGCCTGGTGGCCGGGACGTGGCGGCTGCACAGGTCGGCATGGGCACTGACCTGCGGCAACTCCCCGACGACGAGCTCGTCCAGCGCATGCGCGAGGGTCAGGTCGAAGCGCTGGAAGTGCTCTATGATCGGTATGCGCGGGTCGTCTTCTCCTTCGCGGTACGGATCGTCGGGGATGGACTGCTGGCTGAGGAGGTGCTCCAGGAGGCGTTCATGCGCTCCTGGCAGCAGGCGGGCCGCTTCGAGATCGCCAGAGGGAGCTTTCCGAACTGGCTCTTGAGCATCACCCACAACCTCGCCATCGATGAGATCCGCAAGCGTCAACGCCGGCCCCAGCGCGCTGATCTGGTGGATATCGCCGACGTGCTGCGCAGCGAGGTCGATACGACGGCGGATGTGGAGGAGACCGCCGAGGCGTCGGAGCTGCGGGAGCGCATCCGCGCCGCAATGGCCACGCTGCCTCCCGCGCAGCAGCGGGTGATCGAACTGGCCTACTTCGAGGGCCTGACCCAGCGCGAGATCGCGGCGCTGCTCAACGAGCCGCTGGGCACGATCAAGACCCGCATGCGTCTGGGGATGCGGAAGCTCAAGGAAGTGCTGGGCCCGCAGGAGGAGCCGTAGGGCTGAGGACTGTTCAGGGTATGAGTGAGCACGAGGACCACCACGACGCGATAGCGGAGCTGATTCCGGCCTACGTGCTCGGTGCGTTGGAACCGGATGAGATCGAGGCGGTCGAGCTGCACCTCCTCGAGTGCCCGCGGTGCCGTGCGGAGGTCGACGAGCAGCGCCAGGTCACCGCGCTGCTGCCCTACCTGGCCGAGCCTCGGTCGGTGCCCGTGCGTGCCCGGCGCGAGCTGCTGGCGCGGATCGACGCTGCGCCGGTCCCGATCGCCACGCGGCGGCGCCTGCCCGGCCCGCTGGCGCGCCTCGGCTGGGTGGCGGCTGTCGCCGCAGTGCTGGTGGCTGCGGTGCTGGGGATCAACAGCCTGCGGATGCAGGAGCAGGTGAAGCAGAAGGATATGGAACTGACGGCGGCCCAGGAGAGCCAGCGCGCCGTGGCGCGCTTCGTCGGCTCACCACGGGGCTTCGTCACCGCGCTGGAGAGCACCGGCGTCGCCCCCGGCGCTGAGGGCGGTGTGATCCTCGACCCGACCCGCAATGCCGCCCTGCTGATGGTGGACGGGCTGCCGAAGCCGTCGCCGGGGCAGGCCTATGTCGTCTGGATGGTGCGCGGCAGCCAGCACTTCAACGTCGGTGTCCTCCCGGTCGGCAACGACGGCCGCGCGACCCTCTACATCTCCCCGCCCGACGCGCTGGCCAGCTACGACGGGATCGTCGTCACTGAGGAGTCCGGCCCGCTCGCCGCCAACCCCCGCGGCGTGCGTATGATGACCGCACGCGTCGGCCAGTAGTCTCCCCTCGCCGACCCTTCACTTCCGCGGCGACTGTCCCGTGCCCCAGATGATCGTCACCCTGCCGCGTGGCATCGTCAGGTATGTTGCGTCGTCCGCGACCCGGGCATAGACCAACGTACCGCTTTCGGCCCCATCAAAGCGCCCCAGAACAGGACGAAAATCCCTTGTGAAAGGGAGAATTCTCCCTTTACGCTGAGGCTACGCGGGTGCTTCGGTTGTCCGCGATCTAGTGATCGGAGTCAGCCGATGCACAGCCATCGGCCAGGGCGGCGATACACAGCAGGACAGGCGATCGTCGAGTTCGCGATCGCCGGTATCGTGTTCTTCCTGATCGTGTTCGGCACGGTTGACTTCGGTCGGGCGATCTTCATGTACTCGGAGTTGACCAACGCCGTCCGCGAAGGCGCACGCTACGCCCAGATACACCCGACCCAGACCGCGGGAATCAAGGACGTGGTCGTGAACAAGTCGCCGGGTCTCGGTATCCGCGCCGCGGATGTCACGGTCAGTTGTTCCCCGGCCGGGTGCCAGCCCGGCGGGACGGTACAGGTCACGGCCAGGATGCACTTCCAGGCGGTTACCCAGAGCCTGCTTGGCATCCGGCCGCTTACCCTCCAGGCATCGGCAGAGAACGTGATCGAGTGACGCCCACAGGACCCGCGGGCGAGAGAGGCTGATGATGCGCGTCTGGGCCAACAAGCACACAACGCCACGCTGGAGAACCCCAGGCCAGAGTCTGGTGGAGTTGGCCATTGCGCTGCCGCTCTTGCTGCTCCTGCTGCTCGGCACGATCGACCTGGGCCGGATGTTTGTTGACTACGTCCAGATGCGTAACGCAGCCTTTCGCGGGGTCCGCTACGGGATGACGGCTCCGGACGATACCAACGGGATACGACAGCGCGTGCACGCCCACGGTGTGCCGGCGGACACGGCGGTGACGGTCACCTGTCGCCCGGTGGCCTGTAGCCAGGTTCAACTGGGCCAGGCCGACGCGACGATCACGGTTTCGGCAACCCGCACGTTCAGGCCGGTCACCACCAGTTCCCTTCAGAGCTTTTTCGGGCTCGGACCCGTGAACCTACGGGCTCAGGCGACGGCGAGGATAGCGACATGATGTGGGAAACGATGCGCCGTTGGTTGTGGCACGCCCGAGCGCGCGGGCAGGTACTCGTCCTCTTCGCCGTGGCGTTGGTGGGGATGATCGGGATGACAGGCCTCGCCATCGACCTCGGCTACACGTTCTCCCAGAAGCGGGCGATCCAGAACGCAGCCGACGCTGGCGCATTGGCCGGCGCGCAGTACCTGACCAAGTCGACCCCGGACACCCGTTACCCGGTCCGAAACGAGGTCGCCCAGGTCGTGGCCCAGAATGGCTTCGGCGGCGCAACACCCCAGTTGGTGTCGTGCCAGTACGTCGACGCGTCGGACAATCTCTTGGGGGACTGCAGCCAGGAGCCGCCGGACGAGGCGACGGGTGTGGAGGTTCGGGTCAGGGAGACCCACCGGACCTTCTTCATCCAGATCGTCCCCGGTGCGCCCGACACCGCCTCAACCGAGGCGATGGCGCGGGCACGGGTCTTCAAGGTGACCAATGCTCCAGGCGATGCGCCGTTTGTCGTCTGCGGGTACGATACCGAGCTGTCCGGTGGCGGGACGTTCTCGATCCTGAAGCCAGGAACGAACGAGATCGATCCGGCGGCGATCGGCAAGACGTTCCGGATTCACGCCCCGCAAGGCATCTCCCGCTGTGGGACGGGCAACGCGTTCAAGGGTCTCGTCGGGGACAACGACGAGGAAAACATCCCGATCCCCGGAATCTGGGAGGGCACCCCGGGTACGCGCGCCAGCATTCGCATCAAGGTGCCTGGCCTTCGGGGATGCCGGCCGGGCTCATCGGTCAACGACTGTATCCTGCTCCTGCCGATTGCGGACTCAGGAGAAGGCAACGGGTCGCACATCAAATTCCATGTGGTCGCCGTCGCGGCCTTCTGGATCCAGGAGTGCCACGCGAACTGTCATGAGGGCACGCTCATCGGGCCATACGTCATCGGCCCCGGTGACGGTTGGCTGCCCGACCCGGGCGATAGCTGGCAACTGGGCGACAACGGCCTGCTCATGATCCGGCTCGTCGCCTGATTCACCCGGCGCGATCTGAACACGGGCGCGACAGAAGCCCGGCGTGGATCTCAGTGCGGTTCACTGCCCCCGGACCGCCTGCATGAAGCGGTTCAGCTCGATTGCCGGCATCGTGAGGAACTGCACCGTCCCCCGGCTGCTGAGGGCGACCGAGACCTTGGCGATCGTCTCGTTGTCGGGTGCCTCGACGATGTTGACGAAGTCGTAGGGCCCGAGGACGGCCCACTGCTGCACCACCCGGGCGCCCATCGCCTCGACCTCGCGGTTGACCTCGGTGATCCGCTCCGGCCGCTCCTGGATCGTCTCCCGGCCGTCGTCGGTCAGGGTGCTGAGCATGATGTAGGTGGGCATGGCTTCCCCCCTCCGCTGCACGGCGTGCGCCAACCGCACGACGCCCCACCCCCCGCAATTCCCGTGCAGACGCGGACCTTGACCGGCAGGACCCTGCCACTGAAGATGGCGGGTGAATGGGAGCGGGAAGATACCGCGCCGCGGGCGCGGCTGAGCGAGAGGAGTCGTGCCGGTGGAGTCGATGCACATCGTGCGCTTCCGGGATGGGGAGCGCGCGGCTTACGGGGTCTTAGAGGGCGGAGTGGTGCGGCGGGCGGCGGGCGATCCGTTCAGCGGGCTGACGCCGGGTGCCGAGGTCGGCCCGCTGGAGCAGGTCACGCTGCTGCCGCCGGTTGAGCCCAGCAAGATCGTCGCGATCGGCCTCAACTACCTGGACCACATCACCCAGGACGTGCAGGGGTTCGAGAAGCCGGAGAACCCGATCATCTTCCTGAAGCCGCCGAGCTCGCTGTTGGCGCACGGCGGCAACATCGTGCTGCCGCAGGGCACCGAGCGGGTGGAGAGTGAGGCGGAGCTGGCGGTGGTCATCGGGCGGCGGGCCCGCTACGTGCCGGCCGAGCGCG
>Ga0207873_1001418_pt1 | contig 23022 bp, 19 predicted proteins | sample BGWIniCompost_FD_187373 | JGI IMG/M metagenome (GOLD analysis project Ga0207873, IMG submission 187373) | Cellulose adapted compost microbial communities from Newby Island Compost Facility, Milpitas, CA, USA - BGW Initial Compost (SPAdes)... ...
CCCGCTGGTGGCGGTGTCGCGGCCGCCGGCACGGCACGGTGTCAGGTCCGTCCGCGCACCGCGGCGTCAGAGGTTGCCGCGCTTGGCCTGCTCGCGCTCGATCGCCTCGAACAGCGCCTTGAAGTTGCCCTTGCCGAAGCCCATCGAGCCGTGCCGCTCGATCAGCTCGAAGAACACCGTCGGTCGGTCCTGGACCGGCTTGGTGAAGATCTGCAGCAGGTAGCCGTCCTCGTCGCGGTCGGCGAGGATCTTCAGCTCGCGCAGCGTGTCGACCGGCACCCGGGTCTCGCCGACCCACTCGCCGAGGGTGTCGTAGTAGGAGTCCGGGGTGTCCAGGAACTCCACGCCGGCCGCGCGCATCTGGCGGACCGTCTGCACGATGTCGTTGGTGTTCAGCGCGATGTGCTGGACGCCGGCCCCGCCGTAGAACTCCAGGTACTCGTCGATCTGGGACTTCTTCCTGGCGACGGCGGGCTCGTTGATCGGGAACTTGACCTTGAGCGTGCCGTCGGCCACGACCTTCGACATCAGCGCGCTGTACTCGGTGGCGATGTCGTCGCCCACGAACTCCTTCATGTTCGTGAAGCCCATCACCTTGTTGTAGAACTCGACCCACTCGTTCATCCGGCCGAGCTCGACGTTGCCGACGCAGTGGTCGATCGCCTGGAAGAAGCGCTGGGCGGGCGGCTCCACGATCGGCTCGGCGGCGACGAAGCCGGGCAGGTAGGGGCCGTCGTAGCCGCTGCGGTCGACCAGGGTGTGGCGGGTCTCGCCGTAGGTGGCGATCGCGGCGAGGACGACCGTGCCGTGTTCGTCCTTCAGCTCGTAGGGCTCGGCGACCGAGCGGGCGCCGTGCTCGACGGCGTAGGCGTACGCGGCGCGCGCGTCCGGCACCTCCATGGCGAGGTCGATGACGCCGTCGCCGTGCTTGGCCACGTGCTCGGCGAGGAAGGTGCCCCACTCGGTGGAGGGCTTGATCACCGAGGTGAACACGAAGCGGGCGGAGCCGCTCTCCAGGACGTAGCTGGCGGTCTCGCGGCTGCCGTTCTCCGGTCCGGAGTAGGCGACCAGCTTCATGCCGAAGGCGGTCGAGTAGTAGTGCGCCGCCTGCTTGGCGTTGCCCACGGCGAAGACGACCGCGTCCATTCCCTTGACCGGGAAGGGGTCGTCCTGCCGGGCGGTGGTCTCGGGAGTGTGCTGTGTGGTCTGCGTCATAGGGGCAGGGTGGTGCAGCCTCGCAAGGTGCGCAATAGTTCGTGGAATCACTGGGCAATCTGCTCAGCCGAATGCCGGTTGCGGCGGGCTTTCTGTACAGGATGACCAGAGCTGGGAGGGGTGGCGTATGGGGATCGACGGACTGGACGGCCGGATCATCACGCTGCTGGCGCGCGAGCCGCGGATCGGGGTGCTGGAGATGTCCCGGCGGCTGGGGGTCGCGCGCGGCACGGTGCAGGCACGGCTGGACCGGCTTCAGTCGAACGGAGTCATCCGCGGATTCGGCCCCCAGGTGGATCCGGCGGCCCTCGGCTACCCGGTCACCGCGTTCGCCACGCTGCAGATCCGGCAGGGTCAAGGAGCCGATGTACGGGCCCACTTGGCGACCGTGCCGGAGGTGCTGGAGCTGCACACCACCACCGGCACCGGCGACATGCTGTGCCGGCTCGTGGCTCGCTCGAACGCCGATCTTCAACGGGTGATCGACCGCGTCGTCGGTTTTGATGGCATCGTCCGGGCCTCCACGGCGATCGTCATGGAGAACCCCGTCCCGCTGCGGATCATCCCGCTGGTCGAGCAGGCGGCGCTCGGCGGCAAAGACGACTGAACGACGAGACCTTCCTGGCCGAGCTGGGGGTGAGCGCGGGTGAACTTCTGGGAGTACCTGGTCAGCCGGCACCAGCAGCTGCTCATTGACGCCTACCAGCACGCCAGCGTGGTCTTCCAGTGCATGGTGGTGGCGACCGCGCTGGGCGTGGTGATCGGAGTGATCACCTACCGCAGCGAGTGGGCGGGCAGCCTGGCCACGACCACCACCGCCACCCTGCTGACCATCCCGTCCCTGGCCATGATCGGTCTGCTGATCCCCGTGGTGGGGCTCGGGGTGCCGCCGACGGTGATCGCGCTGACCCTCTACGGGCTGCTGCCGATCGTGCGCAACTCCATCGTGGGCCTGCGCGGCGTCGACCCGTCCCTGGTGGACGCCGCCACCGGCATCGGCATGTCCCGGGCGGCCCGGCTGATGCGGGTGGAGCTGCCGCTGGCCTGGCCGCCGATCCTCACCGGCATCCGGGTCTCCACCCAGATGCTGATGGGCATCGCCGCCATCGCCGCCTACGCCTCCGGCCCTGGCCTGGGCAACCTGATCTTCCGCGGGATCGCCTCGCTGGGCAGCAAGAACGCCCTCAACCAGGTCCTCGCGGGCACGCTCGGAATCATCATCCTCGCGCTGCTCTTCGACGCCGCCTACGTACTGATCGGGCGGCTGACCATCTCGAGGGGGATCCGTGCCTGAGAAGTCTCGAGGGGGATCCGTGCCTGAATCGTCGTCCCGAGAGGGATCCGTTCCCGAGTCCGAGTCCGCCGAGGCCTCGCTGCCCGAGCACGGCACGTCCGGCGCCACCATCGAGCTGGAGAACCTCACCAAGCGCTACCCGCACAGCGCCCAGCCCGCCGTGGACAACGTCAACATGGAGATCCGGGCCGGTGAGACCGTGATCCTGGTCGGCCCGTCCGGGTGCGGGAAGTCCACCACCCTGAAGATGATCAACCGGCTGATCGAGCCCACCAGCGGCCGTATCCGCATCGGCGGCCAGGACGTCACGCACATGGACCCGGTGAAGCTGCGCCGCACCATCGGCTACGCCATCCAGGCCAGCGGTCTCTTCCCGCACATGACGGTGGCGCAGAACATCGCGCTGGTGCCGAAGATGCTGCGCTGGCCGGCCGCCCGGGTGCGCGAGCGGGTGGAGGAGATGCTGGACCTGGTCGGCCTCGACCCGGGCGAGTTCCACGACCGCTACCCGCGGCAGCTCTCCGGCGGTCAGCAGCAGCGCGTGGGCGTGGCGCGGGCGCTGGCCGCGGACCCGCCGGTGCTGCTGATGGACGAGCCGTTCGGCGCGGTCGACCCGATCACCCGCGACCATCTGCAGGACGAGCTGATCCGGCTGCAGCGCGAGCTGCACAAGACGATCGTCTTCGTCACCCACGACTTCGACGAGGCGATCAAGCTCGGCGACCGGATCGCGGTGCTGCGCGAACGCTCGCACATCGCCCAGTTCGACACCCCGGAGGCGATCCTCACCAACCCGGCGGACGACTTCGTCTCCGGCTTCGTCGGCGCGGGCGCCGCCCTGAAGCGGCTCAACCTCACCCGCGTACGGGACGTGGAGATCACCGACTATCCGACGGTCACCCTCGACGACCCGCTGCAGGAGATCTTCAACCGGCTGCGTTCCAGCGGCACCAACGAGATCCTGCTGCTCGACCGGCGGGGCCGCCCCTACAAGTGGCTGCGGCGCGGCGACCTGATGCGGGCCAAGGGCTCGCTGGCCCGCGCGGGCACCCTGGTCAGCGACACGGTGACCCGGGACGCGACCCTGCGGGACGCCCTGGAGGCGGTGCTCACCGACAACACCGGCCGGGTGGTGGTCACCGGGCGGCGCGGCGCGTACGAGGGAGTCGTCGACGTGGAGACGCTGATGAACTCCGTGCACGAGCTGATGGAGGCCGACCGGCTGGAGGCGCTGGAGGCCCAGCACGAGCTGCAGGAGCAGCGGCAGGCCCACACGCACGCCGAGCAGGAGGGCGTGGGAGGGGAGCCGAAGGCGTGAGGACCTCTTCCCGCGAGCCGGGGCCGCCCGTCCCGGAGGAGGACGAAGCACAGGAGGCCCCGCCCCAGCGGTCCGCGGCGAAGGCACCCCGGGTGACCTGGCAGAAGCTGACCGTCCTGCCGGTCGCCCTGATCGTGCTGCTGCTGGTGACCTGGCTGTGGTTCGAGCAGGCCGACCTGGACCAGCTGACCCGCAACGCGCTGTCCGACGGGCGGGTGAGCAAGGCGCTGTGGCAGCACATCGAGCTGACCGCGATCTCCACCTTCTTCGTGCTGATCATCGCGATCCCGCTCGGCATCCTGCTGACCCGGCCGCTGCTGCGCCGGTTCACCCCCGGGGTGATGGCGTTCGCCAACATGGGCCAGGCCACCCCGGCGATCGGTCTGCTGGCGCTGCTGGTGATCTGGCTGGGCATCGGCCGCCGGGCCGCGCTCATCGGCATCATCGCCTACGCCGTGCTGCCGGTGCTGTCCAACACCATCGCGGGCCTGCAGGCCAACGACCCGGCGCTGCTGGAGGCGGCGCGCGGCATCGGCATGTCCCCGATGGGCGTGCTCACCCGGGTGGAGCTGCCGCTGGCGGTGCCGCTGATCCTCGCCGGGGTGCGCACCGCCCTGGTGCTGAACGTGGGCACGGCGACGCTCGCCACCTTCGGCGGGGGCGGCGGCCTGGGCGTGCTGATCACCACCGGGATCACCAGCCAGCGGATGCCGGTACTGATGATCGGCTCGATCCTCACGGTGGCGCTGGCGCTCCTCGTGGACTGGCTGGCGTCACTGGCGGAGCTGCTGATGCGGCCGCGCGGGCTGGAGGCGGAGTCATGAGACGCGCACTGCTCCTGATGGGCCGCCGCACCCGGCTGCTGCTCGCCGGGGCGGTGCTGCTGGCGGCGGCCTCCGCCTGCGGTCTCACCAGCGGCTCCCCCATGGTCGACGACGTGGAGCCGGGCTCCATCGGACAGGGCAAGCCGCTCGAGGGCGCGCAGCTGACCGTCACCTCCAAGGAGTTCACCGAGCAGCTGATCCTCGGCGCGATCATGGGCATCGCCTTCCAGGCGGCCGGTGCCGAGGTCGTCGACCGCACCGGCATCCAGGGCTCGGTCGGCTCCCGGGAGGCGGTGGTCAAGGGGGAGGCGGACGCCGGCTACGAGTACACCGGCACCGCCTGGATCACCTACCAGGGCAACTCCGAGCCCATCCCCGACCCGCGCGAGCAGTGGCTGGCGGTGCGCGACGCCGACCGGAAGAACGGGGTGACCTGGCTGGAGCCGTCCGAGCTGAACAACACCTACGCCCTCGCGATGAACCAGTCCAACTACAAGAAGTACCGCACCCGCACCCTCTCGGAGGTGGCCGAGCTGTCCAGGCGGGACCCGGGCGCGGTCACGCTGTGCGTGGAGGGCGAGTTCGCCAACCGCGCGGACGGGCTGCCCGGCATGGAGAAGGCGTACGGCATGGACATCCCCACGCGGAACGTCACCCAGATGGACACCGGGATCATCTACACCCAGACCGCCAAGGGCGCCTGCACCTACGGCGAGGTCTTCACCACCGACGGGCGGATCAAGTCGATGAACCTGGTGGTGATGGAGGACGACAAGAAGTTCTTCCCGAACTACAACGCGGCGCCGACCATCCACAGCGAGACGCTGAAGAAGTGGCCGGCCATCGCCGAGGTGCTGGCACCGGTGACGGCGGCCCTGAACAACACGGTGGCGCAGGACCTCAACGCCAAGGTGGACGTGGAGGGCGAGGACCCGCACCAGGTGGCCCTGGACTGGATGGTCGAGAAGGGGTTCGTGAAGGAGGGGTAGCCGCTGCGGGGGGGTTCCTGTCCGCTCAGCAGCTGGGGACCTTGCCCGTGCCCTTGTCCAGCGCGACCAGCGCGTCGACGGCGCCCTTGAGGGTGGTGACCGGGACCAGCCGCAGGCCCTCGGGCAGCTCGGCCTTCGCCTCGGCGCACTCCGCCTCGGGCACCAGGAAGACGGTGGCGCCGTCCCGGCGGGCGGCCTGGGTCTTGAGCGGCACACCGCCCACGGCGCCGACCTTGCCGCGGGCGTCGATGGTGCCGGTGCCGGCGACGACCCGGCCGCCGGTGAGATCGCCGCCGTCGCCGTTGCCCTCGAGCTTGTCGACGATGCCGAGCGAGAACAGCAGCCCGGCGCTGGGGCCGCCGACGTCGGCCAGCTCCAGCTTGACGTCGATGTCCTCGTCCTCCAGCTTCAGGTAGTTCAGCGCGGCCGCGGTCGCCGCGTCCTGCGACTTCTTCATCTGCGCGCGGTTGTACTGCTGGATCTCCCGCGTGGTGTCCCCGGTCGGGTAGACGGAGTCGCGCGGCATCACCGCCTGGTCGGTGCGGAACCAGCTGTCGATCACCTGGGGCAGGGTGACGCGGGTGTCCGGGGAGGTCGCCTCGATCGTCGTCATCCGCAGCTGCCCGCTGGTCCTGCGCACGGGCGCCCCGGAGATGGTGATCACCTGCGTCCCCTTGTTCTCACCGAGCACATCGGCCGTCATGCCGGGCTGGGCGACGGAGAAGGGCAGCGGGGCGAAGGCGGCGGTGGCCAGGAGGGCGACGACGGGGGCGCCGCACACGGCGATCGCCCGGGGACGCGAGAGACGAGAGAGCACGCAGTCAATCTAACGTGCGCCCGCCGGCAACCGGCCGGGGCGGCCGACCGCTCTCCCCCGAGCCGCCGCGCACCCGGTCGTGTCCCTGCCGACGCGGTGGCAGGCGCGGATCAGCGCAACGCCTCCGCGACCTCCCGCGCCGCTTCCACGACCCGGGGGCCGACCCGCTCCGGCACGGCCTCCGCCAGCATCACCACGCCGACGCTCCCCTCGACCCCCGTCACCCCCAGCAACGGCGCCGCGGCCCCGCACGCCCCCGCTTCCAGCTCTCCGTGCGTCAGCGTGTACCCGGGATCCCCGTTCGGCTGCTGCCGGGCCGCGAGTATCGCCTTGCCCGCCGCTCCCCGGTCCAGCGGGTGCCGGAACCCCGCCCGGTACGCCACGTGATAGTCCGTCCACGACGGCTCCACCACGGCGACCGCCAGCGCCTCCGCACCGTCCACCAGCGTCAGATGCGCGGTCGCCCCGATGTCCTCCGCCAGCGACCGCAGCGCCGGCATCGCCGCCTCCCGCACCAGCGGATGCACCAGCCGCCCCAGCCGCAGCACCCCCAGCCCCACCCGGGCCCGCCCGCCCAGATCACGACGTACGAGGGCATGCTGCTCCAGCGTGGCGAGCAACCGGTACACAACGGTCCGGTTCACGCCCAGCTTCTGGGAAAGCTCGGTGACGGTCAGCCCATGGTCGGTGTCGGCCAGCAGCTTGAGGACACGCAGTCCCCTGTCGAGCGTCTGAGAGGTCTCCGCGGTCACGACGCCCACTCCTTAGTGGTGAGGTCGGCGACCTCCTCGCTGTCGTTGCGTCGCCGAGTCCCGGTCGGAGACGCGCTACAGAGGCCGCCGATCGGCCGGCGGCCCGGTCGTTTCCGGGCACAGTCGCTTCACGGCTGCGCTCCGCGGCGACGCTGCCACGGGGCGTGTGCGTAGCGGGACAGTAGCGAGCCTGTTCGGCCAGCGGAAGGCTCCGTCCAGAATCCGGTCATGGAAGTTCAGCATTGAGCGAACTTTGACCACATAAGTCCCCGTCACCGCATGCGCGTGGCCCACTCCTGCACCTTGGCGATCCGCTGCCTCAGCTGCCCCGCCGTGGCCTCGGCGGCGGGCGGCCCGCCGCAGACCCGGCGCAGCTCGGTGTGGATGACTCCGTGCGGCTTTCCGCTCTGGTGGACGTAGGCGCCGACGAGGCTGTTGAGCTTGCGGCGCAGCTCCATCATCTCCTTGTGGGAGACCACCGGCCGCCGCTCGGCGGGCAGTTCGAGCAGGTCGGCCTCCTCGGCCGGCTTCTTGCGGCTGTGCGCGATCTGCCGGGCCTGCCGCTTCTGCAGCAGCAACTGCACCTGATCCGGCTCCAGAAGGCCCGGGATGCCCAGATAATCCTGTTCCTCCTCGCTGCCGGGGTGGGCCTGCATGCCGAACTCGGCCCCGTTGTACATGACCCGGTCGAAGACGGCATCGGACTGCAGCGCCTCGAACGGCAGCATCTCCTGCTCGCCGGTGTCCTCGTCCTGCTGCTTGTTCGCCTCCTCCATCTCCTTCTCGGACTCGGCGTACGGGTCCTCCTCGCCGCCCTTCCTGGGCTTGTCGAGCACATGGTCGCGCTCGCGCTCCATCTCGTTGGCGAAGGAGAGCAGGTCGGGGATGGTCGGCAGGAACACGGACGCGGTCTCGCCGCGCCGCCGGGACCGTACGAAACGGCCGACGGCCTGCGCGAAGAACAACGGGGTGGAGATCGTCGTGGCGTACACGCCGACCGCGAGGCGAGGCACGTCGACGCCCTCGGACACCATGCGGACGGCGACCATCCAGCGGTCGTCGCCGGCGCTGAACTCGTCGATCCGCCTGGACGCGCCGGCGTCGTCGGAGAGCACCAGCGTCGCCTTGTGGCCGGTGATGTCCCGGATGAGCTTGGCGTAGGCGCGGGCCGCCTCCTGGTCGGAGGCGATCACCAGGGCACCCGCGTCGGGGACCGACTTGCGGACCTCGGTCAGGCGCTGGTCGGCGGCGCGCAGCACGGCCGGCATCCACTCGCCGCGCGGGTCGAGCGCGGTCCGCCAGGCCTGGCTGACGGCGTCCTTGGTCATCGGCTCGCCGAGGCGGGCCTCGATCTCGTCGCCGGCCTTGGTGCGCCAGCGCATGTTGCCGCTGTAGCTCAGGAAGATGACCGGGCGCACGACACCGTCCGCGAGGGCGGAGCCGTATCCGTAGGTGTAGTCGGCGGCGGACCGCCGGATGCCGTCGTCGCCCTCCTCGTAGGTGACGAAGGGGATGGGGTTGGTGTCCGAGCGGAACGGCGTACCGGTCAGCGCGAGCCGCCGGGTGGCCGGCTCGAACGCCTCCAGGCAGGCCTCGCCCCAGGACTTGGTGTCACCGGCGTGATGGATCTCGTCGAGGATGACGAGGGTCTTGCGCTGCTCGACGCGGTTGCGGTGCAGCATGGGGCGGACGCCGACACCGGCGTAGGTGACGGCGACGCCGTGGTACTCCTTGCTCAGCGGTCCTGCGCTGTACTCGGGGTCCAGGCGGATCCCTATGCGCGCGGCCGCCTCGGCCCACTGCTTCTTCAGATGCTCGGTCGGTGCGACCACCGTCACCTGCTGCACCACGTGGTGGTGCAGCAGCCAGGAGGCCAGCGTCAGGGCGAACGTCGTCTTACCGGCGCCGGGGGTCGCCACGGCCAGGAAGTCACGCGGCTGCTCCTGGATGTACTTGTCCATGGCGGCCTGCTGCCAGGCACGCAGCTTGCTGGCGGTTCCCCAGGGGGCCCGCCCGGGGAAGGCGGGTGACAGGTGGTGCGAGTGCGACGGGGTGCCGGCGGTGGTAGTCACGGTCTCCGTGGGGGTCGAGCGGCTACGTATGACAACCGGGCCACCCTACCGGCGGCCCGCCGCCGTTCATGCGCGGACGCCACCGCACCCCTCGCGGGTGGGACCGACATCACAGCAGTACGAGGCCGCCCTCTGGAGTCTCGCCGTTCTGCTGCCCGGACTCCGGCCGGCGGCTCACCGGACCCGCAGCCTCGTGGTCACCCACACTCCGACGAGGGCCACCGCGGCCATCGGCAGGAACACGGCGGCGAACGCGGCCGGACGGGAGCCGGAGACCGCGCCGGCCTGGGTGGCCGCATGGCTGACCGCACCGCCGCCGAGCGCGGCGAAGGCGGCCCCGCCCGCCGCGAGGAGCAGGGTGTTGGACAGGCCGTCCGAGATCTGCAGGGCGGCGGAGTTGGTGCCGGCCTCCTCGGGCGGGGAGAGCTTGAGCAGCAGCACGCTGCTGGAGGAGATCACCAGCCCCATCCCGAAGCAGCCGAACGCCCAGGCGACGGCCACCGTCCACGCGGGCACCTCCTGGACGAGCACACTGGGAGCGGCGGCGATACCGGCGGCCACCAGCAGCATCCCGAACGTGGTGAGCCGTTCCCGGTACGCCTCGAGCCGGGGCCGTGACTGCACCCAGGAGCCCAGCGCCCAGGTCACACCGCCCGCCGCGAGCGAGAAGCCGGCCAGGGTCGGGCTCAGCCCCCGCTGGGTGACCAGCATCAGCGGCACGAAGGACTCCGCGGAGATGAAGGAGCCCGCGGCCAGACCGCGCAGCAGCACCACCGAGGGCAGGCCGCGGGCGGCCCGGTAGGTGCCGCGCGGCAGCAGGCCCAGCGCGGCCGGCACCAGCAGCGCCAGTCCTGCGGCGCCCGGCAGCAGCGAGAACCAGCGCAGATCCTGCGCCGCGTACTGCAGCAGCCCGGCGCCCACCGAGATCCCCAGCGCCAGCTTGATCCTCCGGCGGTCGAACGAGGCCCGCTCCACCCCGCTCTCCCCCGGCTCGCCGCCGACCGGCCCCGCGGTCTTCCGGCGTATCTGCGGCAGCGCCAGCGCCAGCGGAAGCAGCACCAGAACCGGGATGCCGAGGAACACCCAGCGCCAGCCGATGTGCTCGGTCACCGCCCCGGAGGCCAGCGGGCCGACGATGGAGGGCACCACCCAGCTCGCCGCGAACGCCGCCATGATCGCCGGCCGCAGCCGCTCCGGATACGCCCGGCCGACCACGACGTACAGCGCGACGATCACCAGCCCGCCGCCCAGCCCCTGCACGGCCCTGCCGAGGATGAACGGCCACATCGACACCGCCGTCCCGGCCAGCAGCAGCCCGGCCGCGAAGGCGGATATCCCGGCGGTCAGCGGACCGAGCGGCCCGCTGCGGTCCGACCACTGGCCGGAGAGCACCATGCCGAACAGGCTGGTGGTGAAGAACGCCGAGAAGGCGAAGGCGTACAGCGAGACGCCGTCCAGCTCCCGCGCCGCCACCGGCATCGCCGTGCCGACGGCGGTCGCCTCGAAGGCGATCAGCAGCACGACGGACACGATGCCGATGCTCAGCGCACGGTACGACCGGCTCAGCACGGTGTCCTTCGGCTCCATGGCCAGGGCGTCGGCGGCGACATCGGTGTCACGCGGTTCGAGGGCACTCATGCCCGCCAGGGTAAGGGCCAAGCACCCCCGAGACCCCTGTCCGGAGTCGGTCCCCCGCTACGCCCTTGGCCCTACGCCCCGAGCCCCTTTCATGAACAGCACATGGCAGTCCCGTTGCAGCCCGCCCGCGTCCCTTGAGCCGGCCGGCACCGGGCCCCTACGGTCGATGCACCGACCAAGGCCGTGTGCCCGAGTGGCTGAGGGGCTCGCCTGCAAAGCGAGTTACGCGGGTTCGATTCCCGCCACGGCTTCTTGCGGCCCGAGCGGGCGGACAGGGGGCGGCACTCCAGCGGGTGCCGCCCCCTGCGCCGTCGTGGCGGATGCCCGGCCGCGTCTCAGGCGGAGGGGGCGGGCCAGGCCGCCGTCGCGTACTCGGCCGTGCGGCGGAGCCGGTCCTCGGTGGCGCCGTCGCGGGCCTGCTGGGACATGCCCTGGACGACGGCGGCGAAGCAGACCGCCAGGGACCGGGTGCCGGTGTCCCCGGGGAGCGGGCCGCGGGCCACCGCCTCTTCCAGCCGGGTCTCGAACAGGCGGACGTCGGCCGTTCTGCGGGCGCGCAGGGTCTCCTCGATGTCAGTGGTCTGCGGGGAGCAGTCGGTGGCCGCGCCGACGATCAGGCAGCCCGCCGGGTGGTCGGGGTCGGTGCAGGCGACGGCTGCCTCGTCCGGCATTCTCGCGAAGGCCGCGCGCGGGTCGCTCTCCTCGTTCAGGGCCCGGCCCGTGAAGGCCCGGAAGGTGCTCCCGTAGCGCTCGACGACCTCGGCGAAGAGGGCGCGCTACGCCGGTTCGATGCCGGCCACCGCGCCGGGGGTCGTCCTGCGGTGGAGGAGCCACAGGGCGAAGGCGAGGGTCGCCACGTCGGCGTTGAGCGGGCGGAGGGTGCTGGTCCAGTCGTTCCAGTGCAGGACCTCGCCCGTGGTGCCGTGCACCAGGAGGCTGTTGCCGTCGAACAGGGAGCCGAGGCGTATGAGGCGGTCCGAGTGGGCGGGCAGGGTCTGCGGCAGGCAGCCGTCCCCGAAGTCCCAGGCGTAGGCGTAGTACTCCGTGAGGGTGCGCAGCGGGAGTTCGGTGTCCAGGGTGAAGACGCCGCCGTCCTCGGGCAGGCCCGTCTCGCTCAGGAAGCGGCGGGTCGGCTCGTGGGTCAGCGTGGCGGGGAAGTCGAGCTCCTCGAAGCGGTAGACCCCGCCGCGGCCGAACTCCCGCGCCAGGGCGAGCGAGAAGGCCGTGCCGGTGCGTGTCGTCCGGGCGGCGATGCCCGTCGTTCCCGTCGTCGTCATGAGCCCCCCGTGTGCGTGTGCCCGGCTGCCGTCACCGGCGTTCCGCACCTTACGCGCCGCCACTGACAAGTGCCTGCACCACATCAGACGCACGAGGGGGCAGGGACGTTGCCCCCGCTCCGGGAAACCCCGGCACCGGGTCAGGGGTTGGTGACGACCGCCGCCTGCGGGCGGATGGGGAGGCGGTTGACCGGGCGGCCGGTCGCGGCGCGTACCGCGGAGGCGATGGCCGCCGGGGAGGTCACCACGGGGACCGCGCTGACCGCCTTGGCGCCGAAGGGGGCCACCACGTCCCGCTCCTCCACCAGCTTCACGATGTGGATGTCGGGGGCGTCCAGGGCCGTGGGGAGGGCGTAGCCGGTCAGGTCGGGGTGGCGGATCACACCGCGCGGGGTGCGCAGGTTCTCGGTGAGGGCCACGCCCACGCCCTGGGTCACGCCCGCCTCGATCCGCGCGGCCAGCTGCGCCGGGTTGAGCACCCGGCCCACGTCCTGGGCGACCGCCAGTTCCACCACCCGTACCGAGCCCAGCTCGATGTCGACGTCGACGACGGCGCGGACGGCGCAGAAGGACATGCCGACGAAGGCATCGCCCTGGCCGGTCTCGTCCAGCGGCTCCGTGGGGTGGGGGCGGCACTGGGCGGTGGCCCACAGCTCCTTGCCGTCCAGCGCCTCGGCGACGGTCGTGGACAGCACACCGTCGTACGAGGTGATCTTGCCGTCGGTGATCTGCAGCAGTTCCGCGGACATGCCGAACTTGTGGGCGAGCGGCTGGAGCAGCTGGGTGCGGACCATCTTCGCCGCGCGTTCCACCGCACCGCCCGACACCCAGGTGTGCCGGCCCCGGCAGCCCGCGCCGGCCGGCGGCTGGTCGGTGTCCACCGGCGCGACGTGCACCTCCTCGACGCCGAGCGTCTCCTGGACGATCTGCCGGGCCAGCGTGGAGAAGCCCTGGCCGGTCTCGACGGCCGCGCACAGCACGGTCGCCACGCCGCCCTGCACCTTCACCGTGGCGGTGGCCACCTCGTCGGCGCCCTCCGCGCCCAGCATGTGCACCATGCCCAGGCCGTAGCCCACGCCGCGGCGCACCGCGCCCGGTTCGCCCGCGCCCTCGGGGCCGCCGGGCAGCAGCCACTCCTCCTCGGGGGTGTCCTTGGGCAGCGGCGGCAGCGGATGGTCGCGCACCGCCTGCAGCAGCTCCGCCACCGGGGCGGGGCAGGTCACCGTCTGGCCGGTGGGCAGCACGTCGCCGGTGGCCATGGCGTTGCGCAGCCGCAGCTCGGCCGGGTCGATGCCGAGCTTCTTGGCGAGCTTGTCCATCTGCGCCTCGTGCGCGGCGCACACCTGCATCGCGCCCTCGCCGCGCACATGGCCGCTGGGCGGGTTGTTGGTGCGCACGGCCCAGCCCTCGATGAAGGCGTTCGGCACCACGTACGGGCCGCAGGCGAAGGCGACCGCGGCGGCCAGCGCGTCGGAGGAGGTGTCGGCGTAGGCGCCGGCGTCCAGCAGGATCTGCGCCTCGACCTTGACCAGCTTGCCCTCGCTGTCGGCGTGGTGCCGGTAGCGCAGCAGGGTGGGGTGCCGGTGCGTGTGGCCGAGGAAGGACTCCTCACGGGAGGCGGCGAGCTTCACCGGGCAGCCGGTCTTCATCGCCAGCAGCCCGAGCGGGAGCTGGAAGCTGCGGTCCTCGCGGTCGGCGGTGGCTCCGGGGACGCCGGTGACGACGACCTTGACGCGTTCGGGTTCCAGGCCGTAGCAGGCGGCGGCGGTGTCCCGGTCGGCGTGCGGGTCGGTGGACGCCAGATACAGCTCCACGCCGCCGTCGGGTCGCGGCACGGCGAGCCCGGCCTCGGCGCCGATGGGGGCGGGGTCCTGGCGGCCGATGCGGTACGCGCCCTCCACCACGACGTCGCCGACCACGTCGGGGTCGCCGTGCCGCAGCGGGATGTGCCGGATCAGGTTGCCGTCGGGGTGCAGCGGCTCGGCCTCGAAGGCCTGCTCGGGGTCGGTGACCGGGTCGAGCACCTCGTACTCGACGATCACGGCGGCGGCGGCCATCCGGGCGGTGTCCGGGTGGTCGGCGGCGACGGCGGCGATGGGCTCGCCGTGGTGGCGCACGATCTCGGAGGCGAAGACCGGGCGGTCGGCCTTGCCGCGGCCGTGGACCGGCTCGCCGGGCACGTCCTCGTGGGTGACGACGGCCCGCACCCCGGGCATGGTGCGCGCGTGGCTGGTGTCGATGGACAGGATGCGCGCGTGCGGGTGGGGCGAGCGCAGCACGGCCGCCCACAGCAGGCCCTCGGCCCACAGGTCGGCGGCGTACGGGAAGGTGCCCTCCGTCTTCGCGCGGGCGTCGGCGGGCGGCACGGAGGCGCCGAGCCCGTGCGGGATGGTCTCCGGCTCGGTCAGTGCCTCGGCGGCCCGCGCGGTGGCTGCTTCGTTGCTCACGCCTGGCCTCCGTCCTGGCCGTAGGGCTGGTCGTTCGAGGGCTGGAACGCCGACGGGTCGACGCCGCCGGCGCCGGGGCCCGCCTGGTGCGGGATACGGGGCTCGTCCGCCTCGGCCGGCGTCTCGGTCTCGGGTGCGGTGGACGCGGCGAGGGCCTCGCGCTCGGCGACGACCTGCTTCACGGCGTCCACCACGCCCCGGTAACCGGAGCAGCGGCACAGGTTGCCGCAGAGCGCCTGGCGGGTCTCCAGGTCGGTCGGCGCCGGGTTGCCCTCGAGCAGGTCGTGCACGGTCATCGCCATGCCCGGCACGCAGAAGCCGCACTGCACCGCACCGCACCGGGCGAGCGCCCGCTGCACGTCGGAGGGCTGCCCGTCCTGGGCGAGCCCCTCCACGGTGCGGACCTCGCTGCCGGCCGCGGTGACCGCGGGGACCAGGCAGGAGGCGACAAGACGCCCGTCGACCTGCACGTTGCAGGCGCCGCACTCGCCCTGCGAGCAGCCGTCCTTGGCGCCCGCGAGACCGAGCCGCTCGCGCAGCACATAGAGCAGCGACTCGCCGATCCAGGCGTCGGCGACGGGGCGGTCGGTGCCGTTGACGCGCAGCACGTAGGAGGCGAGGGGGTGGTCGTCGTAGACGGGCGCGGGGAGCTGGTCCTGCGCGGACGGGGCGCCGTCGTCGGAGGAGGACTCGCCCCCGGTGCCGTCCTTGTCCTGCGGGCGGGAGCCGGCGTCGGCGACCTGCTCGTGGGAGGGCCGGCCCTCGGGGGCGGCGGCGTCCGTCTCCTCGCCGTCGGCGGGGCGGTCGCCCTCCTCGTTCCGTGCCTGCGGGCGGTCGTCCTGCCCGGCGTCCTGCTCGCGGCCCTGGTGGGCGGGCTCGTCGGACACGCCGGGCTCACCGGGTCCGTCGCCGGGGCGGGCGTCGTTCTGCGGGTGCTCGCGGGACGCGCCGCGGCCGGCGGCCTCGGCGCCCGGCTCCTGGCGCTCTCCCGGCCGCCAGTGCGGCTCGCCGGAGGGCGCGGGGTAGGACCCGGCGGTGTGCTGCCGCAGCGCCCGGAGCTGCTGGGTCTCGGCGTTCCCGTCCTGCGCCCGGTCGTCCGGCAGGCCGCCCTGGCCGTCGGGCGCGCCCTGCGCGGGGTGGCCGTCGTGTCCGCGGCCGGTGCCGTCCTGCGCGGGCGGCGCCTCCGCGTGGGTGTGGCCGCCGGCGGGGTGCCGCTGGTCCTCGCCCTGCCGGGCCGCGCCGGGGTGCTCGGGGCCGCGGTCGCGGGGCGTGTCGTGGTCGTCCTGCGGGACTCCGGGCACGCCGGGGCCCCAGGGGCGGCCGATGGACTGGGTGTTGGCCCAGGGCGCGGGGGCGCCGCCCGGGAGGGTGGCCGGCGGGTTGCCGCCCCACTGCTCGACCAGCGAGGACCGGGTGAACTCGCCCGATTCGTCGGGGATGTCGTTCGCCACGGGGATGGACCACGGCCCGGACGCGTCCTGGCCGGGTGCGCCCCCCTCAGGGCTGCTCTCGGGGGTGTTCGGGTCGCCGTAGGACCACTGGCCGGTGGCCCCGGGGTCGTAGCCGTACCCGTCCTGGCCGCCTTGGCCGGACGCGCTGGACGCACCGCCCTGGCCGCCCTGGTCCGTCTGGCCGCTGTTCTGCGCGCCGGGGCTGTTCCACCGGGCGCCGTCCACGGGGGCGCCCGCACCCGGCACGGACCAGGTGCCGGTGGCCGCCGGGTCGGTGCCCGCGGTGGTGGCGGGGGCGACCGTTATCGGCGGCGGCACATAGCCGTGACCCGGCGCGGCGAGCGGGCTGTCGGCACCGGACAGCATGGCGTCGATGCCGCCCTCGGGAAGCTGCACGAAGGCCGTCGCACCGTCGTCGTAGTCGCCCTGCGGCAGCGGGTCCCAGCGGCCGCCGCTGCCGGGCGCGCCCTCGCGGTGCCGGTCTCCGTGCTGGTCGTCGGTCACGACAGCGCCCTCCCCAGTGCTCGTCGGGCCAGCGCGGCGACGGTGCGCCGCAGGTGCAGTACGGCGGGCGGCAGCGGCGGGACCGTGCCGTCCTCGCCGGGGGCGGCGTCCGGGATGCAGGCCGCGGCGACGTACTCGCCGAACGCGTTCAGCGCCTCCGGCACGATGGCGCGGTTGTTGTCCCAGTCGATCAGCTGGGCCACCCACTGCTCGGCCTCCAGGGGGCGCAGCGGCATGGGGGCGACGGCGCCCACCGCGCAGCGCACCCCGCGCCGGGCCGGGTCGAGGACGAGGGCGACGGACGCGACCGCGCGCCCTGGTCCGGTGCGGCCGGTGGCCTTGAGGAAGACCTGGGGTGCGTGCAGCAGCGGTACGCGCACGAAGCCGATGAGTTCACCGGCGCGCAGCATCTCCACCCCGGCCAGCAGGTGCGACACGGGGATCTCGCGGCGGGCGCCGCCCGGGCCCGCGATGATCAGGGTGGCCTCCAGGGCGGCCAGCACCGGCAGCGCGTCGCCGGTGGGCGCGGCGGAGGCGATGTTGCCGCCGAGGGTGCCCGCGTTGCGGATGTGCGGCGGGCCCGCGGCGCGGGCGGCGGCGGCGAGCGCGGGGATGAGGGCGGCGAAGTCGGGGCGGCCCATCCGGGCGTGGGTGAGTCCGGCGCCGAGCAGCGCATGCCCGTCGAGGTACTGCCAGCCGCGGATCTCGCTGATCTTGTTGAGGCCGACCAGGGCGGCGGGCCTGAGCTGCCCCGAGTTGACGGCGGCCATCAGATCGGTGCCGCCCGCGACGGGTACGGCGGCGGGCATGGCCGCGAGCGCCGCCACGGCCTCGTCCAGAGTCGTGGGCAGGGTGACGGCCTGCGCCGCCTGCGGTGCGTGCGTGCTCAAAGCCGGCTGCCCCTTCCCGCTTCCCACCTGGTGTCGCCTGGACCCGCCTGTGTTGCCGTACGGTACGTGCTGACAGGGCGGACGTGGCAACTCTGGCACATCTTGGCAAGCGCCGAAGACAGGGGTCCGCTAGGAGGCGTTCGCCCGTCTCGTCCCACACATGGGAGCATTCCGGCCAGAGGTCACCGCATCGCGAAGAGTGTCCGAATTGAGACTCTTCGGTGATGTGCAGGGTTACGTCACCGGTCGGGGAGTGCCCACCGCGAGGGCCGCCTAGCGCAGGGGCGGCGGCCCGTCGAGGGGGCGGCCGAGCACGCCGGGCCGCCGCTGCCAGGGCCGGGGTCCGGTGGGCGGGCGGTAGGCGACGCCCAGGGCGTCGAGCCGCCGGTAGTGGGCGGTCATCCGCTGCTCGAAGCCGGCGAAGTCCCGGTCCTCGGGGGCGGGCAGGCTGCTCCAGGCGACCTCCGCGAAGGCGGCGAGCCGGGGAAAGACCTGGTAGTCGACGCGCTGCTGGTCCTCCATCACCTCCGTCCACACATTGGCCTGGGTGCCCAGCACATGCCGGGCCTCCTCGGGCGTCAGCTCCGGTGGAACCGGTTCGAACCGGTAGACGTCCTCCAGGGTGCGCACGTACCCGATGGGCACGGGCTCGTCGGGGCCCGCGTCCTGACGGTGGTCCAGATACACCTGCTGCTCGGGGCACATCACCACGTCGTGCCCGGCACGCGCGGCGGCGATCCCGCCCCGGTATCCGCGCCAGGACGACACCGCGGCGCCTTGGGCGAGTCCGCCTTCGAGGATCTCGTCCCAGCCGATGAGCCGGCGTCCGCGCGCGGCGAGCCACTCGCCGAAGTGGCCGATGAACCACGCCTGGAGTCCGTCCTCACCGGCGAGTCCGAGTTCCCGGACACGGGCCTGTGCGGCCGGGGACCGCCGCCACTGGTCCTTGGGGCATTCGTCCCCGCCGACATGAATGAACTCGGAGGGGAACAGCTCCAGCACTTCCTCGAACACGCCCTCGTAGAACCGCAGGGTGTGGTCGGTGGGGGCGAGGACGTTCGGATTGACGCCCCAGGTGTCCCAGACACCGAGGGAGGCGGTGTCGACGACATCGGTGTTGCCGAGTTCCGGATATGCCGCGATGGCCGCCTGCGAGTGCCCGGGTATGTCGATCTCGGGGACCACCTCGATATGCCGTTCGGCGGCGTAGGCGACGATCTCCCGGATGTCGTCCTGGGTGTAGTAGCCGCCGTGCGGCCGTTCGTCCCACAGCGGTGAGGCACGGTGTCCGATTTTCGTCCGGGCACGCCAGGAACCGACCTCGGTGAGCCTCGGGTGGCGCCGGATCTCGATGCGCCAGCCCTGGTCGTCCGTCAGATGCAGATGCAGCACATTGAGTTTGTGGGCGGCCATCAGATCGAGCTGGCGCAGCACCCCGTCCTTCGGCAGGAAATGCCGGGCCACGTCGAGCATCAGACCGCGCCAGCGGAAGCGGGGCGCGTCCTCGATCCTGACGTGCGGCACGGTCCAGGCGCGGTCGCTGCGCAGCGGCGCCCTGCGGAAGGCGTCGGGGCCGAGGAGCTGGCGCAGCGTCTGGGCACCGCGGAAGACCCCGGCCGCGGTGCCGCCCTCGATCAGCACCCCGTGCGGGCCGCTGACGAGGCGGTACTCCTCGTCGGCGAGCGCCGCGTCGAGCCTGAGGGCGATGCCGTCGCCCGCCGCGCCGGCGGCCTCCCGGTGCTCCGGCAGCGGCAGTCCGGTGGCCTGGCGGAGCGCACCCGTCAGCCAGCGGCCGACGGCCTCGGCACCGGGGCCCGCGTGAAGACGCGAGTGCTCGGTCAGCCGCACCTCGCCGCGGGAAGGGACGACGACACGGGGGGCGGGGAGGAGTTCCAGGGGGGAACCCGGGCGTGCCTGGGAAGTCGGTGAGGTCACATCAGTCCTTTACCGCGCCGCCGAGTCCGGAGACCAGCCGCCGCTGTACGAGTACGAAGAAGACGAGCACCGGAATGGTCATCACCGTCGACGCCGCCATCACTCCGCCCCAGTCGGGCTCGTCCGGCTTGTAGAAGACCAGCAGGGCCATCGGCAGGGTCGACTGCGAGATGTCACTGATGATGAACGACTTGGCGAACAGGAAGTCGTTCCAGGTGGAGATGAAGGAGAACACGCTCGTGGCGACCAGCCCCGGCAGGACGAGGGGGAAGAGAATCTGCCAGAGAAACCGGGCCCGGCTCGCCCCGTCGATGCAGGCGGCCTCCTCCAGCGCCGTGGGAACGGCCTTCACGAACCCGCGCAGCATCCAGATCGCGAAGGGCAGTGAGAAGGCGATGTGCGGCAGGATCAGCGACCACAGCGTGTTCAGCTGCCCGAGATCCCGCATCACGAAGAACAGCGGGATGGTCAGTGCCTCCACGGGCACCATCTGCGCCACCAGAAACATGATCAGCAAGGTGGTGCGCATCCGGAACCGGAAACGCGTCACGGCGGTCGCGGCGAGAAAGGCGATCAGCGCGGAGGCGATCACCACGGCCACCGCCACCACGACGCTGTTGAGGAAGTAGCGGCCGAATTCCTGCTGTCCGAACACCCGCCGGAAGGAGTCCAGGGTGGGCGACAGCGTCCACGGCCGCGGCTCGGTCGACTCGATCTCCCCAGCCGGTTTGAAGGCGCCGAGCACCATCCAGTAGAGCGGGAAGGCCACCACCGCGGCGATCACCAGCGCCGAGGCCTCCGCCGCCAGCCGCCACGGACGGCGCACCCGCGCACGCGGAAGATTCACAGTTCCTCCCCCTGGCGGCGCAGCAGCCGCAGATAGACCAGCGTCACGGCGAGCAGGATCAGCAGCATCACCACGCCGATCGCCGCGCCCAGGCTGTACTGCGAGGACGCGAACGCCTGCTGGTAGGCGTAGACGTTGAGCACCAGGTTCTGGCCGGCGATACCGCCACCGTTGGTCATCACATAGATCTGGGTGAAGACCTTGAAGTCCCAGATCACCGACTGGATGGTGACCACCACCAGGATCGGCCGCAGCATCGGCGCCAGCACCGACCGCCAGATCCGCCACTGGGAGGCCCCGTCGAGCGCGGCCGCCTCCAGCACCTCCGACGGCACCGCCCGGATGCCGGCGTAGACGGTGACCATCACGAACGGGAAGGAGCACCACACCACTTCGAGCAGCACCAGGAAGAACGCGCTGAACCGCCCGTAGGTCCACGAGTGGTCGCCGAGGCCGAGCACCCGGTTGACGGGGCCGAAGTCCGGGTCGAAGAGGAACAGCCACACGGTGGAGCCGGTGATGGCGGGTGTGGCCCAGGCGCCGAGCGCGGCCAGCATCAGCGCCAGCCGGGGCAGCGCCCGCACCCGGGTGAGCAGGACGGCCAGCGCGCACCCCACCACCAGGGTGCTCACCACACAGGCGGCGGCGAACACCACGGTCGCGGACAGCACCTGCCAGAACTGCGGGTCGGCGAAGAGCCTCCGGTAGTTGCCCAGCCCCTGGAAGCTGGTCGGTTCCCCGCCGCTGACCTGCGCCTGGGTGTAGTGGAACAGCGAGATCAGGCCGAGCTGATAGATCGGGTAGGCGAGCAGCCCGCCGAGGACGACGAGGGCGGGCGCGAGATAGAGCCAGGGCCCCGCGCTGCGCCGCCGCACACGGCGCGGGGAGGTGCGCGGGGCACCGCTGGGCACCGGCACCCGCGCCCGCCCGAGCGGCTCGGACTTCACGGGTGCGCTCATCCGGCCGACCCGAACGCCGCGTCCATCTTCTTCGCCGCGTCACCGGAGGCCTCGGCCACGCTCTTCTTGCCGCTGACGATCTCCTGGAACATCGTCGGCAGCACCAGCGAGGAGTCGATCTGCCCCCAGGCCGGGGAGGCCGGCACGAACTTCGTCCCCGCCTCGAGGGTCTGGACGAACGGCTTCACGAACGGCTCCTTGGCGGCCGCCTGCTCGCGCACATCGGAGAACGTCGGCAGGAAGCCCATCGCCTCGAACAGCTCGCCCTGGGTCTTCTTGGAGGCCAGCCGCTTCATCAGGTCGACGGCGAGCGTGCGGTGCGAGGTGGACTTCAGCACCCCGAGGTTGTTCCCGCCGGCGAACGCGGGGGCGATCGACCCGGCCTTCACGCCGGGCAGCGGTACCACCGCGTACTTGCCCTTGACCTTGCCCGCCTCCACGGCCGCGTGGCTGAAGTCGCCGCCGATGGCCATGGCGGCCTTGCCGGAGGCGAACGCGGTCACCGTGTCGTTGCCGCCCATGCCGGCACACTTGGCGGCCGGGCAGTTGTCGTCGCCGAAGAGCGAGGTGTACGCCTCGATCCCCTTGCGGGCGGCCGGGCTGTCGATCGCGGAAGCGTACGAACCGCTCTCGGCCTCGGCGAGTTCGCCGCCGTGCGCCCAGATGAAGGGCATCGCTCCGTAGGTGTAGGCGCCGCCGACGGCGAGCCCGTACAGCTCCGGCTTCTCGGCCCGGATCTTCTTCGCCGTGGAGATCAGCTCGGCCTGGGTGCGGGGCACCTTCAGGTCCAGTTCCTTGAACACGTCCGTGCGGTAGTACAGGGCGCGCACGCCGACGAAGTAGGGCGCGCCGTAGACCTTGCCGCCGACGGTGACCGACTGTCTGGCGGTCGGGTCGGTGTCCTTCGCCTCGTCCCAGGCGCCGAACTCCTCGGTGATGTCGGCCAGTCCCCCGTCCTTCACATAGCCGGCGGTGTCGGTGTTGCCGTACTCGATGAGGTCGGGTGCGGACTTGGGGTCGTTGAAGGCGGCCTTGATGCGCTGGGCGCGGGTCTCGACCGGGATGTACTCGACGGTGACCTCGGTGCCCTTGTGCGCCTTCTCGAACTCGGCCACGACGGAGTCGACGACCTGCTCCTTGGGCTTGTTGTTGACCTCCTGGAAGAGCCAGACGCGCAGCGTCCCGGACTTCTCGTCCTTGCCGGAGGAGGTGTCGCCGGAGGTCTGGGGGGCGCAGGCGGCGGTGGCGACGAGGGCCGCGAGCGCGACGAGGCGGACGGACAGCTTCATGGAGTGCTCCTCCGATGCGTTGCAACATGCGCAATGATGGTTTCGCTGTGCACAACACCTCGGAGGCTAGGGACGCGTGAACCACGCCACAAGAGGTGGACCAGAGGTCTCAACCACTCTGTGACCGGCCGACGCATCCTGTGCAACGCGCGGCCGTCGCGAGAGACCTCAGGAGAGGGGGCGGCGCGAGAGGCCCGGGCGGGCGGACAGCGCCGGACAGCACGAAGGCCCCCGAGGGCGCGCGTCAGCGCACCCTCGGGGGCCTCGAGAAGGTCTGTCCGGCCCGGCGGCTACTTGTCGCCCTTGCCGCCCTTGCCGTTGTCGTCCCCGGAACCCATGGAGTCGTAGATCTCCTTGCACATGGGGCAGACGGGGTACTTCTTCGGATCGCGGCCGGGCACCCAGACCTTGCCGCACAGCGCCACGACGGGCGTGCCGTCGAGGGCGCTCGCCATGATCTTGTCCTTCTGGACGTAGTGGGCGAAGCGCTCGTGGTCACCGTCG
>Ga0207873_1001419_pt1 | contig 23017 bp, 16 predicted proteins | sample BGWIniCompost_FD_187373 | JGI IMG/M metagenome (GOLD analysis project Ga0207873, IMG submission 187373) | Cellulose adapted compost microbial communities from Newby Island Compost Facility, Milpitas, CA, USA - BGW Initial Compost (SPAdes)... ...
CCGTCGCGCTGGTTCGCGAACAGCTCGTACGCCTGCTCGATCTCGTCGAGCTTGAAGCGATGCGTGACGAGCGGCGTGAAGTCGATGTCGCCGCTCGCGACGACGTTCATCAGCCTTCGCATGCGCTCCTTGCCGCCCGGGCATAGCGACGTGACGATCTTGTGATCGCCGAGCCCCGCGGCGAACGCGCCGAGCGGCAGCGTCAGATCCGTCGAGTAGACGCCGAGGCTCGACAGCACGCCGCCGGGCCGCAGCACGCGCAGGCACGCCTCGAAAGTCCGCTGCGTCCCCAGTGCCTCGATCGCGACGTCGACGCCGCGTCCGTCGGTGAGGCGCAGGATCTCGTCGACGGGATCGGCCTTCTTGAAGTCGACCACGACGTCGGCGCCCATGCGCTTCGACATCTCGATGCGCTCGGGCACCGTCTCGACGGCGATCACGGTCGACGCTCCGCGCAGCTTCGCACCCGCCGTCGCGCACAGCCCGATCGGTCCCTGGGCAAAGACGGCGACGACGTCGCCGATCTGCACCTCGCCCCGCTCGGCGGCGACGAAGCCGGTCGACATGATATCCGGGCACATCAGCACTTGCTCGTCGGACAGCCCGTCCGGGATCGGCGCGAGATTCGCCATCGCGTCGGGCACGCGGACGAACTCCGCCTGACAGCCGTCGATCGTGTTGCCGAACTGCCAGCCGCCCATCGGCTTCCAGCCGTGGCCCGTATCGCACGACTGCGAATGAAAGCCGGCGAGCGACGCGTAGCTCTGCCCGCTCGGCGTGATCGCGCCGGCGATGACGCGCTGTCCCTCGCGATATCCGCGCACGGCCGAGCCGAGCTTCTCGATGATGCCGACGGGCTCGTGACCGATGATGAGTCCGCGCTCGACCGGGTACTCGCCTTTGAGAATGTGCACGTCGGTGCCGCAGATCGTCGTCGTCGTGATCCGAAGCAGCGCATCCGTCGGCCCGATGTCGGGAATCGGCTTCTCGTCGAGAACGATTCGTCCCGGCTCGACGAATACGGCCGCCTTCATCTTGCCCGCCATGTTTCTTCTCCGCCTGTTCGATTGATTGCAGTCTCGCGCGCGCCGCTGCCAGCGGGAATTCGTACTGTCCGCGACTTGCGCTCGACTCGTGCCATCGGGCAGCGTGAGCGGCGGATCTCTCGCGGCGTGCTGTGCACATGCTCGACAAGCACGACTGGGCGCATTTCCTGACGAGCCGGCGGATCGGCTATTTCTCGATGGAGATCGCGCTCGAGCCCTCCATCCCGACGTACAGCGGCGGCCTCGGCGTGCTGGCCGGCGACACGCTGCGCTCGGCGGCCGATCTCGAGATACCGATGGTCGCCGTGACGCTCGTGAGCCGGCAAGGCTATTTTCGCCAGGAGATCGACGCGGAGGGCCGGCAGATCGAGCATCCCGATCCGTGGAACCCGGCGGATCGCGCGGACACGCTGCCGGCCAAGGTCTCCGTGCGCATCGAGCGGCGCATCGTGTGGGTCGGCGGCTGGCTGTACGTGCTCACCGGGCTCGGCGGCGGACGCGAGCCCGTGATCCTGCTCGATACCGACTTGCCCGAGAACGCGCCGGAGGATCGCCGCATCACCGATCATCTCTACGGCGGCGATGCCGCGTATCGCCTGAAGCAGGAGATCGTCCTCGGCATCGGCGGCGTTCGCATGCTCGAGGCGCTCGGCTTTCGCGTGATCGGCTATCACCTGAACGAAGGCCACTCGTCGCTGCTGACGTTGCAGCTGCTCCGCAGGCACGCGTATTCGCCCGAGGACGTGCGTCCCGGCGAATCCCCCTACGACGTTCCGCGCGTGCGCGATCTGTGCCATTTCACCACGCATACGCCCGTCGAGGCGGGCCACGACCGTTTTCCGTACGACCTCGTCGATCGGGTCCTCGGCGATATCGTCGACGGCGAGACGCTGCGCCGCTACGCCGGCGCGAGCGATCTCAACACGACGCGGCTCGCGTTGAATCTCAGCGAGCACGTGAACGGTGTCGCGAAGCGGCACGCCGAGACGTCGCGCAGGCTCTTCCCCGGCTACGAGGTCGCCGCGATCACGAACGGCATCCACCCGAGCACGTGGGCGCATCCGCGTATCGCATCTCTCTACGACCGGTACATTCCGGGGTGGCGCATCGAGCCCGAGCTCTTGATGCGCGCCGATTGCTGTATCCCGTCGGATGCGCTGTGGGAAGCGCACCAGCAGGCGAAGCGCGAGCTGCTCGAGCTGATCCGCGCCCGATGCGGCATCGCGCTCGATCCGGAGCGTCCGCTGATCGGTTATGCGCGCAGAATGACCGAGTACAAACGGCCGGAGCTGCTCTTCGCCGATATCGAGCGGCTGCGCGGAATCGCCGCGCGCCAGCCGTTCCAAGTCGTGCTCGCGGGCAAGGCGCATCCGCGCGACGAGTCCGGCAAGCGTGCGATCGAGCGGCTGAACGCCGTGATTCGGCAGCTCGGCGCCGAAATTCCGATGGCGTTCGTGCCGAACTATGGGCTCGACGTCGCGCTCGCGATGATGGCCGGCGTCGACGTCTGGCTCAACACGCCGCAGCCGCCGCTCGAAGCGTCGGGAACGAGCGGCATGAAAGCGGCGCTCAACGGCGTACCGAACCTTTCGGTGCTCGACGGGTGGTGGGTCGAGGGGCATATCGAAGGGGTGACGGGCTGGGCGATAGAAGACGACGGCCGAGGCTCCGAGCCCTCGGCGGCCGCGCACTCGCTATACGACAAGCTCGAGCGCGCCGTGTTGCCGCTCTTCGCGGACCGTCCCGCGTGGACGCGCTTGATGCAGAGCGTCGTCTCGCGCAACGCGTCGCTCTTTCACAGCCATAGAATGATGCGCCGTTATGCGGCCGAGGCGTACTTGCGCTGACGCGGACTGATGCGCAAGCCGCAGACGGCTTGCATTGCCGCGACGCGCGGCCCAGTATCGACACTTCTTTCTCGACGAGGCCGAGCATGGCTGTTTTTCCGCATACCTATACCGTGACGAGTACGGGCGGGCCGGACGGCGTGGTGCCGACCGAGAGCAAGGGGCTCCCGACGCTCGATACGACGCCTCCTCCGGAGTTCGGCGGCCCCGAAGGTTACTGGTCGCCGGAGACGATGCTCACCGGCGCCGTCGCAAGCTGTCTGATCCTCACGTTCCGTGCGTTGGCGCGGACGCGCAAGCTCGACTGGTCGTCGTTGAAGGTGAGCTGCGTCGGCGAGCTCGACAAGACGCGCGACGGATTGAAGTTCACGAAGTTCGTGATCGACGCCGTGCTGACGATCGGACCCGACGCGGACGAGCCGACGGCCCGCTCGGTGCTCGACAGCGCGAAGAAGCATTGCCTCGTGACCGCGTCGCTCACGGCCGAGACCGAGCTGCGCGCTACGATCGAGAAGGCGTGAGATAGAGCGCCGTTGCGCGTTCCCGATTCGAGCGGAAACCTGCCATGACGCCCTGGGCACGTCGGCTGCTCATCGCCAACGTCGCGTTGTTTCTCGTCACGCTCGCCGCCGCCGAAGTGCGGGAGCTGGCATTGCTCGTCGACCGGCTCGCGCTCGTGCCGGCGCTGATCCCGTATCGGCCGTGGACGATCGTGACGTACGCGTTTCTCCACGCGGACCTCCTGCATCTTCTGTTCAACATGATCGGCCTGTACTTCTTCGGCCCGCGGCTCGAAAGCGTGCTCGGCGCCCGCAGATTCCTCGGGCTCTACTTCACGAGCGCGATCGCCGCCGCGCTCGCGTCGCTGATGACGCCGTTCGCGGTGATCGTCGGCGCGTCCGGCGCGATATTCGGCATCCTCATGGGCTACGCGAAGTACTGGCCTCACGACCGCATCTACTTCTGGGGCGTGATCCCGATCCAGGCCCGCTGGTTCATCGTGCTGCTCGCCGCGTATTCGATCGTCGGCGGTCTGCGGAGCGGCGGCGGGATCGCGCACTTCGCGCACCTCGGCGGCATCGTCGGCGGCTGGATCTTCTTGAGGACCATGGAGGCGAGGTCGCGCGCGGCGCGTTTTCGAAAGCAGGCCGCACCCGCCGCGAAGCGCGTCACCGAGGCCGAGCTCGAGCGCTGGCGGCGGATTCCGCGCGAGTCGCTTCACCCCGTCAACCGCGAGGAGCTCGAGCGGATTCTCCGCAAGATCGACGAGCGGGGAGCGGATAGCCTCGATCCCGGCGAACGGGCGTATCTCGAGCGGCTCAGCGCGACCGATTGACCGTCGCCGCGCTCATCGGAACTCGATGCGCTCGTAGCGCAGTCTCGCTTCCGGCACGCCGAGGGCGCGCATGCGCTCTCGGACCGCCGCGAGCAGCCCGAGCGGTCCGCAGAAACTGATCTCGACTTCCGCCGTGCCCGCCGAGCGAACGATGCGATCGAGCTGCTCGCGGAACTCCGGGCTCGATGGGCCCTCGCGCACGGGAACGAACGACGCGCCGCGGCTCTTGGCGAGCTTCGCCAGGGTCTCCGCGCTCGGAAACTCGCGCCCCGGCGTGAAGAAATAGAACAATGTCACGTGCTCGAAGTCGCGCGCCTTGTCGTCCACGAGCCAGGAAACGAACGGCGAGATGCCGACGCCTCCGGCGATCCATATCTCGCAGCTCGCGGGTTTACGCTCGAAGCGGCCGTACGGCCCGTAAAGCTCGGCGTGCATGCCCGGCGCGGCCCGCGCGACCAGCTTGCGGGTGTAGTCGCCGAGCGCACGAATCAGCAGATGCGCTCGGCCGTCGTGCGTATTGGCCGCGACGGTGAAGGGGTGCGGCTCGCGCAGGCCGTCCTCTTTCATGCGCAGAAACCCGAACTGCCCTGCTTTGAACGTCAACGGCCGTGCGACCGGCTCGAGCTCGAGGTGTATCGCCTCCGGGCCGGGCGATACGGCGGCGACGCGGTAATGACCATGGCGAGCCAGGAACGGGTAGAGCAGCAGCTTGTAGGCCGCCGCCGCGAGGCCGAGCGCGGACATCGCCGCGAGCCAGATGCCCGTCGCGTCGCTCAACGCTATCGGGGAGCGGAAGCTCGCCCAATGCAGCACGACGATCGCGAACAGCGGCCCCGACAGCTTGTGCCACCATCGCCAGACGCGATACGGGATCTTCCGGTTCAACGCGAGGAGCACAATCAGCATCAACGCGAGGAACGCGAGCTGGCGAACCAGACGAGTCGTGAACCTGGGAAGCTCGAGGATCGGCTGCACGACCCACGCTTCGTGCTGCGCGGCGAACGCGAAGTGGAACGAGGCGAACGCGAGCGCCCACACGCCCAACCATTTGTGCACTTCGTAAACGCGGTCGAGGCCGCCGAACAACGACTCGACGACGCGCAAGCGCCCGCCGAGCACGGCCGCGGCGCCCATCAGCGAGACCGCGGTGACTCCGGCCGCGAGGCTCCAAGCCGCGAGCGTCAAGCGAGTTCCGGGTGCGATGTCGTGCATCGTCGCGGCGAAGCTCACCGCGGCGAGGAGGCCGATCGTATGCCGGGATTGGAGATGCATGGCGATGCCGCCGAGACGAGAAAAGGCTATCGTACGCGTGCCAACGGCGCGCGGCATTGCGGGTTTCCGACTATGCGGTGCATTCGCCTGCAGCGCCCGCGCGGACCAATCGAAGAGGTGACGCTCGCACATGCCGATCCCTGACTCGGACGTTTTCTGGCTCGGTGCCGTGACGAGCTTGCTCGCGGGCCTCGGCACGAGCGTCGGCGCGCTCGCGGTCTTCGTGCTGCGCGAGCCGTCGGCGCGAACCCTCATCGGTTTGATCAGCGGCGCGGCCGGCGTGATGCTCGCCGCGTCCTTCTTCTCGCTGCTCGAGCCCGCCTTCGCGTACGCGAGCGGCGAGGACGGTTCTCGGATCGGCGCCGGAGCGGCGGCGGTCGTCGTCGGCGTCTTCGTCGGCGCGGGTGCGCTCTTCGTGATTCATCGTTATGCGCCGCACGAGCATTTCGATCAGCGACGCGAGGGGCCGGAGCGAACGCGGTTCAGCCGCCTTTGGCTGTTCGTGATCGCGATCACGCTGCACAACTTTCCCGAAGGCATGGCCGTCGGCGTCGGTTTTGCCGGCGGCAATATCGCGAACGGCGCGGCGCTCGGGCTCGGCATCGGGCTGCAGAACATTCCGGAGGGGCTCGCCGTCGCGGTATCGCTGCTCGCGATCGGCTATCCGCGCAGCGTCGGGTTCGCGGTCGGCAGCCTCACCGGTCTCGTCGAGCCGATCGGCGGCGTGATCGGTGCCGCGGCGGTCGTGCTCGCCGAGCCCGCGTTGCCGGTGATCCTCGGCATGGCCGCCGGTGCGATGCTGTTCATCATCAGCGACGAGATCATTCCGGAAACCCACCGCGGGCCGCACCAGGATCTCGCGACGTTCGCGCTGCTCGGCGGCGTCGTCGTGATGATGCTGCTGAACGCCGCGATCGAGTAGCTCACGCCCGTGGCACAGCCCTTGCAGCCGTTCCCTTCATGGGAGGCTTCCGCTTGCTCGCGGCGTACGCCGCCGGCGCGGTGCTGGTCGGCTGCGGCGGTGACGCGCCGGAGGCCCCGGCGCCGCCGCAGCCCGAGGTCGAGGTCGTCATCGCCGAGCCTCGGGCGCTCGTGGACGTCGAGGAGGTGCCGGGACGCGTTCAGGCATATCGCACCGCAGAGGTGCGGGCACGCGTCGACGGCATCGTCGAGCGCCGCCTGTACGAAGAGGGCTCGAACGTCACGGAGGGCCAGGAGCTCTTCCTGATCGATCCGCGCGAGGCGCGCGCCGCCGTGAACGCGGCGCAGGCGGCCGTCGCGAGAGCCGAGGCGGAGGTCGCGAACGCGCGGCAGGAGGTCGAGCGCTACGAGGATCTCGTCGCCGATCGGGCCGTCAGCGAGCAGGAGTACGACGCGGCGGTCGCGCGTCTTCGTACCGCCGAGGCCGGCGCCGCCGAGGCGCGAGCGGAGCTCGAGCGCGCCGAGCTCGATCTCGAGTTCACGACCGTGACCGCGCCGATCGCCGGCCGCGCCGGCCGCGCACAGGTCACCGAAGGCGCGCTCGTGAGCGCCACGCAGGCGACGCTGCTGACGCGCATTCAGCAGCTCGATCCGATCTACGTGAACTTCTCCGCATCGAGCGGCAAGCTGCTCGACGTGCGGCGACGCATCGCCGAAGGCGAGCTCGAGGTGCCCGAGCTCAAGCAGCTTCGCGTCACGCTGCGTCTCGAGGACGGCCGCGAGTACGAGCACGCGGGCTTCGTCGATTTTCTCGACCTTTCGATCGACGAGGAAACCGGCACGGCCGCGCTTCGCGCCGAGTTGCCGAATCCCGACTGGGTCTTGCTGCCCGGGCAGTTCGTCAAGGTGCGCATCGAGATCGGCGTGCGGCGCAACGTGACGATGATCCCCCAGCGCGCGGTCCTGATCTCCGCCGATTCGGCGAGCGTGATGGTCGTGGGCGGAGAGGGCACGGTCGAGCCGCGGCAGGTCGAGCTCGGTGAGATGCGCGGCGCCGACTGGGTCGTCCTCGACGGGCTCGTCGCCGGCGACCGCGTCATCGTCGACGGTTTGCAGAAGATCGAGCCCGGCATGCCGGTCGCGATCGCCGGATCGGATCCGGCCGACGAGAGCGCGAGCGCCGCGACGCCGCCGGACGGGGCGGCCGTTCCCGACGAGCGCGGCGCCGCGAGAGCGCAATGACGCCATGACGACGCGCTTCTTCATCGACCGGCCCGTGCTCTCGTGGGTCATCGCGCTCACGATCCTGCTCGCCGGCACGCTCTCGCTGCGTGCCCTGCCGATCGAGCAATATCCTTCGATCGCGCCGCCGTCGCTGTCGATCGAGGTCGTCTATCCCGGCGCGGACGCGACGGTCGTCGCGGAGAACGTCACGCAGGTGATCGAGCAGCAGCTGAACGGCGTCGACGGCTTTCAGTACATGTCGTCGACGAGCCGCTCCGACGGCGCAACCATCTCGGTGACGTTCGAGCCCGGCACCGATATCGACGTCGCGCAGATGGACGTGCAGAATCGCCTGAACGCCGTCGAGCAGCGCCTGCCCGAGGAGGTGCGCCGGCAGGGCGTGCAGGTCTTCCAGGCCTCGCAAAGCTTCCTGATGATCATCGCGCTCGTCTCCAAGAGCGGCGCGACCGATACGCTCGAGCTCGGCAACTTCGCGTCGGCGCGCGTCGTCGACGAGCTGCGCCGCGTCGACGGCGTCGGCGACGTCATCGAGTTCTCGTCGCCGTACGCAATGCGCATCTGGCTCGATCCGGAGCGGCTGTCGAGCTATCGGCTCTCGCCGGTCGATGTGCTCGAGGCGGTTCGCGCGCAGAACAGCCAGGCGGCCGGCGGCGCGACCGGCAACCCGCCGCACGCCGAAGGGGTGGAGCTCACGGCGACGCTCAAGACGCAGGGACGCTTCGAGACCCCGGAGGAGTTCGCGTCGATCATCCTGCGCGCGAACGCGGACGGCTCGGCCGTGCGGCTCGGCGACGTCGCCGACGTCGAGCTCGGCGCGGAGAGCTATCTCTTCAGCATCGAGATCGACGGGCGGCCCGCGGCCGGCATGGCCGTGCAGCTCGCGACGAACGCGAACGCGCTCGCAACGTCGGAGCGCGTCGTCGAGCGCATGAACCAGCTCGCGCTGGGTTTTCCGGACGACATCGATTGGACGATCGCGTTCGACACGACGCCGTTCATCCGCATCTCGATCGAGGAAGTCGTGGTCACGCTCGCCGTCGCGATGGCGCTGATCGTGCTCGTGATGTTCGTGTTCCTGCAGAGCTTCCGATCGACGCTGATCCCGACGATCGTCGTGCCGATCTCGCTCGCCGGCGGCGCGCTCGGCCTCGCGCTGTTCGGCTTCTCGATCAACGTGCTGACGCTCTTCGCGATGGTGCTCGCGATCGGCATTCTCGTCGACGACGCGATCGTCGTCGTCGAGAACGTCGAGCGCATCATGGAAGAGGAGGGGCTGCCCGCGTACGAGGCGACGGTCAAGGCGATGGGGCAGATCACGACCGCCGTGATCGCGTCGACGCTCGTGCTCGTCTCGGTCTTCGTGCCGATGGCGTTCTTCCCGGGCTCGACCGGCAGCATCTATCGGCAGTTCTCGCTGACGCTCGCGACGTCGATCGCGTTCTCGATGCTGCTCGCGTTGACGCTCGCACCGGCGCTGTGCGCGGCGCTGCTCGAGCCGAGAAAGCCGCGCCGCGCGTCGAATCCATTCGAGCTGTTCAACCGCGGCTTGAAGCACGTCACCGAGCGGTATCAGCGGGCCGTCGGAGCCGTGCTCGCACGGCCGGTCCTGCCGCTCGCGATCTTCGCCGTGCTCGCGGTCTCGGCCGCGGCGCTGTTCGTGCGCATGCCGGAGAGCTTCGTGCCGGAAGAGGATCAGGGCGTGCTGCTCACGGTCGTGCAGGCGCCGCCGGGCGCGACGCTCGACCGCACCGAGGAGGCGATCGATCAGGTCGTCGCGTTCTACCAGGCGGAGCCCGCGGTCGAGAGCGTCGCGCTCGTGCGCGGCTTCAGCTTCTTCGGGCAGGGACAATCGAACGCGATGACCTTCGTGACGCTCGACGACTGGAGCGAGCGCGACGACGAAGGCAGCGCGGCCGCGATCGTCGAGCGTGCCGGCGGCGCGCTCGCCGCGATCAAGGAGGCGCTCGTATTCGCGTTGAATCCGCCGCCGATCCCCGAGCTCGGCGAGTCGGGCGGCTTCACGTTCGTGCTGCAGGACCGCGCCGGGCACGGCCACGAGGCGCTCGTCGCGGCGCGCAACCAGCTGCTCGGCGCCGCGAGTCGAAGCCCCGTGTTCGCGCAGGTCCGCCCCGAGGGGCAGCCGGACGCGCCGCAGCTCGACGTCGACATCGATCGGATCGCGGCTCGTGCGCTCGGGCTTCCTATTCCCGCCGTCAACGAGACGCTGTCGATCGCGATGGGCAGCGCGTACGCGAACGATTTCATGTACGAGGGCCGTGTGCAGCGGGTCCTGGTCGAGGCGGCCGCGCCGTTCCGCATGACGCCGCAGGACGTCCTCGATCTCGAGGTGCGCAGCGAGACGGGACGCATGGTGCCTTTCGGCGCGTTCACCACGGTCAAGTGGACCTCGGGACCGACCGCGCTCGAGCGCTACAACGGCTACCCGTCGATGACGATCGCGGGCTCGCCGGCGCCGGGCTATTCCACGGGCGAGGCGCTCGACGAGATGGAGCGGCTCGCGGCCGCATTGCCTGCCGGATTCGCGTTCGAGTGGACGGGGTTGTCGTACGAGGAGCGTCAGGCCGCGGGGCAGGTCGCACCGTTGCTTCTGCTCTCGATCGTCGCGGTCTTCTTCGTGCTCGCGGCGCTTTACGAGAGCTGGTCGATTCCGGTCGCGGTGCTGCTCGTCGTGCCGCTCGGCGTGCTCGGCGCGGCGCTCGCATCCGTGCTGCGCGGTCTGCCGGCGGATGTCTATTTCAACATCGGCTTGATCGCGCTGATCGGGCTCGCCGCGCGCAACGCGATCCTGATCGTGCAGTTCGCGATCGAGGAGGAAGAGGCCGGTCGCGATCCGCGCGAGGCGACGCTAGGTGCCGTGCGGCTGCGGCTCCGGCCGATCCTGATGACCTCGCTGACATTCGTCTTCGCGATGGTGCCGCTCGTTATCGCATCGGGTGCCGGGGCCGCGAGCCGGATCGCGGTCGGCACCGGCGTGATGGGCGGGATGATCGCCGCGACCGCGCTCGGTCTCTTCTTCACGCCCCTGTTCTATCTCACGATCCGCCGGCGGCTCGCCGGACGAGGCACCACGCTCGCGCGCCGTGCGGGCGCCGGTCCGACCGCGGATTCGCCGCATGCTTGAGCGCTACGCAATGCTCGGGGCCTTGGCCGCGCTCGCGGGGTGTCAGCTCGCGCCGCCGCATGTTCGTCCCGACCTGCCGGTCGCCGCCGAGTATCCGCGGGAGCTCGCCGGCGATCCGCTGCGCGGCCTGCGTGCGCACGAGATCCACTGGCGCGATTTCATCGAAGACGCGCGTCTCGAGGCGCTCATCGGCGCCGCGCTCGAGCGCAATCGCGATCTGACGCTTGCGATCGCGCGCATCGACGAGGCGCGCGGCGCGTTCCGCGTGCAGCGCGCCGACCGCGTGCCGACGCTCGCCGCGAACGCGGCGGCGACGCGCTCGAAAATCGTCGCCGGCGGCACGATCGGCGGGTTTCCGTCTGCCTCGGGCGGCACGCTCGAGAGCCGCTCGGCCGCGATCGCCGTCCCGGCCTTCGAGCTCGATTTCTGGGGCCGCGTGCGCAATCTGACGGATGCCGCGCTCGCTCAATATCTCGCGACGGAAGCCGCAGCGCGCGCGGCCGCGCTGTCGCTGATCCGCTCGATCGCCGATGCCTATCTCGGCTGGGTCGAGGCCGATTCGCGGATTCGTCTCGCGGAGGCGACGGTCAGGAGCCGCCGCGAGGAGCTCGCGATCGCGGAGCAGCGGCTCGAGGCGGGCGCGGTGTCGGCGCTCGAGGTCGCGCAGGTCGAGACATTGCTGACGCAGGCCGAGACGGAGCTCGCCGCGCTGCGCCTCGAGCGTGCCTTGAATGCGAACGCGCTCGGCGTGCTCGTCGGCGGGCCGCTCGATATCGACTTGCCTCCGCCCGCGCCGCTCGGACGCCAGGCGACCGACGCGCCGCTCGCCGCGGGCCTGCCGTCGGAGCTCCTCGCCGTGCGCCCGGATATCCTCGCGGCCGAGGAGAGGCTCCGCGCCGCGCGCGCGAACATCGGCGCGGCGCGCGCGGCGTTCTTCCCGTCGATCGCGTTGACGTCGCAGTCCGGCTACTCGTCGACCGAGCTCGACGGCATGTTCAGCCAGGACGGAAACACGTGGTCGTTCGGCCCGTCGCTGACCGTGCCGTTGTTCGATCTCGGCCGCCGCCGCGCCAACGTGACGATCGCGGAGGCGCGGGAGCGCGTGGCCGTCGCCGAGTACGAGCTCGCGATCCAGACGGCGTTCCGCGAGGTCGCGGACGGCCTCGCGGGACGGCGCTATCTCGCCGAGCAGGTCGCGGCTCAGGAGCGCGCCACCGAGGCGCAGCGGCGGCTCGCCGAGCTCGCGAGGCGCCGCTACGAGGCGGGCGTCGTGAGCTTTCTCGAAGTGCTCGACGCCGAGCGTAATCTGTTCGACGCGGAGCAGGCGCTGCTCGAGGTCCGGCGCGCCGAAGCCGCGAACCTGATCGCGCTGTACGTGGCGCTCGGCGGCTCGATCGGCGAAGATTGACCCCATCGTGGGCGAAATCACCGTCATCGCGGACGCGAGCCCGCTGATCGGCCTCGCCGCCGCCGGCGAGTTCGAGCTGCTGCGCAGGCTTTACGGCACGCTGCTGATCACGCGCGCCGTGCTCGACGAGGTCTCGGCTGGCGGCAAACGCTTCGGCGCCCGCGAGCTCGAGGCGGCGCTTCGCGAGGGCTGGATACGCGCCGCGCCGACGCCGCTTTCGACGTGGCGCTTCGCGGAGCTCGGCGCGGGCGAGGCGAGCACGATCGCGCTCGCTCTCGAGCGCCGCGGCGCGCTCGTGCTGATGGACGATATCGCGGGCCGCGCACAAGCCGCAGCGCTCGGCGTCGCCGTGCTCGACTTGCCGGGCGTGCTGCTCGAGGCGAAACGCCTGGGGCTGATCGAGCGCGTCGAGCCGATTCTCGCCAAGCTCGCCCGCAAGGGTTTCATCGTGCCGGAACGCGCGGCCGCGGGCGTGCTCGAGGAAGCCGGAGAGCGCTGAGCCTTTCTAGTCGGCCCGAGCCTGCTCGCGCTCGCGGCGCTCACGGCGCTCGGCCTGCTTTTTCAGCGCGCGCTCGCGCAGCTTGTCGAGCCGTTGCTGCTGCGCCTCGGCATCGGGCTCGCGCGCCTTCGGCCGGACGCAATCGAGCACGGCCCAGTCGAGCTGGCGCTCCCAATCCAGCTGGTTCATCGCGCTCGTCGCCGCCTGAATGAAGAACAGGCTGATATTGAGCTCGCTTTCGAGCTCGCGGATCTCGAGCTGCGTGTAGCGCGAGCCGAGCCTGAGCGCGCCCTCGAGCGTGCAGTTGAACCCGCCTTCGCTACCGCGCGCATGGAAGTCTCCGATGCCTCCCGCGTTCTCGGCGTCGCCCCAGCGCCACGTGAAATCGTTCTGCGGAAGGTTCATGAATTGGGCGTTGGCGCTCGCCGGCAGCAGACATGCGGCCAGCAGCGCTGCGGCAGCCGTCGAGAACCGGTCGATCATCGCACTCGCTCCGTTCGGCTCGTGGGTCGTGCCGTTTCCACCGTATCGACGCCGGGGTGTTCTGGCAAGTACGCGCGGCTCGCGGTCTTGGTCCGCGGTACGGTTCTTGCTGGGAGGCACGGCAGACGTCGAGCGGAGTGCCCCGTTGAGCCGGGATTCGCAGCCTTCCGAGCGCCGGCCGCCGAGACCGGCGGAGGGCAAAGGAACGAAAACCACGAGGCCCGAGATGCCGCCGCGCAACGCGTGGCTGTGGTTCATCGTCATCCTCGCGCTCAATTTTCTGCTCGTCAGGATCTTCTTTCCGGCGGCGGACGAGGCCCTGACCGTTCCGTACACCGTATTCAAGGAAGAGGTCCGGAAAGACAACGTCGCCGCGATCTTCAGCCAGGGCGAGCGCATCGAAGGCCGGTTCGTCGAGCCGGTCACGTTTCCGCGGGTCGTCGGCGACGCCGCGGAGGGAACGGCGGCTCCGCGCACCGGCACGACGTTCACGACGACGCTCCCGTCGTTCGTCGATCCGGGGCTCGAGAATCTGCTGATCGAGCACGGCGTCGAGATCAGCGCCGAGCCGATTCGCACGGGATCGGGCTGGCCGCTCCTCGTGTTCGGATTCGGTCCCGCGCTCCTGATCATCCTGTTCTACGTGTGGCTCTTTCGCCGCGCCGCCCGGCAGGGCGGCGGTCTGATGGGCATCGGGCGCAGCAAGGCCAAGCGCTACGACGTCGAGCGCGACACGCGCGTGACGTTCGACGACGTCGCAGGGATAGACGAGGTCGAGAACGAGCTCGCCGAGATCGTCGACTTTCTGAAGAACCCGGAGAAATACACGCGCCTCGGCGGCACGGCGCCGAAGGGCGTGCTGCTCGTCGGCGCACCGGGAACCGGCAAGACGCTGCTCGCGCGCGCCGTCGCGGGCGAGGCCGGCGTGCCGTTCTTCTCGATGAGCGCGGCCGAGTTCGTCGAGATGATCGTCGGCGTCGGCGCGGCGCGTGTGCGCGATCTCTTCAGGCAGGCGCGCGAGCATGCGCCGGCGATCATCTTCATCGACGAGCTCGATGCGATCGGGAGGGCACGCGGCGGGCTGATTCTCGGCGGCTCGTCGGCCGAGCAGGAGCAGACGCTCAATCAGATACTCACGGAGATGGACGGCTTCTCGAGCCGCGAGGGCATCATCGTGCTCGCGGCGACGAATCAGCCGGACGTGCTCGATCGCGCGCTGCTTCGGCCGGGCCGCTTCGATCGCCGCCTCGTCGTGAATCTCCCGGACAAGAAGGGCCGCGCCGAGATCCTGAAGATCCACACGCGGCAGAGTCCGCTCGCGCCGGACGTGAGCCTCGAGGAGCTCGCGGCCGCCACGCCCGGTTTCTCCGGCGCCGATCTCCGCAACCTCGCGAACGAGGCGGCGCTGCTCGCCGCGCGCCGCAACCGCAACGACGTGAGTCGGCGCGACTTTCTCGACGCGCTCGAGAAGATCGTGCTCGGGCCGGAGCGGCCGCTGCTCTTGACGCGCGAGGACCGCGAGCGGATCGCGTATCATGAAGCCGGGCACGCCATTCTCGGAGTGCTCGTCCCCGGTGCGGATCCGGTGCATCGCGTGACGATCGTGCCGCGCGGTCATGCGCTCGGCGTCACGTATCAGCGTCCGGACAGCGACCGCTACAATTATCCGGAGGCCTATTTGCGTGCGCGAATCGTCGGCATGCTCGGCGGCCGCGCCGCGGAGGAGATCGTCTACGGCACGCGCACGACGGGCGCGGAGAACGATATCGCGCAGGCGACCGAGATCGCGCGCAACATGGTCACGCGCTGGGGGATGAGCGACGAGCTCGGCCTCGTCCAGCTCGCGCCGAAGCGGAATCCGTACTTGAGCGGCGACGGCGGCTTCGCTGGCGAGAAGCCGTTCAGCGAGGAGACCGCGCGGCTCGTCGATGCCGAGGTGCAGCGGCTGATCCGCGAGAGCCATCAAGAGGCGTTGCGGCTCTTGCGCGAGCATCGCCGCGAGCTCGATGCGCTCGTCGCGGCGCTGCTCGAGCGCGAGACGCTCGACGAGGAAGAGATCCTCGAGGTCACGGGTCTCCCGGCCGCACCGGCGCTCGAGGAGCGAGCGGAAAGGTACGCGGTTCGATAGGGAGATGACCGACGCGCCGCTCGTCAGCCTCTCACCGCGCGATTACGATGCGGTGCTCTTCGATCTCGACGGCGTGCTCACGCGCACCGCCGACGTGCACGCGGCAGCGTGGAAGAGACTCTTCGACGAGTTCCTCGAGCGGCATGCGCAGCGGACCGGCGAGCCGTTCGTGCCGTTCGACGTCGTCGACGACTATTTGCAGCACGTCGACGGCAAGCCGAGGCGCGAGGGCGTCGCGGACTTTCTCGCGGCGCGCGGCATCGATGTGCCGCTCGGAAGCGCCGACGATACGATCGACGCCGACACGCAGCACGGCCTCGCGCGGCGCAAGGACCGCTATTTCCTCGAGCAGCTCAGGCAGCACGGCGTCGAGACGTTCGCGAGCTCGGTCGCCTTGGTCGAGGCGCTGCACGAGCACGACATCAAGACGGCCGTTGTCTCCTCGAGCCGAAACTGCGCCGCGGTGCTCGAGGCGGCAGGCATCGCGGGGCTCTTCGACACGAGGGTCGACGGTATCGACCTCGAGCGCTTGGGTCTTTCGGGGAAGCCCGCGCCCGACATGTTTCTAGAGGCCGCGCGTCGCCTCGGCGCGGAGCTCGAACGCACCGTCATCGTCGAGGACGCGCTTTCGGGCGTGGCTGCGGGCCGGGCCGGCGGTTTCGGGCTGGTCGTCGGCGTCGACCGTCGCGGACGGTCGCAGGCGCTCCGCGAAGCCGGCGCGGACGTGGTCGTCCAGGACCTCTGTCAGGTGCGGGTCGCGTCGGAGACGCCGTCCGGATGGTCGCTCGTCTACGAGACGTTCGACCCCGAGCAGGAAGGCCGCCGCGAGGCGCTGTGCGCGCTCGGCAACGGCTACTTCACGACGCGCGGCGCCGCGCCGTGGGCGACGGCGGACGGCGTTCACTATCCGGGCACGTACATCGCCGGCGGCTACAACCGCCTGCGCACCGATATCGCGGGCCGAACCGTCGAGAACGAGGATCTGGTCAACTTCCCGAATTGGCTTTTCCTGTCGTTCCGGCACGCCGACGGCGAGTGGTTCGACCTCGCGGCCGTGCGGCTTCTCCAGTATCGGCAGGAGCTCGATCTTCGCCGCGGCATGCTGCGGAGGTGTCTCCGGTTCGAGGATCCGGCGGGGCGGCGCAGCGTGCTCGAGGAGCGGCGCTTCGTGTCGATGGACGACATGCACCTCGCCGCCCTCGAGCTTTCGATCACCGCGGAGAACTGGTCCGGCGCGTTGACGGTGCGGTCGGGAATAGACGGCCGCGTCGTCAACGACGGCGCTGCGCTTTACAAGGCGTTCGCGAACCAGCACCTCGAGCCCGTTTCGTGCGGCAGCATCGGAGACGAGGGGATCTACCTTCACGTCACGACGAATCAGTCGCGTCTCGACGTCGCGATCGCGGCGAGAACTCGCGCGTCGATCGACGGCGAGCGTATCTCGGCGCGAGCAAGGTGCATCGAGGAGCGGCGCTTCGTCGCCGAAGAGCTCGAAGTCGAGCTGGAGCAGGGTCGACGGCTCTCGATCGAGAAAATCGTCACGCTCTACACGTCGCGCGATCCCGCGATCTCGGAGCCTCGGCTCGCCGCGACGAAGGCGATCTCGCGCGCCGTGACGTTCGAGGCGCATCTCGCCAGGCACGCGCTCGCGTGGAGGCAGCTCTGGCGGCGCTACGACATCCACCTGCGCCCGGCCGGCGACGGCTTCCCGCTGAACGTGCCGATGCTGCTGCGGCACAACATCTTCCACCTGCTTCAAGCGGCATCCCTCAATTCGATCGGTCTCGATATCGGCGTGCCGGCGCGCGGCTGGACGGGCGAGGCGTATCAGGGCCACGTGTTCTGGGACGAGCTCTTCATCTTTCCGACGCTGACGTTCAGGACGCCCGAGATCACGCGCTCGCTCTTGATGTATCGCTACCGCCGCCTGCCCGAGGCGCGCATCGCGGCGGCGCGCGCCGGTTTCTCGGGCGCGATGTTCCCGTGGCAGAGCGCGAGCGACGGCGAGGAAACGACGCAGGAGATGAACCTGAATCCGCGCTCGCGGCGCTGGGTTCCGGACAACACGCACCTGCAGCGGCACGTCGGCAGCGCGATCGCGTACAACGTGTGGCATTACTTCCAGGTTACGCAAGACGTCGAGTTCCTGCAGTTCTACGGCGCCGAGCTGATCCTCGAGATCGCGCGGTTCTGGGCCAGCATCGCGCACTTCAACGAGGCGCGCGGACGATACGAGATCCACGGCGTCATGGGGCCGGACGAGTTCCACGACGGGTATCCCGGCGCGCGCGAGCCCGGCCTTCGCAACAACGCGTATACGAACGTGATGGCCGTCTGGGTGCTGCGCCGCGCGCTCGACGTGCTCGAGCTCTTGCCGGACGTGCGGCGCAACGAGCTGACCGCGTGTCTTGCGCTCGGTCAGGAAGAGATCGAGCGTTGGCGCGACATCTCGCGGCGCATGTTCGTGCCGTTTCATGACGGTCTGATCAGCCAGTTCGAAGGGTACGAGGAGCTCGAGGAGCTCGACTGGGAGGCCTATCGGCGGCGTTACGGCAACATCCAGCGCCTCGAGCTGATTCTCGAGGCCGAAGGCGATACGGCGAACCGGTACAAGGTGTCGAAGCAGGCCGACGTGCTGATGTTGTTCTACTTGTTCTCCGCCGAGGAGCTCACGGCCCTTTTCGAAGGGCTCGGTTATCGCTTCGATCCCGCGACGATTCCGCGCAACGTCGAGTACTACGACGCGCGCTCGTCGCACGGCTCGACGCTGTCGCGGGTCGTGCACGCTTGGGTGCTCGCGCGGTCGAATCGCCCGAAGGCGCTCATGTACTTCGCCGAGGCGCTGCAGAGCGACGTGGGCGATATCCAGCAGGGCACGACGGCCGAAGGCGTGCATCTCGGTGCCATGGCCGGCACGGTCGATCTGCTGCAGCGGGTCTCGACGGGCATCGAGTGCACCGGCGACGCGCTGCGCCTGAATCCGTCGCTGCCCGAGGAGCTCTGCCGGCTCGACCTGCGGATCCGCTATCGCGGACAGACGCTGGATCTGCGGCTCACGCCCGAGACGCTGACGATTCGAAGCTGGGAGCGGCGCGCCGAGCCGATTCGGATCGACTATCTCGGCGATGTTCGCGAGCTCGAGGGCGGCGAGACCATCACGTTCACGCTCGCCAACGTCGCGCCGCGACGCTGCTGACGCGATGTATCCTCGGTCTTGGCGTCCGGCGAGGCGGCTCACGCGAACGAGCTCGACGTTCGGCGGATCTTGTCCCGTTGGACGCCGATGACGCTCCGGGAGCGGGGTCCGGGGCAGTGAAACCCCGTCAGGCAACGCCTCGTCAGTGAATCAGCTCGACGTGCGGCGGATGGGTCTCGCCTTCGGCGGCGACCCAGAGGTGTCCCATCATCCCCGAGTCCGCGTGATCGAGGATGTGGCAGTGATACATCCACATGCCGGGACGCTCGTCGAAGCGCACGGCGATCTTGAGCGACGATTCCGCGGGCACGTCGACCGTGTCCTTCCACTCGAGCACCCGCGTATCGTCGAGGACCTGGAAGAAGTAACCGTGCAAGTGGAACGGATGCGCGAACGCCGTGTCGTTGACGATCGTCCAGACTTGCGTCTCGCCGATCCTCGCCTCGAGCGGCTTGCTGTTCCAGTAGGGGATGCCGTTGATGCCCATCACGACCTCGCGCTTCTCGCCGATGGTCTCGTTGTGAATCGTGAGGTCGAGGGTCAATGCTTTGGCGTCGGCCACGTCGATGCGCTCGATCTCGCGCAGCTCGGTCGGGATCGACGCCGGTATGACGGGATCCTCGTCGACCGTGACGATCTCGAGCATGTTCTCTCGCGGTCTGTTGAACACGCTGCCGAAGCCGCGCTCGGTCGGGATCCACTGCAGCCAGCGTGAGGTCCCCGGCGGATCGGACGGCGTGAAGACGAGATCCGCGCGCTCGCCGGGCACCAGCACGATTCGGCTCGTCTCGACCGAGCGCTCCGCGAGGCCGTTGTCGCCCCCGAGCTTGACGAACGTGTGCTCCGGCAGACGCAGCGTGTAGTAGCGGGCGCGCGCGGCGTTGATGACGCGCCAACGCTGCTGCTTGCCCTGCCGTACCTTGAGCCGCGGGCGAACCTTGCCGTTGACAAGCAGGATATTGCCTTCGCGGCCGAACAGATCTCCGAACTCGCCGCCGGTATCCTCGGGCAGGAACTGCCCGTCCTCGTCGAGCGCCATGTCCGAGAGCACGAGCACGAGGTCGTCACCGAAGACTTCGGGGTCGGCGGGATCCTCGACGACGAGCGCGCCGTAAAGACCCCAGCCGACTTGCGCGGCGGAGTGGATGTGCGGGTGGTACCAGAACGTGCCGGCGTCGCGCGCGACGAAGTCGTAAACGAACTCTGAGCCTGGCTCGATCGGAGGCTGCGTCAGGCCGGGCACGCCGTCCATGTCGTTCGGCAAGCGCATGCCGTGCCAATGAATGCTGGTCGGCTCGGGCAGCGAGTTCCTGAAACGAACGACGATCCGATCGCCGACTTTCGCGCGGATCAGCGGGCCGGGCAGCGTGCCGTTGTACGTCCACACCGGCGTCGGTTTGCCGGACACGATCTCGAGCGGGGTGATACGCGCCTCGAGCTCGATCTCGACGACATGGGGATCGGGATCGAGATCTAAGGCCTCGGCCATCGCGAGCTCGTCGGCCCAGCCTTCCGGCTGCTCGACGTCGGCCGCGCCGAGCGGCGTGCCGACATCGCAACCCGAGAGGCACAAGCCCGCCACCGCGAGCGCGACGCTCGGCGATCCTGGAAATGCCCGACAACGCGAACGTCGCGTGCCTCCCATTGCGTGCGTCTGTCTAAAGAAGTAAATTCGATGCATCTTATGCTACAGCCGGATCATGCAACTGACAAGGTTCACGGACTACGCGTTGCGCGTCCTGATCTCGGTCGGCCTGAACGACAAGCGCGGCGGTGAACGAGGCGTCACGATCGGCGAGATTTCCGCGCAGTACGGGATCTCTCGCAATCACCTGATGAAGGTCGTGCAGCAGCTCGGAAGGCAAGGTTATCTCGAGACGCTGCGCGGCAAGGGAGGCGGTCTTCGGCTCGGTATCCCCGCGTCCGAGATCCGTCTCGGCGACGTGGTGCGGGAAACCGAAGGAGGTTTCCATCTCGTTCCGTGCTTCGACGCGGAGCATCCCGAAGCATGCGCGATCACGCCCGCGTGCGTGCTGCGGAAGGCGCTCGGCACGGCGCTCGGCGCGTTTCTCGAGGTGCTCGACCGTTACACGCTCGAGGATCTGCTCGTGGCGGATCGGGAGCTCGAGGCGCTGCTCGGGCCGAGGGCGCGGGTCACGCGGCGGACGCGTCGTCCGGGGAACGGCGAAGCCCCGACGCGACGCGCCCCGCGGCGCATCGCATCGAGGTGATCGAGGTGACAGGGATGTCGTCGAAAAAGCACGAGATCAATACGGCCGTCGCGCTTGCGGTCGTCGCGCTCGTCTGGACGGGGCTATTGCTCGGCGTCTCGTTTCTCGCGACGCCGGTCAAGTTCCTCGCGCCGAGCTTGAGCTTGCCGGTCGCGCTCGACGTCGGCCGGCAAACGTTTCGCTGGTTCAGCCGGGTCGAGATCGTGCTCGCGATCGCGACGCTGATCGCAGCCTTCGCGTACGACAAGGATCGGCTGCGGCGTATGTCCAGGAACGCGGCGTTGCCGCTCGCCTTGCCGGTCTCGGTTGCGCTGCTCGCGGCGATCGCGTTTCAGGTGCTGTGGCTCCTGCCGCGCCTCGACGCGCGTGTCGAGATCATCCTCGGCGGCGCGATGCCGCCGCCGTCGAGGCTGCACGACGTCTACGTCGCGGTCGAAGCGCTGAAGCTCGCCGCGCTGGTCGGCCTCGGCTGGCACGCGATGGGCGTGCTCTCGCGCGCGTCGAGCGGGATGCTCGAGGAGAGGAGATGAGCGCGATGCGTGTGTTCCTTTCGTACGGGTTTCGGCCGTTCTTCCTGCTTTGCGGCGCGTGGGCGATCGTGCCGCTCGCCGTGCTCGTCGCCGTGCTCGTCGGCATGCCGTGGAACGCGGAAGCGCTGCCGCTATTTCGCTGGCATGGTCACGAGATGATCTTCGGCTTCGTCGCCGCGGCGATCGCGGGTTTCTTGCTGACCGCGTCGGCGACGTGGACCGGCACGCCGCCGATCGCGGGCGGCCGTCTCGCCGCGCTCGCGCTGTTGTGGCTCGCGGGCCGGCTCATCGTGAGCCCGGTGACCGGGTTGCACTCGACCGCGGCGGTGCTCGTCGAGATCGCGTTCCTGCCCGTGCTCGGCGCGATGCTCGCGGTGCCGTTGGTGCGCACGCGGAACGTTCGCAACTACCCCTTCCTGGTGATTCTCGCATTGCTCGCTGCGGCCGACGCGCTGTTTCACGCGATCGCGCTCGGGCTCGTCCGGCCGCCGCCGTTCGATCCGCTGCGTTTCGCTGCGAATCTCGTGATGCTGATCGTCGCGATCGTCGGCGGGCGGATCGTGCCGGCGTTCACGCGCAACGCGCTGCTCCGGAGCGGCCGCGGCTCCTCGATCACGCCGTCGCCGCGCCTCGATGTTGCGGTGCGGTTTGCGATCATCGCCGTGCTGGTGATCGACCTCGTCGCACCCGATACCTTCGTCGCGGGCTTGGCCGCCGCCGCGGCCGCGGCGCTCGTCGCCGCGCAGATTGCACGCTGGGAAGGACTGAAGACGCTGCGCATGCCGATCGTCTTCGTGCTGCACGTCGGCTACGCGTGGATCGCCATCGCGCTCGCGCTCAAGGCGCTATGGATTCTCGCCGGCGCGCCGTGGGCCGTGAACTGGCTGCACGCGCAGACGGCGGGTCTCTTCGGGACGATGATTCTCGCCGTCGCGACGCGCGTCGCGCTCGGCCATACCGGCCGTCCGCTCGTCGTGCGCCCGGCGATCACGGTCGCGTACGCGCTCGTCGCCGCCGCGGCGCTGGTCAGGATTTTCGGGCCCGCGCTGCTGCCGCTCGGCGCCGTGCACGTGCTCGCGTGCGCGGCGGCGCTTTGGGCCGTCGCATTCGCGATCTTCCTCGTCGTCTACGTGCCGATTCTCTTCGCGCCGCGCGCCGCCTAAGCCGCTAGCAGCCGCCTCATCCACTCGACGAGCGCCTCGGGCAGCCTCGCCGGCTCGGGCAAGAGCGCGTACTGATGCGCGCCGAAGACGTACGGCAGGTAGCTCGCGGCACGACGGTCGACCGTGAGGCAGAACGGGAAGAGGCCCTGCAGCTTCGCTTCGACGACCGCCTGCCGCATGTCCTCGACGCCGTAGCGGCCCTCGTATTCGTCGATATCGTTCGGCTTGCCGTCGGAGAGCAGGAGCAGCAGCCGATGCTCCGCGGGCACGCGCATCAAGAGCGACGTCGCATGCCGGATCGCCGCGCCGGCGCGCGTGTATCGCTCGGGCTCTAGCCCGGCGATGCGCCGGGCGACGCCGCGGCCGTACGGCTCGTCGAAGCGTTTCACGGTGCGAAGGTGCACGCGGTTCGGCCCTTCGCCGGAGAACGCCTCGATCGCGAACGGCTCGCCGAGGCTCTCGAGCGCCGCCGAGACGATCAGGAGCGCCTCGCGCTCGACGTCGATGACGCGCCGCTCGGTCTCGATCCACGCATCCGTCGAGCCGCTGATGTCGATCAGGAGCAGCACG
>Ga0207873_1001421_pt1 | contig 23001 bp, 16 predicted proteins | sample BGWIniCompost_FD_187373 | JGI IMG/M metagenome (GOLD analysis project Ga0207873, IMG submission 187373) | Cellulose adapted compost microbial communities from Newby Island Compost Facility, Milpitas, CA, USA - BGW Initial Compost (SPAdes)... ...
TGGTGACGGGATGGGGGGAAGTGACGGGAACGTGTGGAAGGTCCGGTTCTTCCTGGATCGGCCCGGGGTCTGGACGTATCGTACGCGTGGCACCGGTGATCCCGGGCTCGATGGCCGGTCCGGTCGGATCATCGTGACCGAGGCGCCGCCTCACGAGACGGGTCCTCTCGAGCTCTCGCCTTCCCGGCCCTGGTTCCGCTATCGGGCAACCGGCGAGCACGCCTACCTGCAAGCGAAGTTCCTCGACCAGAGCTGGAACTGGGTGAATGGGCCGGACGCGTTCCGGTTCAACACCACCCACGTGTACCTGTCCGACGACATCACCGACCACGCCCGCGCCGAGATCCTGCTCGCACAGCGCGCGTACGGCAATCGCCGGATGAACGTCTATCTGGCCAACGTCGGCGACTACGGGGGCAAGAGGGTGCTTCCCTGGCCTGGTCCCGATACCGCACCCGATTACATGCGCTTCGACCTGGCCCGAATGCACCGGTGGGACACGTGGCTGCGCGCGGTCACGGATGCAGGCATCTACCTCCATCTCTGGTTCCTTGCAGACGACTCCAAGGAAACCCTCGGAGTGCCTTCTCCCTTGACCGAGGCAGCGTTCAAGCGCCTCATCCGCTACGCCGTCGCGCGGTGGGGTGGATACGGCAAGATCCTCTGGTGTCTCTCGCTCGAGTACGATGAAAACAACCCCGACCCGGCGGTCTGGAACCGGCTCGGTGAGTATCTGAAGGAGATCGATCCTTACGGGCACCCCCGCTCCATACACGGGACCTCCCGTTTCGACTACAGCGGATCGACCTGGCACGACCACCTCGTTTTCCAGCTCGGATTCGGCAAGGGGCACGAATACGTCTATCGAACGATCCTCGAGTGGCGCGGGGAGTCGCGTCTGCCGGTGTTTGCGGAGGAGTTCGCGATGGGCACGGGGAGCCGGTCGGAGCGCCAGGAGCTGTGGGCAGCGTTCATGGCCGGCGCGACCGCCGGTACCGGGTCGTACGTGGCGCAACTGAACCGATTCGTCGGCCGCACAGGCTTCTACCGGCTGGACGTGCGCAACGACCTGAGATCCGGAGGGAGCCCCGCGTACGTCCTGGCCGCGCCGGGAGAAGAGTATCTCGTCTATCTCCCCGAGGGCGGAAGCGTGCGACTCCAGGTGGAGGTCGGCAACCGGGAGCTCGACGTGGAGTGGTACGATCCAGCCAGGGGAGTCTTGATCGACGGCGGGCGCATCACGGTTGGCGGGGAGCTCGAGTTCTCGCCGCCGCGTGATCCAGACAACGATTGGGTCCTGCACATCGGAGGACCCTCAGGGAGTTCGTAAGCGACCGCGATCCTGGGCTGGGGAGTGGGCGTGACGGCGTCGAGGACGCCCGGGCCGTCGTGGACGCGGACGGTGCCGCGGAGGCGCCGGCGACGGTGACCTCGCGGTAGCCGACCTGGATGGCGGACCTGCTGCTGGGCTTGAAGCCGCCAGGCGTCGCCAGCGTCATTGGGGACGACCGCACTGGCTGCGCCCAGCAGGGCACCGGGCACGAGGCCTGCGGCATCCCGGCGGCATCCCTGCGTCATCCTGGTGCTGCCGGCCCGCGCGGCCCCGAGCCGCTGCCTCGGAGGCCAGGCCATCAAGGCGGCGAAAGGAGGCGTACGGTGCGCTTGAGGAAAGCGTATGCCGTCGCGATCAGCGCCGTGGTCCTGGGGCTCCAGTTCTGGGTCATCGTGCCGCCGAGGGGCTATAACGCGTGGTACTGGCCGTTCGTTGACTACCCGATGTACTCGGCGCCGCGCTATGCCGGCGACCAGTTCCGCTACCATGAGCTCCGCGCGTTGCCGTGTGACACCGCCGCTCCCCCCTTGGTGGTCGATTACAAGCGCCTGAGGGTCACCAAGTTTCGGTTCTACGCCCTCCTCGCCCACTCCAGCCGGATCGTCCGGGCCGAGCTGACGACCGACACGTCCGACACGACGCTGGCTCTGTTGAGGCGACTGGTGGGTGACCGCGTCGGCGGAGCCTATTGCACGGTCGAGCTGCTGGAGCGACGGTTCACGATCCCGAAGTCGGGCCCTGTCGAACGGGAGCCGCCATGGCGCCGCGTATACGCGTGGCCGCTGGATGCCGGTGATACCCTGCAGCCGGCCAGCGAAAACCCATGAGAACGCTGCTCCGCAAGCTCGACGAACACTGGTTCGCGCCGGCGTCGTTGCGCGACCTCGCAATCGCGCGCGTTGTCGTTGCGGGGACGCAGCTCTTTCTCCTTCTATACTCGACCCTTGTTGGCGAGGCGGGGCCGTGCCCGGGCTGCAGTCTCCGGTACCAGCTCTGGCTGACGGAGATCGACCCGGAGCTCTTCTTGCCGCTGCCGGCGCTACGCCTCTCGCTCCTGCCGTTCGGCGGTTGGGAGGCCAGACCAGACCCGCTGTTCATCCAGGCCGTTTGGGTCGCCGGGGTCGTCGCTGGCGTCATGGCCGTCATCGGGCTTTACACTCGCCTGAGCATGCTCGTCCTTGCCGGCGCCAGTACGCTGCTCGTCGCTCACTCCTACTCGTATGAGGAGCTCCATCACCCCGAGGCCGCGCTGATCATCGTCCTCTGGGTCCTGGCGCTGGGGCCGAGCGGAGCGGCGCTCTCGCTCGACAGCCTGCGGCTGCGGTTGCATGACGTCCTTCGCGCCCGCCGCTTCAGCCCGGTCCAGCCGACCGAGCCGATGAGTCCCTTCGCCCGCTGGCCGCTGCGCACTGCACAGTGGCTCATTGCGCTGGTCTACCTGTCAGCCGCGCTCAGCAAGCTCGTGATCGGCGGGTGGGATTGGTACAACGGCTACACACTCACGTACTACCTGACGCAGGACGGCATCCGCCACGGTCGCGATGTGGGGCTGTTCCTGGCTGGCTATCCCGCGCTCGGCACCATTCTGGCCGTCCTCACCGTCTCCCTCGAACTGGCTTTCTTCCTTGCCGTGCTCGTCCCCGGGCTCGCGTGGCTGTTCGTGCTCGGCGGTACGGTGATGCATGCAACCATCTACATCGTTCAGGCGGCGCCTTTCCTCCAGTCGGTCATGCTGTACGTCGTCTTCATCGAGCCCCTGCGCCGCACGTTCCGGCGGTTGGTGCCGGAGCGCTCCCGATCGCCCCGAGACCGCTGGCTCGTCCTGTACGATGGCTTCTGCCCGCTCTGCCTCCGGTCCGTCGTCCTGCTCGAGGCGCTGGACGTGCGGCGGCGTCTGGAGTTCGCGGACCTGGAGCGCGAGTGGCCGGAGCAGGCCCTGGCGGGTGCGGGCGTGACCCGAGACGATGCTCGCCGCGCGATGCACGTCATCGACCCGGACGGACGCATCTACCGCGGGTTCTTCGCGTTCCGCGCGTTCGCCCGACTGCTGCCACCGCTCTGGATCACGCTTCCGCTCTTCTACGCCCCGGGCGCCAGCCGCCTCGGGCCGTGGATCTACGACCACATTGCGCGCAATCGCTCGCGCGCCGTGTGCGACTTCGAGACGTGTGAAGTGTAGCGACCCGGCATGACGCACACGTGAGGATGGCAGGAATTTGCCGCAGGACCCTTCTCCCTCACCTTTGGCATCGCCGCCGCTGGCGCAAGCGGCGCGGGCAGGATCATCCGCTCACGGATCCGTGAGTAACTGCGGCCCGCGCCGGCAGTGTAGGGGCGGGATCGGCCATGGGCGGGGCAAATCGGCCCCTGAGTGTGGCACTGCTGCGACAGTTCGTGGCCGGCGTGCGGATTCGGAGGGGCGTGGCCCGCGGCTCTCACAGCGGCTGGCGGACGACTCATCAGGCGGGATTCATCCTCGACCCTGTGAGTGCTGCGACCGGCACGCCTCTTGCCCGATCGCCGGCGCCACATTTGCCCGGGAGTTCGGCGCTGATTCACCATTTCACCGTCGACGTCGAAGAGTACTTCCAGGTATCCGCGTTCGAGGCGCACGTCCCTCGCGAACGCTGGGATCGACTGGAGAGTCGTGTCGTCCAGAACGTCCAGGACCTGCTGGAGCTTCTCGCAGATCATGGAGCGCGGGCGACCTTTTTCGTGCTCGGCTGGATCGCGGAACGCCACCCCGGCTTGATCCGGGAGATGGTGAGCGGAGGCCACGAGGTGGCCTCGCACGGCTGGGATCACATGCGGATCACGCAGCTCCGGCCGGAGCAGTTCCGGGAGGAGGCTCGGAAGACGAAACGGGTCCTGGAGGACGCGGCCGGGACGCCCGTCGTCGGGTTCCGCGCGCCGAGCTTCTCGCTCGTGCCCGGTTGCGAGTGGGCGCTCGAGATCCTGGTGGAGGAAGGGTACCGCTACGATTCGAGCCTGTTTCCGGTGCGGCGGCCGGGCTACGGATACCCGAACGGGAAACGGGATCCTCACTGGTTGGAGCTCCGCTCCGGGCGGTTGGCGGAGGTGCCTCCTGCCACGTTGCGGCGCTGGGGGCTCAACATGCCGGCGGCGGGCGGCGCGTACTTCCGGCTGTTCCCCTACCGCCTGGTCCACGAGGCGTTCCTGGACTATGAGCGGAGGGGTGTGCCGGGGACGTTCTACATCCACCCGTGGGAGCTGGACCCGGAGCAACCGCGGCTGGAGGCCCCCCTGCTGACCCGGCTCCGGCACTACGGCGGTCTGCGGGCGACGCGAGGCCGGCTCGTCCGGTTGCTCCGGGAGTTCCGCTTCGGGCGCATCATCGACACGGTGGCCGCGCTGTGAGCGTGACGCAATCGGTCCACGTCGAGAGCGCGCCGTCCGCGCTGCGTATCGAGCGGTGGCAGGGTGATCCGCACCGTTGGGACGCGTTCGTTCTCGGTGCGGAGGGCGCGACGTTCTGCCATCTCTCCGCCTGGCACGACATCATCGAACGCGTGCTCGGGCACGAGTGTCTCGCCATGGCCGCGGTGGACGCGGCGGGCGACATGGTGGGCGTGCTGCCGCTCGTTCGTGTCCGGAGCCGGATCTTCGGCCACTACCTCGTCTCGATGCCGTTCCTCAATGCGGGCGGCCCGCTGGGGCCCCCTGAGGTTCGCGCGCGGCTGGTGGCGTGGGCGGTCGAGGAGGCGGCGCGGTCGCGTGCGGATCTGCTGGAGGTGCGCAGCCGCGACGACGTCGCGCCCGGCCTGGACCGCTCGGACCGGAAGATCACGGTGGTGCTGCCGTTGCCCGCCTCGGCGGAAGCGCTCTGGAACGGCACGTTCCGGGCGAAGCTGAGGAGCCAGATCCGGCGGGCGGAGAAGGCGGGAATGCAGGTCCGGTTCGGGCCGGAGCAGGCCGAGGCGTTCTACGCGGTGTTCACGCGCAACATGCGGGACCTGGGCACGCCGGTGTTGCCGTGGCGCTTCTTCGAGGCGATCCGCGATCGCTTCGGGCAGAGCGTCCTCTTCGCTGCCGTGTACCGGGGGGACGAGCCGGTCGCGGGCGGTTGCGGCTTCGCGTTCCGGGACACGTTCGAGCTGACGTGGGCCTCCTCGCTCCGCCGGTACGCCCGCGAGGCGCCGAACATGCTCCTCTACTGGTCGCTGATGGAGCGTGTGATCGCGCTCGGCATCGGCGTGTTCGACTTCGGCCGCTGCACGCCGGGCAGCGGGACGCATCGCTTCAAGCAGCAATGGGGCGGCGTGGACGTGCCCCTTCCGTGGTCGCGGTGGTCGCCGCAGGGGCTGGTGGCGCCGCCTACGCCGGACAAGCCGATCTATCAGCTTGCCGGCGCGGTGTGGCGACGGCTGCCCCTGGCGGTCACCACATCGGTGGGCCCCAAGCTGGCGCGGGTGTTACCGTGAGCGTACCGGCGACGCAGTGGGCGCAGCCGACCGTGCGCGGGGAACGGGACGCAGTGCCAGGACGGCTACCGCCGTTCCGACATCAGCCGCCGGTGTACTCGCCGGTCCCGCTGCGTGCGTTCGTTCCCGCCGCTGGCCAGCTCCTGCGGCTCGGCGCCGATCCGCGCTCCGGGCTCGCCGCGATGCTGGAGGCGGTGTACGCGGCGGAGCGCGTGGTGCTCTGCTCGAGCGGGACGGCCGCGCTGCAGCTCGCGATCCGGGTCGCGGCCGCGCACGCGGGCGAGCGTGGCCCCGTCGCGCTGCCGGCGTACACCTGCTATGACGTCGCCGCTGCTGCGATCGGGGCGGACACGGGGCCCGGGTTGGCGTTGTTCGACGTCGAGCCGACGGGGCTCGCGCCGGACTTCGATTCTCTGGAGCGCGTCTTGCGGGCCGGCGCGCGCGTCGTCGTCGTCTCGCCCCTGTACGGCATCCCGGTGGACTGGGACGCGATCCAGGCGCTGTGCGACGAGCACGGCGCGGTGCTCGTCGAGGATGCGGCGCAGGGCCACGGCGCCTCGTGGCGCGGGCGGCCGGTCGGCGCGCTCGGGCGCATCAGCGTGCTGAGCTTCGGGCGGGGGAAGGGGTGGACCGGCGGCAAGGGCGGCGCGCTGCTGCTGCGGGGCGCCGTCGCCGCGGCGGACGTTGTGACGGCGGCACAGACGGCGACGACGTCGCCGATCGGCGAAGCCGGTGTGCTGGCGGGGTCGCTGGCGCAGAAGGTGTTGGGGCGCCCGTCCCTCTACGCGCTGCCTCGCGCCTTGCCGTGGCTGCACCTTGGTGAGACGCGGTACCATCCGCCCGCGCCGCCGGCGCCCATGACCCGGGTTGCGGCAGCGCTCCTGTGCGCATCGAGGGATGAGGCGGAGCGCGAGGCGGACAGGCGGCGCGGGAACGGGCAGTTCTTCCGCGAGCGTCTCGCCGGACTGGCGGGTGTCAGGATCCCGGTGCCGCCGGCCGACGCGCGTCCCGGCTACCTGCGCTTCCCCGTGCTCGTCCGGGGCGGTGTGGCGGCGCTGGGGGCGTCCGCGCGGGTCCGGCGTTTCGGGGTGGAGGGCGGGTATCCGCGCCCGCTCGCGGAGCTCGGCCCCGTCCAGGCGAGGTTGGCGGGCGAGGCCGTCCGTTTGGCGGGCGCTGACGTCCTCGCACGAGAGTTGGTGACGTTGCCCACCGGCTCGCTGCTGAGCGAGCCGGAGAGGCACGGACTGGTGGACCTCTTCCGTCGTTCGCGGCCGTGACGGACCAGGATCGGAACCGACCGTTCGATGCGGCGAGAGCGTCGGGAGCCGGGGGCAACGCGGAAACGCGGCCCGCGCTGTCCGTCGTCGTGCCGGTTTACAACGAGGAGGAGAACGTCCGGCCGCTGGTCTCCGCCATCCGTGACGCGCTGGCGTACACCGATTCGTGGGAGCTCCTGCTGGTGGACGATGGCAGCACGGACGCGACGGTCGCGCTGGCGGAGGAGCTCGCGGAGCAGGATCGCCGGATTCGGGTGATCAAGCTCGCGCGGAACTACGGGCAGACCGCCGCGATGCAGGCGGGCTTCGACCACGCCCGCGGCGCCGTGGTGGTGACCATGGACGGCGACCTCCAGAACGATCCGGCGGACATCCCGCGGCTGGTTGCGCGGCTCGAAGAGGGCTTCGACCTCGTGGCCGGATACCGTGAGCGCCGGCAGGACAAGGTCATCACGCGCAAGATTCCTTCGTGGGTGGCGAACCGCTTGATCGCGCGGGTCACAGGGATCCCGATTCGGGACAACGGCTGCTCGCTCAAGGCGTATCGCCGTGAGCTCCTGGACCGGCTTCACCTGTACGCGGACCTCCATCGGTTCATCCCCGCGATGGCCGCGGCGACGGCGGGTGCGCGGATCACGGAGATCCCGGTCCGGCATCATCCGCGGCGGCACGGTAAGAGCAAGTACGGCCTGTCCCGAACCGTGAAGGTCATGCTGGACCTGATCACCGTCAAAACGATCCAGGAGGTCCGCGAGCGGCCGCTCCAGCTCTTCGGTGTCGGCGCGCTGGGGGCGTGCCTGTGCGGCATCGCGTCCGCGATCGCGGCGGTCGTCGCGCACCTGAGCTTCGTCACGCAGAAGGCGCAGTCGGTCGTGTTTCCGGGCGTGTCGCTGCTCTGGTTCGGGCTGGCGTTCTATCTGCTGATGCTCGGCCTGATCGCGGAGGCGTCACTGAAGGAGGAACTGCCCAGGAGGCGCGGGAGCATGCCGGTCGTGCGCGAGGTCGGAGGCAAATGAGCGGCGTCGGCGTTGAGGTCTCGAGGGCCGCGGTCGCGGCACCGGAGGAGCGAGGCGACGCGCCGGTCTCCGTGTCGGTGATCGTGCCGGTGAGCGAGAGGGCGGAGTCGCTGACGGACCTCTACCGCGAGTTTTCCGCTCCGCTGCGGGCCGCCGGGCGCTCGTTCGAGTTCCTGTTCGTCTGTGAGCCGTGGGCGTATCCGCTCGCCACGCCGGTCGCGGATCTGGCGCGGGCAGGCGAGCCGGTCCGCGTCCTCGAGGTGGCGCTCAGCGCCGGCGAGACGACGCTGCTGAAGGTAGCGGCGGCTCACGCGAGGGCGGAGATCGTGGTCACGCTCCCTGCGTACCGGCGTGTTGAGGCAGAGGCGCTGCCGACGTTGATCGCGCGAGTCGAGCAAGGGGCGGACATCGCGCTCGCCCGCCGCTGGCCGCGGCGCGACTCGTGGATCAACCGCATCCAGAACCGCGTCCTGCACGCGCTCATTGGCCGGGTTGCGGGCGCCGAGCTACACGACATCGCCTGCGGCGTGCGTGCCATGCGCCGGGAGGTGCTGCTGGATCTCCCGGTCTACGGTGACCTGGCGCGGTTCCTACCGCTGTTCGCGATGCGGGAGGGCTACCGCGTCGTAGAGGTCAACGCGCCCCAGCACCGCGGGGACATCCAGACCAGGATCTATGGCCCCGGGATCTATCTGCGGCGCCTGCTCGACGTCCTCGGGCTGTTCTTCCTGCTCCGGTTCACCGACAAGCCGCTCCGTTTCTTCGGCCTGATCGGCAGCGGGTTCCTGCTGAGCGGCGCAGCCGTGCTGATCGCGCTCTTCATCCAGCGTGTCGGCGGCGAGGGCATCGCCGACCGGCCGGTGCTTCTCCTGGGCGTGCTGCTGGTCGTCCTGGGAGTCCAGGCGATCGCGCTCGGATTGGTCGGCGAGATCGTCGTGTACCTGCACGCGCCATCACGGCGGCCGTACCGGCTCGTGCGGACATCGAGCGCAGGAAAGCCGGAGAGGTAGCCGGCACGCGCGGCGCGAGCGGACCTGCCCCCTTCCACGCCAACGTGCGATGATGACCATGCCCGCCGGACCAGAGGCACGGCCTGTCGTTCTACAGCGCTGCGATACCTTCGTGGGCAGGACGATGAACTGGCTGTACGACCATCTACGGAACGTACAGCGCCACGACCCTGTCGTCCTCGCCGACCGCCTGCAAAACCGGCAAGAGTTTCCGGAACTGACCGCCATCACCGCAAGTGAGTCGATCCCGGCGCGTGCGTGGCGGAAGCTCGTGCCCGGCAGGATGTATCCCGGCGATGCGCGCAGGTTGCGGCGCTACGAGCCGAAGCTGCTGCACTCGCATTTCGGGTACGTGGCAAGGTGGGACAGCCAGCTCCGAGCCACGCTGGATGTGCCGTGGATCGTGAGCTTCTACGGCGCGGACCTGTACCTCCTGCGCAGAGAGCCGGAGTGGGTGGACGCGTACGGGCGCATGTTCGAGCAATGCGAACGCGTCCTGGCGCTGGGTCCGAAAATGGCCGAGGGATTGGCGGAGATCGGCTGTCCTGCCGACAAGATAGCGATCCACCCACTGGGCATCGACGCGTCCGGCATCCCGAGCGCTCCCCGTACGCGCAAAGATGACGAGCCGCTACGGATCCTTTTCGCCGGTACGTTCCGCGAGAAGAAGGGGATCCCCTACTTGTTGGACGCGGCCGCTGTGCTGCACGGCAGCGGGATCCGGATCGAGCTGCACCTGGTGGGCGATGCGGCCGCGAGACCGGGTGACGCGGCCATGAAAGAGGAGGTGTTCCGCCGCATCCGCCAGCACGGCCTGGAGGAGGTGACGCGGCACCACTCCTGGCTCACGTTCGAGGATCTCGCCCGCCTCGCCCTGCAATGCCACGTGTTCGTGGCGCCGAGCGTCACGGCGAGCGATGGCGATGCCGAGGGCACCCCGTTCGTGATCCAGCAGATGATGGCCACGGGGATGCCCGTGATCTCGACGCTCCATTCGGACATCCCGTTCGTTTACGGAGAGCACGCGCACATGCTGGTCCCGGAGCGATCGGGGCAGGCGATCGCGGAGCGCTTGATGGCCTATGCAGAGGAGCCGTCGCGGATCACTGAGGATGGCCTGCTCCTCAGCAAGCACATTCGAGAGAAGTTCGATGTGCGCAAGTGCGCCGATCGCCTGAGCGATCTCTATGATCGGGTCGCGATGAACGGCTCACGGCCTCGCTGACACGCCCATCGGTCGCTCGCGGCGCCACGCGTCGGCGTCCCGGGCCGTTCCCTCTCGCTGATCTCCGACCAGAAGCCCACACCGGCGGCCTGAACGCTGGCGCTCGCCCTCACTGCGCCACTTGCGGCTCGAGCCTGTTCCGCTGCCGGAACGACTCCAGCAGGTCGCGCAACTCGGCGACGACGGCCAGCCTGGCTCCCAGAACCAGGGCGGTGTAGCTCACGACGCCGAGCGCGACCAGCGAGGCGAGCCTCGCGACGGGCGGCCAGGCCGCGGGGATCAGCGTCCCGGCACCCCAGACAATGACGGCCATGACTGACGCGCAGACGAGTGGTCCGACGACCGCGCGCGCGACCTCCGAGAAGCGCAGGTCGATGAGCCGGCCGGGGATCGCGATGCACGGGTAGCACATCACCACGTTCGCCAGGAGGTAGTAGAGGGCGACGGCCTGCGCGGTCCCCTGCAGGACTCCGATCACGATGCCGGCGATGAACGTCCCGGATGAGACGATGCCCCACCAGAACATCCAGTCCGTCCTCCCCTGCGACGTGTAGATCCAGCCCGTGGGACTGCACATGGATTGGATGACGCCGACGATGCAGAGGATGCGCAGCAGCGGCGCGACCGCGATCCACCGCTCTCCGAACAACGCCAGGACGAAGGGCTCCGCGACGACCATGAGCCCGAGCATCATCGGGAAGGCGATCAGCGCGATCATGGGCATGGCGCGCAGGTAGATCCTCTTCACGCGCGCCTTGTCCTCCTGGATCGAGGACAACGCCGGGAACATGACGGTGCCGAGCACGGAGATCACTTCGCTGATGGGCAGCAGCATCAGGGTGTACGCCCGGCTGTACACGCCGAGGGAGAAGGATCCGAGGAACTTGCCGATGAGCAGGTTGTCGGCGTTGCGCGCCCAGTAGTTCACGACCCCGAACCCGACCAGGTTGCTGCTGTAGCCGAGCAGCTCGCGGACGGCGGATGCCGAGAACTGCAACCTCGGTCGCCAGTCGGCGAGGGCGATGGCGAGCAGGCTCGTCGCTGTGGCGGAGACGAGTCCCTGCACGACGATGGCCCAGGGGCCGAACCCCATGTAGGCGAGCAGGATCGCCGTGCACCCGGCAACCAGCGCCGCGGCGACGTTGAGCACGGCGATGCGGTTGAAGGCCATGCTCCTGCGAAGAAGCGCGAGCGGGACGATGCTCGCCGCGCTCAGTGCGAAGTTCAGCCCGACGACCTGCGTGATCCGCTCGAGGGCCGGCGTATTGTAGAATCGTGCCACGTAGGGCGCCCCGATCCAGAAGAGCGCCGCGATCACCACGCCCGCCAGGATGTTGACCCAGAAGATGCTGACCGAGTGGATCGGCCGCAGGTCGGGCCGGTACACCAGAGCGGAGCTGAACCCGAACTCGCCGAACAGCGCCGCAAATCCCAGGAAAACGGCGACCATGCCGACGAGGCCGAAGTCCTCCGGCACGAGCAGGCGGGCGAGGATGACGGACAGCGTGAACTGGATCACCTGCTGGATCACCCGGGCTGCGGTGCTCCAGGCGAGGCCAGCGACGGTGCGCTGTTTCAAGGACATATGGAGCTGTCTACTCCGCAGGCTCTACGGCGAGGAGACGTGGGATGATGCCGGCGGGGCAGGCGTCCTGGGAGTACGCGGGGTTCCTCCAGCGGAACGCGGTCAGCCGCAATCCGGCGGGGAGCGGGACGGTTTCGGTGTGCTCCCGGAGGTAGTCGGTGGTCGCCGGGGGGACGGACCAGACCTGGTCGAGGTGCTTGTCCTCGACCAGGACGAGCCCGCTCGGGCTGCATTCGATCAGGCGCGCCACGGACTCGGGGTGCCGGATCACCGGCCGCTGCATCTTCTCCGAGATCGAGAAATCCGGATTCATGGTCGACGCGCTCCCGAGCTCGTTCGCGGAGAGGATCACGTCGAGGCGGCCGAAGTAGTAGAGGGCCTTGAGGTCCGAAGACGACACGATGAGGGCCGAGCTGTCCGCGACGCCTCGCAGGGCTTCCGCCGCGGCGGCCCAGTCGGGCTCGCCGCGATACAGGACCGGCGCGGTCCAGTCGGCATCATCGACGGTGAGCATCTTCGCCGTCAGACGAAAGGCGCTGTTGGCTGCGAGCAGGTAGCCGATCGTGACCACGACGGCCGCGGCTGCCGCGGGCCTGGCGAGCCGGCCGCCGTGGACCGGCCACGTGATGCGGCGGCACACGGTCATCACCCGGCGGCCGATCCAGCGCAGCGCGGATGCCCCGGCAACGCCCGAGAGCGCAAACAGGAACGGCGTCGCATAGAAGAGGAACCGGGGGTTCTTCCAGGCCGCGAGCGAGTGGATCGAGAAGGCCACCAGGAACACCGTGCCGGCGAACACGGCGAACCTCGGACGGTGGTGGGCGGCGATGACGAGCACGATGGGCAGCAGCGTCCACACCGTGGGGTACCACTCGAGCTGCATGCGGAGGTAGAAAAGCGGGTCATTCACGGCCGCGACCGCCCACGCGTCGGCATGCGTGAATGCGCCGAGGTAGCGCGGCAGCAAGCGAGCGGCGACGAAGGCTGCCGGCAGCGACAGGAGCAGCAGCGCAGGCAGCCACCACCGCCAGCGTGCCGCAACCGCCTGCACGACGTCGCGGCGGACCAACAGCAGCGAGCCAGCCGCCGCGACGCCGGCAACGCCGACCACGGTCGTCACCTGGAGGTGGTAGGCCAGCCCGAATGCGGCGAACGCGCCGAGCACAAGGCCGAGGCGGCGGCGTAGAGAAGCGGGCTGCGTGCAGAGGTTGAAGACCGCGATCGCGCCCAGCAGGAAGAGCAGGGCGTGGATGGTGTAGAAGCGAGTGAACTGGGAGAGGAAGATCGCGGTCGGGTCGAAGCACAGCAGGAGCGCGGCCAGCCACGCCGCGGCGCGGCCGGCCATGGACCGGGTCCACACGAAGAGGACGGCGACGAGGGCAGTGCCCGCGAGCACCGCCGGGATCCTGGCGACGACGATGCTCTCGCCGAACAGTGCGAACGCCGCGGCGACGATGTACGTGAAGCCCCACGCCCGAGTGTAGACGCCAGCGTCGTCCGCGATCTGGAGCGTGCCGTCCTCGAGGAGCGAGCGCGCCGCGAGGACGTGATTCAGCTCATCGACCTGGACCGTGTGATCGAGCTGGATCAGGCGGACGATCAGCGCGATGGCCGTGACGAGCGCGACGTCCCAGGAGAGAATGCCACGGACCGCACCAGCGCGATGGATGGAAGCCTGGTCGGGGCGGGAGAACGCGTGGTCTCCGCGCACCGCGGTCCGGACGGTCGATCCCATTCGAGCGGGCTTCCTCCGACGATGCGTTCGCGGCGCGCCGCGGACGTTGGGTCCGAACACGGGGCCGGCGACCGCTGCTCTACCTGCGACTGTGGCTGATACGGGCGGCCCGCAGAGAACGGCCAAGCCGGTCTGGGGGCCAGGGCCGCAGCCAATCGTGCAAGGTCCGTGCACCGGCGGCTCGGTCCGTGCAGGGGCGGCGGGCGCACGCCCGCGGGCACGCCGGCGGGCAGGCGATCGACGTGTTGATGTGGCTGAGCCCGCCGCTCTGTGGCATCGATGCAACGCGTCGCCCCGGCCCGATCGCGCCGTGGCGGCGGACCGGGCGGCCGACAGGCGCCCGCGCCTGGTACTCACATTGCAACCCGATTGACGCGTGCAACGCAACCCCGAACCCGCCGCAGCGCGGCTGTCCATCCTGCATGTGCTCGCTCCGAGCCCTGTCGGAGGGCTCGAGCGGGTCGTCCACGCGTTGGCGATCGGGCACCACCGAGCCGGGCACGACGTCCACGTCGCGGCCGTCCTGGATCGCGGTGCGGTCGACCATCCCTTCCTGATTCCCTTGCGGGAGGCTGGTGTCGCCGTCTCGCCGATTCTGCTCGGCCCGCGCGCCTACCTGCGCGAGCGGCGCGAGGTGGCGGCGATTTGCCGGACCCGACGGCCAGCGGTGGTGCATACGCACGGGTACAGGGCGGATGTCCTGGATGCGGGGGTCGCGCGCTCGCTGGGCATACCGGTCGTCACGACCGTGCACGGCTTCACGGGCGGCGATGCGAAGAACCGCGTGTATGAGCATCTCCAGCGCCGCGCGTACCGCCGCTTCGATGCGGTGGTCGCGGTGTCCCGTCCCCTGGGTGAGGCGCTCGGCCGCGGAGGGGTGGGGCGGGAGCGGTTGCACGTCGTGCCGAATGCGTGGCCAGGAGATCGCCCGGTAGAAGAGCCGCATGCGGCGCGGGAGGCGCTCGGCGTTCCGGCGGGCGCCTTCCACATCGGGTGGGTTGGCCGCCTGAGTCGCGAGAAGGCGCCGGATGTCCTGCTGGAGGCGCTCGGCCGGCTGCGCGATGTGCCGTTCGTCGCTTCCTTCATCGGGGCGGGGCCGGAGCAGGCGGCGCTGGAGCTGCGTGCATCGGAGCTTGGCCTCGCCGAGCGGATCCGCTGGCACGGCCTCCTGCCCGAGGCGGGGAGGTGGTTCCGCGCGTTTGATGTGCTGGTCCTCAGCTCGCGCACCGAGGGGACGCCGATCGTGCTGTTCGAGGCGATGTCGGCCTGCATCCCGATCGTGGCGACCGCGGTCGGCGGTGTGCCGGACGTGGTGAGCGAGCGCGAGGCGCTCCTCGTGGCGCCGGAGGCGCCGGAACAGCTGGCCGAGGCGATTCGGGCGGTCCGTGCGATGCCGGAAGCGGCGGCCGCGCGGGCGCGCGCGGCGCAGCAGAGACTGCTACGAGATTTCTCGATGGAGCCGTGGCTCGCCCGGTACGAGGCGATCTACCGGAGCTTGCTGCGGCCGTCCACCTGACCGGCCGATCCGCGGCAGGCGCTGCAACTGGCTCGTCCCACTCGGCGAGGCCGGTCCGGCCGGGCGCTGTCGTTCCCGGCCGGCCGCGATCCGGTTCTACCGGGCGAACCGGTTCACGACAATCGACGCGATCCGCTCCGCCGCTTTCCCGTCCCACAGGTCCGGCAGGGGCTTCCCGTGCCGCCGCCCGTTCGCCAACGCACCGAGCGCCGCCTCGCCGATCGCGTCGGGTTCCGGACGGATCAGCCGATTGGTCCCCCGCTCGATGGTGATGGGCCGCTCCGTGTTCGGGCGGACGGTCAGGCAGGGGACGCCGAGTACGGTCGTTTCCTCCTGGATCCCGCCGGAATCGGTGATGACCACGCCCGCGTCGCAGAGCAGGCCGAGGAACTGGAGGTACCCCAACGGGTCCAGCAGCCGCAGCCGGTGCGGCCTGCCCGCCAGCACGGCCTCGAGATTCGGCCGCGTCCGCGGATGCACGGGGAACAGCACAGGCGCGTGCGCAGCGACGCGCTCCAGGCCCTCGATGATCGGCGCCAGCGTCTCCGGCGCGTCCACGTTGCCCGGCCGGTGCAGCGTGACGAGCGCGAAGCGCCCGGCCTCGACGCCGAGTCGTTCCGGCATGGCAAGGGCGCGGGCCCTTTCGCGGTGCTGCAGCAACGTATCGATCATCACGTTGCCGACGAAATGGATCCGCTCCTCCGGCACGCCCTCTCGCCGCAGGTTCTCGTTCGCGCTCGGCTCCGTGGTGAACAGCAGATCCGAGAGCCGATCGGTCACGACGCGGTTGATCTCTTCGGGCATCGACCAGTCGAACGACCGCAGGCCCGCCTCCACGTGAGCCACCCGGATGCCCAGCTTTGCGGCGACCAGGGCGCAGGCGACGGTGGAGTTCACATCGCCGACCACAATGACGAGGTCCGGGCGGAACTCCAGGCACACGGGTTCGAACGCCTGCATCACGCGCGCGGTCTGCACCGCGTGCGAGCCGGAGCCGACGCCGAGGTCCACGTCGGGCCGCGGGATCCCCAGGTCGTCGAAGAACACGCGCGATAGAGCGTCGTCGTAGTGCTGCCCGGTGTGCACCAGCACCTGCTCGACGCCGGCGTGTGCACGGAACGCCGCCATGAGCGGCGCGATCTTCATGAAGTTCGGGCGCGCGCCCGCCACATGCAGGATGCGGATCATTGGCGATTCGGGGCCGGCGTGATGGTCGGGCCTCGCCGCTCGACCCGGAAGTGCCGGCCGGGACTCTTCGCCCGCCGGCCCGGGGCTGAGGCGACGCGAGGGCCCGCTCAGAAGATGACCGTGAGCAAGGCGACGACCGGCGGAACCAGGAACATCAGGTCACGGATGACTGCCCATTTGGGCTGCTGGGCCCCCGGCACGATAATGCGGTCTCCCGCGCGCAGGCTGAGCTGGTCCAGCGTTCGCCCCTCGATGATCGCCGCCTGGAGCGCTTCCCCACCCCAGATGCGGTCGCCGCCGCGCTCCACGTAGATCTTCGTCAGCTCCGCGTGCTGAGCCGGTCCACCGGCGAGCATGAGCGCGTCGGTCAACGGCACCTCGCTGGGCACGACGTAAAAGCCGGGCTGGGCGACCTGTCCGAGGATCGAGATCCGGATCTTGGAGGTGGCGTGCACCTTCGGCTCCAGGATGAATCGTGCGATGCTCTTCGTCAGGTGCTCTTCCAACTCCGAGCGCAGCACGCCCTTGAGCGGGACCTCCCCGATGACCGGCAGGATCAGCACCCGTCCCGGCGCGACCTGGAACGTGTTGGTCAGCTCCTGCTGCCCCTCCACCGCGAGCTCGATCTGGTCGCCGACCTGGAAGTCTCCTTCCTCGAGCCGCACCCGGATCAGCTCCGCCTCATAGCGGGCTCGCGCGCGCAGCTCCTCGCTGTAGGCGGTCGAGCGCGTCGCCTGCTCGTAGCGCGCGAGCAACTCCTCGAGCGACTCGCGGGTCATGTGGAGTCGCGCGGGGTCCCACGCCGCCATTCGTCCCGAGCTCACCTGCGTGCTCTGGGAAAGAAGGGCGGCCGGCACGGCCACCAGCACGAGCGCTGCGAGCAGGATGCCTCGCGTGGCCACGATTCCGTTCATCTCTCTACCTCTACTCTTGGATGCCAGCCACTTCCGCTTCGGGACGCCCCCACTGCCGGGCGCGCCCCGGCTCAACGCTCCTCCTTGCCCACGGTGAGCAGCGGTCGGGTTTGCGCCCCGAGGCCGAAGCGCGCCAGTTGCGAGAGGGTCCGAAGCAAGAGATCCGTAGAGTCCACTGCGGGAAGCAGCGCGAGACACTGCTCGCAGAGTAGGGTCCGCAGCGGCTCCAGCCCAGCAGACACGGCCGACGGCCGCTCCGGGGCGGGCCGGCCCGTAAGTTCGCGCGCATTGGCCTGGCAGTTCCCGCACAGCATCGCTGATCTCGCGTCCCTTGTGGTTGCATTCGGTCGCTGCGGCGCGGTCCACGCCGCGGGACGGGCTGCGGCCCGATTCAAGATCGATGCCGCGCCGGACGTGTCCCCTCCCCGCGTTCTGCCGAGGCTCCGCGTACATGTCGCGGGCCCGGCCGGCCGGCTGGTGTTCTAACTGTGCATCAATCTTCGGCGCAAAGTGTCGGCTTCGCGCCGCACTGCTTGTGTCGCCAGCCGGCGGCGCCGACCGTAAGTGTCGATTCCAGGCGCACCGGACGCAGGATGCATCATCCCTGCACGATTGTTGCTGGGAGAGCGCGGCGATTCCAAGAAAGAACGGACAAGCCGCCGCTCTGGTGCCCGGGGCTCGTCCGGGCCGGGACAGCCGACTGTGCCGGCCAGCGCACCGGTCCCGCTCGCTTCGGATCCAATGAACTCGCGATCGCCGCTGATCCTCATTGTCAGTGACCAACAGTGGTCGGTTCGATCCCTCGAGAGCATCCTGGCACCGAACGGCTTCTCCATCATCACGGCGAGCAGCGCCGCGAAGGCGGTGGAGCGCGCCCGCACCGCGCAGCCCGATGCCGTGCTGGTGGACGCGGAGCTGCCCGACGGCTCGGGCCTCGACGTGTGCCGCACGCTGTCCAGCGGCCGCGTCCTCGATCCTGGCGCCCCGATCCTGATCAACGCCCGGGGCCCTGTCACCCGGCGCGAACGGCTCGAAGCGCTGCGGGCCGGAGCCTGGGACTTGCTGGGCCTGCCGCTCGACGGCGAGGAGCTCCTGTTGCGACTCCGAACGCTGCTTGGCGCCAAGCTCCACGCCGATGCATGTCGCGAGGAGAGCATCGTCGACAGCACGACGGGGCTCTACAACCTGCGTGGCCTGATGCGCCGTGCTGCCGAGATGGCGGCCGAGGCGGCGCGGTACGGTCGTCCCATGGCGTGCGTCGTCTTCGCGCTCGAGCCCGCCGCCGCGGACGGCGACCGGTCCTGGGCCCGGGACGGCGACGCCACATTCGCGGACGCGCTGCGCGTCCTCCGCGACTCCATCCGTGATTCGGACGTGATCGGCCGCATGGGCCCCTCGGAGATGATCGTGCTCGCCCCGGCGACCGATCCCGATGGCGCCCACGCGATCGCGCGGCGCGCGATCGCGGCGGTGGAATCCGCGACGGCAACCGCGCCCCGCATGCGCGCCGGCCTGTACGCCGTCAGCAACTTCAGGGATGCGGGCGTAGAGCCCGTCGACCTCCTCGTCCGCGCGATCATCGCGCTCCGCAAGTCACAGGGTGGGCGGGGCGAGGAGCCGATCCGGTTCTTCAATCTCTCCCCGCAGCCCGTGCAGCCGACCTGAGGCGCGCGCGGCGACGCGTGCGTTGTCTCGCCGCGCGCCCGGCCCCACCGGAACTGTCTTATCGCTAGACCTTCACCAGGTCGCTCACGTCCGTCGGCTCCTCGTCCTCGGCCTGGTAGCCGGGCAGGTACGCGTAGTGCCGGTAGTAGTACCGGTACAGGCCCGTTGCCGACACCCCGTTCAGCACCGCCCCCAGGATCCGGATCGGCAAGCGCTGGAGCAGGTCGAGCTTGGCGCCGGCCATGTCCCGGTCCGTGCTGCCGGTCCGCATGATCAGCAGCAGATTCCCCGTGAGCGTACCGAGCACGAACGGGTCGATCCCGGCGGCCAGCGGCGGGCTGTCCACGAGGATCACGTCGTAACGGGAACGCAGCTCCTTCAGGAGCGGCCCCATGGGTCCCGATGCGAGCAGCTCGGGCCCGCTCTGCAGCCGCGTGCCACAGCCCACGAAGTCCAGACCCTTGTGCTCCGTGCGCTGGATCAGCGCCTCCCACCCAACATCACCGCGCAGGTAGTCGATCAACCCCGGCTTGCGGGAGAGCCCGAAGACACGGTGCAGCGCGCCGCGCCGGATGTCGCCGTCAATGAGCAGCGTGCGCCGCCCCAGCTCCGCGAACGCCAGCGCCAGGTTCGCTGAGATGAACGACTTGCCGTCGCCGCTGCCCGGACTGCTCAGCGTGACCATCAGCGGACCGGCCGCGCCGTACGCGTGCATCAGGTTCAATCGGATGCTGCGGAACGCCTCCACCACGGACGCGGCCTCATCCGAACCCGGAACCGGCTTGCGCTGGTGCACGTGCGGCACCGCGCCAATGATCGGGAGGCCGAGGCCGTGCGTGACCTGCTCGGGGTAGCGCAGCCGCGGATCGATCCGATCGAGCAGAATCGCTCCCAGGATCGCCAGCCCGAGGCTCCCGGCGAGGGCCATGAGGATGATCTGCGGCCGCCTGTTGCTCGACGGCCACTGGGGCACCACCGCTTCATCGAGGATGCTCAGGTCGGGAACGCTGCTCTCGGCAGCCAGACGCGCCTCGTTGTATCGCTGATGCAGGTCCGTGTACAGCGCCTCCGCGGTCGCGACGTGGCGCTGCAGGCGAGCCTCCTCGATCATCCGCGGCGGGATCTGCCGCAGCTGCGCCGAGCTCGCGTCGATCAGCCGATCAAGCTCGCTCCGGCGCGTGCGCAGCTCGCTGAGGAGCACCGTGGCAAGCCGCGGGATCACGGTCTTCTCGAGGGAGTCCACCTGCGCGATGAGCTGCTTCACGTCCGGGTGCTCGTCGGTATAGCGGTGGCGGAGTCCGCGCAGCTCGGCCCGCTTGCCGGTCAGCTCCGCCAGCGCAGCCTTCAACTGCGATGACTGCTGCACCGACGGGATCACTTCCAGCGCCTCGACCGCCAGGGACGAGCCATTCGCATTGGCCAGTGCCCGCTGGATCGCGTCGTGGTCCCGCTGGAGCTGCTCCTGCTGGAACTTCATATCGAAGTACTGCGTGAACGCCGGGTTCTGGGTGACCGCCACACCCGGCGCGACGGCGAGCCCGCGATCCGAGGGCAGCGTGATGGTCTGGATGCGGAACGCCTCGAGCGCCATTTCCGCCGCCTCCAGGTTCTCCCTCGCGACGCGGAGCTGCCCGTCCAGGATCTTCGTCAGCTCGTCCAGCCTGGCGCGCTTCAGATCGGCCGCGACCTCCACCAGCCTGTATGCGACCTCGTTCACCGTTGCCGCGATCTGCCGCGGGTCCGTGCCGGTGAGCGTGATGCGCAGGAAATTCCCCTGCGTCATGTTCGTGTTGAGGCTCTCGCTCAGACGCCGGGCCGCATCACGCAGGTTCGTCACCGAAAACGCGATCCGCTCGCCCGCGGGCACCGCGCCGGGTGTCGGGACCCACTGGAACCCGAGGTGCGCCCCCACGGAATCGCCGAACACGCCGCGCTGCAGCACCTCGCCGTTGCTGGACAGCAACTCGAAGCTGGTGCCGTCGCGTCCGACGGCGAACTCGTAGCGGCCGGTCTGGAATCGCTCCTTCACGGTGAAGTTCCTGAGCGCGTCTGCCGCCTCTGGCGAAGATGGGCTGAGATACAGCCGCATCTCGCGCACGACGTGGTCGAGAACTACGTACGACCTCAGCAGCTCCACCCAGGAATACGACTGGAGCAGGCCCGGCGCCCGGATGGGGCCGGGGTCGTTGGCGCGGCTACCCGTCTCGACCCAGATGGTCGCCTGGGCCGTGTACTTGACGGGCACGAAGCGGCTCACGACGACGCCCGCCGCGGTGCCGACGGCCAGGACCAGCAGGATCAGCCACTTGTAGCGGATCAGCGCGGCGAGGTAGCGGCGCCACTCCTGGCCGCCGTCCTCGGCGCTGTCATCCGCCCACAGCCGAAGGGAGTCCGAGACCGGCATCGGGGCGGTGTCCGGGTCCGGCTGAACCGCCAGCTCGGTAGCCGGCCGTACCGGGCCGGTCGGGAGATCGCTCGACATGGCTTGCGTTTCCACCGTCAGGGATCGTGGTCGATGGGCGCGCCATGCGCGCGCCCGGCCGGCGGGGGCTTCCGCAAGCACGGGACCGCTCCCGCGGGACGTGCATCCGGCCGGCGCATCCTCGTGTCCAGCAACGAGATACCGTGGGCTACTGGGGTCCGGACCGGACCGATGCGCCGACGTAGCATGTTGCGCCCCGGCCACATGCAAACCTGCTGCCTGGCGGGGGCAGGTGTTGCGCCGACCCTACGGATCTTCTATTGACATTCGCGCGCGACGGTGCTAGATACGATGCGCTTGTCGTTGCCGAGCGGGCCCGGCGGACGCCCAATCAGGTTCTTGCGCCCGGACGCGCGCCCCTCGGCCCACGCCGACAAGGTCGGCTTCCGCCGGTCGGTGCGCTTCAGGATGGATCCCCGGCAACGGCGCCTGGAATCGACGAGGCGTCCGCCCACCTCCCCGACTCCCGTGAACGCGCGGCGCGGTCCGCATCGCCCTAGTGACGACCGGCCCGACGGGTGGAACTCAGTGGCAGGATCTGAGCGCAGTCTCGCTCCTCAGAGGAGGTAAGTGCGGCGTGTCTGAGTACCGTCTCCGCGCGAGAAGCGGCGAATCCGGTCTCGGCTCGGAGCAGGGTGTCTCGACGTTGGTCCCGATCGACCGGCAGCAGCGCGCCGGCATCAGGATTCTGATCGTGGACGACGAGCGGACCTTGTGCGAGAGCTGTTCCAGTGTGCTGGAGTCTGAGGGCTACGACGTCACGACGTGCACCCGCGGCGAAGAGGCGTTGGAGCTCGTACGGCGCAAGGCGTTCGACATCGTCCTGATCGACCTTTACATGTCCCAGGTCCCGGGGCTCGAGTTGCTCAAGGCGTGTCTCGCGACCAAGCCGGACACCGTGGCGATCATCATGACGGGCAACCCGAGCGTGCAGTCGAGCATCCAGGCGCTGCAGCTCGGGGCGTGGGACTACCTGCCGAAGCCGTTTTCGGCGGCGCACCTCCAGGTCCTCATCGGTCGCGCCGCGCACGCGGTCATGGTCGCGCGCGAGACGAGGAACGTGCGCGATGACCAGAAGCAGCGTTTCCAGGGCCACAGCGACAAGATCACCGTCCTCGGCAACTCGGCGGCGTTCCGGCAGGCGATCGAGCTGGCGCGCCGGGTCGCGCCCACGGACGCCTCCGTGTTCATCACGGGCGAGAGCGGGACGGGGAAGGAGCTGATCGCGCAGTTCATTCATCATCACAGCCGCCGCAGCAGCCGCATGCTGGTCGCGGTCAACTGTGCGGCGCTGCCGGAGACGCTGCTCGAGTCCGAGATGTTCGGGCACGTCAAGGGCGCCTTCACCGGCGCCGTGCGCGACAAGCCCGGCCTCCTCGAGGTCGCGAACGGCGGAACGCTGTTCCTGGACGAGTTGACGGAGATGTCGCAGGCGATCCAGGCCAAGCTCCTGCGTGTCATCCAGGACGGCGTCGTCCGGCGGGTCGGCAGCACGACGACCGATGCCGTCGTCAACGTCCGCTTCATCGCGGCCACCAACCGGGACCCCCAGGAGGCGACGGAGGCGGGCATCCTCCGCCGCGACCTCTACTACCGGCTGCGCGTCGTGCCCA
>Ga0207873_1001422_pt1 | contig 22997 bp, 25 predicted proteins | sample BGWIniCompost_FD_187373 | JGI IMG/M metagenome (GOLD analysis project Ga0207873, IMG submission 187373) | Cellulose adapted compost microbial communities from Newby Island Compost Facility, Milpitas, CA, USA - BGW Initial Compost (SPAdes)... ...
GTAGGCGATGATGTCGTAGCCATCGCGCTCGACGCGCTGCTCCGGCTCGAGCTCGCGGATCTCGATGCCGAACGGCACGCGCTCGACGCCGAGGTTCACCGCGTCGTGCAGGATCGAGCCGCCGCCGACGGGCGCCCACAACGCGATGGGCTCCTCCCTCCCCTGGAGACCCATCGTGCGGAGCAGCCCGATGATCCCCAGGAAGTGATCCGCGTGCATGTGCGTGACGAAGATGTCCCGCACCGTGAAGCCGGTGCCGAACCGCATCATCTGCCGCTGCGTGCCCTCGCCGCAGTCGAACATCAGCAGCTCGCCCTCGCGGTTCACCAGGATCGAGCTGACGTTGCGCCCGACCGTCGGGCGACTGGCGGCGGTGCCCAGGAATGTGACGCGGATCATCTCGGCCGCAGTGCGGGACGGGGATGGGCGAACAACCAGAGCAGCGAGTACGCGGCGTACAGCTCCCGCGTCCACGGCGTGAACGCGGGCGCGACGAGTGCAGCCAGGCACAACGCCGCGATCACAAGAGAGCGGAGGCGCGCGCGTCGGGCGCCGCGATTCCAGTTCTGTGCTTCCGCCATCCCGGTCAGGTCTCCCCTGCGTGCCCGCGCTTCCACGGCCTCGCGGGCAAGGAATGCATCCACGCCGTGGCGCAGCGCGCCGAACGCCGCGCGAACGAGGCGGACGAGCATGGCGACGAAGCCGAGGACGGCGAGGATGATCAGTGCGGCTTCCATGGGGCCAAGCTAGGGGAAACGCCGACCGAGCGGCAAGACGTGCGCGACGAGTCGCGGACGACGCCGGTCGGTCGGCGGGCGACCCGACGCGCCGCGCCGGCCGCGCTGGAGGGCGTCATCGACCATTGGGCCGGTCGTTCCACGGGGCTGCCAGCGGCACCGGGCGGGCAACGCTGGCGCACGGTGCCGGCATCCGAGAAGGCGAATCGATGAACCCGTCCCGGAGACCGGGACACGCCAGTCATCTGGAGGCGATATGAGGAGTTCGATGAGACCGATCCGCGGCGGCGCCGCCGCGGTGATGGCGGCTGGCGCCGCGCTCGCCCTGGCGGCGGCGACGCCGGCGCTTGCCCAGGACCGGGATGAGACGCGCGCGCGCGGCCGGAGCTGCTACTGCGTCAACACCGCGCCGGAAACGTTCTGGACAGGCACGCTGTCCTTTGGCCGCGCGCGCCTCGGCGTGTACCTCTCGTCCGAAGAGACCGATGAGGGCGCAAAAATCGAACGTGTCATGCGCCGCTCGGGCGCCGAGGCGGCGGGCCTGCGCGCGGGCGACATCATCACGGCGATCAACGGACGGAGCGTGCTGGATCCACTCCCCGAGGAGGAAACCGACGACGACAGGGTTGCTCCCGCCGGCCGGGTGTCCATGCTCCTCCGCGACGTGGAGCCGGGTGACACGGTGACGGTCGAGTACCTCCGCGACGGCGAGCGCCGCACCGCGCAGGTCGTCACGCAGGACGCGTTCACGATCTGGACCCCCGAAGTCGACCGGATCCTCGAGCGCGCGCAGGGGTCGATCGCTGCGCTGCGGGCCCGCCCGCTGCGGGTCGATGGCGTCACCTTCGCCTTTGGCACGGAAGGCCGCTTCGGGATCAGCGTCACAGACCTGAGCGACGATCTGGGCGAGTACTTCGGCACGAGCGAAGGCGTGCTCGTCACGCGCGTGGACGATGACTCGCCGTTCGACCTGCGCGCGGGCGACGTGATCCAGAGCGTGGACGGCCGCAAGGTCAGGGACGCCGCGCACCTCCGGCAGATCCTGGCCAGCTACCGCGAGGACGAGACCGTGAAGCTCGAGGTGCTGCGCCGGCGGCAGCGGGTGACGGTGGAAGGGCGCGCACCCTAATCCACCGCTGAACTGCGGGCGAGGGCGGGGGCGCCCCTTCCGCCCCGCCCTTCCGCCCGGGCGGCCGCACCACATCCCCCCGCCGACCGGGCGGGGGAACTGCGGGTGCACTGCGGGCGGGGGCGTTCGGGGGCGGTGTTGGCGTCGTCGTGGCGTTCCCACTCCCGGGCTCGTTCCCGCTCCTGCTGACCTTCTCGTACTCGTTCCCGCTCCCGTTCCCGTACACGCTCCCGTTCTCGTAAACGTTGCCGTTCCCGTTTCGTTTCCCCTACACGTTCCCGTTCCCGGCCCCCTCACGTTCACGTCCACGCTCCTGGCGCCCCCTGGACCGGAGCTTGCACCCCCGTCCCATGGAGTCCTCGCAGCGGAGGTGGATGGAGAATGCCGCGGGGTGTCGCGGTGAGCGTGCACTATGGCGATCGCGTGTTCTACGCGGACGTCGATCCGGGGGAGCGGGCGGACCAGCTCCTGGTCCGCAGCCTCTACCATTTCGGCATCGATCCGGCGGACAAGGAGCGTTACCGCCTGATCCACCGGGGCGAGCACCGACCCGGCCACGGGGTGTACCTCGACCGACCGATCGGAGAGCAGGTGGAGAGCGGGGCGGAGCTGGTGGTGGAGGAGGACGTGGCGGGCAACAAGCGGCTGGCGACGGGGACCTACTGAGCGGCGCGGGCGGCGATCCGCTGCGCCCCCTGGTCCACCAACGGTTCAAGGCACGAGGGGACATGCTCGGGGTGGGATTCGAACCCACATGCCCGCGGGGGGCCGACGGGTTTAAGCCGTCTGCGTCTGCCGTTCCGCCACCCGAGCCAGGCTACAGTAAAGATAGCATTGGAAGGGGCCGGCGCGCAGCCCTCGGCGAAACGCCGCTGTTGACCGACGAGCCGAGCCGACCAGCGCCCCCGCCCGCCGTTCCTCCCGCCTTTCCCCCGCCCGGGTGGCTGGGCGTGGGCGGGCGGGTCGCCCCCGCCCGGGCGGCTGCGCGGGGCGGAAGGGCCGCCCCCGCCCGCAGTTCAGGGGAGGCGCGGGGGCGGGACAAGCCACCCCGCCCTATCCCCTCACCGCATTCCGTAGCGCCGCGATGTTCGTCGCCACGCTCGCCTCGTTGTTGAACACCGCGTTGCCGGCGACGAGCACGGTGGCACCAGCGCGGACGACCTCGGGCGCGGTGAGGGGCGAGATGCCGCCGTCGACCTCGACCTCCACGTTGTGGATCCCCATGCCCTCGAGGCGCTGACGCATGCGCGCGACCTTGCGCGTGCTGGTCTTGATGTACTTCTGGCCGCCGAAGCCGGGGTTCACGCTCATGACGAGCACGAGGTCCACGTAGGGCAGGATCTCGTCCAGCGACTCGATGGGTGTAGCCGGGTTGATCGCGACGCCGGCCCGCATACCGAGCTCGCGGATCCGCTCGACCGTGCGGTGGAGGTGCGGGCAGGTCTCGCGGTGGACGGTGAGGACGTCGGCGCCGGCACCCGCGAACGCCTCGAGCAGGCGCTCGGGCTGCTCGATCATCAGGTGCACGTCGAGGGGCAGCGTCGTCACGCGCCGCACCGCCGCGACGACGGGCGGCCCGATGGTCAGGTTCGGGACGAAGTGCCCGTCCATGACATCGACGTGGATCCAGTCGGCGCCGCCCGCCTCGGCCGCAGAAACGGCGTCTGCGAGCCGGGCGAAGTCGGCGGACAGGATGGATGGCGCGATCTTGACGCTCATACGGCCGGCTCCGTTCGCTGGATCACCCGCACACCGGCCTCGCCGGCGACGACGACGGCTTTGGCCATGCCGAGGAACAGCCCGGTCTCGACGATGCCTGGCCGACGGTGAAGCGCATCGTCGAGCGCGGCGGGATCCGGGATCCCACCCTCGAAGCGGCAGTCCAGGATGTAGTGGCCACCGTCGCTGACGAACGGCTGGCCCGCGGCATCGAGGCGCAACGCCGCGCGCGCACCGAGCCGCTCGAGGTAGGAGAGATGCGTCGTCCAGCCGAACGGCACGACCTCGACGGGCAGCGGCGCCTTCTCGCCGAGGCGCTGCACCAGCTTGCTGTCGTCGACGAGGATGACGAGCCGCTCGGCGGCACTCGCCACGATCTTCTCCCACAGCAGCGCGCCGCCGAGGCCCTTGATCAGGTGGAGCGCGGGATCGACCTCGTCCGCGCCGTCGAGCGCGAGATCCAGGCGAGGCTCCTGCTCGAGCGTGACGAGCGGGATGCCGAGCGCGGTCGCGCGCTCGGCCGTGTCCCGCGACGTCGGCACGCCGGTCACGTCTTTCAGCGCCCCCTCGCGCAGTCGCTCGCCGAGCAGTTCGAGCAGATGCCGGACGGTCGAGCCGGTGCCGAGGCCGAGCACCATGCCATCCTCGACCCACTCGAGCGCACGCTCGGCGGCCCGCCGCTTCAGCGCTTCACGGTCGCTCATGAACGCCACCGGAATCAGGCGGGCAAGCGCCCGGCGAGAGTCGTGTCGCCCTCCGATCGGCGCGCGAGGCGTCGATGTCTATCTCGCACCGTTGCCTCGCCGGTCGAGCACGCGCCGCACGGCGGCGATGATGTGGTCGGCTGTGAGCCCGTACTTGCGGAGCAGCGCCTCGGGCGAGCCGCTCTCCGCGTACGTGTCATCGAGCCCGACGAACTCCATGGGCACGGGGTGCAGCCGCGCGACGGCCTGCGCGACGCGCGCGCCGAGGCCGCCATGGACGAGGTGCTCCTCCGCAGTCACGATGGCGCCGGTCTCGACTGCTGCGCGCTGGACCGCCTCCTCGTCCAGCGGCTTGACGGTCGCCATGTCCAGCACGCGGACGTGGATTCCCTCCTGCGCGAGGCGCTCGTGCGCGACGATCGCGGCCGCGACCATCAGCCCGTTGGCGATGATGGTCGCGTCGCGGCCCTCGCGGAGCATCGTGGCGCGGCCGAACTCGAAGTCGGCGGGCTCTGCGTCGTAGATCCGCGGAACCTTCGGGCGCCCGAGCCGGAGGTAGACTGGCCCGCGGTGCCGGTACGCGGCACGCACGGCAGCGCGCATCTGGAACTCGTCCGAGGGCACGCAGACCACGAAGCCAGGCAGGCTGCACGCGAGCGCGACGTCCTCGACGGACTGCTGGCTCGCGCCATCTTCGCCCGGCGAGATGCCGCCGTGACTGCCCGCGACCTTGACGTTGAGCTGCGGGTAGGCGACGGCCATCCGGAGCTGGTCGAAGCCCTTGAGGATGACGAAGCAGGCGAAGCTCGAGATGAACGGGACCTTGCCGCACGCGGCGAAGCCGCCCGCCATCCCGACCATGTTGGCTTCCTGGATGCCGACGTTGAAGAAGCGGTCGGGGAACTCCTCGCCGAACATCGCGCTCTTGGTGCTCTTGGCGAGGTCGGCGTCGAGGACGACGATGTCATCGTGCTCGCGGCCCAGGTCGCGCAGCGCCTCGCCGTAGGCGTCGCGCGTGGCCTTGCCCAAAGTGAAGCCCGGGAACAGCTCGTTCACCGGCCCTCCTCACGGTACTGCGCGGCCTCGCGCTCGATGGACAGCTCGGCCCTGGGCAGCACGCTCTCGAGCTCCGCCAGCGCCCGGGCCAGCTCCTCTTCCGTCGGGGCGACGCCGTGGTACGCGTTCTCACCCTCCATGAAGCTGACTCCCTTGCCCTTGATGGTGTGCGCGATGATGCACGCGGGTCCGTGGTCCACGGCCCACTCGAGCGCGCTCAGGACCTGCGTGAGGTCGTGGCCATCGATCTCGCGGACGTTCCAACGCATGGCCCGCCACTTCTCGGCGAACGGGTCGAGGTCGATGATGTCCGCGATCGCGCCGTCGAGCTGGTACTTGTTGTAGTCGACGATGGCGACGAGGTTGGGCGGCCGGTGGTGGCCCGCGGCCATGGCGGCCTCCCAGACCTGGCCCTCCTGGCACTCGCCGTCGCCCAGGAGGACGAAGACGCGGTAGTCCTTGCCGTCGAGGCGGGCGGCGAGGGCCATGCCGAGGCCTATGGAGAGGCCCTGGCCGAGCGACCCGGTGGAGGCCTCGATGCCCGGCACGCTCCAGTAGACCGGGTGGCCCTGGAGCCGGCTGTCGATCTTGCGGAGCGTTTCCAGCTCGGAGACGGGGAAGAAGCCGGCCTCGGCCATCGCAGCGTACTGGACGGGCACGCCGTGGCCCTTGGACAGGATGAAGCGGTCGCGATCCGGCCAATCGGGCCGCTGGGGGTCGTAGCGCAGGATGCCGCCGAAGTAGAGGGCGGTCACGATCTCGACCGCTGAAAGCGAGCCGCCGGGGTGGCCGCTGCCGGCCTTCGCCAGCATCTGGACGATGTGGCGGCGGATCCGGGTCGCGCGGTCCCTCAGCGCGTGCATCTCGTCTTCTGTTCTCATTATGCGGGGCGCGGGTCGTGCCATTCGCGTCCTCGGTCGCGGGTCCGTGTTCGGGAACGGGCGGCAATCTACAGGGGCGGGGTTGTCGTGGCAAAAGGCTGGCGGCAGGCCCCCCGGCCCCGCCCTCCCCTGAACTGCGGGCGGGGGCGGGGGCGACCCTTCCCCCCTGCCCCGCCGCCCGGGCGTCCGCCCTTCCGCCCAGCCGCCACCCGGGCGGGGGAACTGCGGGAGAAAGGCGGGCGGGGGCGCTCGCGGGGTTGGGCTCCGTACGCGTACGCGTACACCTACGCGTGCCCGTGCCCGGCCGTTCGGGAACGGAACCGGGAACGGGAACGTTGACGGGCACGGGAACGGGCCGGGGGCCCCCGCCCTCGCCCTCGCCCCTGCCCCGGCCCAATCGGGCCAGGGTCGGCGCTTGACAAACGTCCCGCAGGATGAAAGGTTGAGAACCATGAACACGCTGCGCGCCTCCTTCTTCGCGTACTTCTGGTTTAGCTACCGGCCCGGGGGCCGGGAGCTGGAGGACGCGCGCGCGTAGTCGAAAACGCAGCCCGCTCGTTGCCAGTATCCGCGGCCCTCGGTGATCCGGGGGCCGCGTTTTTTGTTGCGGGCGTCACCATGGGGACGGAGCCATGATCATCGTGACCAGACCGGACATCACGGAGGCGGAGCTAGACCACCTGCGCGAGCGGGTCGAGGCGCTGGGGCTCAGGACGCACGTCTCGAGGGGGGAGCAGCGGATCGTCGTGGGTTGCATCGGAGACGAGGAGCGGCTCGAGAACGTGCCGCTGCTCTCGATCCCGGGAGTGGAGCGGGTGATGCCCGTGCTGAAGCCGTACAAGCTCGCGGCGCGCGAGTTCACGGCGCAGCGGACCGTGGTCCGGGTGGGCGCCGCACAGATCGGCGGTCCCGAGCTGGCCGTCATCGCGGGCCCGTGCTCGGTCGAGAACGCGGAGATGCTGCGGGAGACGGCCACGGCGGTGCGGCGGGCGGGTGGCCGCCTGCTGCGCGGGGGCGCGTTCAAGCCCCGCACGTCGCCGTACTCGTTCCGTGGGCTGGGCGAGCGGGCGCTGGAGATGCTGGCCGAGGTGCGGCAGGAGACCGGGCTGCCGGTGGTGACGGAGGTCATGGACACGCGGCAGGTGGAGCTGGTCGCGCGCTACGCGGACATGCTTCAGATCGGCGCGCGCAACATGCAGAACTTCTCGCTGCTCCAGGAGGTGGGGCGGACACACCGGCCGGTGCTGCTGAAGCGCGGCCTGTCCGCGACGATCAAGGACCTGCTGCTCGCGGCCGAGTACGTGATGAGCCAGGGCAACATGAACGTGGTCCTGTGCGAGCGGGGGATCCGCACGTTCGAGACGGCGACACGGAACACGTTCGACCTCGCCGCGATCCCGGTGCTCAAGCGGGAGACGCACCTGCCGGTGGTCGCGGACCCGAGTCACGCGGGCGGCCGTCGGGACCTGGTGGGACCGCTGGCGTACGCCGCCGTTGCCGCCGGCGCGGATGGCCTGTTGATCGAGGTGCACCCGCGTCCGGAGGAGGCGCTTTCGGACGGCGACCAGTCGCTCTCCCTGCCCGAGTTCGACGAGGTGATGGCCGGCGTGAGGGAGTTCGCGAGAGTGGCGGGCCGGCACGTGCCCGTGGCGGAGGCGGTGGCGGCGTGACGCGATCGGCGTACGCTGTCTACCCGCCCTTCTTTCCCTCCACCACGCGCAGCTCCGGCTGCGCCGCCGGGCCGGCGACCGCCGGCTCCTTGCCGCGCCGCGCCGTCGCGCGGCGCGGCGGGAGCCGGCGGTCCGCGATCTGCGCCAGGGTGAGGTAGTAGACCACCTCGGCGATCGAGTCGCGCAGGTCCAGCGCCTGGACGTAGATCTGCACCGCCTCGGGGAGCGAAAGCTCTTCCTCCAGCACGTCCACGAACGCCAGCGCGTTGTCCGTGTGCCTGCGCAGCAGCGCGACCTCGGTGCGGGCCGCAGCGAGCTCGATGCGCTGCCGCAAGTCCTCGTTCACGCGGCCCCGGATGCGCTGACCCAGCTTCGAGAACAACGCCTTCCGCTTCACCGCGACCGGAGGACCCGCCTGCATCGCGCTCGAGTCTTCACCCGCGGTCGAACCCTCGCCCTCATGCGGCGTAGGCGGCGCGCCGGCGCTCGCCGCGGCCGAGCGCGCCATTAGCGCGGGCCACACCTCCGCCTCGACCGCGTGCTCCCCGATGTGGGCGAGCGCGCGCGTCGTGATGATGCGCGCCTCCTCCCCGCTCAGGTGGAGCAGACGGTTGTAGATGTCCAGCGCAGTCTCGAGGGGCACCTCGTCGCCGACCATCTCGATCAGGCCGAGGGCGTGTTCGACGTGCGTCGTGAGCAGGCGTTCCTCGGCAACCGCGATCGCGAGCTCGAGGCGGCGGCGTACCGATGCCGAGAGCGTCCTGGAAGGGACTGGCGCTTTCACCCGAACCTCCCCGCGCAGCGAGCCGGGCCAGTCGCACGACTCCGTGACGCGTGGGGAGGCAAGTTCCGTTCCGCGTTTCGCCTTTCCCCTGCGCGCCCGCCGCAGCGCGGCGGGCCTTTCCCGAACAAGCGAAACCCACTCTTTCGGGCGCAGGTATTGGCCGCCTTTCCCGTACAAGGCCGCCGCAGCGCGGCGGCCCCTTCCCGCACCAGCGAAACCCACTCCTTCAGGCCACACGGAGCCGGCAGGCTGCCGGAGCGCCGTGCTCAACCCAAGCGCGCGCGAGCGGCAGCGAGCTGCGCCAGCACGGCCGAGCGCGCGGTGCCGCCCGGAACGGCGCGCGCCTCGACGGAATCCTCGGGGGTGAGGTGGGGCGTGCTGCCGTTCCGCTCGAAGGCGGGGTGCGCCTCGCGCCAGACCTCGACCGGCAGCGCCGAGAGCGCGACGCCGGCCTCCTCCGCGCAACGGACGAGCTTGCCGACGGCCGCGTGCGCCTCGCGGAAGGGGACGCCGCGACGCACCAGCTCGTCGGCGAGGTCCGTGGCGAGGAGGGTCTCGTCGGCGACGGCGGCACGGAGCCGGTCCTGGTCGAACACGAGGCCGGCGATCGTCTCGCGGGTCGCGGGCAGAAGCACCGCGAGCGTGTCGAGCGCATCGAAGAGGATGGCCTTGTCCTCCTGGAGGTCCTTCTGGTACCCGGACGGCAGCCCCTTGAGCATGGCGAGCACGGCGCCGACGTCGCCCGCAAGCCTCGCCGCCTTGCCGCGCGCGAGCTCGAGGCCGTCCGGGTTGCGCTTCTGCGGCATGAGGCTCGAGCCGGTCGTGTACGCCTCCGGCAGGCGGACGAAGCCGAACTCCTCGCTCGAGTAGAGGATCAGATCCTCGGCGAGGCGAGAGAGGTGTGTGGCGGTCAGCGCGGCAACGAAGACGAGCTCCGCGATCCAGTCGCGGTCGCCCACGGCGTCGATCGAGTTGGGCGAGATGGCGCGGAACGCGAGCAGCTCCTTGAGCAGCGTCCGGTCGACGGGGAACGGGCAACCGGCGATGGCGCCGGACCCGAGCGGCAGCACCGCCACGCGCTCGAGCGCATCGGCGAGGCGCGCGCGGTCGCGGTCCAGCGCCCAGAAGTGCGCGAGCAACCAGTGCGCGACGCGGACCGGCTGCGCGCGCCGGATGTGCGTGTACGCGGGGATGATGAGGTCCACCGTCGCGGCGGCCTGCTCCACCAGCGCGGCCTGGAGGCCGCGCAGCTCCTGGTCGAGCCGCGCGCACGTGCGCAGCGCCCAGAGCCGCGTGTCCGTCGCCACCTGGTCGTTGCGCGAGCGGCCGGTGTGTAGCTTGCCCGCGACGTCGCCGACCTCCTCGTACAACAGTCGCTCGGCAAGCGTGTGGATGTCCTCGTCCGGCGCGCCGTCGGTTCCCTCTTCGGCGATGCGGCGCGCGACGCGGGCGAGGCCCTGGTCGAGGGTGTGCGCCTCGCCTTGCGTGAGCACGCCAGCGCGCAGCAGCGCCTGCACCCATGCGCGGCTCGCCTCGATGTCCTCGCGCCAGAGGCGCGCGTCCACCGGAAGGCTGCGGTTCAGCTCGTCCAGCGACGGTGCGGGGCCCGACGCGAACCGCCCGCCCCACAGCCGGTGAGGAGCTGCGCCGTTCCCTGTCCGGGCCGACGGCCGCTGGGTGACGTCGCCGATGGTTTCGCTCGCCGGCATGGCATCCTCCTTCTGATTCACCCGCAACGAGGACGCGGAGGGCACGGAGCGGTTCCGTGCCCTCCGCGTCCACCGCGGATCACACCGTGCATCAGGCCCCGTTGCGCGAGCTACCCGCGTGTGCGAGCAGCTCCTCGATGGCCGCGTCGGCAACGGGCGCCGCGCTGGCCTCCTCGGTCGCGAGGCCCGTCCCGCTCTGCAACGCCTCGGCGCGAGTGGGCAGAGAGAAGAGCCGGATGAACCCCGCCGCGTCCGCGTGGTCGTAGTCGCTCTCGCCGAACGAGGCCAGCTTCTCATCGTAGAGCGCGCAGGGGCTCGTGCGCCCGGCGATGATGATGTTGCCCTTGTACAGCTTCAGCCGCACGGTGCCCGTGACGTAGCGCTGCGTGCGGTCCACCAGCGCGTCCAGCGCCTCACGCTCCGTTCCCCACCAGCGGCCCTCGTACACCAGGTCGGCGTAGCGCTGCGCGAGCTGGTCCTTGAGCGCGAGCGTGCGCCGGTCGAGCACGAGCTGTTCCAGCTCGCGGTGCGCCGTGTAGAGCAGCGTGCCGCCCGGCGTCTCGTACACGCCACGGGACTTCATGCCGACGACGCGATCCTCGATGACGTCCACGCGGCCGATGCCGTGCTCGCCGCCGATCTCGTTCAGGCGCTCGAGCAGGGCGACCGGGCCGAGCGGCTCGCCGTCCACCGTCACCGGGAAGCCGGCCTCGAAGCCGATCTCGATGTAGAGCGGCCGGTCCGGCGCGTCCTCGGGCGAGCGCGTCAGCAGGAACATGTCCGCCGGCGGCTCGTTCGCGGGATCCTCGAGCGGCCCGCCCTCGTGCGAGATGTGCCAGAGGTTGCGGTCGCGCGAGTAGATCTTCTCCTTGCTCGCCGTCACCTCGATGCCGCGCGCCGCAGCGTACGCCAGCGCGTCCTCACGCGAGCGGATGTCCCACTCGCGCCAGGGCGCGATCACGCGCAGATGAGGAGCGAACGCGGCATAGGTCAGCTCGAAGCGGACCTGGTCGTTGCCCTTGCCCGTGCAGCCGTGCGCGAGTGCGTCCGCGCCCAGGCGCAACGCAAGCTCGGCCTGCGCGCGGGCGATGATCGGCCGCGCCATCGAAGTGCCGAGGAGGTACTTGCGGGCGTAGATCGCGCCGGCTCGCAGCGTGGGGAAGATCGCCTCGCGGACGAACGCCTCGCGCAGGTCCTGGACCACGCAGGCGGCGGCGCCCTGCCGCCGCGCCCGCGCGTCCAGCCCGTCCAGCTCCTCGCCCTGGCCGACATCAGCGGCGATGCAAACGACCTCCGCGCCGTACTGCTCGCGCAGCCACGGCACAATGATCGAGGTATCCAGCCCGCCCGAGTAGGCGAGCACAACAGTCATCGACACGGTCGTCTCCGGTTCACGGGGATCTCAGGAATCCAGGTCGAGCACCACGGCGATCTCGGCGCACGTGGCGCGCTTCGAGCAACCGTTGCAATCCAGCGCGATCTTCTCCGGGAACTCCGCCACGGAGGTCGTGCGGAAACCCAGACGGTGGAAGAAGCCGTCCTGGAGCGTGAGCGCGAACACGCGGCGCAGGCCGAGCGCGCGCGCTTCGTCGAGCAGCGCGTCGATCAGATGCCGACCGACGCCCTGGCCCTGGCGCCGCTCGTCCACGGCGACGCCCACGATCTCCGCCAGCTCCCCCGAGTAGCGCCGCAAGCCGGCGCAGCCGATGACTCCCGTCACGTCTACGGCGACCATGAAGTCCCCGAGCTGCCGGCGCACCTGCTCCGGCGTGCGCGGCAGCAGCAGCCCGCGCCGCGCGTAGCGGTTCAGCAGCTCCATCATCGCCGGCAGGTCGGCGAGCCGCGCGCGCCGGACCATGAACAGCGGCGCGGGGGACGACTCCACCACGACTGGCGCCGGCGCCGTCGTCGGCTGCGGCATCGCGAGGGCCGCGGCTTCCGCTGCCCGCGAGTGGATCACTGGGAGCACGAGGACGGTGCTCACGCGAGGACCTCCGCGAGGATCTCGAGCCCACGCTCGAGATCGGCGTCGGCGATCGAGAGGGGGGGCAGCAAGCGGACGACGCGTTCGCCCGCGGAAATGACCAGGAGGCCGGCTTCGAGCGCGCGGCTGATCACGGGCGCGGCCGGGGTCGCGAGCTGGAGTCCCCACATCATCCCGCGGCCCCGCGCTTCCTCCACGCCGCCGCGACCGACGAGCGCCGTGAGCGCGGCCTGGATCCGCTGGCCCTTGCGGCGCACGTCGGCGAGGAAGTCGGGATCGGAAATGCGGCGCAGAACCGCGCGGGCGACGGAAGCGACGAACGGGCCGCCGCCGAACGTCGTCGCGTGGTCACCCGGCTGGATCGCGGAAGCGACGCGCGCGGAGAGCAGGACCGCGCCCATCGGCAGCCCGCCGGCGAGCGGCTTGGCGAGCGTGAGCAGATCGGGCGCGACGCCGGCCTCCTCGTACGCGAACAGGTGGCCGGTCCGCCCGAGCCCGCACTGCACCTCGTCGAAGATCAGCAGCGCATCCGCCTCATCAGCGGCTTCGCGCAGCGCGCGCACGTACTCCGCCTCGAGCGGCCGCACGCCCCCCTCGCCCTGCACCGGCTCCGCGATGATCGCGGCCGTGCGCTCGCGAGAGACGGCCGCGCGCAGCGCTTCCACATCGCCCGGCGGGACGAAGCGCACGCCCGGCATGAGCGGCTCGAACGGCGCGCGGAATGCCGGCCGGTCCGTCGCCGCGAGCGAGCCGAACAGACGGCCGTGGAACGAGCCGTTGAGGGCGACGATCTCGATCTTGTCCTGCGCCGCCTGCCGCGCCCAGCGGCGCGCGAACTTGAACGCGGCCTCGTTCGCCTCCGCGCCCGAGTTGCAGAAGAAGACCGCGTCGGCGAAGGAGAGACGCACCAGCTCGGCGGCGAGCTCGGCGGCCGGGCGCGTGCGGTACAGGTTCGACGTGTGGATCAGCCCCGTGTCCGCGGCGGCCGCAATCGCGCGCGTGATGTCCGCGTCCCCGTAGCCGAGCGCATTGACACCGATCCCGCTGGCGAAGTCGAGGTACTCGCGGCCGTCCTCCGCGATCAGATAGGCGCCCCGACCCGCGACGAACACGGGCTCCGCGGGCCGGTACACCGGCAACAGCGCGCTCACGCGACCGCCTCTGCTTCCTGGACCAGCGTGGTCCCGACCGCGGTGCCGTCCAGGATGCCTGGCGGACCGATGCGAACCGATGGCACGCCGGCGGCGAGCGCGGCGGCAGCAGCATCCAGCTTGACCATCATGCCGTCCCGGGCGATGCCCGAGTCCACCAGCGCGGCCGCCTCCGCAAGCGTCAGCACCTCCCGCTCGCCCATGCCGTCATGGACACCATCGACATCGGTGAGGAAGAGCAGCTCGGCCGCGCCGAGGGCGCCGGCGACGGCGGCCGCGGCGTCGTCCGCGTTCACGTTGAGCGGCTGGCCGTCCACACCGCGCGAGATGGGCGAGATGACGGGGACGAGCCCGGCGGCGAGCAGCCGCTCGATCAGCTCGGTGCGCACGCGCACGATGCGCCCCACGCGCCCGAGCTGGCCGGCCTCCGCCACCTCAGCCACGAACAGCGCGCCGTCCTCACCCGAGAGGCCCACCGCGTCCACGCCGCCATCCAGCAACGCACCGACGACGCGCTTGTTCGTCCAGCCCGAGAGCACCATCGTCGCGACCCGCAGCGCCTCCGGCGTGGTGATGCGGCGCCCCTGATGCCACGACACCGGCACGCCGAGCTGGCGAGACAGCTCCGTGACCTCCGGGCCGCCGCCATGAACCACGACCGTAGGCCGCCCGCTCGCCGCGATGCGCGCAACGACGCGCGCCAACCACTCCGCGTCCGCGACCGCGCGGCCGCCGATCTTGACCACACGCAGATTCAGCACGGCAACCCGTCCGTCTCCTCCAGCCCGAGCATGAGGTTCGCATTCTGGAGCGCCTGGCCGGCCGCCCCCTTCACCAGATTGTCCAGCGCAGCGACCAGCAGCAGCGTCGGCGCGGCAACGTCCGCGATCTCCGCAAAGCCGAGCGCCACCACGTTCCGCTCGACCACGTGCTGGAGACCCGGCAACTGCTCCCCCAGCACCTCGACGAACGGCTCGCCCGCGTACGCCTCCGCCCACAGCCCCGCCGCATCCGCCGCCGTCATCGGCGACGCCAGCGGCAGGTAGATCGTCTCGAGGATCCCGCGCCGCACCGGCAGCAGGTGCGGCGTGAAGACAAAGCTCACGGCGCCGTTGCCCGAGAGCCGACTCAGCCCTTGCCGCATCTCCGGGACGTGGCGGTGACGGTTGCCCACGCCGTACGCGCGGTAGTCCTCCGCCACCTCGCCGAACAGCAGATCGCGCCTGGGCGAACGGCCCGCCCCCGTCACCCCGGACGCCGCGTCGATGATCACCGGCCGGCTGGGATCCAGCAGCCCGTGCCGCACCGCCGGCGCCAGCGCCAGCAGCACACCCGTCGGGTAGCAGCCCGGGTTCGCCACCAGCCGCGCGCCCCGCACCGCCTCCCGCCAGAGCTCGGGCAGGCCGTACACCGCGCCCGCTTCCCCGCCCCGCAGGTCCGCCGACAGGTCCACCGCCGCCGCACCCGCCTCCCGCGCCCTCAGCGCCCACGCGCCCGACTCGCCGTGCGGCAGGCACGAGAACACGACGTCCACCGACCCCAGGTCCGCCTCCTCCGCCCGGATATAGCGGAGCGCCGTCCCCGGCATGGGCTGCCCCGCCTCCGTCTCGGACGTGGCGAAGCGCAGCTCGAAGCGAGGATGGCGCTGTATCAGGCGGCCGAGCTCTCGGCCCGTATATCCGGAAGCGCCGAGGATGCCGGCGCGGGTGTATTTATTCATCGGTCGCGAATAGTAATACACGAGCCGGGCGGGGGTGTCAAGGGATCACCGGCTGGCGGGTTCTACGGGCTTGGGCCTGGCCCTGGGCCTGGGCAAGGGCGGGGGCGGGGGCGAGGGCGGGGGCACGCGGAGACGCGGAGCGTCAGCTCACACCGAGACGCGGAGAACGCGGAGGTTGGGAGGCGCAGAGGGGTGTTCTGGGTCTCTGGCGCGGCGGAGACTTCGCGGCGTATTCAGGGCTCCTGCGTTGTGGTGGTTTGCTCTGGGCAAGTCAGAGTTCGCGGGGTGAAGCCGGCCTCGCCCGCCGCGCTTCCCGGCGGGATGAGCACCGATCCCGCCGGAAGAAACCATTTTCATGATGAACGTTGATCCGGGCGACGAACGCTCGGCTCCACGTAGAACGAAGCCCGGCCCGTCTCGAACTCCGCGTCTCCGCGTCTCCGTGTGAGTTCACTCCTCCGCGTCTCTGTGTGAACCTCGCGTGGCTCCGTGTGACACGAGAGCCGCGGAGGCCGCGAGGAACGACAAGAAGCCTACTCCGTGCCGAACCCGGCCAGCTCTTCCAGCTTCTGCTGGACGGCCTTCAGGTCGCGGGCCCTCCGCAGGATGACGAGGATCGTGTCGTCGCCGGCGACGGTGCCGAGGACCTCGGGCCACTCCTCCCAGTCGATGGCCTCGGCGATGGGCTGGGCGCCGCCGGCGAGAGTCTTGACCAGCAAGAGGTTGCCCACACCCTCGGCGCCGACGAACAGCGTGGGGAGGAGGCGCTCGAGCGCGGGGCCCTTCTGCCAGGTCTCGGGCGGCAGCGTGTAGTAGGGCCGGCCCTCGGAATCGGGGACCTTGACGAGGCGCAGCTCGCGGATGTCGCGGGAGAGCGTCGCCTGTGTGACGTCGACGCCCTGTTCCGCGAGCAGCTCGCGAAGTTCTTCCTGGCTATGGATGCGCTCTCGCTCGACGAGCTCGAGGATGATCGCGTGGCGCTGGCGCTTGTTCATGGCGACGGAGGATGGCCGGGCGGCGCGCGCGGCGTCAAGGGCGGTCGCGCTCAGCGGTGCGGAATGACGTAGACGAAGCCGAGGAGCGCGCCGTAGAAGAGGTGGGCGATGACGAGCGCCGGCGGGGTGAAAGCGCCGAAGCGCCAGCCGAAGAGGCCGGGCGGCCACGGCGTGATCGCGCGCGCGCAGGAACGCGACCGGCCGGCCGCTGCGAGCCCGAGGCCAGCGAGCGCGGCGTGCGGGCCCCCGAGCAGGAGGCCGGTGAGCGCGTCGGCGCGGTGCAGCGTTTCGAAGGCAACAGCGTAGAGCGCGGGCAGGAGCACCGTGCCGCCGAGCACGCCGACCACGACGCCTGCGGCGCGAGCGAGCGTGTCGCCGGGGCGTCGCAGGACGAGACAGCCCAGCAGGCGTGCGGGCTCCAGGCGGGTCAGGCCGATCCATCGGGCAACGGCGGCGAACCAGGATACGGCAAGGGTCGCGGCGAAGCCGGCCCAGAGGATGAGGCCCCAGGCAATCTCGATCGCGGCCTCCCTGACGTCGGGTGGGAGCGTGACCCGGGTGAAACGGAGAAGAAGCTAATCCGGGCGGAGCGCGCTGGGCAACGCGTGCCTACCGTGCACGGCGTTCATGCCGCGGCCGCGCCCGGCCCTGCCAGCGCGTCGTGGAAGATGACCTCCGCCCAGCCGGGCGGAATGGCCAGCGCGTCGATGTAGACCTGAACGGCTTCCACCGGGCTGGTGCTGCCTCTCAGCGCGGCGATCACATCCTCCGCGCCCGCGAGGTAGACCTCTCGCAGTGCGCGCTGCGCGCGGAGCGCCGCCGCTTCGATGCGTGCGCGCACGTCGTCGTTGCGGCGGCCGCGGAGCCGGCGCAACAGCCGGGAGAGCACCGAGGTGTCCTCGGCGGGCCCCGGCGCGGCGAGCGTGTCCGCCGAATGCGTCTCGCCCAGGGTTGCGAGCGCGCGCACCGCCACGGCGCGCGTGTCGGCCGGCGGGACGCCCAGCAGGCGGGAGTAGATGGCGAGCGTGGCCTCGAAGGGGAGCTCGTGCGCGACGTCGCGCACCATTGCCGCTGCTGCCTCCCCGTGCGCCCGCAGAAGCCGATCCTCGGCTGCCGCGAGCGCCAGCGCGAGCCGCCGGCGCACCAGCGGATCCCGCCGGTACGGCGCTCGGCCGAGCCTCATATCGTTCCCACCGGCCCTCGGCCGGTGCCACGATTCGTCGGTCCCATGCTCGCTCCTCCAACGTGCCGGACGGCCGCGACGGGAACGGCGCGGGCCAGTTCCGCCGTTGCGCCGTCATCTGTAACGCGTTGCAAGCGCCGTGCTTGGTCGCTGACCCAGGGCGGCTGCGGTCGCCTCGTCGTCGGAGCGACAGGTCGGGCGACGGGGCGGCCAGGGGTTCGGCTCGCGCCCGCGTCACGGTCGCGGCGGCTACTCCCCGCGAGATGGGATGAAGCGGAGCAGGACGCCGACGGCGAGGATGGCGATGGCGAGGAGGATGAGCGGGCGCCGGTCGTACGCGAGGCCGGCGAGCGCAACGGCGGCGCCGACCGCGAAGACCATCATCTTCAACTTCAGGAACCGGTCCGGATCACGGCGCTCGCGGTCGGGACGGAACAATCCCATCAGCGTTTGCTCCGGCGTTCCAGGAAGCGGCGAATGCCCTCGCGCGCCTCGTCGGTCGTTCGGGCGAGCACGTTGACCTCGGCGCCGCGGCGGATGCCCTCCTCGAAGGAGGCGCCATCGATGCCGTACAGCAGGCGCTTGATGAGGCGAAGCGCCGCGGGCGGGCGGCCGGCGAGCTCGCGGGCGTACTCGAGGGCGTCCTGTTCGAACGTGGCGTCGGCGAAGATGCGGTTGACGAGCCCGAGGCGCCGCGCCTCGGCCGCATCGATGCGGTCCCCGCGCGCGACCAGCTCGAATGCCTGCCGCTCCGTCGTCACGCGCCGCAGCAGTGTCATCACCATCGCGGGCACGAAGCCGAGATGCACCTCGGGGTAGCCGAACACCGCGCTCTCGCTCGCGACCACCAGGTCGCACGCGGTGGCGAGGCCGGCGCCGCCGGCGAACGCGTGGCCATGCACGGCGCCGACGATCGGCTTCTCGAGTTGCCGCATCTCGATGAACAGGTCGCCGAGCGCGGCCGCGTCCGCCAGGTTCTCGAGCGGGTCGCCGGTCGCGGCCAGGCGCTCCATGTGCGCCAGGTCCGCGCCCGCGCAGAAGTCGTTGCCCGCACCGCGCAGCAACACGACGCGCACGGCCGGATCCGCTCCGGCGCGCGCGAACGCCTCGCGCAGGGCCACGACCGTGACCGCGTCCAGCGCGTTGCGCTTCTCCGGCCGGTTCAGCGTGACGGTGGCGACGCCGTCCGCGACGTCGTACAGCAGGCGCTCGTCGCTCATGTCGCGGGTTGTGTGGCCTCGAGGGATCGGACCACCTCGTCGGGCACCTCGATCTCCATGCGGAGCAACGCGGTCGAGAAGGTCTTGCCCTGCGCATCCGTCATGAGCGAAACCGTTCCGCCGCCGTCCAGCGCCCCGTGCAACAGGAAGTTCAGCGCGTACAGGTTGGGCAGCTCGAACCGCTCCACCTCGCCTTTCACCATGGAGCCGAAGTGCTGTTTCACGCGCTCTGCCGTGACCAGCTCGGCCAGCAGCGGATAGTGTTCGGGCCGGCGCGCGATCAGCCCGATGTTCACCGTGTCCCCTTTGTCCCCGGAGCGCGCGTGCGCCAGCCGGAGCAGCGGCACGGTGCGGCGCGCTTCGTCGCGTGGTGCAGCCGACATCGCTACTCTCCCGGTTCGGGCGGACGCTGCCGCTGGCGCAGCTCTGAGATACCGAACGCCAGCGCGATCACGAGCGCGGCGAACGCCAGCAGCATGTGCCCGCTGAAGACCAGGCCGATGAACGCCAGCAACGCAATGATCGCGATGACGAGCCCCGCGGTGAGTCTCGCTCCGCCGTTCACGCTGCGGTCACCTCCACCCGCAGGGCCGGCTCGATCTCCCTGCGGTCGATGAGCGCGGGCCAGAACGCCACGATCTCCTGCACCTTGGGCCGCCCGCCGGCGAAGCCGGTCGCGGTGGGCGGGCCAGTCAGGATGAGCGGCGCGATCTCGCGGGTGAAGCGCTCGATCGCGGCGCGGTCCTGGCCGCGGACGGCGACCCGCAGCTCGACCTCGGGCAGGTCCGGCGGCGGCGGTCCTGCGAGCGGGCCGTGCGTGGCGTTCCAGCCGACGAGCTCCGTCCGCACCTCGTCGAAACGGAGCCCGAGCCGGTCGAGCCGCTCCCGCAGGATTCGATCCGCTGCGCTGGCCTTCTTCACGGGGTCGGGCCAGCCGTAGACCAGGGTGCCGACCGCCTTGTAGCCGGCGTGGTAGGAGATCGAGACCTTGAGCTTGTCCGTGGGCGGCCGGCCCTTGACGCCGCTGACACGCACGCGGTCGTTCCCCAGGTCCTCGAGCTGGATGGTGGAGAAGTCCGCGATCACGTCCGGCGTGATGTACTGGCGCGGATCGCCCAGCTCGTACAGGAGCTGCTCGGTCACGGTGGCGCGGCTCACGCGTCCGCCCGTGCCCTCGTGCTTGGTGACGATGAAGCGGCCGTCCGGGTACGCCTCGATGATGGGGAAGCCGACGTCGGCCAGATCGGGGATCGTCTCCCAATCGGCGAGGCAGTTGCCTCCGGAGGCCTGCGCGCCGCACTCGTTGATGTGGCCGGCGACGACGCCGGCGGCGATGCAGTCGTACGCGTCCGGCGCCCAGCCGAACGAGTACAGCATCGGCGCGTAGGTGAGCGCGGTGTCGGTCGAGCGGCCGGTGATGACGACGGTGGCTCCGCGCTCGAGCGCCTCGACGATCGGCCGTGCGCCAATGTACGCGTTGGCACTCTGCACGCGGTCCAGCACGGTCTCGAGCGGCTCGCCCGTGTCCATGTTGCGCAGCGCGTGCCCGCGCGCGATCAGCTCCGGCAGGCGTTCCAGGATGTCGTCGCCGATGACGACGCCGACCTTCACCTTCCCGGCCAGCCCCGCCTTTCTCGCCTCCTCGAGCACGGCGTCGCGACAGGCGGGCAGGTTGACACCGCCCGCGTTGGCGATGACGCGAATGCCCTTCTCGACGCAGTCCGGCAGGATCTCGCCCATGAGCGGGACGAAGTCGCGGGCATACCCCTGCGAGGGATCGCGCGAACGCTGCTTCTGGAGGATGGACATCGTGACTTCCGCCAGGTAGTCCAGCATCAGGAAGTCGATGGGCCCACGGCGCACCTGGTCCACGGGCGCATCCAGGCGGTCCCCCCAGAAGCCCTGGCCGGAGGCGATGCGGATCGGGCGGGAGTGGCTGCTCATGGCTGCTGCCCCTGCGCTGCGGCGCGCCACGGCAGCGCGCCGGGGATGCCCTCCAGCGCGCCGAACGGGCCGAGGTGCGGGCCCGGGTTGTGGCGCGCCGTGCGGAGCGCGAGTGAGAGCACCTCGCGTGTCTCCTCGGGGAAGATGATGGCGTCGACGTAGCCGCGGGCCGCGGCGAAGCGCGCGTCGAGCTGGTGCTCGTAGTCGGCGCGCACGGCATCGATGCGGGCCTGGAGCGCTTCGTCCGGCTGCTTGCCCTGCTGCTTCAGCTCTTCGAGCTGCGGGCCGAACAGCGCGTGGACGGCGCTCTCGCCCTCCATGACGCCCATGCGGCCGGTCGGCCACGTGAAGATGAAGTCCGGATCGAAGCCCTGCCCGGCCATGGCGTAGTAGCCCGCGCCGGAGGCGTGGTTGAGCGTGAGCACGACCTTGGGCACCGTCGCCGTCGCCATGGCCTCGACGAACCGCGCGCCCGCGCGGATGATGCCGGACTGCTCCGCCTCGGGCCCGACCATGAAGCCGCTCACGTCCTGGATGAACAGCAGCGGCGTGCCGAAGCGGTTCATGGTCTCGATGAAGTAGGCCACCTTCTCCGCGCTCTGCGTGTAGATGATACCGCCGAAGCGGGGGGCGCCGCCGCCGGGCGGACGGACCAGCCCGCGCGCGTTGGCGATCACGCCGACCGCGAGCCCATCCAGCCGCGCGGTGCCGCAGATCATCTCGGGCGCGAGATCGGCCTGGAACTCGTCCAGCGTGCCGCCATCGAGCAAGCAGGCCAGTAGGGCGCGCATGTCGTAGGGCTGGCGGTGGTCGTCGGGCAGGATGTCGTAGGCTTCGGCGGGTTGGCGGGCGGGCGGCCGGGCCTCCGCTTCACCGCCAGCCGGCGGCGTGTAGGGCAGATCGGACACCAGCTCGCGGATGCGCGCGATGCACGCCCGGTCGTCCGGTACCCGGTAATGCGCGACGCCGCTCAGCGCGGTGTGTGTCCAGGCGCCGCCCAACGTTTCTGCATCCACCGTCTGCCCGGTCGCGCCCTTCACCAGGTTCGGGCCGCCCAGCCCCATGAAGCTCGTGCCCTCGACCATGAGGATCACATCCGAGAGGGCGGGCAGATAGGCGCCGCCCGCGATGCACGGCCCCATCACCGCGGCGATCTGCGGCACCCTCAGGTAGCGCCGCATGATCGAGTTGTAGTAGAAGATGCGCGCGGCGCCGTACTGGCCGGGGAAGACGCCGCCCTGGTAAGGAAGGTTCACGCCCGCGCTGTCCACCAGGTAGATGATCGGCACGCGGCAGCGCATCGCGATCTCCTGCGCGCGCAGGATCTTGCGGATCGTCTCCGGCCACCACGAGCCCGCCTTCACCGTCGCGTCGTTCGCGACGACGACCACGGGACGGCCGTGCACCGTGCCCACGCCCGTCACCACGCCGGCCGCGGGCGCCTGGCCGTCGTACTGGTCGTAGGCGACGAGGAGGCCGACCTCGAGGAAGCGCGTGCCGGCGTCCAGCAGGTGGCCGATGCGCTCGCGGGCCGTCAGCTTGTTCTGCGCGTGCTGCCGCTCGATCTTCTCCGGCCCGCCGCCGAGCTGGAGTCGCGCCTCCAGCTCGAGCACCTCCCGCGTCAGCCGCTTGAGCCGTCGCGACCGCCCTGGCGCCTCAGCCTTCCCGGTCGCGGCCATGCTCGGCGAACCAGGAGCGGATGTACTCGATCGGCTCGGATGTCGGCGTGCCGGGTCCGAACAGGCGGCCCACTCCCATGCGCTGGAGCTCCTTCATGTCGTCCTCGGGAATGATGCCACCACCGGTCACGAGCACGTGGTCCGCGCCCTGCTCGCGCAGCAGCTCGAGCACGCGCGGGAAGAGCGTCATGTGCGCACCCGACAGGATGGACAGGGCGACGACGTCCACGTCCTCCTGCACGGCGGCGTTCACGATCATCTCGGGCGTCTGGTGCAGCCCCGTGTAGATCACCTCGAAACCGGCATCGCGGAACGCGCTGGCGATCACCTTCGCGCCGCGGTCGTGGCCGTCGAGGCCGGGCTTGGCCACCAGCACGCGAATCTTTCGTTCGGTCATGGGATCCCGTTCCGCAGGACAGCGCACCGGGCGAACGCTCGTACGGTGCGCTTCGACGCGACAAGTTTAGGGGATTTGCGGGGTTGCGGGCAAGAAGGGCCGGGGAGGGCGCGGAGTTCTTCGCTCACGCGGAGCCGCTGGAGGCTCACTCAGAGACGCGGAGAGTTGGCTCACACGGCGACGCGGAGAACGCGGAGTTTGAGCCGGGCCGGGCTGCGTTCTTCGTGCAGCCGAGCGTTCCTCGCCCGGATCAACGTTCCAGAATGAATGTGGTTTCCGCCGGCGGGATCCATGCTCATCCCGCCGGGGAGGCTGCCGGGCGAGGCAGGCTTCAC
>Ga0207873_1001425_pt1 | contig 22989 bp, 20 predicted proteins | sample BGWIniCompost_FD_187373 | JGI IMG/M metagenome (GOLD analysis project Ga0207873, IMG submission 187373) | Cellulose adapted compost microbial communities from Newby Island Compost Facility, Milpitas, CA, USA - BGW Initial Compost (SPAdes)... ...
CTCCGGGGTTCTTTTCGCCTTTCCCTCACGGTACTGGTTCACTATCGGTCGGTAGGGAGTATTTAGCCTTGGAGGATGGTCCCCCCATCTTCAGACAGGATAACACGTGTCCCGTCCTACTCATCGAACCTAACTACCAACACCATTTCGGATACAGGGCTATCACCTTCTATGGCCGGCCTTTCCAAACCGTTTTCCTATGATGTTGATCGATACGGGTTCTGGGCTGTTCCCCGTTCGCTCGCCGCTACTGAGGGAATCTCGGTTGATTTCTTTTCCTCCGGGTACTTAGATGTTTCAGTTCCCCGGGTTCGCCTCGCACACCTATGGATTCAGTGTACGATAGCCACCGAAGTGGCTGGGTTTCCCCATTCGGAAATCTCCGGCTAATAACGCCTGTTTGTCGGCTCACCGAAGCTTATCGCAGACTACCACGTCCTTCATCGCCTCCTACCGCCTAGGCATCCACCATATGCGCTTATTCACTTGACCATATAACCCCAAAAGGTTTGGAGTCACTGAGTGAATAATAGAGTTGCTGGTCAACTCCAAATCATATGCTGACACATTGAATGAATCGTCAGAACTCATGACGACTCAATCCTAAGCGCCTATCAACTTTCCGAATTTTTAAAGAACAGACCGAGGTACTTTGCCTGGCCGATGAAACCACGAGTGAACACTCCATGAATGCTCACTCGTCGTTTCAGGGAACTGGTGGAGCCAGTCGGGATCGAACCGACGACCCCCTGCTTGCAAAGCAGGTGCTCTCCCAGCTGAGCTATGGCCCCTGTCAAAGTGGTGGGTCTGGGAAGATTTGAACTTCCGACCTCACCCTTATCAGGGGTGCGCTCTGACCAACTGAGCTACAGACCCGAGGTCTTGCCGAACGAACCCAAGGGATCCGATCGCTGCATCAAGTGACTTGTGTGGGAGCTCGGAATCGCAAATTGCGACGCCTTACTTTAAAAGGAGGTGATCCAGCCGCACCTTCCGATACGGCTACCTTGTTACGACTTCACCCCAGTCATTGACCACACCGTGGTAAGCGCCCTCCTTGCGGTTAGACTACCTACTTCTGGTGCAACCAACTCCCATGGTGTGACGGGCGGTGTGTACAAGGCCCGGGAACGTATTCACCGCGACATTGCTGATTCGCGATTACTAGCGATTCCGACTTCACGGAGTCGAGTTGCAGACTCCGATCCGGACTACGACCGGTTTTCTGGGATTAGCTCCACCTCGCGGCTTGGCAACCCTCTGTACCGACCATTGTAGCACGTGTGTAGCCCTGGCCATAAGGGCCATGATGACTTGACGTCATCCCCACCTTCCTCCGGTTTGTCACCGGCAGTCTCCCTAGAGTTCCCGACTTTACTCGCTGGCAACTAGGGACAAGGGTTGCGCTCGTTGCGGGACTTAACCCAACATCTCACGACACGAGCTGACGACAGCCATGCAGCACCTGTCACTCGGTTCCCGAAGGCACCCCCGCATCTCTGCAGGGTTCCGAGGATGTCAAGGCCAGGTAAGGTTCTTCGCGTTGCATCGAATTAAACCACATGCTCCACCGCTTGTGCGGGCCCCCGTCAATTCCTTTGAGTTTCAACCTTGCGGCCGTACTCCCCAGGCGGAGAACTTAACGCGTTAGCTGCGCCACTGAATTCCAGATGAATCCAACGGCTAGTTCTCATCGTTTACGGCGTGGACTACCAGGGTATCTAATCCTGTTTGCTCCCCACGCTTTCGTGCCTCAGCGTCAGTGTTGGACCAGGAAGTCGCCTTCGCCACTGATGTTCCTCCAGATATCTACGCATTTCACCGCTACACCTGGAATTCCACTTCCCTCTTCCACACTCTAGCTGAACAGTATCGAATGCAATTCCCAGGTTAAGCCCGGGGCTTTCACATCCGACTTATTCAACCGCCTACGCACGCTTTACGCCCAGTAATTCCGATTAACGCTCGCACCCTCCGTATTACCGCGGCTGCTGGCACGGAGTTAGCCGGTGCTTCTTCTGAAGGTTACGTCAAGACACAGTGGTATTAGCACTGCGCTTTTCTTCCCTTCTGAAAGTGCTTTACAACCCGCAGGCCTTCTTCACACACGCGGCATTGCTGGATCAGGGTTGCCCCCATTGTCCAATATTCCCCACTGCTGCCTCCCGTAGGAGTCCGGGCCGTGTCTCAGTCCCGGTGTGGCTGATCGTCCTCTCAGACCAGCTACTGATCGTCGCCTTGGTAGGCCATTACCCCACCAACTAGCTAATCAGACATAGGCTCATCCAATAGTGCAAGGTCCGAAGATCCCCTGCTTTCCCCCGTAGGGCGTATGCGGTATTAGTCCGAGTTTCCCCGGGTTATCCCCCGCTACTGGGCAGATTCCTATGCATTACTCACCCGTCCGCCACTCGCCGCCAGGTAGCAAGCTACCCGCGCTGCCGTTCGACTTGCATGTGTTAGGCATGCCGCCAGCGTTCAATCTGAGCCAGGATCAAACTCTTCAGTTTAAAACTAAAGAGAGTAACCTCTGGAACTCAAGAACTACTGCATTTCATTCTTGGGCTCTTGATGGTCACTCTTGATCGTTTGTTGCGTTCACAACTCACGACCCGAGCGCCCACACAAGTCACTTGATTCAGTTTTTAAAGAGCGTCCCGGTCATTTTCGTTTCGCCCCGGGCAGACGATCTATTCTACGCGACTCGCTTTCCGTGTCAACCCCTTCGCGTTTCCTTCGGGGCTCGTCGCTGCCGCGTTCCTTGCGAGAGGCGCGCATTATAGTGCCTCTTTTCTCGACGTCAACACCCTTTCAAAAAACCGTTTTCCGGAAGGGCCGAGGCCGTCGTGGAGGCGCGCATTATAGGCACCCGCCAGAGATGGTCAAGCGGTTTGTGATTTTTATTTGACGGTCACTCGCGCGAACTTGCGCTTGCCGACCTGGAAGACGGCAGTGGTACCGGCGGGTACGACCTGGCGAGGGTCGGCCGCGCGCTCGCCATCGACCCGGACCCCGCCCTGGGCAACCATGCGGATACCTTCCGATGTCGAACTGACCAGGCCCGCCTGCTTGAGCAGCAGTGCCAGCCCCAGGCCCTCGGTGCCGGCATCAAGCGTGACCTCGGGCATGTCCTTCGGCATGGCGTTCTCGCTGAAGCGGGCAATGAATTCGTCGCGCGCACGCGCCCCCGCACCACTGCCGTGGAAGCGGTCGACTATCTCCATGCCCAGCATGAACTTGATGTCACGGGGGTTCGTACCCTCCTCCACTTCCCGCCGAAACTTCTCGATCTCGCGGGCGTCGCGGAAGGACAGGAGCTCGAAGTACCGCCACATGAGCTCATCCGAGATGGACATGATCTTCCCGAACATCTGGTCGGGCGCTTCTGTGATGCCGATGTAGTTGCCGAGCGACTTGGACATCTTCTGCACGCCGTCGAGGCCTTCGAGCAGCGGCATGGTGAGCACGACCTGCGGCGGCTGGCCGTAGTGCTCCTGCAGTTGCCGCCCGACGAGCAGGTTGAACTTCTGGTCGGTTCCGCCTAGCTCGACATCCGCACGCAATGCAACGGAGTCGTAGCCCTGCACCAGCGGATACAGGAATTCATGGATGGCGATGGGCCTCCCCTCGGAATGACGACGATGAAAATCATCGCGCTCCAGCATGCGCGCCACGGTGTGCTTGGCAGCCAGCTGGATGAGCCCGGCGGCATCCATCTTTGACATCCACTCCGAGTTGAAGGCAATGCGCGTCTTCTCCGGGTCGAGGATCTTGTATATCTGCTCCTGGTACGTACGCGCGTTCTCCTGCACTTCCTCGCGAGTGAGTGGCGGACGCGTCGCGTTCTTGCCGGTCGGGTCGCCGATCATCCCGGTGAAGTCGCCGATCAGGAACACGACCTCGTGCCCGAGCAGCTGAAACTGCCGCATCTTGTTTATCAGCACGGTGTGCCCGAGGTGCAGGTCGGGCGCTGTCGGATCGAAACCCGCTTTCACGCGCAACGGCCTGCCTTCGCCGAGCCTTTTGATCAGTTCGTCTTCAACAAGTATTTCGGAGGCACCGCGGCGCAGGAGCTCCATGGCGTCGCTCGGCGAAGCTTGGGGGGAAACCATCAGAAAGACTCCCAGAGGTCGTGTTCTTAATGTTGCAGCGCTCGTAATTCCCGGATTTCCCGGGAAAAACCGCCTACTCCAACATTGACCATAACGTCCTAGCGCGAGTACTGTTACCGCGCCATTCGAGGGGTAGTTCCATGTCGGAGTTTCGTCGTACCAGAACCGATTATAAGGCAAGCATGCGGCTCGCTCGCGGTGCTCGTCACCACTATTTCCTGATGTCGCTTGCCTGCCTGCTGGCGGTGGTGATCTTCAACGTGTCCTCGAGCCCGTCAAAGTCTCCCATTGACGTGGCCACGTTCTACAGTGATGCGCCGCGCGCGCTCCCCGTTCCGCCGCTTCCCTCTTCGGCAAGCGACGTCACGGCGGCCAGCGACGCCGAACGTCGGGTGATGGAACTCGTCGTGCAGCCCGGGGATTCGCTCGCGGCCCTGTTCCAGCGTCACGGGCTTTCCGCCCAGGATCTGCATGAAATCATGAAGCTCGGACCGGCAGTATCACGCCTGCGGCGCCTGCATCCGGGCGACGTGATAGAGGTCAGCGCCGAGAAGAACGGCCAGGTCATCCGACTGTCCACGACGGCGGGAAGCGAGCAGCGGCTGGAAGTGATTCGCCAGGAGGGCGGCTTCCTCGCGAGCGAAATCGAACTGCCTGTCCAGCGCATCATCAAGGTCGCCAGCAACACGATTCGCACGTCCCTTTACCAGGCCGGCTACGACGCCGGCCTGTCCGACAAGCTGATCATGGACATCGCCAGCATCTTTGGCTGGGACATCGACTTCGCGCTCGACATCCGCGAAGGCGACCAGTTCCGGATCATCTACGAGGAGCTCTGGCGTGACGGCGAGAAGATCGCCGACGGCAGCATTCTCGCCGCCGAGTTCATCAATGCGGGACGCCGGCTGGGCGCCGTGCGCTTCGTCGATGACGAGGGACAGATCGCCTACTACTCGCCGGACGGCAAGGCCATGCGCAAGACCTTCCTGCGCGCGCCGCTGAATTTCAGGTACGTGAGTTCGGGCTTCAATCCGCGCCGGCTGCACCCGGTGTTGAAGCGTGTCCGGCCGCACAACGGCATCGACTACGCCGCACCCGAAGGCACGCCGGTCTATGCCGCCGGTGACGGTCGCGTGGTGCGTTCCGCTTACGATCGCAACAACGGTCACCACGTCTTCCTGCAGCACGGCTCGAGGTACGTCACGAAGTATCTGCATTTCTCCCGTCGCGCCGTGAAGACTGGCGATCGCGTGAAGCAGGGGCAGCTGATCGGCTACGTTGGCTCGACCGGCCTCGCCAGCGGCCCGCACCTGCACTACGAGTTCCTGGTCGACGGCGTGCATCGCAATCCGCGCACGGTGGAATTGCCGGATGCCGCACCGATTCCCGACAACTACCGTGAACGGTTCGTGGCGATGAGCCAGCCGCTGTTCCGGCAGCTGGAGCTGCTCGACCCGGTCATCCAGATCGCGGCAGCGCCCTGAGGAAACAGGACATGAGCGAGCTCTATGTCGGGCTCATGTCCGGAACCAGTCTGGACGGCATAGACGCCGCGCTTGTCGATTTCTCGAATGGCATCCACGTCGTCCATGCGCTGACGGCGGACTTTCCGCAGGACCTGCGGGACAGGCTTGCGGCCATCATCGACGGGCCGCAAAGCGTCAGCCTGGACATGCTCGGCGAGACGGATGCCTGGCTTGGGGAGACTTACGCCGGCGTCGTGAAGCGATTGCTGGATGAAGCCGGCATGACTCGCGAGGCAGTCGCGGCAATCGGCTGTCACGGTCAGACCATTCGCCACTCTCCCGATCTCGCTCATCCGTTCACATGGCAGCTCGGCGACCCCAACCGGCTTGCCGCGCTCACCGGCCTTGTCACCGTCGCCGACTTCCGCCGCATGGACATGGCTTACGGCGGCCAGGGCGCACCCCTCGTGCCCGCCTTTCATCAAGCCTGCTTCGGGCGTGATGACGAGGTGCGCGCGGTGATCAACATCGGTGGAATTTCCAACCTCACCCGCCTGGGAAAGACGGTCATAGGCTACGACATCGGCCCGGGCAACGGCCTGATGAATGAATGGATTCGTGAGCGGCGCGGCGAGCCTTTCGATCGCGACGGCGAATGGGCGTCGAGCGGACGAATCAGCGAATCGCTGCTCGCGGCCTTCCTTGCAGACCCTTTCTTCAGCCGCCCGCCACCGCGCAGCACCGGAAGGGAACATTTCAACCTCGCGTGGGTGAAGCGACACATCGAAAGGTATCCGCTCGACGATGCGGACGTGCAGGCGACGCTGCTTGCGCTCACCGCGACCAGCATTGCGAAGGAATGCCGCGAGGCGGAGGCACGGCGCGTGCTGGTCTGCGGCGGCGGAACGAGGAACGTCGCCTTGATGAAGGCGCTGGAACGCGAGCTTGCGCCGCTGCCGGTGGAATCCACCGGACAACACGGTCTCGATCCTGATTTCGTGGAAGCGGCGGCATTCGCCTGGCTGGCACAACAGCGCCTGGCATCGCGCCCGGGCAACCTGCCCTCGGTGACGGGCGCGACGCAAGCCGCGCCCCTGGGTAGCGTCTACCTTCCGGGAGTCTGAACGTCCGGAAGGCGGGACCGCTCAGATGGAGAACGACGAGCCGCAGCCGCAGGTCGTGCTGGCGTTGGGGTTCCGAATGATGAACTGCGCGCCTTCGAGATCTTCCTTGTAGTCGATCTCCGCGCCGACCAGGTACTGGTAGCTCATCGGGTCGACCAGCAGCTTCACGCCGGCCTTCTCGACTTCCGTATCGCCCTCGGCGACTTCCTCATCGAAGGTGAAGCCGTACTGGAAGCCCGAGCATCCGCCACCGGTGACGAACACCCGCAGCTTCAGGTTCTCGTTGCCTTCTTCCTCGATCAGCTCCCGCACCTTGTTCGCTGCCGACTCGGTAAACACCAGCGCGTTTGCCGCGGGATCATGCGTTTGCACACTCATTGCATCACCCATCAATTGGACTCTTCGGCCGGCTCCGCAGCAGCGGCATCATGGCTGAGCGCGAGCCGCGGCTGTCCGCCCGGCTTGTGCACCAGCTTGCCGTTGACGGTAGCGCCGGCCTCCATGCGCAGGAGGTTGTAGTAGACGTTGCCCTCGACCTTGGCCTGCGCACCCAGCTCGAGACGCTCGGTGACATGGACATCACCCTTGATCGTGCCGTTCAGCATGAGCTCGGGAACGCGCACTTCCCCTTCAATCACGCCGCGCTCGCTCACCGACAGGCGCGAACCGGTTTCGCTGGCCGTCACATTTCCGGTGACGTTGCCATCCACGTGCAGTCCACCCTGGAAAAGGATGTCCCCAGTAACCTTGGTATTGTTCCCGACCAAGGTATCCATGGCCGGCGATCTGCGTTTGTTGCCACCCAGCATCGGGTCCTCCCGGAGTGCCCTGTAATCTGCAAGAAACATTTTACCGTAAGCCACGGCGCCAAAGCGCGGGCCACAGCACGTTTGTCAGCCGGCGATGTCGGTCCATTTCAGTGTCTGCATCAGCGGCTCGGCACCACGACCGCTGGGCAGCACTGCAATATCCACGCTTTCCGGAGTGAAATCCTCGGGCAGGCGCAACAATCCTTCGAAGTCCTGGAAGTAACGGAAGGAGTAGGCCAGCTCCTTGCCTTCTCCCACGAGGAGCTCCTGCAGCGACAGCGTGCGCGGCTCGCCACCCTGCATGCCGGTAAGCTTGACCTCCACCTTGCCCGACACGCGCCGGTCGTGCTTGACGGCCTGGATCAACACCAGGCGGTAACGGTATAGCCTGTCCTCTCCAGGACCACGGGCGACGGAGAAACTCTGCACCCGCAGGCCGGCCTGGCCGTTTTCCGGCGAGACGATGCCGCGGTAGAAGGCGAGCTCTTCCTGCAGCCCCAGCGCCTCGTCCTGCATCTCGGCGAGTTCCCGCTGCACGCGTTCGCGAGCCTCGCGGTCGATCTCGCTGGAGCGCTCCAGCAGGGCAATGCGTTCGCGCAGTTCACGATTCGCTTCGGTCAACCGGCGAATTTCGTCCGCCTGCTGCTGCTGCAGGCGCCCGGCCTCTAAGGCATCAAAACCCGCCCGCCGGCGGCCGAACTCGAAGGCGCCGGCAATGGCTGCCGCTGCCAGCACTGTCATCACCGTCCAGATGATGGCGTTGCGATAGGGTCGGTGCGGGCGTACTACCAGTCTGGTCATCGACAAGAAGCTCCGGGCAAAGGCTTAGATCATAACCGCTGCACGACGTTGAGCGGTAAGCCCGGGGCTATAATCGCCGCACCGCGACACGAGGAGAGACCCGATGCTGTGGCTGAAATCCTTTCACCTGATCTTCATGGTCACGTGGTTTGCCGGCCTGTTCTACCTGCCCCGCCTGTTCGTCTACCACGCCATGACGGAGGACAGCGCGGGCAACGAGCGCTTCAAGGTCATGGAACGCAAGCTGCTCATCATCACGCACATCGGCATGGCGCTGACCTGGATTTTCGGCCTCGCCATGCTCGCGAACTACGCCTGGGCCGCCTTCGGCTCGCAGGGCTGGCTGCACGCCAAGCTCACGCTGCTCGTCGCGCTGACGCTTTACACCGTCTGGTGCGCGCGCATCGTGCGAACATTCCGCCGCGATGCGAACACGCGCAGCCACGTGTGGTACCGCTGGTTCAACGAAGTCCCGGTGGTGTTCCTGGTGGCCATCGTGCTGCTGGCCGGTTTGAAGCCGTTCTGATGTTTCAATGCTAGAATTAGAAAAGTTAAAACACCAACACTGATAAAGGAGGCAAAACATGAGCGTGCTCGTTGGCCGCAAGGCCCCCGACTTCACCTGCGCTGCCGTCCTCGGCGACGGCAAGATCGTGGATGAATTCAAGTTTCTTGAGCACACGAAGGGCAAGTACCGCCTCGTGTTCTTCTATCCGCTGGACTTCACCTTCGTCTGCCCCTCCGAGCTGATCGCGCTGGACAAGCGCATGGATGAGTTCAAGGCGCGCAACGTGGAAGTCGTCAGCGTGTCCATCGACAGCCAGTTCACGCACAACGCCTGGCGCAACACGCCGATCGACAAGGGCGGCATCGGCCCGGTCCGCTACACCATGGCCGCGGACGTCACCCACCAGATCGCCCGTGACTACGGCGTTGAAACCCCGGATGGCGCGGTGGCCTTCCGCGGCGCGTTCCTGATCGACAAGGATGGCCTCGTGCGTCACCAGGTCGTCAATGACCTGCCGCTCGGCCGCAATATCGACGAGCTGATCCGCATGGTCGACGCGCTGCAGTTCTTCGAGGAAAACGGCGAGGTCTGCCCAGCCAATTGGCAGAAGGGCAAGGCCGGCATGAAGGCCGACCCGAAGGGCGTGGCCGACTACCTCGCGAAGGAAGCGGAGAACCTGTAATCCGCTCCTGCCTTCGAGGCATGAAGAAAGCCGCCCTTCCGGGCGGCTTTCTTGTTTCGCCTGTTACTGTTACGACATCTGTGACTGCTGGTAGTTCTGCAGGCCGACGCGCTCGATGAGCTCGAGCTGCGTTTCCAGCCAGTCGATGTGCTCTTCTTCGGATTCGAGAATCTCCGTGAACAGCTTGCGCGAAACGTAGTCGCCGACGCTTTCGCTGTAGGCGATGGCCTCGCGCAGCAGCGGCACGGCGTCCTTCTCGAGGCGCAGGTCGCACTCCAGCGCCTCGCGCACGTCCTCGCCGATCAGCAGCTTGCCCAGGTCCTGGAGGTTCGGCAGTCCCTCGAGAAACAGGATGCGCTCGATCAGCGCATCGGCGTGCTTCATCTCATCGATGGACTCTTCGTATTCCTTCTCGCCCAGTTCCTTGAGCCCCCAGTTGCGAAACATGCGGGCATGGAGGAAGTACTGGTTGATGGCGGTCAGCTCGTTGGTCAGTGCCTTGTTGAGGTACTGGATGACCTTTGGGTCGCCTTTCATGACGAGACTCCTGGCAGCGGTTCCGGAATGCTGCAAGCCTACCGCAAGCTGCCGAAGAGCTCAAATAAGTCGTTGTTTTTCAAAGAAAATAATCGGAATGAAAACGATTCCGCTTACGCCGCGGAAGGCGACCAGGTGCCCATCGGCACTTCCTGGCGGGCGGACTTTTCCAGTTCGTCGGTGAGTATCTGGCGGGCGAGAGGGGCGCACTTGCCGCAGGTGGTGGCGCACCCGGTGGTACGGGAAAGTTCGCGCAGCGAGCAGCAGCCTTCGCGTGCCTTGGCGCGAATCTGTTTGTCAGTCACGGCATTGCAGATGCAGACGTACATGCGTCACCCTCCGGTTCGGCAGTATTTGAATGCAAATGGGAATGATTGTCAATTAGATTGAGTAAAAAGCCGGCGCAAAGGCCGGCTTTTCCCTTCCCCAGGTTCAGAAGGCCAGTCTGAGCCCCGCCAGTGCCATGCGCGGCTTGCCGGGACGCGCGCCGGCCGGCGCCCAGGAAACCAGGTACTCCTCGTCGAACAGGTTGTCGACGCGCAGGAAGGCGTCCGTGCTGGCGTTCAGGGCGTAGGCTACTGAGAGGTCTACCAGCACCCGGCTGTCGATGCGCTCCATGGCGGATGTCGCGCCGCTGCCCGCCGTCGCGCGGGTGGCATCGACGTAGTTGATGGCAAGGCCAACGTCCCAGGCGCCCTGCACATAACCGGTCAGCAGCTGCAGCTGGTGCTCGGGCGTGTACGGGAACTCGTCGCCAGCGGTGACGTTGCCCCAGGGTTCATAGGCGCTGGCGAAGCTGGTCTCGAACTCGGCTTCCGCCGTCCAGGTCCAGGCAACGCCGAGCGGAACCTGGCCGTTGCCGACCGCGAAGCTCGTGCCGGCGCGCAGTTCCAGGCCGCGCACGATGGCCTCGCCGCCGTCGAACTGGTCGCCGATCTCGCAGCCGCCACCCGTGGAGGCGGTGCAGGTGCCGACCATGTTCGAATAATCGGTGTTGAAGACGATGGCTTCGAAGTAATTGCCGTTGTCGCGATACCGCGCACCGATCTCGATGTTGACGCTTTCTTCCGGATCCGACGTTGAGCCGGGGCCGGGCGGGTTGAAGCCCTTGTGCACGCCGCCGATCAGGCGCCAGTGGTCACCGAGCCGGTAGGTCGCGCCGATCCCCGGAATGAACACGGAAACATTGTGCTCGCGCACGCCGGTCGCACCGCCAACGCGGCCCGGGTCATTGAGCGCGTAATCACTGCGGCGAAGGTCGATGTCCTCGTAGCGGAAGCCCGGCGTGACCTGCCAGTTGCCGAAGGACATGCGGTTGCGGACGTAGACCGTGCGCGCTTCCGCGAACCCGACGCGGTTGGTCTGGCTGCCGCGCGCGCCGTCGGTGGTGCGCACCAGCGTGCCGGCGTCCATGCGGAACAGGTCGTCGTCCTGCAAGCGGTCTTCCTCGTCCTCGTGCAGGCGCACACCGACGGTCAGCCGGTGATCCACCGCGCCGGTCGCAAAGCCGTAGCCAAGGCTCGCCTGCAGGCCCTGCGCGTAGTACTCGCGGTTGTTGTTGCGCAGCCTGAACGCATCATCCGGGCTGGTCGCGCCGCGCACCCAGGCCATCTCGTCGGCATGTCCGATGGGGTCGGCAAGCAGGCCGCCGATGCCGATGCCGTTCACGCTGTCCAGCTTGAACCAGTTGCGCGCGAACTCGTTGCGATAGGCGACCACCGACAGATCCCAGGCGCCGTCGGCCGGCGCAACCGTCCAGGCTAGCTGCAGCTGCTCGTGCTCGGTGGCGATGTTGTCGAGCTGGGAGGCGGCGTAACGCTGGTAGGGATCACGCTCGTAGTCGTCCAGCGTCAGGCCGAGATAGGTTTCGTTGCCGTCCTGCAGGGTGCGCCCGAGCTTCAGTTCCAGCATCTGCTCGAGGTTCGCGCCGGGCGAGGTGTTGAAGCGGAACTTCGCGAGGTAATCCTCCAGCCGCGTGCCGGTGTCAGCACCGTTCGGCAGCTGCTTGAAGCCCATGCCGTCCTGCTGCACGGTCTCGATCAGCCAGCCGAAGTTGCGGCCGGTGTCGCCGTACCAGGCATGCAGGTCAATGGTGTCGAACTCGCCGAACAGCAGGCTGGCCTCGCCGGCGGCGCTGTCGGGAATGGGCGTGGAAACCAGGTTGAGCGCGCCGCCCACCGTGCGCGGGCCCTCGGTGATGGACGCCGGCCCCTTGAGGACTTCGACCGCGTGCATGCGCCGCTGCGTGGGGAAGTAATAGGCGGCGGGCGCGGCATAAGGCGCCGGCGCGATGAGCACGCCGTCTTCCATCAGCGTGATGCGGCTGGAGCGATCCTGGCCCGAGCCGCGGATGCCGATGTTCGGCCGCAGCCCCAGGCCTTCCTCTTCCTGCAGGTACACGCCGGGCACGCTGCGCAGTACCTGGTTGATGTCGGTGTATTCGAAGACTTCCAGCTCGGCAGGCCCAAGGCGCTGCGCGGAACCGGGAATCTCGACGATCCCTTCCGCCTGCCCCAGTACCGTGAACACTTCCAGGGCGGCGCTATCGGGCGCGACCAGGCCCGCGTCATCTGCCACCGCCAATCCCGCGCCCGCCAGCAGCAAGCCGGCAACGATCAAGCGTTTCATCAATCCCTCTCTTGCATATCCGGAATCGGAATGGCGCGAATCGTAGTTCAAATGAGAATCGTTATCAATACGCAAATGCCGCATTCGACGCGATGGTGGAGGGGCAATTGGACTGAGAACCGTCGGGTTCAGCGCGGGAAAACGACGACGTGCTCGGCGTCCAGCCGCACCCCGATCGCCTCCCCCAGCGGGTGGTCATGGTGGCTGGGGACCAGCGACAGGATTTCCGTACCGTCGGGGAGACGGAGCGTGTAAAGAATGGTCGCGCCGCGAAACACCTTTTTCACCACCACGGCCTTCATGGGAGCGCCGTCGTCATGCACGACGTCGTCCGGCCGCAGCAGCACGTCCACCTCGGTCCCTGGGGGCAGGACGTGTTCGGCGCGGCTGCGCGGCGTCCCGAGCGCGGTCTGCACGCGGCCATCCGCCGCCATCCGCCCGCTGATGAATACGCCCTGGCCGACGAAGTCGGCCACGAAACGGCTCACCGGCCGGTGATAGAGGTTGTAGGCGGTATCCCATTGCACCATGTGGCCGGAATGCATGACGCCGATGCGGTCTGCAAGCGCAAACGATTCGTGCTGGTCGTGGGTGACGAACAGCGCGGTCGCGCCCTGGCTCCGGAGAATGTCGCGCACCTCGACGGCCAGTTCCTCGCGCAACTCGGTGTCCAGGCTGGAGAAGGGTTCGTCCAGCAGGATGAGGCGCGGCCGGGTCACCAGCGCGCGCGCCAGCGCCACCCGCTGCTGCTGCCCCCCGGAGAGTTCATGCGGATAGCGGTCCGCAAGATCCGGCAGCCGCACCACGGCGAGCATCTCCAGCGCCGCCGCATGCCGCGCGCCGCGAGCAAGCTGCCGCAGGCCGAAGGCGACGTTCTCGAGTACGGTGAGATGCGGGAACAGCGCGAAGTCCTGGAACACCACGCGCACGCCGCGCCGCTCGGGCGGCACGTGCCGCTGCGCGGCGGCCACGCACTCGCCACCAAGGCGGATCTCGCCGGCACATGGCGACTCGAATCCCGCGATCGCGCGCAACACGCTGGTCTTGCCGCAGCCGCTGGGGCCGAGCAGGCAGCCGATCTCGCCGGCCTCCAGGCGCAGGCTCAGTCCTTCCACCACCAGCGGCCCGGCCTCGTAGCGCAGGGCAAGATCATCGATTTCGAGCAGCATTGAGGCTCCGTATCAGCATCAGCACCGGCAGCATGCCGGCCAGGACGATCGCGACCGCAGGCAGTGCGGCGCGCGCGTACTCACCTTCCGAGGTCAGCTCGAAGACGCGCGTCGCCAGCGTTTCCCAGCCATACGGCCGCAGCATCAGCGTGATCGGCATGTCCTTCAGCACATCGACGAAGGCAAGGATCGCTCCTGTCAGCACGCCACCGCGCAGCAGCGGCAGGTGCACGCGCGCAAGCAATTCGGCGGACGTCGCGCCGAGGCTGCGCGCCGCCTCATCGAGATTGCGCCCGATGCGGCCGAAGGCACTCTCGACCGGGTTGAAGCCGACGGCAAGGAAGCGCGCGAGGTAGGCGATCAGCAGCACCGCAAGCGTTCCCTGCAAGTGGAAAGCACTCGCCTCCTCGCCCGCGAGCATTCGCCAGCCGGCGGTGAGTCCATTGCTCGCCATCGCCACCACGGCGAACAGGCCAACGGCAATCACCGGTCCCGGCAATGCGTAGCCCAGGCTGGCCAGCCGCGAAAGCAACTGTGCCTGCCAGCCGCGGGCATTCCTCAAGGCGTAGCCCAGCAGTACTGCCAACGCCACGATCAGCAGCGCGCCGCTCGCGGCAAGCAGCAGCGAGCGGCCAAGGTAGCCGAGATAGTTCGCGGAAAACTCTGCCGCGAAGGATTGCACGCTCCAGGCAATGAGCTGCAGCAAGGGCAGGATGAAGGCGGCCGCCAGCACCAGCCCGCACAACAGGGTCGCGGCCAGCGCCTTTCCGCCGCCCAGGCGGGTGCGTTTCACTTGTGCGCCCGTGGCCGCGACGAACCGGCGCCGCAGGCGCCGCCGCTGCTCCAGCACGGCGAGCACCAGCACCACCGTGACCAGCACGGCGGCGAGCTGCATGGCGCCGTCAAAGGAAAACAGCGCGAACCAGGTCTTGTAGATGGCGGTGGTGAAGGTGTCGTAGTTGAAGGCGGCCACGGTGCCGAAGTCCGCCAGCGTTTCCATCACCACCAGTCCCACGCCGCCGGCGATCCACGGCCGCGCCAGCGGCAAGGCGGCGTGCAGGAAAGCCTCGCGCCATGACATCCCCAGCGAACGCGCCGCCTCCATGGCGCGCGCGCCCTGGCCGCGGAAGGCCTCGCGCGCCAGCAGGTAGACGTAGGGATACAGGGTGAGCCCGAGCACGAGGATCACGCCGCCGCGGCTGCGGATCTCGGGAAAGCCGTGAATGCCGGTCGCGCGCAGCATGGCCTGTACCGGACCGGCGAAGTCGAGCAGACCGATGTAGACGAAGGCGAGCACATAACCGGGCGCGGCGAGCGGCAGCAGCAGGCTCCATTCGAACCACCTGCGCCCCGGGAACTCGGTCAGCGCCACCAGCGCCCCGAGCGTGATGCCGAGCAATGCCGCCAGCAAGGCAACGCCCGCGACCAGCCAGAAGGTGTTCAGCGCCGCCTGCGGCAGCACGTAGTCCAGCAGGTGCGGCCAGATCTCCGGCGGCGTAGCGAGCGCCCGGAGCGCGCTCGCGAAAATCGCCGCCAACGGCAGCACCACCGGCAGCACGAACCACCACGCGCTCCACGGCAAACGGCGGCGCGACATGTCCGGTCAGCGGTAGCCGCTTCGGTCCATCAGCATCACTGCCTTCGCCTGCAGACGGCCGGCATTGCTGACGTTGATGACGTTCGGCTTGAACTCGCCCCAGGCGGCGATCAGCGGATCGGCGGGCACCTCGGGGTTGGCCGGGTATTCCAGGTTGAGTCCGGCGAACATTTCCTGCGCCTCGGCCGAGGACAGCCACTCGATCAGGCGGCGGCCGAGTTCCGGGTTCGGCGCGTGCTTCGTCACGCCCGCACCGGAGACGTTCACGTGCACGCCGCTGCCGTCCTGGTCCGGCCAGAAGACGGTGACCGGCAGCTCCGGCGTGGCCCGCAGCATGCGTCCGAGGTAATAGGTGTTGACGATGCCGACGTCGCACTGGCCGGCGGCGATCGCGCTCAGCACTTCGTTGTCGCTGGCGAACGGCGGCGCGGCGAGATTCCGCACCCAGCCGCGCACGATCTCCTCGGTGCGCGCCTCGCCATGCTCGGCGAGCAGCATGGCCACCAGCGACTGGTTGTAGACCTTCTTCGAGGTGCGCAGGCACAGCCGGCCGCGCCATTCGGGTTCGGCCAGTGCCGCGTAACCGGACAGCGCTGCCGGATCGACCTTTTCCCTGTTGTAGACGATGGTGCGGGCACGCACCGACAGCCCGAACCAGCGGTTTTCAGGATCGCGAAGGTGCGCCGGCACGTTGTTCTCGAGCACCTCCGAGTCCGTCGCCTGCAACAGGCCCATCTCGGAAGCCGCCCACAGGTTACCGGCATCCACGGTAAGCAGCACGTCCGCGGGGGTGTTCGCACCTTCCGCGCGCAGCCGCTGCATCAATGGCCCTTCCTTGTCGGTCACGTAACGTACCTTGATGCCGGTGTCCGCGGTGAAGCGCTCGAACAGCGGCTTGATCAGGTGCTCGTTGCGCGACGAGTAGACGACGACCTCTCCGGGTGCCGCGAGCGCCGGCGCGCCGGCCAGCAGTCCGAGCAGCACGACGGCGAATCGAAAGGCGGCTTTCATGAACACCTCCACGGCGAAACCTTTCAAATGAGAATCATTCGCAAATGATAAGCGGAAAGGCGGGGAAAGGAAACCGCTCAGGACGCCGTGCCGCGGCGGGCTGATTCGGCAAGCAGCGGCGCCAGTTCCTCCAATGCCTGACGGTAGACGGCGCGCTTGAAGAAGATGACTTCATCGACCGGCGCCCAGTAATCGACCCAGCGCCATTCGTCGAACTCCGGCACCTCGGTGCTATCGAAGGCGATGTCCTGCTCCTCGCCGAGGAAACGCAACAGGAACCATTGCTGCTTCTGACCGACGCAGCGGGGTTCGCTGCCCCGACGCTGGAACTGCTCGGGCAGGCGATACTGCAGCCACTCGCGGGTGCGGCCGAGGACTTCGACCTGCTCGGGCCGCAGGCCGATTTCCTCGTGCAGCTCGCGGTACATGGCCTGTTCGGGGGTTTCGTGCGCGCGAATGCCGCCCTGGGGAAATTGCCAGCCGCCCCGGCCTACCCGTCTTCCCCAGAACACGCGCCGTTCATCATTGCAGAGAATGATGCCGACATTGGCGCGAAAGCCATCCGCGTCGATCATGCCACTACCCCTGTTGTTGCCCTCATCTTAACCGATCGGCACGCGGCTTTCGGTTGCGGCGCGCCGGACGGGTACAATCGCGCGACGCTTCCACTTCGGTTCTCCATGCCACGCCATTACCCGACATTTCTCGCCCTGCTCGCGCTGCTTGCCATCGCCGCCATGGGCATTGCGCTCGCCGCGGGCAGCGTCGCCATCGCGCCGCGCGAAGTGCTCGCGGCGCTGCTGGGTGACGGCGATCCGCTGGCCGGACGGCTGGTGCTGGAAGCGCGCTTGCCGCGCGCCTCCGCGGCATTCGCCACGGGCGCGCTGCTGGCGCTGGCCGGTTGCCTGATGCAGGTGCTGCTGCGCAATCCGCTCGCCGATCCCTACGTGCTGGGCGTCTCGGGAGGCGCCGCGGTCGGCGCGCTGCTGGTGATCATGCTGGGCGCCACCGGCATCGCCGTCGGCGGGGCGGCCTTCGGCGGCGCGCTCGCCTCCACGCTACTGGTGTTCTCGCTGGCGCATGGCCGCGGCGACTGGGCGCCGGCGCGCCTGCTGCTCACCGGCGTGGTAATCGCCGCCGGCTGGGGCGCGCTGATCAGCCTGCTGCTCGCCATCGGCCCGGATGCCAGCCTGCGCAGCATGCTGTTCTGGCTGATGGGCGATTTCAGTTTCAGCAGCGGTTCGCGCGGCGCATGGCTGGTGCTGCTGCTGGGCCTTGCCGGACTGCTGCCGTTCTCGCGGCATCTCAACCTGCTGGCGCACGGCGAGCTGCAGGCGCGCGCGCTCGGCGTGCCGGTGCAACCGCTGAACATCGCCATCTATCTCGTCGCCTCGCTGTTCACCGCGGTGGCGGTCATGCACGGCGGCAGCATCGGCTTCGTCGGCCTGGTGGTGCCGCACATGGTGCGGCTGGTGGCGGGCTCCGACCACCGCCGGCTGCTGCCTGCGGCGGCATTGCTCGGCGGCACGCTGCTGGTGCTGGCGGACACCGCCTCGCGCACGGTGATCGCGCCAAGGCAATTGCCGGTGGGCGTGGTCACCGCCTTCATCGGCGTGCCGCTGTTCCTGTGGCTGCTGAACCGTTCGCGGAGTCCGGCATGAGCAGGCTCTCGCTGCATGAGCTCAGCGTGCGCATCGCCGGCAAGACCGTCTGCGAACAGCTCACGATGTCGCTGCAGGCGGGCCGCTGCATCGGCCTGCTGGGCGCGAACGGCGTCGGCAAGACCACGTTCCTGCTGACGCTCGCCGGCCTGCGCGCGCCCGCCGCCGGACGCATCGAGCTGGATGGCAGAGATCTCGCAACGCTCGGCCGCCGCCGCACCGCGCAGCGCCTGGGCATGCTGATGCAGCAGCACGCGGATCCCTTCCCGGCCTCGGTGCTGGAAACCTGTCTCAGCGGGCGCCATCCGCACATCGGCTTCTGGCAATGGGAGTCGCAGCAGGATCACGAGATCGCGCTGCAGGCCTTGCAGGTGACCGGCATGCAAACGCTGGCGGAACGCGACGTGCACGCGCTCTCGGGCGGCGAGCGCCGCCGGCTCGGCATCGCCACCCTGCTCGCGCAGCAGCCCGACGTGTTCCTGCTGGATGAGCCCGTCGACCAGCTGGACCTTTACCACCAGATGCGGCTGCTGGCGCATTTCCGCGAGCTTGCGGAACGGGAGAACAAGCTGGTGCTGATGAGCCTGCACGACGTCAACATGGCGGCGCGCTTCTGCGATGAAGTGCTGCTGCTGTTCGGCAACGGCGAGCTGCTGCACGGTCCGACCTACAGGGTGCTCACCACCGCCAACCTGGAACGGCTGTACGGCATCCCGGTGCGCATGATCGTCACCGAGGATGCGCTGTTCTTTCAGCCGGGCTGACCGGTCGAAATCCGGCCTTCGAGGTAAAGCACCGCACGCCCGCCGAGACGAACCCGTTCGCCATCGAGCTCGCATTCGAGCGAGCCGCCGCGCGCCGACAGCTGCCGCGCGCGCAGGCGGTCGCGGCCGAAGCGCTCCGCCCAGTACGGCACCAGCGTGCAATGCGTGGAGCCGGTCACCGGGTCCTCCGGCACCCCGACCTTGGGCACGAAATAGCGCGACACGAAATCCACGCCGTTCATGCCCGGCGCCGTCGCCGCCACGCCCTGTCCCGGCAGCGCCAGCAGCCTGTGCATGTCGGGCGCGAGTTCCGCGACCTCGCGGGCGGACTCGAACACCGCGACCAGCTTGTCGCTGTCGGGGTTGTCCAGCGCGGTCCGAAGCACCGCCACGGGCTCGCGCCCCAGCGCCTCGCCAACCTTGCCCTCGTCCGGCCAGGGCTGGGCAGCGCGCGCCGGGAAATCCAGCCACAACAGTTCGCTCTCACGGCGCACCCGCAGTTCGCCGCTGGCGGTGTCGAAGCGCAGTTCGCCGGCGCTGGTCTCGTACCTTTCGAAAATGATGAAGGCGCTGGCAAGCGTCGCGTGCCCGCACAGGTCGATTTCGCGCAGCGGCGTGAACCAGCGCAGCCGGTAGCTGCCATTGCCGCCGGTGAAGAACGCGGTTTCCGAGAGGTTGTTCTCCATCGCGATGCGGCGCAGGGTTTCATCCGGCAGCCATTCAGCGAGCGGCACCACCGCGGCGGGATTGCCCGCGAACAGGCGGTCGGTGAAGGCATCGACCTGGTAGATCGGCAGTTGCATCAGTCGCTCCAGTCGATCGCGTTCAGCAATTCATCGTGCAGGCGGCCATTGGTCGCGAGCACGCTGCGCATGCCATCGTGCAGCTTGCCGCCGGCAAGCGTGGTGAAGCGGCCGCCGGCTTCCTCGACGATCAGGCTCAGGGCGGCGACGTCCAGGATGTTGAGATCGGATTCGAGCACGATGTCGATCGCGCCGCGCGCCAGCAGGTGATAGTGATAGAAATCGCCATAGCCGCGCACGCGATTCACCCGCCGCAACAGCGATCCGTAGCGCGTCCAGGCCTCGCTGTCTGCGAGGCTCGCGATGTTGCCGGCAGACAGGGACGCATCCTCGATGCATTCGGTCGTGCTGACCGCGATGCGTTCACCGTCGAGGAATGCGCCGCCACCGCGCGTCGCCCAGGCTTCCTCGCCGAACACCGGCGCACGCGACACGCCGACAATGACTTCGCCGTCCAGCATCAGCGCGATCTGCGTGGAGAAGAACGGATAGCCGCGCACGAAGCTCTTGGTGCCATCGATGGGATCCACCAGCCAGCGGAAGCGCGCGTCCGCCTTGCCGCTCGCGCCGAACTCCTCGCCGAAGAAGGCGTGTTGCGGGAAGCGTTTCGATATCGCCTCGCGGATCACGTGTTCGGCCTCGCGGTCCGCGACCGTGACCGGCGAATCGTCCGCCTTGGTTTCCACGGAAACCGGCTTGCCATAGTAGTGGCGGATCACTTCGGCCGCGGCGGCGGCCGCCTCGCGTGCCGCATCGAGATATTGCTGGTACATGCGCGCCTCCCGCGAACGAGCTTACCAGCATCGGCTTGACTTCGTCGGGGCCGCCCAACAGAATCCCGCTCGCTTCAGGTGCCCTCCCTTCGGGGAGGTCAAACGGGAAGCCGGTGAGTTCCTGCGAACGATTCCGGCACTGCCCCCGCAACGGTGAACGGGTTACGGCGCATCACGACGCCACTGGACCTTGGGTCTGGGAAGGCGATGCGCTGGCGAATGAATCGCACCCGCAAGTCCGGAGACCGGCCTGATGCGCGTCCATCGGCGTAGCGGAGGGCTGCGTGCGGGTCTCGCGGATATTCCGTCTCCCGTCCTCTCCCTCTCTCCTCGCCGATGCCATCCACTTGCGTGCTGCGGGCGTGCAGCACAAGGGAGACATCATGCGAAACCTTGCCTTCATCCTGCTGGCAGGCGCGGCGCTGCCCGCCGCTGCGGGCGAAAACCCTGCCGAACTCGACCAGGTGGTGATCACCGCCACGCGCAGCGAAGTGACGCTGTCCTCGCTTCCCGCCAGCGCCATCGTCATCAATCGCGACAGCATCGAGCGCATGCCGGGCGCGAGCGTCGCCGATCTGCTGCGGCTGCATGCGGGACTCGACATCGCCGCGAACGGCGGCCCCGGCGCGCCCATGTCACTGTTCCTGCGCGGCACCGAAAGCAATCACGTGCTGCTGTTGGTCGATGGCATCGAAATGAACCCCGGCAGCATCGGCGGACCCGCGCTGCAGCACATCCCGCTGGAGAGCATCGAGCGCATCGAGATCATCAAGGGGCCGCGCTCGGCGCTGTATGGTTCGGATGCCATCGGCGGCGTCATCAACGTGATCACCCGCCAGCCGGACGAGACGCGCTGGTCGGTGGCGGCCACCGCCGGCAGCTTCGCGACGCACGAGCTCAACGCCGGCGCCTTCGGCGCAGGCGATGGCTGGCACTGGGGCATCGATCTCGGCAGGCATGAGACCGACGGCTTCCCGCCGCGTGCGGACAGCGACATCGATCGCGGCTACGAGCGCGAGCAGCTGAACGCGCGTCTCGGCTGGCGCGGCGAACGGTTTTCCGCTGAGGCACGGCACTGGCAGTCCGAGGGCGTGATCGAATACCTCGGCTTCATGCTCGAACCGCTGTCGCAGGACTTCACCAACACCGCGAGCAGCCTCGACCTGCGCTGGAGCGCGGATCAGTGGGCCGCACGACTGCTGCTCGGCAACTCCCGTGACGAACTCGAACAGCGCGAGCCGGATGCCTTCGGCGGGCGCGATTTCGTCGCCACCGATCGCGACACGGCTGATCTCAAGCTGGATGCGTTTCATTTCGACGCTCACCTGCTGACCCTCGGCCTGTACACGGAGAACACGGACGTTACCGCCGCCGCCTATGCCGCGAAGGAAAAGGCGCGCGCGCTCTACCTGCAGGACGTATTCACCGGCGACCGGCACAGCGTTCTCGCCACGCTGCGCTTCAACGACTACGACAACTTCGGCCGCGAGTTCACCTGGAACCTGGGCTGGAACCGCGAGCTCAACGGCAGCGGCAGCCTGTTCCTTGCCGCCGGCACGGCCTTCCGCGCGCCGGATGCCACCGATCGCTTCGGCTTCGGCGGCAACCCCGGGCTCGAGCCCGAGGAATCGGCGTCATTCGAAGCCGGCTACCGGCATGCCTTCAGCGACACGCATTCGCTGTCCATCGCGGTGTTCCGCAACGACATCGACGAACTGATCGCCTTCGTTGACCCGGATGGTTTCGAGGGACCGGAACCGGGCGCCAACGAGAACATCGAACGCGCGCGCATCGAAGGCGTCGAGCTCGTGCACGAGTGGAGCGATGCGCAGTGGCAGTGGCGCCTGGAAGCCAGCGTGCAGGATCCGCGCGATGAACTCACCGGCAGCCTGCTGGCGCGGCGCGCGAAGCGTTCGATCACCGCGAGCCTGGTGCGCAACATCGGCAACGTCGAGATCGGCATCGACGGGCTGGCGCGCAGCGAACGCCTGGATTCGCCCTACACCGGCGAGATGCTGCCGGGCCATGGCGTGCTGGGCGCGAGCTTCCGCTGGTTCATGCATCCGGACTGGTCGCTGGGACTGCGAGTGGAAAACCTCACCGACCGGCTTTACCAGACGGCGGCGGGATACAACACCGCGGAACGCAGCTACTATCTGACACTGCGCTACTCGCACTGAGAGGAGTCACGGCATGGGACATCGGCTGAGCAAGATATACACCCGCACCGGCGATGACGGCAGCACGGGGCTTGGCGATGGCACGCGTGTCGCCAAGGACGATGCCCGCGTCGAGGCCTATGGCACGGTCGATGAGCTCAACTCCTGCGTCGGCCTGGTTCTGGCCGAGTCCCTGCCGGATGAGGTGCGTGACATCCTCGTCGACATCCAGCACGAGCTGTTCGATCTCGGCAGCGAGTTGTGCATGCCGGGCTATCACGCCATCACCGCGGAGCACATCAGCCGGCTGGAGAAATCACTGGATGCGCTGAACGCCGCGCTGCCACCGCTGAAGGAATTCATTCTTCCCGGCGGCGGCCGTGCG
>Ga0207873_1001428_pt1 | contig 22966 bp, 20 predicted proteins | sample BGWIniCompost_FD_187373 | JGI IMG/M metagenome (GOLD analysis project Ga0207873, IMG submission 187373) | Cellulose adapted compost microbial communities from Newby Island Compost Facility, Milpitas, CA, USA - BGW Initial Compost (SPAdes)... ...
GCGGCTGGTTGAGCACCAGCCAGTACAGGCCGATCTGCTTGACCACGTCGACGAACTGCTCGAACGCGACCGGCTTGCGGATGTAGCTGTTCACGCCCAGCGCGTAGGTGGCCTCGACGTCGAACGGCTCGTCGCTGGTGGTCAGCACCACCACCGGCAGCGAGCGGGTACGCGCGTCGCCGCGGATCGCCTGCAGCACCTCGCGACCATCGAGCTTGGGCAGGTTGAGGTCCAGCAGCACGATCGCCGGCAGTTCGCCCGTGTCGCGGCTGGCGTACTGGCCGCGCGCGAACAGGTAGTCCAGCGCCTCGGCGCCGTCGCGCACCACCACCAGCTGGCGATCGATGCCCGCCTGCGCGAACGCGATCCGGGTCAGTTCCGCATCGTCCGGATTGTCCTCGATCAGCAGGATGTCGTTCTGGTTCATTGCCCTGGTTCCGCGCCAGCGCCGGGGGACGCCGCCGGCAGTTCGATGAAGAAGGTACTGCCCTGCCCGGGCCGCGACTCGGCCCGGATGCTCCCGCCATGGCACTCGGCCACCCGCCTCGCGATCGCGAGACCGAGTCCGTGGCCGCCGCCCTGGTTGCTGCCATGCAGGCGCTGGAACGGCAGGAACAGCTTGTCAGCATAGCGCATGTCGAAGCCGCAACCCCGGTCGGAGACCGCGAGCCGCAGGCGGCCGTCCTCGACCGCGCCCTCGACCGTGATCCTGGTCTCCTCGCACCCCGACGAGAACTTCCACGCGTTGTCGAACACCTCGCGCAACAGCACCTTGAGCCAGCGTTCATCGCCGCGTGCCCACAGGCCGGGCGCGATCGTGATCCGGGCGGCGCGGTCGCGCGCGGCGTCCTGCAGGTCGGTGGCGACCCATTCGCACAGCAGGCTCACGTCCACCGGCTCCTCGCGCATCGGCTGGCGGGAGACGCGGAGGAACTCGAGCAACGCCCGGACGAGGTCGTCGGCGCGCGCGGCCGCGGCGCGGATGCGCTCCAGGTCGGGCTTGCCCGCCTCCGCCACCAGCCCGGCCTCGTCCAGGCGCGCGGCGAAGCCGGCGATGCCGCGCAGCGGCGCGCGCAATTCGTGCGACAGGCCGTGGGCCACGTGTTCCTGCAACTCGGCGGTGGCCCGCTCGCGCTCGCGCTGCCGCCGTTCCGCGCCGATGTCTGTGCACTGCAACAGGACGCCGCCTGCATCGGGCAGCGCGGCCAGCACCACCCGCCATGCGGGGAAGGCTCCATCGTCGGACTCGAGCACCACGCGCGCGGGCCGCGCATGGTCCGGCGTGGCGAGCCACCGTGCGATGCCCGTGGCGATGCCGCCATCGAACACCGCTTCATGCGCGCGCGTGCCCTGCAGCGAGGCAGGCGGCTGGCCGGCCAGCGCCGCCAGCGCCGCGTTCACCTGCAGCCACTCGCCCTGCGGCGAGAGCAGCGCCAGCCCGGCATCGGCGTGGTCGAATGCCTGGCGATGCAGTAGCGTCGATCCGGTCTCCACGGTACCCCGCGCGGGGCGCGGCACGCGCCCAGTGGGGCAAGTCTACGCAACCGGCGGGCCGATGCGCCGTGCAGGGGCGCGAGGCAGCACCCGCGCCGCGTCGAGCATTCAGAACAGCTCGCCCTGCGCGCCGGGCGCGGTCGGCGCCCGGAACGCGGACGTGTCCAGCGGCGGCAGGCCGGGGAAGCCGAGCCGCCGGCGCGCGCGCGCGAAGCGCTGCGCCAACAGCTGCGCGAACGGGCCCTCGCCGTGCATGCGGCGGCCGAAGCCGCCGTCGTAGTCGCGCCCGCCGCGCATCTGCCGCACCAGGCTCATCACGTGCGCGGCGCGGTCGGGGTAGTGCAGCTGCAGCCACTCGCGCCAGATGTCGCCCAGTTCGTGCGGCAGCCGCAGCAGCACGTAACCGGCGGCCCGGGCGCCGGCCTCGTGCGCGGCCTCGAGGATGGCCTCGAGCTCGTGGTCGGTGATCGCCGGCACCACCGGCGCCACCAGCACGCCGACCGGGACCCCGGCGTCGGCGAGCGCCCGGATCGTGCGCAGGCGCGCGTGCGGCGCGCAGGCCCGCGGCTCCATCCGCGACGACAGGCGGTTGTCGAGCGTGGTCACCGAGACGTGCGCGGCCACCAGGCCCTGCGCGGCCAGCGGCGCGAGCAGGTCGAGGTCGCGCTGCACCAGCGCGCTCTTGGTCACCAGCCGGAACGGGTGGCGGAACTCGGCCAGCACCTCGATCAGCCCGCGGGTGATCCGGTAGCGGCGCTCGATCGGCTGGTAGGCGTCGGTGTTCACGCCCAGCGCGATCGGCGTGCAGCGGTAGCCCGCGCGCGACAGCTCGGCGCGCAGGCGTTCGGCGGCGTTGGTCTTGGCGAACAGCCGGGTTTCGAAGTCGAGGCCAGGCGACAGGTTCACCCAGGCGTGCGACGGGCGCGCGTAGCAGTACACGCAGCCGTGCTCGCAGCCGCGGTAGGGATTGATCGACTGCTCGAAGCCCAGGTCCGGCGACTGGTTGCGGCTGATGATGCCGCGCGCCGCCTCCTCGTGGACGCGGGTGTCCGGGTGCGGATCCGGGCTGGTGTCGTCGCCCGCGTCGCGCGCGTCCCAGCCGTCGTCGCAGGCCTCGACGGTGGTGGTCTCGTAGCGGCCGGGCACGTACGAGGCCGCGCCGCGTCCCTTGACCGGGGCGGTGGCCGGGGCCCTGGCTTTCGTCGCCATCGACATCCCGCTAGCCTAGCGCCGGTGCGTCGCAGCCGACGCGACGACGGGCCCGCCGTGCCGATCCTCGATCTCCTGCAACAGGCCTGGAACGCGCTCGCCTCGGCCCCCCACCTGCGCCTGTACCTGGCCATGGGCTGGGGCCTGTACCTGCTGGTGCTCGGCGGCTGGATCATCCTGCAGAAGCGCGAGCCGGTGGCGACGCTGAGCTGGCTGCTCGGCCTGGCCCTGCTGCCCTACGTCGGCTTCCTCGTCTACCACGTGTTCGGGCCGCAGCGGATCCGCCGCCAGCGCCTGCGCCGCGCGCGGGTGCGCGGCGAGCTGCCGACCCAGGGCCTGGTGGACAACGAGGAGGTGGCCGAGCTGGCGCGCATGGCGCACGCGGTCACCGGGCTGCCGATGACCACGGCGACCGGCGTACGCCTGCTGGTGGACGGCGCGGCCAAGTACGACGCGCTGCTGGCCGACATCGCCGGAGCGCGCGAGCACATCCACCTCGAGTACTACATCTGGCATCCCGACCGGACCGGCACCGCGCTGCGCGATGCGCTGGTGGAGCGCGCGCAGGCCGGGGTCAAGGTGCGCCTGCTGGTCGATGCCTTCGGCGGCGGCAAGTGCGCGAAGCTGTTCCGTCCGCTGGTGGACGCCGGCGGCGAGCTGGCCTGGTTCCATCCCACCCGCTTCGGCCGCATCTGGCAGCGGCCGTGGGCCAACCTGCGCAGCCATCGCAAGCTGGTCGTGATCGACGGGCGCATCGGCTACACCGGCGGGATGAACGTCAGCGACGACCAGAACGAGCGGGTCAATCCACGCGCCTACCGCGACCTGCACCTGCGCCTGGAAGGCAACGTGGTACGGGCGCTGCAGCTGGTGTTCGTCGAGGACTGGGCCTATGCCACGGGCGAACGCGACTTCATCGGCGAGGTCGCGCGGCAGACCCCGCGCCAGCCGACCGGCCGGGTCTGCGCCCAGGTGGTCCCGTCGGGGCCGGATTCGCCCTGGGAGGCGATCCACCGCATGCACGTGGGCGCGATCCACGCCGCGCGCGAGCGGGTATGGCTGGTCACGCCCTACTTCGTGCCGGGCGAGGCGGCGATGATGGCGCTGACCTCGGCCGCCCTCGCCGGCCTGGACGTGCGGTTGCTGGTGCCGCGGTTGAGCGACTCGCGCCTGGTCACGCTCGCCGCCCGCTCGTACTTCGGCCCGCTGCTGGTGGCGGGCGTGAAGATCTACGAGTACGGCCCGCGCATGCTGCACACCAAGGCCCTGCTGGTGGACGACAGCACGGTGCTGGTGGGCAGCGCCAACTTCGACCACCGCAGCTTCCGGCTCAACTTCGAGGTCTCGGTGCTGTTCGAGGACGCGGACCTGGGCGCGGCGCTGGCCGAGCTGATCGAAGGCGAACTGGCCAACGCGCCGCGGGTGCGGCAGGGCCGCCACCGGAGCCTGCTCGGCGCGCGCCTGCCCGAGGCGCTGGCGCGACTGATGTCGCCCCTGCTGTAGCCCCCTGCCCCGGCCGCGCGGCTGGACGAGCGGCGGCCGCGGCGGCGTGGGCGGCATGCCGCGGCCGGCCTGGCGGTTAGACTTGCCGCATCCCCGCAACGGAGCCTGCCCCATGCCCTGGTTGTTCCTGTTGCTGGCGATCGCGGCACTGGCGATCGCCTTCATGGCCTCGTCGGTCGTGGTGGTCGCCCTGTGCCTGCTGGCCGCCCTGGTCCTGCTGGGCATGTGGGTGCTGGGCCTGCTGGCGCAGCGCATCGACAACCGCAGCCGTCACGACGCGCAGATGCTCGACCCGCGCGAACTGCAGCGGATGCGCGAACTGGCCGAAGCGCGCCGCGCGGCCGCGGCCGCGGGCACCCAGGCAGCGGCGGGCGGCGTGCAGGGCGACCGCTCGCAGGCGTCCTGAGCACGGCGGATGCAGGCTCCGGTGTCCACGCGGCTCAGCGTCAACCTCAACAAGATCGCGGTGCTGCGCAATTCGCGCGGCGGCGCCGAGCCCGACGTGGTGCGCGCGGCGCGCACGGTGCTCGATGCCGGCGCCCACGGCATCACCGTGCACCCGCGCCCCGACGCGCGCCACATCCGCCACGACGACGTGCTGGCGCTGGCCGGGGTATGCGCCGAGTACGGGGTCGAGTTCAACATCGAGGGCAATCCGTTCGCACCGCCGCGCGAGGGCTACCCCGGCCTGGTGGCGCTGTGCGAGCGGGTGCGCCCGGCGCAGGTGACCCTGGTGCCGGACGGCGATGCGCAGATCACGTCCGACCACGGCTTCGACTTCGCCCGCGAGGCCGGGGCGCTGGCGCCGCTGGTGTCACGGCTGAAGGAGGCCGGCTGCCGGGTCAGCCTGTTCGCCGATGCCGGCAGCGAGGTCGCGCTGGCGGCCGGGATCGGCGCCGACCGGGTCGAGCTCTACACCGGTCCCTACGCGGAGGCCTTCGCGGCCGGCCAGGCCGGCCAGGCCCTGCCCGCCTTCGCCGCGACCGCCGCCGCCGCGCGCGCCGCAGGGCTGGGGGTCAACGCCGGCCACGACCTGAGCCAGGCCAACCTCGGCCCGTTCCTGGCCGCGGTGCCCGGCGTCGAGGAGGTCTCGATCGGCCATGCCCTGATCGGCGAGGCGCTGTACGAGGGCCTGGCCGCCACGGTCGCGCGCTACCTGGCCATCCTCGCCGGACGCTGACGCCCGCGCGGCCGCCACGGATCCTGCGTCCCGTCGGCGCGGCCCAAAAAAAACGCCGCCCGAAGGCGGCGTGGGAAAGGTTGTCGCGGTAAGCGGCCGGCGCGCTGCAGGCGACGCCGGACGGTCGTGCTTTACTTCTTGACGAATCCGATCTTCTGCATGTGCGCGTTCTTGGCCGCGGCCAGCACCTTGGCCAGCACGCCATACTCGGCGTCCTCGCTCATGTCGATCTCGAGCGTGGGCTGGTTGGTGATGTCGCGCTGGACCTCGGCCTCCATCATCTGGCGCAGCGCCGACAGCGGGGTCGGGCTGTCGTTCCAGAAGATGGAACCGGCCGAGTCGATCCGCAGGCGGATCGGCTCGGGGGGATCGACCGGGTTCTCCGGCGGGTTCAGCGAACGCTGCGGCAGGTCGATGTCGATCGGATAGGACACCTGCGGTGCCGTGACCATGAAGATGATCAGGAGCACCAGCATGATGTCGCACAGGGGAATGATGTTGATGTCGGCCATCGGCGCGCCATCGCCACCACCTGATGAAAAAGCCATCGTGCGTTCTCCCGATCAGTTCTTTTCGCGGGCCGAGACGAACCCGACCTTGCGCATGCCCTTGGACTGCGCGAGGTTCACGACCTCGTTGACGGTCCGGTAGGGCGTGGTCGAGTCGGCGCGCACGTTGACGGCGGGCTGCGGCGTCTTCTGCGCTTCCACCGCCAGCGTGCTGTCGAGCAGGTCCATCGTCACCGGGTTGTCGTTGAGGAACAGGTTGCCGTTGGCCTGGATCGCGACCGTCAGGGGCGGCACCGGCGGTGCCGTGTCCGGACGCTCATCGAGGTTGGCCTGCGGCAGCTCGACCTTCACCTTGTGCGCCATCAGTGGCGCGGTGACCATGAAGATGATCAGCAGCACCAGCATCACGTCGACCAGCGGCACGATGTTGATCGTGGCGTTGACCTTGTCGTGGCCGCCGTCACCGCCTGAACTGAAGGCCATGTCGGTTCTCCGTCAGTCTTGGTTCGATCAGCGCGACTCGCCGACGCGCGAACCCGTGGCGAAGAAGTCGTGCAGGTCGTGGGCGAAGGTGTCGAGCTTGTTGTTCGTGCTGCGGTTCAGGCGCACGAAGAAGTTGTAGCCGAGCACCGCCGGGATCGCGACCGCCAGACCGATTGCGGTCATGATCAGCGCCTCGCCCACCGGGCCGGCGACCGCGCCGATGTCGGCCTGGCCGCTGGCGCCGATGCGGATCAGCGCGTTGTAGATGCCCCACACCGTGCCGAGCAGGCCGACGAACGGAGCGGTCGCGCCGACGGTGGCGAGCACGGTCAGGCCGGCTTCCAGGCCCAGCGACTCGCGGGTCACGGCCTGGCGCAGCGCGCGGTCGACGAACTCGGAGCGGCTGAGCGACTCGGCCAGGCGCGAACCGTCGTGGCGCTGGTGGTGGGCGGCGGCCTGGGCGGCGTCGAGGGCGACCTTGGAGAACGGCTCGCTGCGCGGCTGCTCTTCCATGAAGCGGATCGCGTCCTGCGCGTTCGGGGTCTCCCAGAACGTCTGGATCACGCGGTCGGAATTGCGCTTGAGCCGGATGTTCTTGATGAAGTTGTAGATGATCCAGTAGATCGAGAGCACCGACATGATGACGAGCACGATGAACACGATCCAGTTCACGACTGTCATGTGCTCGATCAGGTTCAAGAAGCCCATCTGGGTCAGTGCCTGGGCGTTGCCGGCTCCGGCAGCTGGGGCGGTGGTTTCCTGCAGCATGACGCTTACCTTCTAGATGTTGTTGAGTGTAGGAGGTGGAACGGTGTAGCGGGTTGGAAAACCTGCGCGTGTTCGGCGGCGGTCAGCCGCCAAGCTTGAACTCGACCGGCACGCGGACGCGACCGGGGGCCGGCTGGCCGTTGACGATCGAGGGATTGAACCGCCAGCGGCGGGCGGCCTGCATCGCGGCCCGGTCCAGGTCGCGGTTGCGGCTCGACTTCTCGACCGACACGTTGGTCACGTTACCGCTCGCATCGACGTCGATGACCAGGATCACGGTGCCCTCGATACCGGCGCGCGCGGCGGCGGGCGGGTACTGGGGCGGGTTCATGTTCTTGGACGAGATGTCCACGCTGGCGCCGATGTCGGGGGTCGGGGCCGGCGGCGCGGGCGGGGCCGGCGGCGGGGCCGGGGTATCCATCGGCGACGGCTCGTCGAACACCACCGGCGGCTCCTCCGGGGGCGGCGGCAGCGGGGTCGGCTGCGGCGGCACCAGCTCCTTGATCGGCTGGGGCTTGGGCGGCTCCGGCGGCGGCGGCGGGGGCGGCGGCGGCGGGGGCGGCGGCTCGATGATCACCACCCGGGTGACGTCTTCGTCGCCCTGCTCGGCTTGGGGAGGCGTGGGGGGTGCCAGCAGCAGCAGGAGGGCCGCCGCGTGGATGGCCACCACGAGGGTGAAACCGGCGATTCGCGCCCAGTCCAGACCTTCGTCTTCGTCTTTCTTGTCGGTCTTCGGCAAGCGGTCGGTCATGCGTTGAACTCAAGTCTGGCCGGGCGTGGGGGACGCCCTCGTGGTCGTGTCATGTGCCGCCGCCGTTTTCGGCGACGGGAATTTCCAAGCTTATACCAATCCGTCGGCGCGGTACCAACCGGTTGCTTGTGCAATCGGATCAGTTCGAGCGGGCCAGGATCCGTCGCGCGTCCTCCGGAGACCGGACGCCCTTGTCCAGTGCGCGCTGGGCCGCTTCCTTGGCTTCGGCCAGCCGGCCCTCGTTCGACAGCAGCTTGGCGAGGTTGAGGTAGGTCTCGCCGGTGGGGGCCAGCGGCGCGGCCTTCTGGTAGGCGGCGATCGCCTCTTCGATGTTCTGCTCGTCGCCGAAGTAGTGGGCCTGGGCCAGGGCCACGTAGGTCTGGTAGTCCGGCGGCAGGATCTGCTTCTGCAGCCCGTCGTTGATGACTTCGATCGCCCTGGCGTGGCCGTCGTCCAGGGCCAGGTAGGAGGCGACGAGGTTGCGGTACTCGCGCTCCTCGGTCAGCTCGCCCTTGGCGCGCAGGCGCTCGTACACGGCGGCGGCCTTGTCGTACTGGTCGGTCTGCAGGTAAGTGACGGCCAGGTTGAGCTGCGAGCGCTTGTCGTCGGGCGTGGTGGCGGCGATCTGCTCGGCGAGCCTGGTCGCCTCCTCGCCGCGGTCGCTCTGGGCGTAGGCGGCCATGAGCAGCTGCTGCCAGGGGAGCTTGGCGTCCGGCGACTCGGCCAGGGGCTTGAGCGTGGCGATCGCTTCGTCGTAGCGCTCCATGCGCAGCAGCACGTTGCCGCGGAAGGCGAGGATGTCGGGATCGGTGGTGGAGGTCTCGGCGATCAGTTCGTCGAGCGTGGCCAGCGCCTGGTCGTTGCGATCGTCCTGGGCGTGGAGCTGGGCGACGATGAACTTGACCTCGTAGTGGTCGCGGTTCTTGAGCCCGTCGAACTCGAGCGCGCGCTCGAGGTAGGACAGCGCCTTGGCGTCGTCGTCGCCGAGCAGCAGGGCGCCGGCGATGCGCGCGGCGGAGGAGCGCTCGAAGGCGTTGGACTTCTCGTCGGCGATGATCTCGTCGGCCAGGGCCTGGGTCTTCTCGACGTCCTGCGCCTCGTAGGCATCGGACAGCTTGCCCAGGCGGGTGGCGGCGGCGCGCGAGGAGGTCTTGCCGTCCGGTTCCTTGCGGGTGGCGCCGGCGAAGCGGTCGGCCTGCTGCGCCTGCTGCCCGTCCTGGGCCTTGGCGGCGCGCTCGGCCCGCCGCTGCTCGGCCCGGGTCTCCTGGGCGAGGGCGGTGGTGGTCGCCAGCATCAGGCCGGTGGCCATCATCGCGGTGAGCAGGCGGGTCGGGAACGTCTTGTGGGACATCGGTCTGGCCTCGTCGCAGGCGCCAGGCAGGGGCGCGGGGGGTAGGAAGGGTATTGCGAAACGGCGGTGGCGCGAAACCCCGCGCCGTTCATCCGCAAGCCGGACGGCGTCCTGCCGAGCGCGCCTGCTGCCAGGTCGGCACGAGCTGGTCGGCGCGCGCGCGCAGCTCGGCGATGCGGCTCTGGGGGTCCGGGTGGGTCGAGAGCCACTGCGGCGGGCGGTTGCCGCCCGCGGCGATCATGTTCTCCCACAGGGCCACGGCGGCGCGCGGGTCGAATCCGGCCTGGGCCATCAGCCGCTGGCCAACCACGTCGGCCTCGCTTTCCTGGGCGCGCGATCCGGGCAGCAGGAATCCGGTCTGGGCGATCAGGCCGCCGCCCTGGGCCGCCAGCTGGCCGTAGTCGCCGGCCAGCGCGCCGAGCAGCTGGACCACGCCGGCCGCGCCCATCTGGCGGGTGATGCGCTCGTCGTGGTGGCGCTCGACCACGTGGCCGATCTCGTGCGCGACCACCGCGGCCAGCTGGTCCTGGTTCTTGGCCACCGAGAACAGGCCGGTGTTGATCCCGACCTTGCCGCCGGGCAGGGCGTAGGCGTTGGGCTCGTTCTCGGCGAAGACCGCAGTCTCCCAGGCCAGGCGCTGCTGGTCGGCCGGCAGCTGGCGCACCAGCGCGTCGACCACGCAGCGCACGTAGGCGTTCTGGCGCGCATCGTTGCTCAGCGGGCCCTTCTGGCGGGCCTCGGTGAAGGCCTGCGCGCCGAGCTGGTTGAGCTGCTCCTGCGAGACCGCGCCGACGTACTGGCGTCGTCCGGTGGACGACGTCGTGGTGGCGCACGCGGCCAGGACGGCGACGGCGACCAGCACGGTCAGGATGTGCTTCATGGGGGCGAGGTTCCGGACTGGAGGGCGCGAGTTTGGCGACGAAGATCTTAAATTTTCGTCAATCGCGCGTGACTTCCGGCGTGCGAACCGGTGCCGCGCATTGCACCCACCAGCGCGGTTCAGCGAGGTGGAGCGGCCGCGAAGGCGCGGCCGTCCGTGCCCCTGGCCTCAGATGTCGAGGTTGGACACCTTGAGCGCGTTCTCCTCGATGAACTCGCGGCGCGGTTCGACCACGTCGCCCATGAGGGTGCTGAAGATCTGGTCGGCGGCGACCGCGTCCTCGATCCGCACCTGCAGCAGGCGGCGCGTTTCCGGGTTCACCGTGGTTTCCCAGAGCTGCTCGGGGTTCATCTCGCCCAGGCCCTTGAAGCGCTGGATCTGGCGACCCTTCTTCGCCTCTTCCAGCAGCCAGGCCTGGGCCTGGGCAAAGCTGGCGACCGGCTGGGCGCGGTTGCCGCGCAGGATCTGCGCGCCTTCGCGGACCAGGCCGTGGAGCAGGTCGGCGGCGTCCTTGAGCGCGCGCAGCTCGCCGCCCTCGAAGGCCGACAGCGGCAGCACCTGGATCGCCTCCACGCCCATGTGGCGGCGATGCGCGACCAGCGCGGCCGGGCGGTCGCCCTGCGCCGGCTGCCATTCGAGGCGGTAGCGCGGGCGGCCGAGGCCTTCCTGGTTGAGGCGCTTTTCCAGCGCGTCGAGCTCGTGGCGCTCGTCGGTGTTGGCGCTGAGGATCTCCGGCTCCAGCGGGGTGAAGTCGATCAGCGCCTCGAGCAGCTGCGGGTCGTAGCGGTGCGCGTTGCGGGCGATCGCCTCGCGCGCGCCGGCGTAGGCCAGCAGCAGCTTCTCCAGCGCCGCGCCCTCGATCGGCGGCTCGCCCTCGGCCGGCACCAGCGCCGCGCCCTCGACCGCGTTCGCGGCCAGGTAGGCGTCGAGCGCCGCGTCGTCCTTGAGGTAGAGCTCGGTCTTGCCCTGCTTGACCTTGTACAGCGGCGGCAGGCCGATGTAGACGTGGCCGCGCTCGATCAGCTCCGGCATCTGCCGGTAGAAGAAGGTCAGCAGCAGGGTGCGGATGTGGGAGCCGTCCACGTCCGCGTCGGTCATGATGATGATGCGGTGGTAGCGCAGCTTGTCCGGGTTGTACTCGTCCTTGCCGATGCCGGTGCCGAGCGCGGTGATCAGCGTGCCCACTTCCGCCGACGAGAGCATGCGGTCGAAGCGCGCGCGCTCGACGTTGAGGATCTTGCCGCGCAGCGGCAGCACCGCCTGGTTCTTGCGGTTGCGGCCCTGCTTGGCCGAGCCGCCGGCCGAGTCGCCCTCGACGATGAACAGTTCCGACAGGGCCGGATCCTTCTCCTGGCAGTCGGCGAGCTTGCCGGGCAGGCCGGCGATGTCGAGCGCGCCCTTGCGGCGGGTGAGGTCGCGCGCCTTGCGCGCGGCTTCGCGGGCGCGGGCGGCCTCGACGATCTTGCTGGCGATGGCGCGCGCTTCGAGCGGGTGCTCCTGCAGGAACTCCTCCAGGCGCGCGGCGAAGATGCCGTCCACCACCGGTCTCACGTCCGATGAGACCAGCTTTTCCTTGGTCTGCGAGGAGAAGCTCGGGTCCGGCACCTTCACCGACAGCACCGCGATCAGGCCCTCGCGCATGTCGTCGCCGCTGAAGGCGACCTTGGCCTGCCTGGCGATCCCGTTCTGCTCGATGTAGTGGGTGAGCGTGCGCGTGAGCGCGGACCGGAAGCCCTGCAGGTGGGTGCCGCCGTCCTTCTGCGGGATGTTGTTGGTGAAGCAGAACATCGTCTCCTGGTAGGAGTCGGTCCACTGCAGGGCGACCTCGACCGTGATGCCGTTCTGCTCGCCCGACACGGAGATGACGTTCGGATGCAGCGGTGTCTTGAGCTGCGCCAGGTGCTCGACGAAGCTGCGGATGCCGCCCTCGTACTGGAACACGTCGCGGCGGCCTTCGCCGCGCTCGTCGGCCAGCACGATGCGCACGCCGGAGTTGAGGAACGACAGTTCGCGCAGGCGCCGGGCCAGGATGTCGTAGTGGAACTCGACGTCGGTGAAGATCTCCGGCGACGGCCAGAAGCGGGTGAGGGTGCCGCGGCGGTCGGATGCTTCGAGCCGCTTGAGCGGGTATACGGGTTCGCCCAGCGCGTATTCCTGCTGGTGGTGGTAGCCGTCGCGCCAGATGTCGAGGGTCAGCTTCGAGGACAGCGCGTTGACCACCGACACGCCCACGCCGTGCAGGCCGCCGGAGACCTTGTAGCTGTTGTCGTCGAACTTTCCGCCCGCGTGCAGCACGGTCATGATGACCTCGGCCGCCGAACGCCCCTCTTCCTTGTGGATGTCGACCGGGATGCCGCGGCCATTGTCGGAGACCGACACCGAGCCGTCCTCGTGGATCGTCACCAGCACCTCGTCGGCGTAGCCGGCCAGGGCCTCGTCGATCGAGTTGTCGACGACCTCGAACACCATGTGGTGCAGGCCGGTGCCGTCGTGCACGTCGCCGATGTACATGCCCGGGCGCTTGCGCACGGCCTCCAGGCCGCGCAGCACGGTGATCCGGCTCGAATCGTAGGTCTGGGCGGTCTCGCCGCCGGTCGCTTGGGGATCTTCGGTCATCGCACCATCGGTGCCAGGGCGCGGCACGCCACGGCGCCACGCCAGCGACACATTAGTTATAGGGACTGAGGCGACATTATACCGCGCCGGGGACGGCGCCGCGCGGCCGCCGGGGACCGCGGCGTGGAGCGGTTGCCGTGCGTTCGGCGAGCGGGGGCGCCTGCCTCGACGGCGCGGGGACCGCCTGGTGCACGCCATCGTCCGGCTGCCGTGACCGAAGCGCCGCCTGCGCGGAGTTCGGCCGAAGGCCGGGAGAGTCGGGTGGTGGCCGGGGCAATGGTGCAACCGGCTGCCGCCCGGAGTTCAGTCCGCACCGGGCTCCGCGACGCCCCGGAGAAGGCCGACCGCCGGCACCACCCGACCATGTTCCACGTGGAACACAGTCGGGATCCAACCCGTGGCTTCCAGTCCGCGTGGAGCCTCGGTGCCGGTCACGAACACCTGGGCGCCGCTGGCATGCAGCCGGGCCAGCAGGCGTTCCTGATGGCCCCGGTCGAGTTCGGCGGTGAGGTCGTCGAGCAGGAACACGGGCCAGTGCCCGCGCCGTGCCGCGTAGTCCTCGGCCTGGGCCAGCAGGCAGGCGAGGGCGGTGAGCTTGGCCTGGCCGCGCGAGAGGGCCTCGCCGCCCGGACGCTGCGCATGCTCGATGCGCCAGTCGGCACGGTGCGGACCCACCGAGGTGAAGCCGGCAGCCAGGTCGCGCTCCCGTGCCACGAGCAGCGCGTCGGCCAGCGGCATCTGGTCGGCCCGCCAGCCCGGCCGGTAGTCGAAGCAGCCTTCGCCAAGCTGGGGAACCAGGTCCCCGGTCAGGGCCTGGAGCCGCGGCTGCAGGCGGTCGATGTAGGCGCGCCGCTGGCGGTCCAGGGGTTCGGCGGCCTGGACCAGCTCCGCGTCCCAGGCATCCAGCTGGCCAGCGGGCGCGCGCTGCTTGAGCAGGGCGTTACGCTGCTTCAGCGCACGGGTGTAGCGGCGCCAGACCGGGCGGAACGCCTCGTCGCCGTCGTGTTCCACGTGGAACAGACCCCAGTCGAGGAAGCGGCGGCGGGCCTCGCTTCCCGCGGTCACGAGGGCGTGGCTGCCCGGCTCGAAGGTGATCGCCGCCAGGGCGGCGCACAGGTCGCCCAACTGCTCCACCGTCTCGCCGTCGAGCCGGCCGGTCCAGGCCTGGCCGGTATGACGCAGGCCCGCCCGGCGCCGGGCCCGCGGTTCCTCCCACTCGGCGAACACCTCCAGCGCCGGGGCGCCGGTCCGCACCAGCCCGTCGCGGACACGGCCGCGGAAGCTGCGGCCGTAGGCGAGCAGGTGGATGGCCTCGAGCAGGCTGGTCTTGCCCGCGCCGTTGTCGCCCAGCACCAGGTTCAGGCCCGGATCCGGCCGCAGCTCCACAGCCGCCAGGTTGCGCAGGTTGCTGACCGTCAGCCGGGTCAGGAACATCCCCGCCTCCGGCCTGCGGCCAAGCCCCGCCGGAGTGCGGCGGCGTGGACGCAAAACGAATTCGCCCGGCACGGGCCGGGCGAATCGGGACGTTCCACGTGGAACACAGGCCCGGTCACAGGCGCAGCGGCATCACCACGTGTCGGCAGCGCTCGCTCCCGGCCTCGCGCACCAGGGCCGAGGAGTTCGCGTCGCGCAGCTGCAGGACCACGAACTCGTCGCGCAGCGCACCGAGCGCGTCCAGCAGGTAGTTCACGTTGAAGCCCACGGCCAGGCCGTCCACCTTGGTCTCGGCCTCGACCTCCTCCTGGGCCTCCTCCTGCTCCGGGTTGTGGGCGTTGATCCGCACCAGGCCGGGCGAGACTTCCAGGCGCACGCCGCGGTACTTCTCGTTCGACAGGATCGCCGCGCGCTGCAGGGCGGCACGCAGGGCCTCGCGGTCGATCTTCACCTCGCGATCGGCGCCGATCGGGATCACCGCCTCGTAGTCGGGGAAGCGGCCGTCGATGAGCTTGCTGGTGAAGGTCACGTCGTCGCGCTTGACCCGTACGTGGCTGCGGCCCATTTCCAGTTCCAGGGTGCGGTCGCCGCCCTCGAGCAGGCGCTGCAGTTCCTGCACGCCCTTGCGCGGGACGATGATCTGGCGCTTGTTCTGCACCGCCGATTCCAGCGCGGTCTCGCACAGCGCCAGGCGGTGGCCGTCGGTGGCCACGCAGCGCAGGCGGGTGTCGGCGAGGTCGAACAGCAGGCCGTTGAGGTAGTAGCGCACGTCCTGCTGCGCCATGGCGAAGGCGGTGCGCTCGATCAGTTCCTTGAGCGCAGCCTCGGGCACGGCCACGCGCTCGGTCGCCTCGACCTCGTCCACGGACGGGAAGTCGTTGGCCGGCAGGCTCGACAGGGTGAAGCGGCTGCGCCCGGCCTGGACCGTGATCTTGTCGCCCGATTGCGAGACCGTGACCTTGCTGCCGTCGGGCAGGGCCCGGACGATGTCGAACAGCTTGCGCGCCGGGATCGTGGTCTCCCCGTCCTGGGAATCGTCCACGCTGCTGCGCGCGACCATCTCCACCTCCAGGTCGGTGCCGGTCAGCGACAGCTGCCCGTCCGAGACCTGGGTCAGCAGGTTGGCCAGGACCGGCAGCGTCTGCCGGCGTTCGACGACGTTGACCACTTGCGCGAGCGGCTTCAGGAGGGCTTCGCGTTGCAGGCTGAAACGCATGCGTGGGATTCCTGTGGCAAGGCTTCTGGAATACGGAAAAAACTTGAAAAGCGGTGGGGCTGGGGGGCCTGCACAACGGGCATAACGCAACTAACCCGTTGATTCATATCGTTATTTTTGTGGTCCCGGGGTGTGGACAAGCGCCCGCAAGCCGGTCCGGCAGGCTGTGGACCATTTCCGCGCCTGCGGGTTGTCCACAGCTTGTGCCGCTCCTGTCCACGGGCACCCCAATATCTAGTGTAGCGAAGCTTACAGGCGGCAGGCGCCGATGGCGCGATGTCCGGGCCCGGCCGCGGCAGCTCGCCGCGTCCGGCGCGTCCGCGGGCGTGGGGACCGCTTGGACGGAAGGCGCGGCCACGGCGGCGGCGGGCGGCCCCGGAACGGGCTACTCCGACAGCTTGCGGATCAGCTTGTCCCAGTCCTCGCGCAGCTTGCCGTCGGTGGCCATCAGGTTGCGCACCTGGCGGCAGGCGTGCAGCACGGTGGTGTGGTCGCGGCCGGCGAAGGCGTCGCCGATCTCGGGCAGCGAGTGCTCGGTGAGCTCCTTGGCCAGCGCCATCGCCACCTGGCGCGGGCGCGCCAGCGAACGGGTGCGGCGCTTGGACAGCAGGTCCTTGATCTGCAGCCCGTAGTAGTCGGCCACCACCTTCTGGATGTTGGGGATGCCGATCGACTGCTGCTGCGCCCGCAGCAGGTCGCGCAGGGTCTCCTGGGCGAACTCCACGGTGATCGTGCGGCCGGTGAAGTTGGCGCGCGCGGCCAGGGAATTGAGCGCGCCCTCGAGGTCGCGCACGTTGCCGTGCATCTTCTTGGCCAGCAGGAACGCCACCTCGTCCGGCACCAGGATGCCGCGCTCCTGGGCCTTGGCCAGCACGATCGCGGCGCGGGTCTCGAAGTCGGGCGGGTCGATCGCCACCGACAGGCCCCAGGACAGGCGCGACTTCAGCCGCGGCTCGAGCCCTTCCACCTCGCGCGGGTAGCGGTCGCAGGTCATGATGATCTGCTGCCGGCTCTCGAACAGCGCGTTGAAGGTGTGGAAGAACTCCTCCTGGGTGCGGTCCTTGCCGGCGAAGAACTGGATGTCGTCGATCAGCAGCGCGTCGACCTGCTGGAACTGGCGCTTGAAGCGGTCGGTGGTCTTCTCCTGGAGCGAGCGGAAGAAGGCGCTGTAGAACTGCTCCGAGCGCAGGTACAGCACGCGCGCGGACGGGTTCTGCCGCCGCATCTCGTTGCCGGCGGCGAACATCAGGTGGGTCTTGCCCAGGCCGGTGCCGCCGTACAGCAGCAGCGGGTTGTGGGTGCGGTCGCCGGGCTTGAGCGCGGCCTGCCAGGCGGCGGCGCGTCCGAGCTGGTTGCTGCGGCCCTCGACGAAGTTGTCGAAGGTGTAGTGCGGGTCGAGGTGGCCGGCGAAGGCCTCCATCGGCGGCGCGGGCTGCGCCGGGGCGGCGGCCACCGTGGCCGGCGCGGCGGCCGCGCGCGGCAGCGACCCGATTTCCAGCGCGACCTCGTCGCTGCCGGCGAAGTGGGCCAGCAGTTCGCGGATCCGCTGCAGGTAGCGGCTCTCGACCTCGTCGCGGACGAAGGCGTTGGGCGCGTACAACACCGTCCGGCTGTCCTGCTGGCTGGCCTGGAGGGGCTTGAGCCAGGTGTGAACGTCCTCGGCGGGGAGTTCGGCTTCGAGGCGTTCTAGGCAGCGGGGCCAGGCATCCATAGGTGGTCGCGACAGGGGAAATCGAAGGCGGCCGGCCCGCGCGGTGCGGCCCGGTCGACGGTGTGGCGGGAGCAGGCCAGACTACCACCCGCACCCGGGGCGTGCATCCCGCGCCGTGGCCGCCGGCTTGACCCACGGCGCCTGGCACCGCTAGAATCGCCGGTTCTTTCCGCCCGCCGTACCACAGCATCCCGCCATGGCCACCAAGCGCACCTTCCAGCCCAGCAACCTCAAGCGCAAGCGCGACCACGGCTTCCGTGCCCGCATGGCGACCGCCGACGGCCGCAAGATCCTCGCCCGCCGCCGCGCCAAGGGCCGCAAGCGCCTGTCGGCCTGAGCCGCGCCGGGCCCGCGGCTCGCCCGGGCCCACTCCGCCGCATGAGTCAAGCGCGCTTCCCGCCGACGGCGCGGGTCAGGGCGCGCGCCGATTTCGACCGCACCTTCCGCGACGGACGCCGCGTCGCGTTGCCCATGCTCGCCCTGCACTGGCGCCACGGCGCCGGGCAAGCGCGCCTGGGGCTGGCGGTCTCGCGCAAGGTGGATCGCCGCGCCGTGGTCCGCAACCGGATCCGCCGCGTCCTGCGCGAACATTTCCGCCTGCTGCGCGCGCAGCTGCCCGGGGGCGACTACGTGTTCGTCGCCCGGTCGCCGGCCGCCACCGCCGCCCCGGCCGACCTGCGCGAGGCCTGTCGCCAGCTGCTGCGCCGCGCCGGTGCGTTGCCGCACCCAGCCGCGGACGGCACAATGCCGGCCCCGCAGTCCTCCCCGGCATCCCCGCCTTCCTCCGACACGCCGCACCCCGCCGGCGAATGAGCCCGTCCGCCCGATGAACCAGACCCGCACCTTCCTGATCCTCGCCTGGCTGATGGTGGCGGTGCTGCTGTGGATGGAGTGGAACAAGGAGCGGTCCGCGCCGCCGCCGGCCGCCACTGCCCAGGTGCAGGTCCAGGACGCCCAGGACGCCTCGATCCCGGCCGCGCCCGCCGCCGCCCCGGCCGGGGTGCCGCAATCGCCCCCGGTCCCGCCGGCGCCGGGCGCCGGGGCCGAGAGCCGGGCCACCCCGGCCCCGGGCGTGGTCCAGGTCGAGACCGACGTGCTGCGCCTGCTCGTCGACGGCGGCAGCGTGCTGCGCGCCGAACTGCTGCAGTACCCGCAGACCCGCGACCCGGGCAGCCCGCCGGTGGTCCTGTTCGACAACAGCGCGGCGGGCTTCTATGCCGCGCAGAGCGGCTGGGTCAGCGCCAGCGGCGGCGCGCCCAACCACCAGCTGGGCTTCGTGCCGGCCGGCACCGAGCGCAGCTTCGTCCTCGGCCCGGGCGAGTCGCAGGTCGTCGTCCCGTTCGTGTGGGAAGGTCCGGACGGCGTGACCATCCGCCGCAGCTACGTGCTCGAGCGCGGCCAGTACGCGGTCACGGTGCGCGACGAGATCGTCAACGCCGGCAGCGAGCCCTGGCAGGGCTACGCCTACCGCCAGCTGATGCGCGGGGCGCCGAACCTCAAGCGCGGCATGACCAACCCGGAGTCGTTCAGCCTCACCGGCGCGACCTGGTTCGGCGACTCGCAGGGTTACCTGCGGCGCTGGTTCAGCGATTACGACGACGGTCCGGTCCGCGCCACCGACACCAACACCTGGATCGCGTTCGTCCAGCACCACTTCTTCGGCGCCTGGCTGCCGGGCGACAACGCCGGCGCGCGCAACGAGATCGCGCTCGACACCGACCTCTCCGGCGGCGCGCCGCGCTACTTCATCCGCGAGATGGCCACCGCCCCGGTGGTGGTCGCGCCCGGCCAGCAGGCCGGCACCAGCGCCCGGCTCTGGGTCGGGCCGAAGCTCGTCAACCAGATCAAGGCGCAGCAGGTGCCCGGGCTGGAGCGGGTGGTGGACTACAGCCGCTTCTCGGTCATGGCCTGGCTGGGCGAGGGCCTGTTCTGGGTGCTGGAGAAGCTGCACCGGCTGTTCGGCAACTGGGGCTGGGCGATCGTCGGCCTGGTGGTGCTGGTCAAGATCCTGCTGTTCCCGCTCGCCAACGCGCAGTACAAGTCGATGGCGAAGATGCGCAAGTTCCAGCCGCGCCTGCAGCAGCTCAAGGAACGCTACGGCGACGACCGGCAGAAGTTCCAGGTCGCGATGATGGAGCTGTACAAGAAGGAGAAGATCAATCCGGTCGGCGGCTGCCTGCCGGTGCTGCTGCAGATGCCGATCTTCTTCGCCCTGTACTGGGTGCTGCTCGAGTCGGTGGAGCTGCGCCACGCGCCGTGGATCGGCTGGATCCAGGACCTGACCGCGCGCGACCCGTGGTTCATCCTGCCGGTGATCAACGTGGCGGTGATGTGGGCCACGCAGAAGCTCTCGCCGATGACCGGCATGGACCCGATGCAGCAGCGGATGATGCAGATGATGCCGATCGTGTTCGGCGTCATGATGGTGTTCTTCCCGGCCGGCCTGGTGCTGTACTGGGTGGTCAACGGCGGCCTCGGCCTGCTGCAGCAGTGGTACATGCTGCGCAAGTACGCCGACGCGCCGGCCAAGGCCTGACCGCGGCGGCACGGCGCGCGCGGGCCGCGCGCCCTCCCGCCCGCGGGCATCCGCGCTAGGCTGGGCACCGAGGCCCGCCCCGTTGCCGCGTAACCGCCCGTGACCAGCACCACCATCGCCGCCATCGCGACCGCCGCCGGCGCCGCCGGCATCGGCATCGTGCGCCTGTCCGGCCCGCGCGCGCGGGAGATCGCGACCGCGCTGTGCGGGCGCGCGTTGCGTCCGCGCCATGCCCACTACGTGCGCTTCCGCGACGGCGACGGCAGCGTGATCGACGACGGCATCGCGCTGCTGTTCGCGGCGCCGGCGAGCTACACCGGCGAGGACGTGGTCGAACTGCAGGCGCACGGCAGCCCGCCGGTGCTCCGCCAGCTGCTGGCGCGCTGCCGCGCGCTGGGCGCGGTGGACGCGCGCCCGGGCGAGTTCAGCGAACGCGCCTGCCTCAACGGCCGCCTCGACCTGGCCCAGGCCGAGGCCGTCGCCGACCTGATCGCCGCCGCCGACCTGCGCGCCGCGCGCGCCGCGCGGCGCTCGCTGGAAGGCGAGTTCTCCGCGCGGGTGGAGGCGATCGCCGCCGACCTGCTCGCGATCCGGGTCCAGGTCGAAGCCGCGATCGACTTCGCCGACGAACCGCTCGACACCCTCGGCGGCGAGGCCCTGCGCCGGCGCCTGGACGAGGCGCGCGCACGGCTGCGCGACCTGCTCGCCGCGGCCGAGCGCGGGCGCCGGCTGCGCGACGGCCTGCACGCGGTGCTCGTCGGTCCGCCCAACGCCGGCAAGAGCTCGCTGCTCAACGCGCTCGCCGGCAGCGAACGCGCGATCGTCACCGCGATCCCCGGCACCACCCGCGACCTGCTGCAGGAGACGCTGCGCATCGACGGGGTCGAACTCACCCTGGTCGACACCGCCGGCCTGCGCGAGGACGGCGATGCCATCGAGCGCGAAGGCATGCGCCGCGCCCGCGCCGAACTCGCGCGCGCCGACCTCGCCCTGGTGGTGCTGGACGCGCGCGACCCGGACGCCGGGCTGCGCGCGCTGGGCGACGGACTCGACGGCGTGCCGGACCGCCTCGTGCTCCACAACAAGTGCGACCTGCTGCCCGCGGATGCGCCGCCGCCGGAGGGCGGGCTGCGCGTTTCGGCGCGCACCGGCGCCGGCCTGGAGGCGCTGCATGCACGGCTGCGCGAGGCCGCCGCCGCGGTCGCGCCGGGGGAAGGCAGCTTCAGCGCCCGCGCGCGCCACGTGCAGGCGCTCGCACGCACCGCCGGCGCCTGCGACGAGGCCGCGCAGGCGCTGCACGCCGAACTGCTCGACCTCGCCGCCGAGCACCTGCGCCTGGCCCATGACGCGCTGGGCGAGATCACCGGACGCACCCTGCCCGACGACCTGCTCGGCCACATCTTCTCGACCTTCTGCATCGGCAAGTAGGCGCGGCCGCGGCCGTTGCGCCCGGTTTCCGCGAAAGCGGTCACAGTTTCCCCCCGCGCGCCCCAGCAGACTTGCCGGTCACGGCCGTGCGGTTGACAAACGCCGCGGCGTGTCGCGTCCTAGACGCAAAGCACCACCGTCATCACAGGGGAAAACCGAATGTCCACCACCACCACCGCGGCCGGCCGCAGGGTGCCGTCGCGTCTGCCCACCGGCGCGCTGGCGCTCGGCCTGGGCCTGGCCGTGCTGCTGGGCGGCTGCAAGCAGGACGCGCCGTCCACGGCCACGCCCGCCGCGCCGGCCGCGTCCGCCGACCAGCCGGCCCAGCCGCAGCCGGCGCAGCCGCCGGGCGAGGCGGTTTCGGCCGAAGTCGCCGCGATGAGCCCCGAGCAGCTGCGCGAGGCCGCGTCCCGGGCCTACCAGGAAAGCCGGCTGTACGCGCCGGGCGGCGACAACGCGATGGAGTACTACCTGGCGCTGCGCGACAAGCAGCCGGCCGACGCCGGCGTGTCCAGCGCGCTGGTGGACCTGCTGCCGATGACCGTGATCGCCACCGAGCAGAGCCGCGACCGCGGCGACTTCGTGGAGGCCAAGCGCCTGCTGGCGCTGATCGAGAAGACCGATTCGTCGTATCCGGCGATCGAGCGGCTCAGGAACACCATCGCCAGCGCCGAGGCCGAGGCCGCGCGCCGCGCCGCGCAGGAGCAGCTGACCGCCGAGCAGGAGGCGCAGCGCCAGCGCGAGCTCGAGCGCCAGCGCCTGGAACAGCAGCGCCTGGCCCAGGAGCAGGCCGCGCGCGAACTCGCCGCGCAGCAGGCCGCGCAGGAGGAAGCGGCGCGCCAGGAAGCCGCCCGCCTGGAGGCCGAACGCCAGGAAGCGGCGCGCCGCGAGGCCGAGCGCCAGGAGGCCGCCCGCCGCCAGGCCGAGGCCGAGGCCGCGCGCCGCGCCGCGCCGGCGGTGACCGAGCTGCGCGCGATCAGCACCCCGGCGCCGCGCTATCCGCCCGACGCGCTGCGCTCGGGCACGTCGGGCGAGGTGCAGGTGGAGTTCACCGTCGGCGTCGACGGATCGGTGACGTCGGCGCGCGTGGTCCAGTCCAACCCGCCGCGCACCTTCGATCGCGAAGCGCTGGCCGCGGTGCGGCGCTGGCGCTTCGAGCCGGTGCCGGCCCCGGTCACCACCCGGCGCACGATCAACTTCACCCCGGCGCAGTAAGCCCCGCGGCCGCCGCCGCGGTCGAGAACGGAGAAGCCCGGCCGCGGCCGGGCTTCTTCGTTGCCGGGTCCCGGCCTCAGGCCGAGATCGCCAGCTTCTCCCGGTGGTACAGGCGCGCGGCCAGCAGCCACAGCACCAGGCCGGCGCCGAACCCGGCCCCCAGGTACACCAGCCATTCCTGGGCGGTGATCGCCTCGCTGCGCACCAGCTTGAGGATCATCTGGTTCTGCGCCAGGAACGGCACCGCGAACTGCCACAGCTGGGTCTTCACCGGGTTCACCATCAGCACGATGGTCGGGACCATCGGCAGGAACATCAGCACGCTCATGTAGCTCTGCGCTTCCTTCACCGACTTCACGCTGGCCGCGATCAGGGTCAGCAGGGTGGTGCCCACCAGCACCATCGGCAGCAGCACCAGCAGCAGCTGGGCCATCACCGGCACGGACACGTCCACCATCCGCATCGGCCCCGGCGCCAGCTGGAACGAGAGCTTGAGCGAGACCACGATCAGCAGCAGCGACAGCATGCCGAACAGGCAGGCGGCCAGGATCTTGCCGCTCATGATCGCCGCGCGCGGCGCGGGCGTGGCCAGCAGCGGCTCGAGCGACTGCCGCTCGCGTTCGCCGGCGGTGACGTCGATCACCAGCGCCGCCCCGCCCAGGAAGCTGAAAAGCACCAGCAC
>Ga0207873_1001430_pt1 | contig 22955 bp, 16 predicted proteins | sample BGWIniCompost_FD_187373 | JGI IMG/M metagenome (GOLD analysis project Ga0207873, IMG submission 187373) | Cellulose adapted compost microbial communities from Newby Island Compost Facility, Milpitas, CA, USA - BGW Initial Compost (SPAdes)... ...
GCGGCCTGGAGCGCGCCCGCGGGCGCCGCGGGCCCGGGCGCGGGCGAGGCCGATCAGGGCGAGCCCGGCGGCCAGCCCCCCGCCCGTGGAGGCCGGCTCGGGCAGGTCGAGCGAGCCCTCCACGCCCGCGAAGTTGCGGGGCGTGGCGTCGGCCACGACGCCGCCGCGGTTCAGCGAGCGGCGCCCGGCGAGCGGCAGGCCGGCGAGCGGCAGCTCGTCGAGCGCATCGAAGGCCACGGCCGTGGCCTGCGCGAGGTCGACGAAGCCGGCGGGGATCTCGTAGTCGGGCGCGACGCCGGCCCGTGTCGCGAAGCCGGGGGGCGCGAGCAGCAGGGTCCGGCCGGCCGTCTCGTCCTCCTCGAGGTGGCCGGGGAACGCGAAGGAGGCGATCGTCGTGCCGCCCGCGCGCACCCGCACCTCGTGGCCCTCGATGAAGTGCTCGTCGTCGAAGGCGTTCGAGAGCTCCACGAACTGGACCGTCCCGTCGGCGCTCGAGAACACCTCCTCGACCTTCCAGAGGTGGAAGGCGGCGCGCGCCGGCCCGGCGGCGGCCAGCGCAGCGAGCAGCACGGCGGCGAGCATCGGACGCATCCGGAGCCTCCTCCCTCCCCTCTACGGGCCGGGCGGCGAGCGGATGCGCGCTAGCCGGCCGTGCGCCGCGCCAGCTGCCCGAACAGCCAGTAGAACGGCAGCCCCGCGGCCGTCACCAGCGCGCACGCCAGCGTCTCGTCGGGGCGGCCGCGGATCATCGCCACCGCGATGGCGAGATTGGCGAGCAGGTAGGCCGCCGGCAGCCACGGATAGCCCCAGGCCCGGTACGGGCGCGGCCGCGCCGGCTGGCGGCGGCGCAGCGCGAACAGGGCCAGCGTGTCGAGGCTGGTGGCGAGCACGATCCCGAAGGTCGTGAACTCGAGGATGCTCGGGAAGCGCCGCAGGACCAGCAGCAGCGCGACCGCCACCGCGCCCTGCAGGACGATCGCCACGTGCGGCGTGTGGTGCGCGACGTGCACGCGGTCGACGCCCGCGAAGAAGCGCCCGTCGAGCGCCATCGCGTAGGCGATGCGCGGGCCCACCAGCACCGTCGCGTTGAGGGTGCCGAGGATCGACACCACCACGAACAGCGCCACGGCGCGCCCGCCCGTCTCGCCGAACAGCACCTGCGCCGCCGTCTGGCCCACGTTCTCGAGCCCGCGGATCTCGGCGATCGGGAGCGCGTAGAGGTACGCGACGTTCACCGCCAGGTACACGGCGATGCACACGGCGAGCCCGAGGAAGAGCGACAGCGGCAGGTTGCGGCGCGGCTCGCGGATCTCGCTCGCCACGTACACCGTGGCGTTCCAGCCCAGGTAGCTGAACAGCACCGGCGAGAGCGCGAGCCCGAAGGCCGCCGCCGAGACGGCGGGGGCGTCGTCCACCGACATGAAGAGGTGCGACCAGTCGCCCTCCCCCGCGAGCGGCGCGACCAGGACGAAGGCCACCAGCGCCGCCAGCTTGGCGCCGGTCAGCAGGTTGTTGAAGCGCGCGCTGGTGCGCACGCCGAAGTAGTTGAGCGCCGAGAAGGCCAGCGTGGCCGCCACCGCGACCAGCAGCTGGGCGGCCTCGTCGAGCGGCACGAAGAAGGCCAGCGAGCCGGCCAGCGCCGCCGACAGCGTCGCCACCGTGCCGGCGAAGATCGCGAAGAACGACAGCCAGCCGATCAGGAACCCGGCGGCGGGATGGAACGCCTCGCGCAGGTAGACGTAGTCGCCGCCGGCGTGCGGGAACATCGCCCCGAGCTCGGCGTTGGCCAGCGCGCCGGCCAGCGACAGCAGCCCGCCCGCGATCCAGGCCGCGAAGAACCACTCGACGTGCGGGAGCCGCGCGGCGATCTCGCCCGGGGTGAGGAAGATCCCGGCGCCGATCACCGAGGCGACCACCAGCAGCGTGGCGTCGCCCGCGCCGAGCTCGCGGACCAGCCGGTCGCGCGGGTGGCGGTCGTCGGGCGCCGCCTGGCGCGGCTCCGAGACGACCGGAGCCCGGAGGTCGCTCCGGCTCCCTCCGGGCTCCGTCATCACCGACCCGCCGCGCCGATCAGAGGAACGGGATGATGATCAGCGCGACGATGTTGACCAGCTTGAGCATCGGGTTGATGGCGGGTCCGGCCGTGTCCTTGTACGGATCGCCGACCGTGTCGCCCGTCACCGAGGCCTTGTGCGCCTCGGAGCCCTTGCCGCCGTGGGCGCCCGCCTCGATGTACTTCTTGGCGTTGTCCCAGGCCGCGCCGCCGGTCGTCATCGAGAGCGCCACGCACAGGCCCGCGACGATCGAGCCGATCAGCAGCCCGCCCAGCGCCTGCGCGCCGAACAGAAGGCCGACGATCACCGGGATCAGCGCCGGGATCAGCGCCGGGGCGATCATCTCGCGCAGCGCGCTCTGGGTCACGATGTCGACGCAGGTGCGGTAGTCGGGCCGGGCGGTGCCCTCCATCAGGCCCTTGATCTCGCGGAACTGCCGGCGCACCTCCTCGACCACCTTCTGGCCCGCCTTGCCCACCGCCTCCATCGCCAGCGAGGCGAACAGGAACGGGATCATGGCGCCCACGAACAGCCCGGCGACCACCGTCACCGACGAGAGGTCGAAGCTCTCCTCGATGCCGGCGATCCGGCGCAGGTCCTCGAGGTAGGTCGCGAACAGCACCACCGCGGCCAGGCCGGCCGAGGCGATCGCGTAGCCCTTGGTGACCGCCTTGGTGGTGTTGCCGAAGGCGTCGAGCGGGTCGGTGACCTGGCGCACCGAGTCGCCCAGCTCGGCCATCTCGGCGATCCCGCCCGCGTTGTCGGTGATCGGGCCGTAGGCGTCGATCGCCACCACGATCCCGGCCAGGGACAGCATCGCCATCGCCGCCACCGCCACCCCGAACAGGCCGGCGAGGCCGTAGCAGGCGATCATGGCGGCCACGATCACCAGCACCGGCGCGACGGTGGCCTGCATGCCCACCGCGAGGCCGCTGATGATGTTGGTGGCGTGCCCGCCCACCGAGGCGTCGGCGATCTTGCGCACGAAGCGCGACCCGTCGCCGGTGTAGACGTCGGTGATCCACATCATGGCCGCGGTCACGACCGCGCCGATGCCCGCGCACAGCCACAGCCGGAAGCCCGACACGGCCTGGCCCGCGACCGTCTGCTCGGGCACGTCCGTGAGCCAGTTCACGACCAGCAGCAGCGCCAGCGTGATCACGGTGGCGGTGCCGAGCCCCGTGTACATCGCGCGCATCACCGCCGGCGTCTCGCCCTGCGGCGGCTCGTCGATGCGCACGAAGAACAGCGAGCCGATGCTGCCGAAGATGGCGGCCGCGCCGATCGCCAGCGGGTAGAGGAACATCGACTGGCTCTCGGGGAACAGCAGGTGCGCGAGCAGCATGGCCGCGACCGCCGTGACCACGTAGGTCTCGAACAGGTCGGCCGCCATGCCGGCGCAGTCGCCCACGTTGTCGCCCACGTTGTCGGCGATCACGGCCGGGTTGCGCGGGTCGTCCTCGGGGATGTTGGCCTCGACCTTGCCGACCAGGTCGGCGCCCACGTCGGCGCCCTTGGTGAAGATGCCGCCGCCCAGGCGCGCGAAGACCGAGATCAGCGAGCCGCCGAAGCCGAGGCCGATCAGGGCCTGGATCTTGTCGTGGTCGAGCGCGGCGAAGCCGTCGCCCAGCATCATCTGCGCGAACAGCGCGAGCACGAGCAGGCCGGCGCCCACCACCATGAGCCCGGTCACGGCGCCGCCCTTGAAGGCGAGGTCGAAGGCGCTGCGGAAGCCCTGCCGCGCGGCCTCGGCCACCCGCACGTTCGACTGCACGGAGACGCGCATGCCGAAGATGCCGGCGGCCGCGCTGGCCGCGGCGCCGAACACGAAGCCGGCCGCCATCCAGCGGCCGAAGAAGACCAGCAGGACGAGCGCGATCGGCAGCCCGACCAGACCGACCGTGCGGTACTGGCGGTTCAGGAACGCGCTGGCGCCCTCCGCGATCGCGCCCGAGATCTCGAGCGCGCGCGGGTCCGTGGCAGGCGAGGAGCGCACGCTGGCGTAGAGGTACACGGCGAACCCCAGCGCCACGACGGCGGCGAGGAAGGCGAGAGCAATCGTCATCTGGATGGCCTCCCGACGCGGCCCGCGGGAGACGGCGAGCGGCGCGCGTGATTCGTCTCGGCTCTTGGACCGGCGCCCGACGGAGCGGGGCGCGCGACTATCCCTGCGGGGAACCCCCGGCTGGCGGCACAACCTAGTGAGCAGCGCGCTCGCCTGCCAGAGCCCTCGGGACCTTCCCGAGGTCGACGCGACCGTTCAGGCGGCCCGCGACAACAGCTCCACCATCGCACTCCGTTCGGGGCCGGCCACCGGCAGCGGCGGCCGGCGGTCGCGGTCGCGCCAGACGGCGAGCACGCGGGCGACCACCGCCGGATCGCGGATCAGCGCGTCGGGCGGAGCCAGCAGGTTGAAGACCCGCATGAAGGCGCGCACCACGGTGGCGTCGGTGCGCAGCGCCGGGATCAAACCCTCGCGCAGCACCGAGCGTGCGAAGGCCTGCGGATCCACCGGCCGATCGGGCGCGCTCGCGAGCGGCGCCGACTCGGTGGGCGCCTCCCCGCGCGCCTGCGCGGCCGCCACGGCACGCGCCTCGCGATCCTGGTCGCGCGCGGCGCGGTACCACGGGACCAGCTCGCGGCCGGTCGCGGCGTCGAAGGCGAGCGCGGCCGCCACGGGATCGGCGGCGTGCTCGCGCAGCACGTCGGCCAGCGCGAAGGCGTGCACGAAGGCCAGCGTGCAGCCGCGCCCGTACAGCGGGTTCGTGCAGATCGCCGCGTCGCCCACCACGTGGAAGCCGAGCGCGAGCGGCTGGCCGTCGCGCACGAAGCGGCGCCGGCGGTTCAGGAGCTTCGCCATCGCGCGCACGGGCGTGACGGGCTCCGCGCGCGCCGGGTCGATCCACTCGCGGGTGGCGGGCAGCGCGCGGGCGGCCGCCTCGAACGGGCCCTCGCGCAGCAGCGCGCGCATCGGGTCGTCGACCAGCGCGGCGGCCAGCGTGATCGAGAAGATGCCGCCGTCGCCCGGGAAGATCGCGAACTTCATGTAGCCGAGGTCGGCGCCCACCACGCCCTGCTCGGGCGGCGGCGACGCGCCCGGGCGCAGCCGGTAGAAACGCGAGCAGTAGAAGATCCCGCACTCCTCGGCGGCCTCCTCGACCGCGCCCGCGCCGATCGCCGCGAGCCAGGGAACCACGCGCGAGCGGCGGCCGCTCGCGTCCACCACGAGGTCGGCGTCCCAGGTCGACGCGCCCTCCTCGGTGCGCACCCGCGCGCCGACGACGCGCGGCAGCCCGCTCGCGGCGTCGCGCTCGGCCACCAGGCCCTCGACCTCGGCGCCGCAGCGCCAGCCGACACCCGGGAGCTTCAACACCTCGCGGCGCAGCACCCACTCGAACGTGATGCGGCGACACGCGAAGAGCGTCAGCTCCTCGTCGCCGGGCTCGGGCGTGCGGTCCTCGACGGTGCGCGGCAGGTAGTCCGCGAAGCGCAGGTCGTAGGCGCCGGCCGCGTGGAGCGCCGCGAGCACGTGCGGCGCGCGGTCGCGCAGCAGGTTGCGCAGGCGGGCCAGGAAGGCGTGCGAGTGCCAGACCTGCGGCGCGCCGCGCCGCTCCCAGCGCTCGAAGGCCTCGACCGGGCTCGCCGGCAGCGGCGTCGGATCGCGCTCCACGATCCGCACCTCGTGTCCGTCCTGCGCCAGCGCCAGCGCCGACGCCAGCCCCGCCACGCCGCCTCCGATCACGAGGATCCGCGCCATGCCCGCCTCCGCTTCCGGCGCGCGCAAGGTAGCGGGCGCTCGGTCGCCGGCTCAGGCCCGTTCGAGGCGGAAGGTCGGGTCCGCGATGCGCTCGCTGCGGCAGCGCGGGCAGCGGCCGGGCGCGTGCAGGTGGCGGGCGTCCCGGGTGCGGAAGGAGTAGTCGCAGGCCAGACAGCGCGCCGGCTCGACCACGAGCCGCTCGCCCCGCCCGCGCGCGCTGCGCTCGACGTGGCGCAGCTCCTCCTCGAGCCGGCGCACCGAGAGGCCGAGCACCTCGCGCAGCACCGTGAAGGCGAGCGGCTCGCGCGCGAGCAGGACCCGCAGGCGCTGGCGGGGCGTGCGCGTCGCGCCGACGCCCGGAGGATCGCGGTCGCTGGGGCTCACGCGCTCCAGCATAGGGCGCGGCCGCGGGCGCGGCGCCGGCCGCCCGCGCGCCCGATAGACTCGGCCGCGCGCGTGCCACCGGCGCGGCGCAGGCGGACGGAGGAGGCGATGGAGCTCGAGGGCAAGGCAGCGATCGTGACGGGCGGCGGCACCGGGGTCGGCCGCGCGACGGTGCTCGCGCTGGCGCGGCGCGGCTGCTCGGTGGTCGTCAACTACAGCCGCTCGCAGGCGGAGGCCGAGCGCACCGCCGCGGAAGCCGCCGCGCTCGGCGTGCGCGCCGTGCCGGTGCAGGCGGACGTGGCCGACGACGCCGCCTGCCGCCGGCTCGTCGACACCGCGGTGCGCGAGCTCGGCCGGCTCGACGTGCTCGTCAACAACGCCGGCACCACCGTCTTCGTGCCGCACGCCCAGCTCGACGCCGTCTCGAGCGACGACTGGAGCCGCGTGCTCGGCGTCAACCTGATCGGCCCCTTCCAGATGGCGCGCGCCGCGAAGGGTCCGATGGAGGCGGCCGGCGGCGGCGCGATCGTCAACGTGTCGAGCGTCGCCGGCATCGCCGGCATCGGCAGCTCGATCCCCTACTGCGCCTCGAAGGCCGGCCTGAACGTGCTGACCCTGATCCTGGCCCGCACGCTGGGACCGAAGATCCGCGTGAACGCCGTCGCGCCCGGCTTCATCACCGGCCGCTGGCTGGCCGAGGGCCTGGGCCCCGCCTACGAGCCCGTGAAGAAGGCGATGGAGGCCAGGGCGCCGCTCGGGCGCGTGTGCGATCCCGAGGACGTGGCGCAGGTGATCGTCGCCCTCGTCGCCGACGCCGACATGGTGACGGGCCAGGTGGTGCCGGTGGAGGGCGGGATGCTGATCGCGGGCTGAGCCGGGCGGCCGCCACGCGCCGCCGGCGCGCGCGCGCGATCCGCCGGGCGGCCGCGCGCGCTCACTCGGGGCCGAGCGTCATCGCGGTCTTCGCCAGCCGTGCCTGCCAGCGGCGCGGGAGGAGGCGCATCGAGAAGGCGGTGGCGGCGTTCAGGAAGCCGGGTACGACCAGCGGCTTGCCACGCTCCAGGGCGCGGATGCCGATGCGCGCCACCTTCGCGCTGGGCATGATCGTGAGGCGCTGGAACAGCGAGCGCCGCTGGCCGGACACCGCGAAGAACTCGGTGTCGGTGACGCCCGGCGAGACCACCGTCACCGTGACGCCGCTGCCACGCAGCTCGCAGGCCAGCGCCTCGCCGAAGCTCTGCACGAAGGCCTTCGCCGCCGAGTAGGCCGCGTAGGTCGGCGAGGGCTGGAAGGCGCCGATCGACGCCACCTGCAGCACGCGCCCGAAGCCCCGCGCGCGCATGTCGCGGGCGAACAGCTTGGTGAGGTGCGCGAGCGCGATCACGTCGAGCTCGAGCATCTCGCGGTCGCGCTCCCAGGGCGTGTCGAGGAACGGCCCGTAGATCCCGAAGCCGGCGTTGTTCACCAGCACGTCGACGGCGATCCCCTCCGCGCGCAGCTGCTCGTGCAGCGCGCGCGGCGCGTCGGGCTTGGCGAGATCGGCCGCGATCACCCGCGTGCGCACGCCGTGCGCGCGCTCGAGCTCCTCGGCCAGCGCGCGCAGCCGCTCCTCGCGGCGCGCGACGAGCACGAGATGCGCGCCGCGCCCGGCCAGCTCGCGCGCGAAGTCGGCGCCGATCCCGCTCGAAGCGCCCGTCACCAGCGCCCAGCGTCCCTCGAGATCGTTCATCGACCACCCTCCCGTGCGCCCGGCGAGCCGCGTGCGGCTTCCGGCGTGCGCGCCACGGCGCGGATGCAAGCGAACTCAGCCGACGTCGGCCAGCGCGAGCCGGTCGCCCCAGCGCGCGCGCACCGCGCGCGCGAGCGCCGGCTCGCGGCGCAGCCCCGGGTCGCGCGCCACGACGTCGAGCGCGGCGCGCCGCGCGACCGGCACCAGGCGCGCGTCGCGCACCAGGTCGGCGAGCCGGAAGTCGGGCAGGCGGCCGCTCTGGCGCGTGCCCAGGAACTCGCCGGGCCCGCGGATGCGCAGGTCGGCGTCGGCGATCGCGAAGCCGTCGGAGGTGGAGAGCAGCGCGGCGAGGCGCGCCTCGCTGTCGGCGGTCGAGCCGCGCGCGACGAGCAGGCAGCGGCCCGGCCGCGCGCCGCGCCCGACGCGGCCGCGCAGCTGGTGCAGCTGGGCGAGGCCGAAGCGCTCGGCGTGCTCGATCACGATCAGCGTCGCGTTGGGCACGTCGACCCCCACCTCGATCACGGTGGTGGCGACCAGGATCTGGGTCTCGCCTCGCTCGAAGCGCGCCATCGCCTCGGCGCGCGCCGCGGCGTCGAGGCGGCCGTGCACCAGCCCCACGCGCGCCTCGGGAAAGGCGCGCGCGATGCGCGCCGCCGACTCGGTGACGTTGCGCAGGTCGATCTTCTCGGACTCCTCGACCAGCGGATAGACCACGTACACCTGCTCGCCGCGCGCCAGCGTCTCGCGGATCGCCGTCACCACGCGGGCGCCCTGCCCTTCGCGGATCAGCTCGGTGGCCACCGGCGTGCGGCCGGGCGGCAGCTCGTCGATGACCGTCGCGTCGAGCTCGCCGTAGAGCGTGAGCGCGAGCGTGCGCGGGATCGGCGTCGCGGTCATGACCAGCACGTGCGGCGAGCGGCCGTCGTCGCGCCCGCCCGCCAGCGCGGCGCGCTGCAGCACGCCGAAGCGGTGCTGCTCGTCGATCACGGCGAGCCCGAGGCTCGCGAAGCGCACGCCCTCCTGGACCAGCGCGTGGGTGCCGACCACGAGGTCCACCTCGCCGTCCGCCAGCGCGCGCCGCCGCTCGCGCGCCTCGCGCGCCGGCAGCGAGGCGGCGAGCAGCGTGATGCGCAGCGCGGTGGCCTCGCCCCCCGCCTCGGCCAGCCGGCGCAGCGAGCGCTCGTGCTGCTCGGCGAGCAGCTCGGTGGGCGCCATGAGCGCGGTCTGGTGTCCCGCCTCGGCGACCGTGAGCGCGGCCAGGAAGGCCACCGCCGTCTTGCCGCTGCCCACGTCGCCCTGGAGCAGGCGGTTCATCGGGTGCGGGCGCGCGAGATCGGCGCGGATCTCCTCGATGGCGCGCCGCTGCGCGCCGGTCAGGCGGAACGGCAGCGCGTCGAGCGCGGCGGCCGCGCGCGGCCCGGTGGGCACGGCCAGCCCGGGCTCCTCGATCCGCCGCGCGCGGCGCAGCGCGAGCCCGAGCTCGAGCAGGTAGAGCTCCTCGAGGATCAGGCGCTCGTGGGCCGGGGTGCGGCCGGCGGCGAGCGCCTCGGGGTCCGCGTCGGGAGCGGGGGCGTGCAGCATGCGCAGCGCCGTGGCCACGTCCGGCAGGCGCCGGCTGCGCACCAGCTCGACCGGCAGGTGGCCCGCGACGAGGTCGCCGTACTCCGCGAGCGCCGCCTGCACGAAGCGCCGCATCGAGCGCGGCGGCAGCCCCTCGGGCGTCGGATAGTCGGGCACGATCTGGCGCAGCGCCTCGCGCAGCACCGCGTCGGCCTCCGCGCCGTCGGGGATCCGCTCGATCTCGGGGTGCAGCAGCTCCTTGGTGAAGCGCCAGCGGCGCACGTCGCCCGTGACCAGCAGGCGCGTGCCCTTGGCAAGGAGCGGCTGGATCGCCTCGCCGCCGTGGAACCACTTGAGGTCGACGGTGCCGGTCTCGTCGCCGACCACCGCCTGGAGGACGCGCCGGTAGCGCCCGCCCCGCCCGCGCGCGGGCGCGAAGTCGGAGACCAGCACGCGCGCCAGGAAGGTCGCGCGCCGCCCCACCTCGAGCTGCCCGACCGGCACCAGCCGGCGCCGGTCGTCCCAGCGGCTCGGCAAGTGGAGCAGGAGGTCGCCCACGCTCGCGAGGCCGCGCCGGGCGAGCAGCTCGGCGCGGCGCGGGCCCACGGCCGGCAGCGCGCTCACCGGGCGCGCCAGCGCCTGCTCCGCCCAGGCCGGGTCGGCGAGCCGCTCGAGCGCGCGCAGCGCCTCGCGCACCGCGCGCGCGCGCTGCGCGCCCGCGAGCGGCCGCGCGAAGAGCGCTTCGACACGCGACAGCGTCGCGCGCGCGTCGCGCGGCACCGCCAGCCGGGCGGCGGAGGCGACCGCCTCGCGCACCGCCTCCTCGAGCCCGCGCACCCGCTCGGCGCGCGCGCCGCCCTCCTCGGCCGCGAAGCGCAGCGGCGCGAGCGCGGCCTCGAGCGCAGTGGCGAACGGACTCGGGGCCACGACGACCTCCGTCAGGCCCGGGCGTGGACCTCCTGAAGCGAGCGCACCCCGATCGACTCGAGCTGGAGGGCGCGAATCGCGCTCACGGCGGCGCGCGCGCCGGCCGCGGTCGTGAAGTAGGGCAGCCCGCGCTGCAGCGCGGAGCGCCGGATCGCGAGCGAGTCGCGCGCCGCCGCCGGGTCGCTCTCCACGGTGTTGACGACCAGGTCCACCTCGCCCTTCTCGATGCGGGCCACCACGTCGTCGGGCCCGCGGCCCACCTTGGGCACCGGGACCGCCTCCACGCCCAGCTGGCGCAGGAACGCCGCGGTGCCCGGCGTGGCCAGCACCGAGAAGCCGTTGCGCGCCAGCTCGCGGATCGCGGCGCCGACGGGCCCCTTGTCCTCGCGGCGCACCGACACCAGCACCGTGCCGCCGATCGGCAGCGAGTTGCCGGCCTCGATCTGGGCCTTGGCGTAGGCGCGCCCGAAGTCGGAGTCGATGCCCATCACCTCGCCGGTGCTCTTCATCTCCGGGCCGAGCAGCGTGTCGACGCCCGGGAACTTCACGAACGGGAACACCGCCTCCTTCACCGAGAAGTGACGCGGGGAGACTTCCTTCGTGAAGCCCAGCTCGGCCAGCGTGCGGCCGGCCATCACGAGCGCCGCCAGCTTGGCGAGCGGGACGCCGATCGCCTTGGACACGAAGGGCACGGTGCGCGAGGCGCGCGGGTTCACCTCGAGCACGTAGACGACGCCGTCCTTCACCGCGAACTGCACGTTCATGAGGCCGCGCACGCCCAGCTCGAGCGCCAGCGCGCGGGTGGCGCGCGTGATCTCGTCGATGATCAGCGGCGGCAGCGACCAGGGCGGGATCGAGCAGGCGCTGTCGCCCGAGTGGACGCCGGCCTCCTCGATGTGCTCCATGACGCCGCCGATCACCACCCGCTCGCCGTCGCAGATCGCGTCCACGTCGACCTCGGTGGCGTCGGCCAGGAAGCGGTCCACCAGGATCGGGTGCTCGGGCGAGGCCCGCACCGCGAAGCGCACGTAGTCGCGCAGCGACTCCACGTCGTGCACGATCATCATCGCGCGACCGCCCAGCACGTAGGAGGGCCGCACCAGCACCGGGTAGCCGATCCGCTCGGCCACCCGCTCGGCCTCCGCCGCGCTGCGCGCCACCCCCGACGGCGGGCGCGCCAGCCCCAGCTTCTCGAGCACCGCGTCGAAGCGCTCGCGGTCCTCGGCGCGGTCGATCGCGTCGGGCGGCGTGCCGATGATCGGCACGCCCGCGCGCTCGAGCGCCACGGCCAGCCGCAGCGGCGTCTGGCCGCCGAGCTGGACGATCACGCCCTCCGGCTTCTCCTTGTCGACGATCTCGAGCACGTCCTCGAGCGTGAGCGGCTCGAAGTACAGCCGGTCGCTGGTGTCGTAGTCGGTCGACACCGTCTCCGGGTTGCAGTTCACCATGATCGTCTCGAAGCCGGCCTCGCGCAGCGCCATCACCGCGTGCACGCAGCAGTAGTCGAACTCGATGCCCTGCCCGATCCGGTTCGGCCCGCCGCCCAGGATCATGATCTTGCGCCGGTCGGTCGGCCGCGCCTCGCACTCGTCCTCGTAGGTCGAGTAGAGGTACGGCGTGTAGGCCTCGAACTCCGCGCCGCAGGTGTCGACGCGCTTGTACACGGGCCGCACGCCCAGCTCGTGGCGCAGCGCGCGCACCTCCGCCTCGTCGACGCCCCACAGCTTCGCCAGCCGGCGGTCCGAGAAGCCCATCTGCTTGGCCGGCCGCAGCCAGGCGCGGCGCTGCTCGGGATCCGCCGCCGCGAGCTCGCGCTCGGCCTCCACCAGCTCCTGCAGGTTGCGCAGGAACCAGGGATCGATGCAGGAGCGGCGGTGCAGCTCCTCCACCGAGACGCCACGGCGCAGCGCCTCGGCCAGCGCCCAGGGGCGGCCCGGCTTCGGCACGTCGATCTGCGCGAAGAGCTCCTCCAGCGAGAGCGGCTCGCCGCCCGGCCCGACGGGGCTCTCGAGGCCGTCGTGTCCCACTTCGAGCGAGCGGATCGCCTTCTGCAGGCTCTCCTTGAAGGTGCGCCCGATCGCCATCACCTCGCCCACCGACTTCATCTGGGTGGTGAGCGTGTTGTCGGCCTGCGGGAACTTCTCGAAGGTGAAGCGCGGGATCTTGGTGACGACGTAGTCGATGGTGGGCTCGAAGCTGGCGGGCGTCTCGCGCGTGATGTCGTTGCGCAGCTCGTCGAGCGTGTAGCCGACCGCCAGCTTGGCGGCGATCTTGGCGATCGGGAAGCCGGTCGCCTTCGAGGCCAGCGCCGAGGAGCGCGACACGCGCGGGTTCATCTCGACCACCACCATCGACCCGTTGGCGGGATCGATCGCGAACTGCACGTTGGAGCCGCCGGTGTCGACGCCGATCTCGCGGATGATCGCGATCGCCGCCGAGCGCATCTCCTGGTATTCCTTGTCGGTCAGCGTCTGGGCCGGCGCCACCGTGATCGAGTCGCCCGTGTGGACGCCCATCGGGTCGAAGTTCTCGATCGAGCACACGATCACGACGTTGTCGGCGCCGTCGCGCATCACCTCGAGCTCGAACTCCTTCCAGCCGAGCACGCTCTGCTCCAGGAGCACCTGGTGGCGCGGCGACTGCTGGAGGCCCCACTCGACGACCGCGTCGAACTCCTCCTCGCTGCGCACCACGCCGGCGCCGGCGCCGCCCAGGGTGAAGGAGGGCCGCACGATCGCGGGCAGGCCCACGTGCGGCAGCAGCGCGCGCGCCTCCTCCAGCGAGTGGACGTAGCCCGAGCGCGGCACGCGCAGCCCGATGCGCTCCATGGCGGCGCGGAAGCGCTCGCGGTCCTCGGCCTTCAGGATGGCTTCGAGGCTCGCGCCGATCAGCTCCACCCCGTAGCGCTCGAGCACGCCCGCCTCGGCGAGGTCGATCGCGAGGTTGAGCGCGGTCTGGCCGCCGATCGTGGGCAGCAGCGCATCCGGCCGCTCGCGCGCGATGATCTTCTCCAGGCTCTCGACCGTCATCGGCTCGACGTAGGTGCGCTCGGCCATCTCGGGGTCGGTCATGATGGTCGCCGGGTTGGAGTTCACCAGGACGACCCGGTAGCCCTCCTCGCGCAGCGCCTTGCAGGCTTGCGTGCCCGAGTAGTCGAACTCGCAGGCCTGCCCGATCACGATCGGGCCGGAGCCGATCACCAGGATCGTGTGGATGTCGTTGCGCTTGGGCACCTACTTCCCCCGGGCGACGTCGACGCCGGTCACCCGCTCGCCGCGCTTGTGGCGCAGCACCATCTCGCGGAAGCGCCCGAAGAAGTAGCTGGCGTCGTGCGGGCCGGGCGACGCCTCGGGGTGGTACTGCACCGAGAACAGCGGGCGCGTCGCGTGGGCGAGGCCCTCGACGGTGTCGTCGTTCAGGTTCACGTGGGTGATCTCGACCGGCTCGCCGGCCGCCCGCAGCGACTCGGCGTCCACCGCGTAGCCGTGGTTCTCGGCGCAGATCGCGACCTTCCCGGTGGCCAGGTCCCGGCCCGGCTGGTTGCCGCCGTGGTGGCCGAACTTGAGCTTGCGCGTCGTGCCGCCGAGCGCGAGGCCGAGGATCTGGTGGCCCAGGCAGATCCCGAACATCGGCAGGCGGTCGGCCAGCTCGCGCACCGGCTCGCGCACGCCCTGCACCGCGGCCGGGTCGCCGGGGCCGTTGGAGAGGAACACGGCGTCCGGCTCGTGGCGCAGCACCTCGGCCGCGGTCGTCCGGGCCGGCACCACCGTCACCTCGAAGCCGTGCTCGACGAGCAGGCGCAGGATGTTGCGCTTCACGCCGAAGTCGTAGGCGACGAGCCGCAGCGAAGGCTCCGGCCGCGGCGGCCGCGGGATCTGGCCCTCGATCCCGCGCCACAGGCCCTCGGTCCAGCGGTAGGGCTCGCGCGTGGTGACGGTGGCCACGAGGTCGCGCCCGTCCAGCGGCGGCGCCTCGCGCGCGGCGCGCACCAGCGCCGCGGCGTCCTGGAGCTCGGGATCGGTGGAGACCACGCCCATCTGGAAGCCGCCGTCGCGGATGCGCCGGACCAGCGCGCGCGTGTCGATGCCGGCCACGCCCGGGACGCCCCAGCGCTCGAGGAACGCGGGCAGCGGCTCGCGCGCGCGCCAGTTGCTCGGCTCCTCGAACAGCTCCTTCACCACGAAGCCCGACAGGTACGGGCGCGGCGACTCGTCGTCCTCGGGGTTCGCGCCGACGTTCCCGATCTGCGTGTAGGTCATGGTGACGATCTGCCCGGCGTAGGACGGATCGGTCACGATCTCCTGGTAGCCCGTCATGCTGGTGTTGAAGCACACCTCGCCGGCCGCCACCGCGCGCGCGCCGAAGGCGACGCCCCGGTAGACGGTGCCGTCGGCGAGCGCCAGGGCCGCCGGGCGGCGCGCGCGCAGCCCGACGCTCACGGCGCCAGCACCCCGCGCTCGGCGTCGTACACCAGCGTGCCGCCCACGATCGTGTAGAGGGCGCGCCCGATCATTTCGCGGCCGATCCAGGGCGAGTTGCGGCTCTTGGAGAAGCCCTTGGCGGGGTCGTAGATCCAGCGCCGCTCGGGGTCGATCACGGTGACGTCGGCCGGCGCGCCCACCGCCAGCGAGCCGCCCGGCCGGTGGATGATGCGCGCCGGGTTGGTGGAGAGCCGCCGCACCCACTCGAGCGGCGCGAGCTGGCCCGCGCGCACGAGGTCGAGGGTGACGGGCACGGCCGTCTCGAGCCCGATCACCCCGGGCGGCGCGGCGGTGAACTCGACGTCCTTCTCGTGCACCGCGTGCGGGGCGTGGTCGGTGGCGATCGCGTCGATGGTGCCGTCGGCGAGCCCGGCGCGGCAGGCGTCGACGTCGGCCTGGGAGCGCAGCGGCGGCGCCATCTTGGTGTTGGTGTCGTAGCCGAGCGTGGCTTCGTCGGTGAGCGTGAGGTGGTGCGGGGTCACCTCCGCGGTGACGTGCACGCCGCGCTCGCGCGCGGCGCGGATCAGGGCCACGGCGCCCGCCGTGGAGACGTGCGCCACGTGCAGGTGGGCGCCGGTCAGCTCGGCGAGCATGATGTCGCGCGCGACGTGCACGACCTCGGCCACGGCCGGATTGCCCGGCAGCCCGAGCCGCGTGGACACCGGGCCTTCGTTCACGACCCCGTCGCGCACCAGCGTGCGGTCCTCGGCGTGGGTGATGACCGGCACGCGCACGAGCCCCGAGTACTCGAGCACGCGCCGCATCACGCCCGAGTCCATGATCGTCTTGCCGTCGTCGCTGAACGCCACCACGCCGGCCTCGACGAGCGCGACCATCTCGGTCATCACCTCGCCGGCCTGCCCGCGCGTGGCGGCGGCCACCGGGTAGACGCGCGCCGGCGACTCCTGGCGCGCCCGGTCCAGGATGTACTCGGTCACCGCCGGGTCGTCGTTCACCGGCTGGGTGTTGGCCATGCAGGCGAGCGCGGTGAAGCCGCCCGCCACGCCGCAGCGGCCGCCCGACGCGATGTCCTCCTTGTACTCCTGCCCCGGCTCGCGCAGGTGGACGTGCAGGTCCACGAAGCCGGGCGCCACCCAGCAGCCGCGGGCGTCGATCACCTCGGCCCCGGTCGTGTCCCCGAGCGTGCCGACCGCGGCGATGCGGCCGTCCTCGATCAGCACGTCGGCGAGCTCGTCGCGCTCGCTGGCGGGATCGAGCACGCGCCCGCCGCGGATCCAGATCCTGGCCATCCTGCTACCCCTCGCGCCGGGCCGCGTCGCGGGGCGCGCGGCCGGCGAACAGGTAGAGCACCGCCATCCGCACCGCGACGCCGTTGCGCACCTGGTCGAGGATCACGCTCGGCCGGTGGTCGGCGAGGTCGTGCGAGATCTCCACGCCGCGGTTGATCGGGCCCGGGTGCATCACGATCGCGTCGTCCTTGGCGAAGCGCAGCTTGCGGCGGTCGAGCCCGAAGTTGGCGGCGTACTCGCGGATGCTCGGGAAGTAGCAGCCGGTCAGGCGCTCCTGCTGGATGCGCAGCAGCATCACCACGTCGGCGCCCTCGAGCGCCTCGCGCAGCGAGTGGAACGACTTGACGCCCAGGCTCTCGATCCCGGGCGGCAGCATGGTGGGCGGCGCGGCGAGCCGCACCTCGGCGCCCAGCTTCGAGAAGGCGTAGACGTTCGAGCGCGCCACCCGCGAGTGCAGCACGTCGCCCACGATCGTCACGGTGAGGCCGTCGATCCGGCCCTTCTCCTGCCAGACCGTGAACAGGTCGAGCAGCGCCTGGGTCGGGTGCTCGTGGGCCCCGTCGCCGGCGTTGATCACGGGCGCCTGCAGCGCGTCGGCGATCCGCTTCGGCACCCCCGCCACCTTGTGGCGCACCACCACCGCGTCGGGATCCATCGCGTCGAGCGTCATGGCGGTGTCGAGGATGCTCTCGGCCTTGGTGAGGCTCGAGCTGGACGGCGAGAAGTTGACCACGTCCGCCGACAGCCGCTTGCCGGCGATCTCGAAGCTCGTGCGGGTGCGGGTCGACGGCTCGAAGAACAGGTTCACGATCGTGCGGCCGCGCAGCGTGGGCACCTTCTTCACGTCGCGGCGCCCCACCTCCTCCATGCGCAGCGCGGTCTCGAGGATGCGCTCGAGCTCGCTGCGCTCGAGGTCTTCGATGCCGAGCAGGTCACGCCCCATCATCGCCGTGCCCTCCCCGCGCTCACGCGCCCTCGCCGGGGCCCGTGGCGTCCTCGGCGCCCGCCGGCGGCTCGCCGTGCACCACCACCTCGAGCGGCCCTTCGAGCCCGCCCGCGAGGCCGCGCAGCTCCACGCGCTCGCCGCGCCGGGTGGGCAGGTTCTTGCCGACGTAGTCGATGCGGATCGGCAGCTCGCGGTGGCCGCGGTCCACCAGGCCCACGACCTGCACGGCGCGCGGCCGCCCGAAGTCCATGAGCGCATCCATGGCGGCGCGGATCGTGCGCCCGGTGCTCACGACGTCGTCCACCAGCACCACGACCCGCCCGTCCACCGCCGAGGGCATCTCGGTGCGGCGCAGCGGCGGGCGCTCCCCGCTCGCCACCAGGTCGTCGCGGTAGAGCGTGGTGTCGAGGATCCCGACCGGCACCTCGACGCCCGCGATCTCGGCCAGGTTGGCGGCGATCCGGCGGGCCAGCGGCACGCCGCCGTTCGGGATCGCCACCAGGTAGAGCGGCTCGAGCGACTCGTTGCGCTCGACCAGCTCGTGGGCGATGCGCATCAGCGCGCGGCGGATGGCCACGTCGTCGAGCACGACGCGCTCGCCGGCCCCACGCGCGCCGCCCGCCCGGGCTCCGGACCCACCGGACCCACCGGAGGAAAGGCCACCCGCGGAGCCGGAGCCCGGCTCGACGCTGGACGTGGGGGCGCCGCGCGGCGCCGTCGGGGGGAGCGGATCCCGCAACGTGGTCACCTTTGTCCGCCTCGCCGGACGGACTTAAAAGGCCTTGGAATCGGGCGCAGGCTATCGGTTCCGGGCGGCCCGTCAAGCGCGGGCCTCGCCGGCGCCGGTCAGCGGATGCCGTCGCCGATCCGCTCCCAGCGCATCTCCTGGGTGAACAGGCGCCACCAGGTGAGGGGGTTGAGGAGCTCCGCCCACGAGCCGTTCCAGTTCCAGGACCAGTAGAGCACGAAGGCGGGGCCCTTCATGTCCGCGAGCCGGACCGTGCCCCAGGAGCGGCTGTCGTTCGAGTAGTCGCGGTTGTCGCCCATCAGGAAGTAGCGGCCCGGCTCGAGCGTGATCGGGGCCCGCGAGGGCCCGCCATGCCGGGGGTCGTCGGCGATCCGGTGCCGGCGCCCGTTCAGCGTCTCCTCGCCGATCCGCAGCGTGCGCCCGTCCTCGTCGACGACGGTCTCGTCGCTCCACTCGACCGGGACCGGCTCGCCGTTCACGTGCAGCTGCCCGTTGCGCACCTCGATGGTGTCGCCCGGCACGCCCACGATCCGCTTCACGAAGCGGTCCTCCGGCAGCTCGGGCCGCAGGTCGACCGGGTAGATCCCGCCCCAGCGGTCGCGCGCCACGTCGAACACCACCACGTCGCCGCGCCGTGGCTCGCGCAGGCCCGGGAGCCGCAGGTCGGTGAAGGGGATCTTGATCCCGTACACGAACTTGTTGACGAACAGGTGGTCGCCCACGAGCAGGGTGGGCAGCATCGACTCGGAGGGGATCCGGTAGGGCTCGATCACGAAGGCGCGGATCGACAGCGCGATCAGGACCGCCATCAGCAGGGTCCCGAACTGGTTCCACAGCCGCCGGAGCCACGAGGCGCCGGCGGCGTCGGCGGGCGGCGCGTCCGCCGGGCGGCGCTGCGGCGCGCTCATTCGCGCTCCAGGCGCAGGGCGGCGAGGAAGGCCTCCTGCGGGATCTCGACCTGGCCGACCCGCTTCATCCGCTTCTTGCCCTCCTTCTGCTTCTCGAGCAGCTTGCGCTTGCGCGTGATGTCGCCGCCGTAGCACTTGGCGGTCACGTTCTTGCGCAGCGCCTTCACGGTCGAGCGCGCGATCACGCGCGAGCCGATGGCGGCCTGGATCGCCACCTCGTACATCTGGCGCGGGATGAACTCCTGCAGCTTGCGCACCAGCTCGGAGCCGCGCTGGTACGCCTTCTCCCGGTGCACGATCAGCGAGAGCGCGTCCACCGGCTGCCCGTTCACCAGCACGTCGAGCTTCACCAGGTCGGAGGGACGGAAGCCGATCAGCTCGTAGTCGAAGGAGCCGTAGCCGCGCGTCGCGCTCTTCAGGCGGTCGTGGAAGTCGGCCACGATCTCGGCCAGCGGCAGCTCGTAGCGGATCTGGACCCGCGAGCCGTGCACGTGCATGTCGCGCTGGACGCCGCGTCGCTCCTGGCACAACGCCAGCACCGCGCCCACGTAGTCGCTGGGCACGTGGATCGTGGCCAGCATGACCGGCTCCTCGATGTGGTCGATGCGGGACGCCTCGGGCAGCGCCGCGGGGCTGTCGATCTCGATGGTCTCGCCGCTCTGCAGGACCACCCGGTAGCGCACCGTCGGCGAGGTGGTGATCAGCGCGAGGCCGTACTCGCGCTCGAGCCGCTCCTGGATGATCTCGGCGTGCAGGAAGCCGAGGAAGCCGCAGCGGAAGCCGAAGCCGAGCGCGGCGCTGCTCTCGGGCTCGTAGCGGAACGAGGAGTCGTTGAGGCGCAGCTTCTCGAGCGCCGCCTTGAGCGCCCCGTAGTCGTCGGCGTCGACCGGATAGAGCCCGGCGAACACCATCGGCTTGACCTCGCGGAAGCCGGGCAGCGGCTCGGCGGCCGGCCGCGCCACGCTCGTGATGGTGTCGCCGATGCGGACGTCGTCGAGCGTCTTGATGCCCGCGATCACGAGGCCCACCTCGCCGGTCGCGAGCCCCTCGACCGGGCGCGGATGCGGGTCGATGAGGTCCAGCTCCTGCACCTCGTGCTCGGAGCGGCGCGCCATGAGGCGGATGCGCTCGCGCACCGAGAGGCGCCCGTCCACTACGCGCACCAGCAGCACCACGCCCACGTAGGGGTCGAACCAGGAGTCGTAGATCAGCGCGCGCAGCGGCGCGTCGGGGTCGCCGCTCGGCGGCGGCACCCGCTCGACGATCCGCTCCAGCAGCGCGTCGACGCCCTGCCCCGTCTTGGCCGACACGAGCAGGACGTCGCCCTTGTCGAGGCCGATCACGTCCTCGATCTCCTGGGCCACCCGCTCCGGCTCGGCCGAGGGCAGGTCGATCTTGTTGAGCACCGGGATGATCTCGAGGCCGGCGTCGAGCGCGAGGTAGGTGTTGGCCAGCGTCTGCGCCTCGATGCCCTGGGCGGCGTCCACCACCAGGATCGCCCCCTCGCAGGCCTGCAGCGCGCGCGAGACCTCGTACGAGAAGTCGACGTGGCCGGGGGTGTCGATCAGGTTGAGGACGTAGAGCTCGCCGTCCTTCGCGCGGTAGTAGATGCGCGCGGTCTGCGCCTTGATGGTGATCCCGCGCTCGCGCTCGAGCTCCATCTTGTCGAGGAACTGGGCGCGCTTCTCGCGCTCGCTGAGCGCCTGGGTGGCGTCCAGCAGGCGGTCGGCCAGCGTGCTCTTGCCGTGGTCGACGTGCGCGATGATGCAGAAGTTGCGGATGCGGGCCTGCTCGGTCACGACGTTCGCCCCGCCGCCTCCAGCGCCTGCACGAACCAGGCGTGCGTGCGGCGCAGGCCTTCCTCGATCGGCACCCGAGGCTCCCAGCCCAGCAGGCGGCGCGCCAGCTCGATGTCGGGGCGGCGCACCTTCGGGTCGTCGGCCGGCAGCTCGCCGAACACGATCGGGCTGCGCGAGCCGGCGATCCGAACGATCGTGTGCGCCATCGTGAGCAGGCTCATCTCCTGGGGGTTGCCGAGGTTCACGGGTCCGACGTAGTCGCAGTTCAGCAGCCGCCAGATCCCCTCGATCAGGTCGTCCACGTAGCAGAACGAGCGCGTCTGCGAGCCGTCGCCGAACACCGTGAGCGGCTCGCCGCGGATCGCCTGGCACATGAAGTTCGGGATCGCCCGCCCGTCGTCGAGCTGCATGCGCGGGCCGAAGGTGTTGAAGATGCGCGCGATGCGGACGTCCACGCCGTGGTGGCGGTGGTAGGCCATCGTCATCGCTTCCGCGAAGCGCTTGGCCTCGTCGTAGACGCCGCGGATCCCGACCGGGTTCACGTGGCCCCAGTAGCTCTCGGGCTGGGGATTCACCTCGGGATCCCCGTAGCACTCCGAGGTGCTGGCCAGCAGGAAGCGCGCCCCCTTCGCCTTGGCCAGGCCGAGCGCCTTGTGCGTGCCGAGCGAGCCGACCTTGAGGATCTCGATCGGAAGGCGCTCGAAGTCGGCGGGGCTGGCGGGCGACGCGAAGTGCAGGACGGCGTCGAGCGGACCGGCGACGTACAGGTAGTGGGTCACGTCGTAGTGCTCGAAGGAGAAGCGCTCGTGGCCGAGCAGCGGCGCGACGTTCTCCATGCGGCCGGTCAGCAGGTTGTCGAAGCAGAGCACCTCGCAGCCCTCGGCCAGCAGGCGCTCGCACAGGTGCGAGCCGAGGAATCCGGCTCCACCGGTCACGAGCACGCGGCGCGGCGGTCGCGAGGTCACGCTGGGTCTCCTGTGGCGGTCGGCCCCCAGGGGGGTCGCCCGTCGCGCGCCCCCGGCGCGATCGGCGAGTCCTTGGATTCCAGATAGGCGTGCAGCCCGTCGAGCCAGCCCGGCATGCGTACCCCGGCACGCTCGGCCTTGCCGAGGTCCAGCACCGACCAGGCCGGACGGGGCGCCGGACGCGGGAATTGCGCGGTGGTGACCTTCTCGATGGGCAGCTCCGGGTGGCCCCAGGCGTCCACGGCGGCCCGGGCGAGCTCCCACCAGGTGGCCGAGCCGGAGTTCGCGACATGATAGATCCCGGCCGCATCGCCCTCCACCAGCGCGAGCAGCGCGTCCGCGAGGTGTCCGGCATAGGTGGGCGAGCCGCGCTGGTCGTCGACGACCCGCAGACCCGGCCCCTCCCCGCGCAGGGCGCGCTCCGCCGCCTCCAGGATCGTGCGTACGAAGTTGCGCCCCGGCCCGAACAGCCAGGCGGTGCGCACGACGAGCGCGTCCGGATCCGCGGCCAGCGCCCGCTGCTCGCCCTCGAGCTTGGTGCGGCCGTACACCGAACGCGGGCCGGTCGGGTCGTCCTCGCGGTAGGGCCGGCGGGCGGTGCCGTCGAAGACGTAGTCGGTCGAGAGATGGACGAAGCGGGCGCCGGCGGCGCGGCTGGCCTCGGCGAGCCAGCCGGGCGCCAGCGCATTGGCGCGGTGGGCGGCCTCGGGCTCGCTCTCGCAGGCGTCGACGTGGGTCATGGCGGCCGCGTTCACCACGACGTCGGGCGCCGCGGCCGCGACCACGCGCCGCACCGCTTCGCGGTCGGTCACGTCGAGCTCGGCGCGCGACGGCGCTCCGGCCAGCGCGTCACGGGGGTGCGCGGCGAGCCGCTCGACCAGGCAGCGCCCGAGCTGGCCGCTCGCGCCCACGACCAGCCAGCGGCGACGCGCGCCCGGCACGCCTACGGCCGGCCCTCGGCGAGCACCCAGGTGGCGACCCGCTCCTCGCGCTGGAGGCGGGCCGCCAGCGCGTCCGCCTCGCTGCGCGTGGCGAGCGGGCCGACCCGGACCCGCCAGCGCGGGCCGTCCGCCCCCGTGGCGGGCGCCACGTAGACCGGATGCCCGTGCTCCTTGAGGCGCCGCGCGAGCTGCTCGGCGGCGGCGGGCTCCGCAAAGGCGCCGACCTGCACCGCGAAGCCGGCCGCCGGCGGGGCGGCGGCGACGGACGGCGCGGCCGCCACCTCGTCCGCAGCGGTCGCCGGAGGAGCCGTCGCCTCCGCCGCGGGCGCGGCCGGCCCGGCGCCGGCGCGTGCAGCGGTGGCCAGGTCGCCGTGTCCGGGACGTGTGTCGGGCGGCGCGCTCCCGCCCGCCGAGCTCCCGCTCGTCCCGGCCGCGGCGCTTCCCTGCTCGACGCTGGCGCCCGGCGGCGCACCCGCGCCGCCGCGGACGGCCGCCGAGCCGGCGGG